>Ga0265338_10002891_pt1 | contig 25029 bp, 17 predicted proteins | sample 42126metaG_FD_193579 | JGI IMG/M metagenome (GOLD analysis project Ga0265338, IMG submission 193579) | Rhizosphere microbial communities from Carex aquatilis grown in University of Washington, Seatle, WA, United States - 4-21-26 metaG | ecosystem: Host-associated > Plants > Roots > Rhizosphere... | reverse complement strand
CAAATCCCGTTGGCCCAAACGAGAAAGTCCGATAGATCTGTCTCGGCGAAGTGCTGCCCTCGATGACAATAAAATGAAGAAAAAGACCAATCTTGCCCAGTCACTTCCATCAGCACAGCTTTCATTCGGGCGAGAGTTCGACAGTAAGCCGAAACGTCGCCTGTTCTTCGGGATCTGGCCAGACGAGGGGGCAACCGGTCGCTTGGCGCGGCTGGCGGTTCAACTGCGCGACGACGCGATCATGCCTGGTAGGCCAGTCGACGCGGACCGATTGCATATCACGCTGCATCATTTGGGGGACTTCGCCGATCAGATACCATCAAATCTGGTGCCGGCGGCGTGTACAGCCGCAGCGACGGTTGTGACGCAGCCTTTCGAGGCCGTCTTCGATCGTGTCGGCGGCACCAGAGGCTCATTCCTTCTGCGTGCGTCCGATGAATTGGTGGCGATGAGGGCTTTCCGGCAAGTCCTGAGTACTGCATTGATAAAGGCCGGATTGCGCGATCGGATACACTCAGCCTTCAACCCGCACGTGACACTGTCATATGATTTCAGCGATGTTCCGGAACGGACTATCGATTCAATCGGCTGGACCGTCCGCCAGTTCGTGCTCATCGAGAGCCTGCTCGGCGAACATCGACACATTGAGCGGGGACGCTGGTCGATCCGTAGCTGATGACATCGCTTGCCATTCAAAATGTGAAATCTCAAGTCGTCTTGGGGTATCCAAGCTCCGCCGCACCGCGCTCAAGCGATTCCACGACATCACTGTCGCGGTAGCTTAGCCGAACATCGAGGATCGGCGACAACCTGGTGAGCGTATCGATAACCGTCGGCGGGCGAAGCTTTGTTCCGTCGAACAGTTGGTCATGCACGAAGTCCATTGCCCAAATATCGTTCGGGCCAGTTGCTGTTGTCCGACCATTCCGCAGCTTGGTTTTGACCCGACGTTTGGGTGACTTATTGCGTAATTGCAGGCCCATTTCGCGATAGAGACGACAGACTCGCTTCTGGTTCACAGCCCAGCCCTCCCGGCGCAAAAGCACATGAATGCGCCGGTAGCCATAGCGCACCCGTGTCTCCGCAATTTCCTTAATCCGCTTCCTAAGCCCTGCCTGCTCGGCTCGCCGGGGGCGGTAGTGATAGCTCGATCGTTCTACGGGCAAGGCCCGGCAAGCCCGACGAATGCTCACCTGCCACTCCGCCCGCGCATGATCGACCATCGTCCGCTGCCGGGCAGGCTTCATATTTTTCGGCGGATGACATCCTGCAACATGGCTTTGTCGAGCGAGAGGTCGGCGACCAGCTTCTTCAGCTTGCCGTTCTCCTCTTCGAACTGGCGCAGCCGCTTCATCTCCGACGGCAACAACTCGCCGTATTTACTCCGCCGGTTATAGAAGGTCGCCTTGCGGGCGCCGAAGATAGTGCCGTTGGACTCTGCGTTTCAGAAGACAGTTCTCGACCTTCGCAAGCCCGGATCACCAGAAGAGGACATAGAACACCACAACAATGCCCACCACGATCAGGCTGAGCACCACATCGACCGTGCCCCAACTGGCCCGCGTTGCCGCCTTTTCCTCTGGCGTGGCGCCGAACCACGAGTATTTGAGCTTGCCGACGTCGGGCGCCTTGGTCATGTAGCTGATAACGATCATCAGCACGGCAGAGGTCACCAGCAGAATCTGGCACCAGTAGAGCCAATTGATGATCCAAATGTCGAAGATCACGCCGTACTGCGCCTGCAGTGGGGCCAATGCCGCATGGTACTGATCGGCGGTGATAGTGTTGTGAAAGAATTGCTGCTTGAGGGCTGCGACCTCGGCCTTGTGACCCTTCATGACGATGTCGGCGGCAAGGCGGGCAATGCCCCCGAGAATGCCGACCAGAAACGACCAGAAGGCCGCTGGTGCCGTCGCCCGCTTCCAGAAAACGCCAGCGATGAACAGCACCACAATGGCCGGTGACAGGTAGCTCTGCACATTCTGCAGGTATTCGTAGAGATTTGAGCTCAACATTTTGATCACCAGCACCCAGCAGATGCCGAGAACCACGATCACACCGGTGGCGATGCGTCCAACCACCACCTCCTCACGCCCGGACGCCGTGGGGCGCCATTCGCGATAGAAATCCATGGTGAACAGCGTTGCCGAGGCGTTGAACTTGGAGGCCAGCGACGCCATCAGCGCCACAATCATGCCGCAGGCCACGAACCCGCGCACACCATGCGGCAGAATCTGCGCCACCAGCGAGGTGTAAGCGGCATCGCCGTTTGGCGTATGAAAGTTCGAGCCGGGCATCGAGACGAGTGCGAAGGCGATCATGCCGGGGATCAGGAAGATGAACACCGTCGTGAGCTTGAGAAACCCCGCCAAGATAGTACCGCGCCGCGCTTCCTGCTGGTTCTTGCCGGCCAGAACACGCTGAACGATGTACTGATCGGTGCACCAATACCAAAAACCGATGATAGCTGCGCCTGGAAGCACCGCCGCCCACGACCATTCCGGATCATGGAAGGAACGGATGAGGTGGATATTGGCACCCGCGGCAACCGTCATGGCATGCCAGCCGACGAAAATATCGCCGTGGCCAAGTTGCTGCAGGCCAATGAAAAGGATGGCGACCGAGCCGAAGATCAGAACCGGCGTCTGCAGCACCGCGGTGTACATGATGACCCGCAAGCCGCCCAGCACGGTGTAAACGCCCGTGGTGAAGGCCAGACCCAACGCAATCGCCCAGAACACGTCCAACTGAAAACCGAACAGATTCACGCTATCGATGCCAAGAAGCGTGCGCACCACCACGTCGCCGGCATAGATGGTGGCGGCGATTTTGGTCAACACCAGCGATGCCATGGTCAGAAGGCTGAGCAAGTTGCGCGAGCCGCGGCTGAAGCGGAGTTCGAGGAACTCCGGCATGGTGAAGACCTTCATGCGATCGTAAAGCGGCACAAACACCCAGCCGAGAAGCAGGATGATCCAGCCCTGCATTTCCCAGTGCGCCATTGCCATACCGGTGGCAAACCCGGCACCGGCCAATCCGACCAAGTGTTCCGAACCGATATTCGAGGTAAAAATGTCGGAACCGATTTGAAGCCAGTTACAATCACGTCCCGACAGGAAGTAATCCTTGCCGGACTTGGGTGCCTTCCACATCGCCATGATACAAACGGCTAACATGGCCATAATGAATGCGGCAACGATCCACCAGTCCAGTGCGTTGAACACTGAGGTTTTCATGGACGTCCACTCCCCCGGTATTATTTTTGTCCGTAATAAGCCTTCGGTCCATGCTTGCGCAGAAAATGCTTGTCGAGCAGTACAGACTGCATTGGCCCGATCTCAGGATTTATGCGGCGTGTCTCGCTGGCGAGCTTCGCCAGATATTCGAGAATCGCCGCATTGTGCACAGCCTCATGTGCATCCCGGCCCCAAGCGAAGGGACCATGACTTGCCACCAGAACCGCCGGCTTGTGCAAGGGATCGGTGTCAACGAAGGTCTCGACGATCACCGTGCCGGTATTGGCTTCGTATTCACCTGTGATTTCTTCCGACGTCATCAAACGTGTACAGGGCACTTCGCCGTGCCAATAATCAGCATGGGTCGTTCCCAGCGCTGGAATGGCCAACTGGGCCTGGGCCCAAGCGGTGGCATAGAGGCTATGGGTATGGACTATACCGCCGACGTTCGGAAAGGCGCGATAAAGCACCAAATGGGTAGCCGTGTCGGATGATGGCCGCAGATTGCTCTCGACCACCCTGCCAGTTTCGAGCGATACCACCACCATGTGCTCGGGCTTCATGCCATCGTAAGGCACACCTGACGGCTTGATGACGACGAGGCCGCTGGCGCGGTCGATGCCGCTGACATTGCCGAAGGTCTGGATGACGAGCCCCTCCGTCACAAGATCGAGATTGGCTTGGCAGACGCTTTCTTTCAGGGCTTCGAGCATCAGATCCTCGCGCGAGTGCGGATGTCGATGAGGCTCTTCATGACCGAGGCGAGATTGGTTTCGCCGCGGCTGGTGCCGAAGGCATCATGCAAGGTGCGATAAATCGCATAGAGCTCGGCATAGACGGCGTGGGCGCCCGCGTCCGGTTGATAGACAGTCTCTTTGAGACCGGTCATGACGGCTTGCGCGGTGGCGAAGTCCTTGTGCACGCCGGCCACAACGGCGGCGGCAATGGCTGAGCCAAGCGCCGGTGTCTGAGCCGAGCGCGACACCTTCATCGGCCGGCCAGTGACGTCAGCATAGAGCTGCATGGCGAACGTGTTTTTCTCGGCGATGCCGCCGCAGTTGATCACAACGTCGATCTTCACGCCGTATTCTTCGAAACGATTGATGATGGTGAGCGCACCGAAGGCGGTCGCTTCCACCAGCGCGCGGTAGATCTCGGCCGGGGTCGTATACAGGGTCTGACCGATGAGCAGGCCTGTCAGCCGCTGGTCGACCAGGATCGTGCGGTTACCGTTGTTCCAATCGAGCGCGACGAGACCGGATTCACCGGGCTTAAGTATAGCGGCCTCCTCCGTCAGTTCGTGATGACCTAGCCCCGCCGGTGCTACGTATTCGACGAACCAGTTGAAGATGTCGCCGACCGCCGACTGGCCCGCTTCGAGACCAAAATAACCAGGCAGCACGCTGCCATCGACGATGCCGCAAAGGCCTGGAACGTCGGCGAGCGTGTCGGTATTGGCCTTAACAGTGATATCGCAAGTTGAGGTGCCGATGATCTTGACCAGAACGCCCGGCTTCACACCGGCACCGATAGCACCGAGGTGACAGTCGAACGCGCCGACGGCAATCGGAATCCCCCCTGGTAAGCCGGTCTTTTTTGCCCATTCTTCCGACAGCCCGCCGACCGCGGAACTGACGTCCCTGACGCGCGGTGTCAGATGGTCGCGAAGCGTTGCGAGCTTGGGATCAAGTTGCCCGAGAAATTCCTTGTCGGGATAGCCGCCCCAAGCTTTGTTGTACATTGCCTTGTGACCGGCGGCGCAGATGCCGGCGGTGAATTTGCCCGGCGCCAGCGTGCCGGAAAGGGCGGCGGGCACGAAGTCGGCCAGTTCGATCCAGCTATAAGCGGCGTCGAAGATTTCGGGCGCGGTGCGCAGACAGTGCAGGATCTTCGAGTAAAACCACTCACTCGAGTAAACCCCACCGATCTTGGCTAGGTATTGCGGACGTATTTCCGCTGCAAGCTTTGTAATCTCGCCGGCTTCCGCCCAAGCGGTGTGATCCTTCCACAGCCAAGCCAGCGCATTGGGGTTCCCGCCCCATTTGGGATCGAGCGCCAAGGGCACGCCGTCAGCATCGACCGGCATGGGCGTCGATCCGGTGGTGTCCACGCCGATACCGACCACGGCTTCCGCGGTGAACCCGGGCAAGACCTTTGCCGCAGTGGCCAACGCCTCGAGAATCGTGATCTCGGCACCCTTCAGGTAATCGGCCGGATGCTGACGCGCGACATTGGGATCCTTGTCCAGGACAACGCCTTGATGCCCGTGGGCGTAGGTCCAAATTGCGGCGGCGATTTCGCGACCGTCCGCCACGTCGACGACAAGCGCACGAACGGAATTGGTCCCGTAATCGAGACCGATCGCATATTGAGTGCCCATAGTACTGTCCCGAACGTTGGCGGTGTCAGATGGCCCAGCCTTGGCTGAGGGCGTAATAGACTTCGTTTGTCCGAAGCGTCTGTTTGAAATCACGAATCTTGGTGTCAGCGTCGATCACCACGAATTCGATCCCAGCGATGGTGGCGAAGTCCTCGAGCATTTCGGTGGTCGCAGCCAAGCTGAACGCCGAATGGTGAGCACCGCCGGCCAGAATCCATGCCATCGCAGCCGTTTCGAAATCCGGTCGCGCCTTCCACACCGCGCGTGCCACCGGCAGTTTGGGCATATCGAAGGGCGGCTTGATCACGTCTACTTCATCGACAATAAGGCGGAAGCGATTGCCCATATCGATCAGCGAGGTCGCGGTCGCTGGCCCCGCCATCGAATCGAAGACTAGGCGTGCCGGATCGTCCTTGCCGCCGATGCCAAGTGGATGCACTTCCAGCTTCGGCTTGCCGTCGGCGATTGAGGGACAGACCTCGAGCATGTGAGCGGCGAGATTGCACGGGTTCGCCGGATCGAGATGATAGGTATAGTCCTCCATGAACGAGGTGCCGCCCGTAAGGCCCGTCGTCATGGTTTTGACGGCGCGCACAAGAGCGGCCGTCTTCCAGTCGCCTTCGGCGCCGAAGCCGTAGCCTTCGGCCATCAGCCGCTGCGAAGCGATACCGGGCAACTGCTTCATGCCGTAGAGGTCTTGGAAGGTGTTGGTATAGCCCTTGGCGCCCACTTCCTGCAGGAAGGTGCGCATACCGGCTTCAATCTTCGCCGCATCGCGCAACGCATTGTAATGGTTGCCACCCTTCTTCACATCGGCGGTCAGCATATAGCTGTCGGCGTATTGCGCGATCAGATCATCAATCGCCTTGTCGCTGACCGCATCAATCCGCTTCACCAGATCGCCGACTGCGTAATAGTTGACTGAGAAGCCGAATTTATATTGGGCGGAGACTTTGTCACCGTCGGTCACCGCTACGTCCCGCATATTGTCGCCGAAGCGGACAAACTTGGCGTCCTGCCAATCGGCCCAGGCCAACGCCGCGCGTGCAAAGGCGCCGATTTTCGCATGCACTTTTGCGTCTTTCCAGTGACCGACCACGACCTTTCTGTCTTTGCGTAGGCGCGTCCAGATGAAGCCATGCTCGCGGTCACCATGGGCAGCTTGGTTCAGGTTCATGAAGTCCATGTCGATGGACGCCCAGGGGATATCGCGATTGAACTGCGTGTGCAGATGAACGGCCGGCTTGCGCAGGATCTTCAGGCCGTTGATCCACATCTTCGAGGGCGAGAAGGTATGACACCACGTGATGAGACCGATGCAGTTTGGCGCATTGTTCGCGGCCGCTACAAGTTCGCTCACGGACTCCGTCGATACCAATACAGGCTTAAACACCACCTTGACCGGAATCGCGGAAGACGCATCCAGCGCCTTGGCGATCTCTGTCGAATCTGACGCCACCTGCTTGAGGGTTTCAGGCCCGTAGAGGTGCTGGCTGCCGGTGGCGAACCAAAGCTCATAATCGGCGATCTTGGGCATGGACCAATCCTCGGGCTGATAGCTGCACAATCCAGATATCATAGAGAAATGGTCACCGCTATTTAAAAATCAGACAATTGAGACGCAGGGCAGACGCCCTTGCTGACGCTGGCAACAATCTGTCGCTCAGCCCTTCCCCCGGACGCGGCGCGCCTTCGACCGATTGGGAACCGGTGTGTCCTCGCGGGCCAAGCGTATCAGGGTGGTCATTTCCTGTTGGGCGCGGGCGGGATCGCGATCGGCAATGGCTTGGAAAACCCGCAAATGGTCGGGTACCGGATCGCGCGGCAATGGCTGTTCGCGCTGTTTGAACACGGTCGTGGTGTTGACGGCGGCATTTACGCCCGTGGTGAGCGAAACGATGTAGGGATTACCAGTTGCCGCCAACAGCGCGGCATGGAAATCCTGGTCGCCTTGGCGCCCTTCAGGGGTGCTCAAAGTATAGCGCGTCATGCGCTCGATACCATCCCGCATGGTGTCGAGTTGCTTCACGGTGCGTCGGGTGGCGGCGAGTGAGGCCGCCGCCGATTCGACAATATTACGCAGTTCGAACAGGCTTTCGAGAAGCTCGATATCGGGCTCGCCCTCAAACGCCCAGGCCAGCACGTCGGGATCGAGTAGATGCCAGCGATCGCGCGAGGTGACCTTGGTGCCGACCTTGGGTTTGGATTCGACCAGCCCCTTGGCTGCCAATATACGGACCGCTTCGCGATAAGCGGTGCGCGAAACATCGAGCTTTTCGCTCGACTCGATTTCGCCAATGAGAAGATCACCAGGCTGGTATTCGCCGGCGGTGATGGCGACCCCGAGATCGCGTGCGATGGTACCGTGGAGGCGCAGCGCTTTGCTGACCGGGCGAGTTCGTCCGAATGGAACAAGTCTTTTCATGTCTATCCCCTTTCAGACACTATAGGCCACTGAGCGACGCATCAAAACGGACTGCAAGCGCAAACCACTGATCGCCGCGCCGCAGGTGCGCAAGCCGCGTTGCCGACACGGCGCGCGCGACTCCTGGGCAGTTATTTCGCCTTGTAGAACACGAGCACGGTTTCGCTGTGAAAGGTCTGGCCGGGCCTGAGGACCGTCGTCGGGAATTGGGGTTTATTCGGCGAGTCAGGAAAATGCTGAGTTTCCAGACATAGGCCGGTGCGATGCTGGTAGACCGTACCTACGCCTGCCGGCTTGCCATCCATGAAATTGCCCGAATAGAACTGGATGCCGGGCTCAGTGGTCTTGACCGTCATCACGCGTCCGCTGGACGGGTCCTCAAGGATCGCTGCCGTGGCAAGCGCGCCGCCGCCGTAATTCAGCACCCAGTTGTGGTCGTAACCTTTGCCGAATTTAAGTTGATCGTCATTGGTCTCGATGCGGGCGCCAATCACAGCTACGTTGGTGAAGTCGAAGGGTGTGCCCTTGACGGGGCGAAGTTCGCCGGTCGGAATCAAGGTCTTGTCGACGGGCGTGAAGCGGTCAGCGAGAATCGTCAAGCGATGGTTCAGGATCGTTGTGTTCGTTTTGCCGGAGAGATTGAAATAGGTGTGGTTGGTGAGATTGACCACGGTCGGCTTGGTGGTGGTGGCCTCGTAGGCAATCGACAGCGAATTGTCGGGGTGAAGCGTGTAGGTGACGTGCACCGTTAACTGACCCGGGTAGCCTTCTTCGCCATCGGCACTGACATAGGTCAGCTTGAGCGCAGGCGCATACTTGCTTTCGACTGGCACCGCCGTCCACACCCGCTTGTCGAAGCCCCGCTTTCCGCCGTGAAGACTGTTGGGGCCATCATTGGTCGGCAACTGATGCGTCTTGCCGTCCAGCGCGAATTTTCCTAGCGCGATGCGGTTGCCATAACGCCCGATCGTGGCGCCATAGAACGGCACTCCTTTGACGTAAGGCTCGACGGTATCGAAGCCGAGAACGACATCGGCGTAATGCCCGTTCCGGTCGGGCGCGGTCAGGAATACTAGTGTTGCGCCAAAGGTTGAGATCTTCGCCTCGAACCCGTCCTTGCCTTTGAGGGTGTAGAGATCGACAGGCTTTCCGTCCGCAGTCTTGCCGAACGGCGCCTTGGTAATCGCCGCACTGGCTGCCGCCGCCATGATCACGATCGCGACGCAAGTCACCATGAGTTTCAACATCAGAGCATTCCTCTTGCCCCGTGAAGGGCTGTTCTTATTGTCACTCCACATTATGTCAGACAATAATTCGACGTGCTAGGTGTCTTCCCCCTCCCAGAGGCCGACACAATGCGCGCCGGTCAGGCCGGGACAGGTTGGTAGAGGCGCGTGGTTTCATGCCCGATCGCAAAGTAAGGCTTGAATAGCTGCGTGCCATCGCCGTTCGTCAGGCGCCATTCTGGGGCGCCAGGGCCAAGCTGGCGAAGCTTGAGCAGATCCTCGCGCCGCATAGGCAAAAAACGGTCACCAGTTGCAAACAGGGCGAGAGGTCCCTGCAAGACCGCCAGCACTGTGGAATGCTTTTCATCAACAGCCTCAAGCCGCAGCGGCATGTCGAAGGATAAGGTCAAACGATCACCATTGCTCCAGCTCCGCGACACTTCAAAGAAGTGCCCTGGCGGCAGCGATGTTGCGAATGGCTTTCCGTTGATGCTGATGCTTGTCCCCTTGCCCGCCCAAGCGGGGATGCGCAAATGAATTGCGAAGGTCTCCGTCGTCGGGCTTTGGACCTCGATCTCGACATCCGGCGCCAAGGGATAATGTGTCGTCTGGCGCAAGGTCACGATCCGCCCGCCCCGCTTCCAATGGAACTGAGACGGCACATAAAGATTCACGGCGATGGCATTTGCGGCCGTGAAGTAGCTGCTGATGCCATAGTCCGCCACAATCTGACCGAGCGTGCCTGAGCAGCAGGTGCAGTTGTAATCGTGATAGAATTTCGCACCTCTGGAATTGTAGTCGGCATAATAGAACGCCGTACCATCGGGCTTCATCGGCAAGGCGCCAAGAACCGCGTTGTAGAGCATCTTCTCCATACTGTCGCCGTAGAGACTGTCACCGGTCGCGGAAATGAGATAGCGGCCAGCCTTGAAATGGCCATAGGCGCCACACGGCGTTTCGAAGCTGGCATGCGTGGTATCGAGGCTGTCGCCCAAGGCGCCCGAACCCGGCACGATGAAGCCCTCGTTAGGCCCCCAGCCGCCGGTGGCAAAGCTCTGTGCGACGATGAACGCGAAGCCCTTCTTCGCCGCCTCAAGGTGTTTTGCACTTCCCTCCATCAGATAGGCCTGCATTGCCGAACTGAGCGCATTCATGTGGCTATAGGCATGTTTTCCGGGCAGGACATTGTCGCCCGCAGCCAGCGGATCGAAGTACTCCTTGTCGAGCAGATACCGCGCTGCGAGGGCACGAAACCGCGGGCCGGCGCCGCGCTTATAAGCGAGATAAAGATTCTCCGGCAGGGTGTAGGGCTCGTCCCAAGTGTTGGCCATTGATTTGTGCGGACGCGCCTCCATCTGCAGACGCGTCAGTGCCTTTTCGGGCAAATGCGGCAAGGCGGCATCCAAGGCGCGGCCCAGAATGCGCAGCGCGTCAGCCTTTCCCGCAAAGCTGTAAGCATCGAGCAAACCGATGCTGATCTTGTCATAGGTATAGGCCGGCAAGCGGTAATCATCATAAAAGCGGGACGAAATGGTCGGGGCAAAGCCATCGACGAGGTGATGGACCTTGTCACGCGTGGCGGGGTCGCCAGTAATTGCATAGGCACGCGCCAGCCCGGAGACATATTGGCCGAAGCTATGGCCTGGAATAAAGCCATGAAAATCGGCTGGCGGCTCAACACCGGCAACCGCATTATACCAACCTCCGAGATCAGGACCTGGCACCGCCATCCCCGCGGCAGCCCTGAAAGGCTTAAGCAAAGCATCGTTGTCCAGCGCCAGCAATGTCGCGTGATGACGACGAAACTGGTCTTGCAAGGGCCCCTCGAGCAATTCGACATCGCTGTAGGCGGCAGCCTGCCAGAGCGTATGCCCGGCCTGCCCGGCGACCGCACGCCCGCCAACGCTAGCTGTTATGGCCGCCGTTGCGCCAGCCTGCAGCAGTCCACGTCTCGAAAAACCTTCCATCTCGTGCCTCTACAGCTTCGCTTTGTTTACCCTCGCGCGATGCGAAAGCAGCGCGCGCCGTGAACACTCACCTCGGGCGCGAAGATCGGCCCACTCTGTGCAACTTCTGTATGCGCCCAGAGGTCTCGGATTTTCACCGGCTCACGCAGACCCAACGCTCGCAACGGAACCGCGACAGGTGATGCCTCGCCTGAATCGCGCAAATTGAAAACGGCAAGGTAGGTATCGCCGTTGCGTTTGCCCTGCGCCGCCCAAACCGCATCTTCGGCGCTACGTGCCACCTGCCGGTTGTTTCGGCTCGCCCGATTGATTGCCAAGACTTCGCCGTTGCAGAGCAGAGCCAAGGTGGCATCATCAAGCGTGCGCAAATCGCCGCCCATGATCAACGGGGAGCGTGCCATGCACCACAAGGTCATCAGCGTTTTTTGTTCATCAGGCGTGAAATTGGTGCGCCGCTTGCCGAGATCGATCAGCCCAAGCGGCAGCATGTCGGCATCGGGCCAGGTGCCATTGCCACAATACGGCGCCCAATTTTCGAGGCGTTCGAACTGCGCCAACAACAACGACCACTTGTCCCAGAAATCATCACTGATACGCCACAGGTTAGCCTGCCGTCGCACATCCTTAGCCGAGCCGAGGGGCGTTTCGCCTGGCGACAACGACAGAACGATCTTGCGCCCACACCGGTCGATTGCCGCGCGCAGGGCATGGATTTCGGCCTGATGCTCGCCATAGGGCCGGCTCATGTCGTCGGCCTTGATGAAATCGACACCCCATGACGCGTAAAGTTGGATAAGAGAATCGCAATAGGCCTGGGCGCCCGGTTTCGCCATATCGACACCGTACATATCGCCGTTCCACGCACATATACTCTCACGGTTTACGATGTCGGCCGCGCGCGCTTGCGTGCCCAATACCGCCGCGTTCTGTTCCACGGCTTGGCGCGGAATTCCGCGCATAATGTGGATACCGAACTTCAAACCAAGACCGTGAAGATAATCGCCAATGGGCTTAAATCCCGCGCCGCCTGCTGCCGATGGAAAACGGTTGGATGCGGGGATCAACCTGCTCCACGCATCCATGCTCAGAGTGGCGCCCTTGCGGTAAACGAAGCTGTTCGCGCCCGGCTCGTACCACTGGATGTCGATCGTAAAGACGTCATAGCCGTGCGGCAGAAGCCTTTGCGCCATGATGGCTGCAATCTTGTGGACATCATCCTCACGGATCGTGGGCCCAAAGCTGTCCCAGGAGTTCCAGCCCATGGGTGGTGTGGGCGCCCAGTCGCGGAAACCCAACGCTGCTGCAGAACCTCTTGCCAGACTCGGAACCGTGGCGAGCCCTGCGAGCGCGATACGGCGCGTGAGCTTAATGCTTTTTGCCATGCTGTCTCCGAGAAATGGGCGGGCCTTCTCACCCCGCCCATCCACAAGCTCTATGTTACTGTGCACTCAGCACGACAACGGATTTTGGCGGCAGGCTGAGCGTGAGTTTGTTCCCCACGAGCTTGGCGCCGTCGAACACGACCGGGTGGATCTCCTCCGGTTTGTCGAAGGTGTTGTGCGCATCCATCGTATCTGCGGTCAGGATCTCACCTTTGATGTGACCTGCCCGCATGCCCGTAATAATTGCGGACACCTGAGCAGGCTTGTGGGGGTCGAGATTGGCAAGGCCGATCACGATGGAACCATCTTTGGTCCTGGCAGCGGACGCGCTCACCTGCGGCACAGTCCACTTGCCGTAGGTGTAGGTGCCCGTTTTGATCTCTACCGGCAGCGAGGTGGCGTCTTGGAACGGCTTATACATGTGAAACACGTGGTAGGTCGGTGTGAGGAGCATTTTGGGGCCGTCGGTAAGGACCATCGCCTGCAACACATTGACCGTCTGAGCAATCGAAGTCATGCGCACGCGGTCGGCGTATTTGTGGAAGATGTTGAAGTTCGCCGCAGCAACGATGGCATCGCGTAGGGTATTTTGCTGCACCAGGAAGCCTGGGTTGGTGCCAGGTTCGGGCTTGTACCAGGTACCCCATTCATCGATGTAGAAGCCGATCTTCTTGCGCTCAGCCTGAGGCTTTTGGGCCTGTGTTTTGGCTTCGATCGCGCTCATCAGGGTCTCGTGCTTCTTGATGAAGCCTTCGATCTTCAAGGTTTGGGAAAGCGTGTTGATCCAACCCGCCTCGCTGAAGCTGATCGCCGTGTCCTTGTTTTCCCACTTCGGCCCGAGGATCGTGTAGTAGTGGAAGGAAATCGCGTCCAGGCCGGCGCGCGCATTCTTCATGAGAGCTGTCGTGAAATCGGTGCGGGCGTCATGATCACCACTCGCCAGCATTTCCGGACGCGCGTCGTGCGGGGCCCGCATAAATGTGGAATATTGGTTATAGAGATCGGCGTAGTACTCCGGGCGCATGTTGCCGCCGCAGCCCCACGTCTCGTTGCCGATAGCATAGATGGAAACCTTCCACGGCTTTTCGCGCCCATTGGCGCGGCGCTCCTTGACCAGTGCGGTATCCTGATCGCCGGTCATATATTCCAGCCACTCGGCGGCTTCCTGCGGTGTTCCGCTGCCGACATTGGCATTCACATAGGCGTCAGCGCCAATCAGATCGATGAAATCAAAGAACTCGTTCGTTCCGAAGCTGTTCTTGTCCGTGACGTTACCCCAACCGTTAATGCGCGCGGGACGCTTATCCTTGGGGCCAATACCGTCGCGCCAATGGTAGTAGTCGGCAAAGCAGCCGCCTGGCCAGCGTACCATCGGCACCTTCAATTCCTTCAGCGCAGCAACCACGTCGTTGCGGAAACCGCGCGTGTTCGGGATCGGCGAATTCTCACCGACATAAATGCCCTCGTATATGCCGGTCCCAAGATGCTCAGAGAATTGGCCGTAGACGTTCTTGTTAATGACAGCGCCCGGCCGGTCGGCACGGATGGTCACGTTGGTACCCTGCTGCGGTTGCGCCGCCGCCGGCGCGATAAGCGCGATGGCGATAAGACCGATCAGAGCGCAGCTTTGCGTGTAGATTTTCATCGAGCGTATCCCAAATGTATTCTTGTTCTTGTAGCGTTCATCAGATGACGACAAGCGCCAGCTCTCGCCGGATCACATAAGGTCTTCAACGCACTTTAATGCGCAACACAGTCAAAGAATGCGGCTGCAGTTGCAGGCCGACATTCGTCCCAATTACCGTCACGCTCGAACGTACCGGCGCAACTTTTTCGGGTTGGGCGAAGCTGTTGCAGTCCGCGACCGAGGTGCTGCTGAGAACAATTTTCCCCGCCTGTACGGCGACGGAGCCCGACAGCACGATATTAGCGTGCCCGGGCAGAGCCTCTGGATGGACAATTTTAACGATGATCTCGCCGGTAGCGTCGTCACGAGCCGCGCTGGCGAAAATCCGGCCAGGCGCAGCCCCGAACACCTCCACAGGCAAGACGACGTCCCCGCGATGATGCATAAAAAGTTGTTGAACGTAGTAATTCGCCGTCCGCACGAGAGAAAGATTGTCGACCCAGATGAGATCTGGCGTCCACTGCCAAGCATCCCGATGGGCGAATAGGGGAGCGTAGGATGCCATAACGACGACGTCGGCATTGCGCTCCAGGCCCGTCATGTAAGCGGCTTCGGCCAGCGCACATTCGAGAGTGTTGACGTTGTCGACGCTTACCATTTTATCGCTTTGCGCCGCATATTCCCCAAAGAACACTTTTGGTCCCTTGCGATCATAATCGTCGTAGCGATGGGTGTTGTCGAAAAACCAGTTGGGACGGGCATAACAATGTTCGTCGACGATATCGACAACGAGATCGCGAAATTTCGGCCACAGATAGTGGAAGCGTTCGTCAGAGGCTTCAGGTCCGGCGGACGCGATCAATTGGATTTCGGGATGCTTTGCCCGCAACGCGGCCACGAAGGGCATCAGTCGTTCGATATATTGCGGCCCCCACTGCTCATTACCGATGCCGAGCATAGTAAGGTTGAAAGGAGCCGGATGGCCCATTGCCGCGCGCTTGCCGCCCCATTCAGAATCCGCCGGGCCATTGGCAAATTCGATCAGATCGAGGGCGTCCTGAATAAAAGGATCAAGCTCGGCCAAGGGGACGAGCTCGCCGGAATTGAACTGACAGGCCATGCCACAATTGATGATCGGCATAGGCGCGGCGCCAATATCTTCGCAGAGCTCAAAATACTCGAAGAAGCCGAGACCGAAGGATTGAAAATAGTCCGGTGCCGGGCGGTGCAAAAATTCATAGTTCCAACGGTTGATCAAGAGTGGCCGCTCTTCCACCGGTCCGATGGTGTTCTTCCACTGATAGCGCTTATCGAGTTCACTGCCCTCGACGATACAGCCGCCCGGGAAACGTAAAAAGCCGGGCTTGAGATCCGCCAAAGCCTGCACCATGTCGGCACGTAAGCCGCCGGGGCGCTTCTTCCAGGTGTTTTCCGGGAACAGCGAAACAAAATCGATGTCGACTGACCCGGCACCGACGACGAGAAGATATAGCTTTGCCTTGGCATCAGTTGCGCTGGGACGCAGAACCGCGCTGCGCCTCTCCCAGCCGGACGCGAGGGCGCCCAGTTCCGCCAGATCCAGCAACGCCCCGTTCTCGCTATAGAGTGCGACCCGCAGTGTCGGCGTGCCCAACAGCGAGCGCAGGCGGAGCGCGAGATGGTAAGCCTCGTCCGCTTTGACGCCCATGCCGCGGAAGCCCTCATTGGCGACGCCGAACACTTCGGTACCTTGCGATTCCAGGCGCAGATAGTGCGGATGTTGCTCCCCGAATGGATCGTCGCTGCGTACCGAGAGCGCCCCGCGTGCCTTGCTCGGCGAAAGCTTGTGCCAACCGGTCAAAGGATCGGGGAATGAGAAACTGCGGTTTTTGACGAGTTCGGCGTAAAGCCCGCCATCGGCGCCAAAATTGATGTCCTCGAAGAACACTCCCCACATTTTGGGATTGATTTTGGCGCCAGGCTTGTCGGCGTGGACGGTGATGATCGTCATGGTGCGTTTTTGGCAACCTTCTCGCGGATGTTCTCGTTATAGAATTTGTCGGTGATGAAATAGCGATACATGAGTAGGCCCATTCCGAGGTGGAATACACCCGGGATAACCGTCAGCATCAGAGCAATTCCCGTCAGCGTGAAAACGCTTTGGGCGACATCGGGTTGATAGTGGAAATAGGTCAGCAGTACGCCGACAATGCCAGCGGCCAGACTCATACCCATCTTTTGGCAAAAGGATATCCCGCCGAAGGCAAGGCCTGCGACGCGCTTTCCTTGTGTCACTTGGCCGTAATCCACCGCTTCCGAAATGACCGACCAAAATACCGGACCCTGCAAATCGACAATGAAGTTGATCAGGAAATAGAGGATGAAGGCGGGCATAATGCCGTGCGGCTGCACCACTAGATACATCGTCACGCTCAAGGCAAAGGTAATGATCTGCGACCAGCGGAAAACTTGTATCTTGCAGACGAATTTCGTCAGCCAGGTGGACGCGACCATGGCCAGGATGTTACCGACAATGCCGATGGTGATGAACGTCGCCATGAGTTGGGCGTCGCCGCCAAGATAGTACTTGGCGTAATAGAGCCCGACCGAGCCGCGCACCACATAACCAATGGTCCCGACAACGCAAACGCCAGCCAGCACCATCCATTGGCTGTTATGAAACAGCAGGCTCATCTGTTGGCCGAGCGGCTTGCGGTCATCTTTGTGCACGACACGCTCTTTCGTGGTGAAGAAGCAGAAGAAGAACAGCAGCGTCGCAATCACAGCCATGATGGCCATCGCGATCTGATAGCCCTGGGCCAGATGCGCCTGCCCCCACATCGCGGCGAAAATCGGCACAAAGGTGTTGACGAGCAGCGACGCGCCCTTAGCAAAGAAGAGGCGATAGCCATTGGCCGAAAGACGTTGCTGAGGGTCGTCGGTCAGAACACCGGATAGCGAAATGTAGGGAATGACGATGACTGTGAACACCAACATCATCGAGATATAGGTCGCGTAGGCCCAGATCAGCTTGCCTGTGTAGGAAAAATCCGGCGTGGTAAACACCAGCATAATGGAGACGCCGAACGGAATCGCAAAGGCAAAGAGATAGGGCCGGTAGCGTCCCCAGCGTGTCGAGCGGCCATCCGTGAAGATGCCCATGGCAACGTCGGCGAACGCATCGATCAGACGCGGAAGCAATCCCAGCATCGCAATATGCGCGACGTTCAGGCGGTACACATCTGTGTAGAAAAAGGTGATGATGATCGCGAGTGCCGACCATACGATATTCACGGCTGCGTCGCCGCTACCGAAGCCGATCTTCTCGAGAACAGAAAGTTTGGAGGATTTCATGGGGTGCCGAGCTGGATGTTATTGTTTGAGAATGGTGTGAAAGCTGTCGAGCGCGCGTGCGTCAACTGAAGGCCAGCCGGCTGCGTCCCATGTGATCGGTAAAATCTTCAAGCGGTGGAAGTTGTTGTCGGCGGCTTCGTAGGCGTGCATGACGAGGTAATCCTTGCCGGCGAAACTATAGACGCCTTGCCCACCCCAACCGGCCCAATTTTTGTTCTCAGCCACGAGCGGCGTGCCACCGCCCTTGACCATGTCGCGACCGTCACGATCTAAATAAGGACCGGTGATGGTTTTCGCGCGGCCAACCACGACGCGGTATGTCGAAGCCTTGCCGCGGCAACACAAGCCAGTTGAAGCGAAGAGATAGTAATCGCCGTTTTTGGTGAACAGGAACGGCCCCTCGATGGCACCGCTTCCTGGCACCGTCACGTCGGGCGCATGTTCGCGAGCAGCGATCGAGTGCCATTCTTCGGGCTGCGCCAAAGCGGTTCGCTCGGCGTTCAGCTTGACCAACTTGATGCCCGACCAGAAGGAGCCGAAGGTCATCCACGCCGTGCCTTGGGCGTCGGTGATAATGTTGGGATCGATAGCATTCCAGTCGTCGCGGCCGGCGACCGAGCGAACCACGATGCCTTTGTCCTGCCATAGGTAATCGGGCGAAGCCGGATCGAGCGTTTTGTTGACCGCCACACCGATCGCTGAGTCGTTTTGGCCGAAGCCAGAGACCGAATAGTAGAGGAAGTAGCGGCCATCGTGGAACGAAACGTCGGGGGCCCAAATATGGCCGTTGAACCTTCCCGTCACACCGCGCGCCCATGTCGGTTCCCCACTGAAGACGCGGCCGCGCGCTATCCAATGCACCCTATCTTTTGAACTGTAGAACGTGATGCCGGGGCCGGTACTGTAGAGATAGTATACCCCGCCCTGTTCGGCCAACGCTGGATCGTGAATGTCGACCTCGGGCGCGGGAGCCGCACATAAAGCGCTGCCGGCGATAAAAAGGATCGCGGCGGCCGTAGAAAGCACTCGCAGAATGTGTCGCATGACTTGGTCCTGGACCAATTTATATCAAAGCAGTCGGCCAACCGTCGCTTGACCATACGAGCGAGGCGATCCGAAGCGTCGGAGTGCCCTCCCGGCGTGCGTCATAGGCATGATAGACGATGTAATCTTGAGCCCCATCACGCAGAATCGACGCGCCGCCCGGCCCGCGCCAGCGCGATCCGGGATCGTATTTCAGGACGACAGTGCCATTACCGGACGACATCGCAAAGCGGTTGGCATCGCCATAGGGCCCCGTAATGCTGGTCGCACGTCCGACCACGGTATAGTAGTTGGAATCGGCGCCGCGACAGCAGAAATCAAAGGCGCAGAACAGATAATAGTAACCGCCGCGTTCGATAATGAACGGCGCCTCGATTGCGTCGAGCCCGGGATCGTCGGTGGGCCGCTTGGCCAGCGAATGAACTTGCGGTTTGCCTGGAAACGGTTTGCCCGTAGCGGGGTCGAGTTCGATCAGTTTGATGCCGCCCCAGAAGCTGCCGAAGGCCAGCCAGTGCTTGCCCTCGCGATCAATGACATGATTGGGATCTATAGCATTGAAATCATCGCCAGGCTTAGACTCAAAAACCAGACCCTGGTCGACCCATTTGAAGTCCGGAGACGACGGATTAAGCGTCGTGTTGGTCGCAAGGCCGATGGCTGAGCGGTTCTTGCCGAAGGTCGAACAGGCGTAATAGAGAAGATAGCGCCCGTCCACGTGACTAACATCAGGCGCCCATACGCCTTCGGTTCCTTCGATTGCCTCGGTCGCCCAGTGCGGCAGATTAGGCAACACATAATCGCCCTTGTCCCAAGTCACCAGGTCCTTTGAAAAGCGCCACGGGATCTGCTTGCCACCACCACCGCCTAGATTCGTTCCGAACACGTAATAGGTGTCGCCCTCACGAATCACACACGGGTCGTGGACGGGCGAGATATTACCGCTGAGACGGCTATTGAGCGGTTCTGGCGTTTGCCCTGCGGCGGGCAACAGGGCTGTTGCGCCTGCGGCGGCCATGCCGCTCAAAAGAAGCCCGCGCCGATTGAGCCTGCTGGCGTGATGAACCGACATTCGAAAACTCCAGGTCTAGCCCGAACGGATGGTGGCGCACGGCAAACTTCGAACGGCATCCAGACGAGGCACGCGACAATCGTTAGACATACCCGTTAGACATACCCGCATCGGGGAAAAGGTGTGGCGGCCAAGTCAAAAGCCGTGAGCCGCCACAGTTGGCCGAGGAGGGCATGCAAAGATCCGGGAGAGGCGCCCCTGCTGAAACAATAGCCAGCGAACGCCCCGCCCGTTCTTCTACAGTTTGTAGCGCAGCCCCAGTTCGATGGTCTGGTCGAAGCGGCGCGTGTCACGCGGATACACAGCCCCTTGCGCGCCCTTACCAAAGCTATCCTGGAAATAGCTGTCCAAGAGGTTGGTGGCGTCGAAGGTGAAGGTCAGATTGTCGGACCATTTGTAGCTGGCCGACAAATCGAGCCACGGCTGTGACTTGGCGTAGATCGTGGTGGGGTTTTGGCCACCGCCAGGCGCCGCGCCTTCATTGAACCCGGCACGCCAATTGTAGGCCACGCGGAACGACACCGGACCATACTCGTAAATACCCACGGTGTTGAACGAGTATTTGGAGATGTTTTGGAACACCCCGTCGACATAAGTGCCGTTCAACTGAATGCCGAGACCACTCCACATGCCGGGCAGGAAGTCGAAGAATTGGGTGTAGTTAACTTCCGCGCCGTCTATATGCCCGGCGGGGCCATTCTCAGGCAACTGCACCTGATAAACGATACCACCAATCGTTTCCGGCGTATAATAGCTGCCGATGTATCCGTCCACCGCCCGGTAGAAAACGGTGCCGGACAGAATGTTGGCCGGGCCGAAGTAATACTCGAGCGACAGATCGATGTTATCCGACTTTTCCGGTGACAGATTCGCGTTACCGCTACTACCCCCACCGAGCAACGTCGCGGTCGAGGCGGTAAGCGACAGTCCCGGATTGAGCTGCGCGAAGGTCGGCCGGGTCACGGTGCGGCTCGCCCCAAAACGGAGGAACAGGTCGTCCTCCAACTTGGCGCGCAGATTGATGCTAGGCATCCAATCGGCGTTTTCCTTGGAGCTATTGGTGGCACTGTAAGTGAAGGTATAGCCCGCCCCCGTATTGGTGACGACCAGCGTGTTACCCTTCATATCCGCCTTGGTGTCGACCACGCGCAGGCCGATGTTGCCATCGATCGGAAGCGTGCCGACATCGAAGGCAAAGTCGCCTTTCACGTAAGCGGCAAAGCTCTGCTCACGATCATCGAACGAATTGGTCGGATCCAGAGCGGGTGCAGTCGCCGCTTGTCCGAACAGCGTGCGGATTTTGCCGACATTGTTGAAGAGCCACTCGGGATTGGCGTCCATAAATTTCGTGAGGCCGAAATTTCCGTCAAACATGCTGCCGCCCGTGGTCCAATAGGAGCCAGGATAGGTAGCCAGCGTTATACCCGTGCCCGCGTTGCCATGATATCCGCCGCACGCCACCGAATGATCGCGTGCCACTTGCTGCGCATAAACAGGACTGCTGGGATCGGGAAAGCTATCGCAATCGAGACCGCCGGTATTGTCGCCCCGGTTGCGAGCAAAGCGGTTGGCGTAACGGAAACCGGCTTCGATGGATTTGAGAGTCTTCGAGCCGGTCTCGTAAGTGACGTCGGCGCGCCAGTCGATTTCATTGCCCGTCTGCTTGACCCACTGGTCATACCATTGCCGCCAGTCCATGTTCGCCGGGTCTGTCAAGGCTGCCAAGGGTACGTTCATGTAGGGTGTGCCGGTGCCCTTGTAGTTAAAGTCTGCGACATAGGCTGGCGGATCACCAGGATAGTAGTGGGTATCAAGAATGTAGCCGGTTTGGGCGAACTTGCTATCGGTGTAATCGATCTCCGTCGACAGCGTCACGGAATCGCCGGTCCAGGTGGCTCCGGTCGCAAACTGGTATGTGTCCGTCTTGGCACGGTAGGATTGATCGCTCGTCAGATCATAAAAACCGGCCTTCACGGTCTTCACTTCATTGGTACCGGGGAACACTGTGGCGGTCGTTGGATCGGCGCCGATCCACGGTAGGCCGACGAAGAAGTCGTCGGAATTCGGGTTGCGGAAGCGCGTGTAGAACAGTTCGGCATAGACTTCCGTGTTGGAATTCGGACGCCACTGTAGCGACACGTCCGTCGCCAGACGTTCGCGGCGGCCGAGGATCGATTGGCCACCTTCGGTCAACGGCATGAAGGCTGTGCCGGCTGGCAAAGTACTACCAGCTGGCTGGACAGCACCCGTAACGCAGCAAATCGACTGGCTGGAAATGTAGTTGTCGAGGATCTCTTCCTTGTAGTGGCGCTTGGAATAGTTGACGTCAACCAGCATACCCACTTCACCGATGCTGGTATTCCAGCGATCGCTGATGAGGATGCTGGCGGTCGGATCGATGTGGTCGGAAAGATCCGAATCGATGGCGCGAGCGCCGCCGGCGATTTCAAGACCGTCAAAATCGAACGGCCGATGCAGCCGAACGTCGATCAGACCCGCGATGCCGCCTTCAAGATCGGTCGACTGGGCCGATTTGTGCACGTCAACCCGCTGCAGCAATTCGGCCGGAATGTCCTGAAGCGAAACATAGCGGCCTGTGGACGTGAAGATTTCACGGCCGTTCAGAAGCGTCGCAACATCCGGCAAACCGCGGATCAGAAGCTGGTTGGCCTCAGCGGCGTTGCGACTTACCTGAATGCCTGGGACGTGCTGCAGCGCTTCAATGACGTTGTTGTCGGGAAGCTTGCCGATATCTTGCGCCACGATCGAGTCAACGATCTGAGACGATTTCATTTTAATGTCCTGGGCCGACTGCAAGCTTGCCCGAACTCCCGTCACCACGACGGTTTCGAGTGTTTGATCGGTTTGCCCCAAGGCCGCCCCCGACGCCAATGTCATTGCGATCACGGACGCAGAAAAGCGAAGCGCGTTTTTCCACTGCATTGCTTGTTCCCTCCCTAGCACCGTCAATCGTGCGTTTAGTCGCCCGCTGCGGTGTCACATTAATCAGACAATTCGACTTATTGAATTACGCAGACAAATGCAAGATGATTGTCGAGGGGTGAAGCGAAAGGGGTGTTATTGTTACTGCCAGGCATCACCCCGGAATGAAAAATGGCGCAGCGTCCTCAGGCTGTACCTTGCCCGCCGGACATGCTTTTTACGCGCTTGCGTCGATGCGCAATGGCGCGCGCCAACGCGCATAAAACTGTTTATTTATGGGCCTTTTCTTGAACGGTCGAACTGTCTCTCCGAACACACATGACATCCAGTGGATAGTGGCCAGCAGAGCGGCTACCGCACCGGAATGCTGTAGGCTTGCACGAAGTGATCGGGCGCGGCCATGGTATCGTTATCACAAGGCGAAGGGTGTTCTGACCGAGCGAACTTCCACTTGGAGAAGTAGTGTCAAATTCGTGGCTCGAAGTTTTCCGCTTTGCATCCCAGCCAGCGATGCGAATTCTACCGCGGCTTTGGTAACGGTGTGGAATCGCTTGCAACAGTGCCCCGTTGAGGAGTGCTCCTCGCGTCCATAACCGATTCCATTGACGATTTGAGTCAGCGTCCTTCCGGCAGTCCATTGCGGGCGGAAATGACTATAGGGGCGATCGGCGTGGACATGACCGGAGCAATCCGGCGCGGGTAATTTGAGGAACATCGGCCGATCAAAGAGATCGTGCGCGCATTGTCGGCCTGCGCGACAGCAAACTGCGGCCAGCCGCGTTATTTCCTGTACAAACGCATGCAGCAGATGCCTCTACTGTCTTTTTTCGGATGCTGAGATGACGTCGAAAATCGCTTCGCGCCAAAGCGCATAGCCAGCGCCCGCCAAATGGATGTCATCATTGGTGAGCTTCGGATCGAGCCTGCCATTGGCAACGAAGTGCGGATAAAGATCAACATAAGTAACGCCGCGCGTTCGAGCCAGCTCGATCAAGAGGGTGTTCACGGCCCGGATTTTTCCGTCGAATTCGGGCTGACGCGGCAACAGGCTCTCGACATAGATTTTGACGCCCGGGAGGCCGCTTGTCAGCTTGTCGACAATGTCTACGACGTTGCCCGCGATCTGCTCTGGCGAACGGCCGAACTCCACATCGTTGGTCCCGATCATTAGGAATATGGTGGCGGGCTTGGCCTCAACCACTTGCGAAATGCGATGCTGGAGTCCCACCGTCGTGTCACCCGCCACGCCGAAATTGCGCACACGCAAATTGGGATAGGCCTCGGGCCACCGGCCGTAATCGGTGAGGCTGTCGCCGACAAAGGCGACACCGCCGTTCATGATAGGCAAGCTAGCGAACAATGTCACGCGCATGACATAGGTGCTGATGTCCCAAGGATGCAGAAAATCTTTCCGATCCGGCATGACAACACCGACCGATGCAGCGGCTGGCCGTATATCCGCATAGGGGTCCGGCGATGGCGGCGGGGCAGCTTGAGGCTTTAGGATTGAACACCCGGATACCAAGAGCAGGGCACAGACGACGGCGCCCTGCCGCATCCATCCGCGCCACACAGCGTAAGCAAAATTTGCCATCCTCACCTCTGACGCCTTCACAACAAGGGACACTGCACTCTCCACGCATTTTCTGAAGCATCGGAGGCGGCACGCCTCTGCCGATCTTCGCGGCATCGCAAAAGGCGCCAATTATTGGAACTCCTCTAAACGCGACGGCGACGCTTCCGCCTCATCATCCCACACAGCCCTGGGTTCCTGGGTAACGAGCCCCTCAAATTGTCGCGACTCGCGGCCGGCGCGGCCACACATGCTTGGCAACGAAAGCACTTACTCTTATTGTCATATAATATATTTCGCCGTCAAATGGGCGCTCGAGGGAGAAAAATCATGCGTAAAATGGCTGCAGCAGCCGCCGTCATCGGCGGGCTCATGTTCAGTATCCCTGGCACGGCGCAAACCGCTGGGGGAAGCGGAATGGGGACCAGCGGCTCCGTCACCAACACCCGCGATCTGATGAGCCAGGAGCAGTTCAATAAGCTGACCGAATATGCCGATCGCGCCAAGCGCCTCACCAAGGAAGACAAGGCTAAGGGCAAGTCCCTCGAAGACATGCTCGCCGAAGACAGAGCCGCCGCCACCGCGCTAACCAAAGCGATGCCGCTGTCTTGCGAGGTCGCCGATGCCATGCTGATTGCGCAGGGCCCGGACACGGTCGATGGCAAAACGGTTGATACCAAGACTTACGAAGCGGCGTGCACTAATGGCATGGGCTACTTTCTGATTTCGCGTGAGTCCCTGGCGCCTTATGGATTTTCCTGTTTTGCCGCCGATGCGACACGCCTGGCGGATGTGGCTGCGGGCCGCAAACCAGGTGCCATCTG
>Ga0265338_10002890_pt1 | contig 25036 bp, 31 predicted proteins | sample 42126metaG_FD_193579 | JGI IMG/M metagenome (GOLD analysis project Ga0265338, IMG submission 193579) | Rhizosphere microbial communities from Carex aquatilis grown in University of Washington, Seatle, WA, United States - 4-21-26 metaG | ecosystem: Host-associated > Plants > Roots > Rhizosphere... | reverse complement strand
TAAATCGGCTAGAGCATCAAACGCGATGCGATCCGGTGGTAGTATCGGTCTCATCAGAAGGTAATAATGTCAATTCGTATCATAGACAATAAGAAAATTGATTTAACTGAAGATGAATGGCACATGTATAAAAGGATAATTGCCTCTTATACAAAGCTACCATATCAAAAGGGTGAAGATTATTTCATCGATTTATTCGAAACGGATAATGATGGAATTATTATATTTTTAAAGCCACCATCTCAAAGACAGGTTAGTTTAGAGATATTTTTATATTGCATGAGTATAATGCAGAACCAACATTTAAGACAAGTCCATAATCAAGTAGATGTTCTATGTAAAAAAATGGAAGATAAAATTAAAGAGTTAGATGAAAAATTAAGTAAGTAAGGAAGTCCAATGATAGATTACTCAGATGTAGAGCCCACAATGGAGTTCTGTTTTGAAGAACTCGATGCGGCAAGTAGAGATAAATATGATTCAGAAAGGGCGGATAAAACCGCCGCTTCATTTTTAGTGGCACAATTTAAACTTGCATTTTATATCGAAGAGGTAGAAATGCAAGCTCGTGGTGCAAAAAATGAAGTATCAAGAATAGAAGCCGAAAAATATTATGACTTTAAAGTCAATGGCACGGAAAAGAAAACAGAAAATATGATTGCGAGTTTCGTTGCAAAAGAACCAGAAATAGTAGATGCTAAAAATGAACATGCTAAACAAGAATCCAATTTAAAAAAATTGAATAACTTATTAGCGATATTAAAAGATGGACATATATACTTTAGAAACATTGGTAAAAATAAAGCATGGTCCGAATAAATTAGAAGAGGGTTAAATGGCAAAGGATGACAAGAAGGGTAAATTAGCAAAATTAGATATTGATGCTTTGGTTAAAAAGGCACAAACTTCATATTCAAAAAAAGAAGGCGGTCTAGCAAAACAACTTTGCACAGGCGCCACGCTTCCAGCGACAACTGATGATGACTTCATTTTATGGCAGGGCGGAGACCATTGGCACGAATTAACTCACTTGCCAGGATTGAAATACGGAATCGTTACGCAAATAAGCGGTAAAGCAGATAGCGGTAAATCAACGCATGCAATGTCCTTCATGAAGTATGCGCAAGATCAAGATGTCTTAGTTATCCTTTGGGATAGTGAAAGAAAGTTCCAAGTCGGCAGATTCGATAAGAAGATTGGTGGAGATTCAAGCAGATTAGCTCTTGTCCGTTCTAACAATATCAATGACGGTGCAAAAGCTGTAGCACACTACGTTCATGCTGCGAAAGAACTTGACCCTGATATCAAGATTTTGATCGTTTGGGATAGCGTCGGCGCGACTCTCAATTCAACAGAAGATAAGGCTGATACGGAAGATCAATCAATGCAGCCTGGTGTTTCTGCTAAGGAAACCGGAAGCGCCATACACAAGTTCCAGAAGCTCATGAACAGATACATGAATAAGGAAACTGGTGAGGAATGCATAGCGGTTTTAGTCATCAACCAGACTTACGTTTCCATTGGTATGGGCGCCCCTTCTCAAATTGAAAAAGGCGGTGGAACCCTTTACTACTTAAGTTCTTTAATTATTCAACTTTCAAGAAAACAAGATCTCACAAGAACGAAAGATGGCGAGAAATACAAGTACGGAATCGTAACTCGCGCTAAGGTTAAGAAAAACCACTTGTTTGACGGTGACGAATCAATCTACCAAATGAACTTAGTTATTTCCGCAAGCGGTGTTCAATTAGCCAAGGAAGTAAAAAAGATTGATGATATAAAGGGCTGGGATGATTCCAACGACGTAGATGAGGATAATGATGACGAATAAAGATTTAGCAGTTGGCGCAGTAGGCGCTTTTAAAGATACGTCTCCAGTAAGCGTAGGGATTCCCGGAATCCCTAACGGACCTCCAGCTAAAATGGTAACTTCATATTTAGTGAAAATATTACCAGATTTAGGCTCCAAATTAAAAACTTATCGGATGTTTATCGCACTCGATCAGGTTGCATTTAATAACGATTTCATTCATGTAAAAGGTTTTTTTTCAGATAGCACGGAAGACGATATAGTAACAGGATACAAAGAACTGATTGCCAGCGCAACCGCAACTCAAATCACCGAAATGTGGATTCCTTGGCACACAATTCATAGTGTAAAAAGTCTTGTATTTAAAACAGCAAGCAAAAAATAAAAACAATTAAAAATATATAAAAAGTGAGCAATAAAATGACATTAAATAGTAGAACAAATAATGCAAAAACAGTATCAAATTTAGTAGTGAATGGCATCGTAAGATTAGTATCCCGCAGATCAACACCATGGGTTGGAACCATGACACAACTTAACAATGCTTTAACAGCCTCGTTAGGTAATTCAGTTCCAGCATTTTGGCCAGGTTCTGCAAGCGTATTGCGCGTTGTCCTTAACAGAGTAGTTAGAAGAGTTCGTGCTGAAGGCATTAGCGTTCGTTTTACACGCACATCAGATAATACAAGAACAAGATTAGTTGAATTTTCAGTTCGATAAGTTCTGAAACAACATTAGAAAGAAAGGTAGTAGTAATTCAAATTAAAACTAGCGTAGCTAGACATAAGGAAAATAAAATGGCAACATATGGAAATGGCGAAGTATCTTGGGACGACGAAAGCGAACCAACTAGTGGTAGACAACCTAACTCAAAGGATCTTTGGCTTAGATTAGACAGCGGCTCTAACGTAGTTAGACTAGTAACAAACGCTTTTCAATACATCGTTCACAAGGGCGTGAAGAAAGCTGATGACCTTAAAGGTTTCGGACAAAAAGTAAATTGTTCAAACCCCGATGGCAAAGGTTCTTGCCCAGCCTGTGACTTAGGTTTAAAGGCAGGCCAAAGATGGTTTATTGGCGTGATCGAAATCAAGACCAATCAGTACAAAATTCTTGACGTTTCATATCAAGTATATGCAGCGATCAAAGCATTATCAAACGATGAAATCTGGGGCAATCCAAAGAACTATGATATCAACATCAAAGTTAACAAGAATGGTGGCCCAACTGGTTACTACATGGTTCAACCAATTCCTCACAAGGAATTATCTGTTGAAGCTAAGAAGGCAAGAGACGGCGCTAACTCAGCAGAGCTAGCTCGCAAGGTAACTCCTCCAACTCCTGAACAAGTTCAAAAGAGACTCGATCATGTTCTTGAAGGAGCTGCACCATTCATTCCACCAGCAAAGCCAGCAGCAGCCGGCAAGTCAGGTGGAAAGGCAACCGCTCGTAAGACACCAGATGTCGTTCCTCAAGAAACTGAGGGCGTTGACGATATCTTCCCAGAGTATAACGAAGAAACCGCAACAAGTTAATCTCTCAAATTAAACATATCAGAGGCCATGAGCAAAACTCGTGGCCTTTTTTATTGATATATAACCTACTATGATTAAAAAAATATTAGGTTTCGATATTTCCAGTACTTGCATCGGCTACTCTGTATTAGAATTCGATGATACTACTAATGATGTTAAATTTATCAAATGTAATTATCATAAGCCAATTAAGAAAGGCAATATATTAGAAAGACTCTATCATACGAAAAATATAATAAAAAAAATCATTGATGATTTTAAACCAGATTATATTGCAGTGGAAGATATTATTCAATTCATGAAAAATAAAAGCAGCGCCAAAACGGTTATTACTTTGGCAGTTTTTAATCGAATGATTGGCTTATTAGCACATGATTATTTGAGCAAGTCACCAGAATTATTCAATGTCATGCAGATTCGTCATGGGTTGAAAAAGACGCCAGTGCTACCAAAAAAAGAAGAGATGCCTGAACTTGTCGCGAGCCATTTGGGAATTGCATTTCCTTATGTTTATAAAAAGAAGGGAAATATTGATTCAGTTTCAGAAGACATGGCAGACAGCGTAGCAGTCGCGTTATATTGTGCATACGTACACACAGGTAAAATAATATTAAAAATTAAAAAACCAAAAGTTAAAAAAGCAAAGAAAGGCAAGAAAGAATAATGGATAGAACAAAAGCACACTCCGTATTGGGAACTACTGAGGATACATCTGAAGATGATTTGAAGAAGGCTTATAAGAAGACTGCGGCTAAATATCATCCTGATCGTAATAAAGAATCTGATGCTGAAGAAAAGTTTAAGGAAGTCAATGAGGCCTATCAGTATCTAACCACGGGTCAAGGATTTGGTCCCACTGAAGCTCCAGCCCACACCTACAGTAGTAGCAGTCATGGTTTCAGTATAAACATTGAAGATCTTCTACGCCAGCACGGTATGGGCGGTTCCAATAGAAAAACTATTATCGTGGAAGATAAACATCTAAACACGACAATTAGTTTTCGTGAATCTGTGTTGGGATGTCAAAAACCTCTATCATATAGTAGAAAAACAAAATGTGACGATTGCAATGGTCAAGGTAAAAAACAAGTATCAAATGGTTGCACGCCATGTAAAGGAACCGGATTCATAACGATGGTCCAGGGCCATATGACCATGCGAGGGGCGTGTGGTTCCTGTCGTGGTGCAACGAAATATGAATCTTGTGTCAAGTGTAAAGAAGATGGGTTTTTAGAAACGAATATATCTATTGAGGCAAATATACCACCAGGGGTTCATGAAGGAAGGGATGTTTTACGATTGGTAGGAATCGGTGACTACGCTGGCCACGGTATGATTGGTGATGCATACACTGATGTAATTTTGCATGTCAAAGTTGAAAAATCAGTTACTCTAAAAATTGAAGGGAATGATGTAGTAACGGGAAAGAAAATTTCTCTATTGGAAGCGCTCGAAGGAACTGAAGTAACCGTTCCAACAATAGATGGAATCACGACAATTACAATTCCACCACAATCTAAAAACAAGGATGAAGTTATCCTACCCAATTTAGGTGTTAATCGTGTCGGTAATGAACGAGTTAAGCTATATGTACTTTACCCACCAGAGACTGATAAACTAATAAAATTCCTAAAGAATCAGGAGAATTAAATGGCTGTTCAAATGTTGTGCCCGTTCTGTAACAAGGCGGTAGACCCTTATCTAAATCCAAAAACCGAAGAAGTATTTTGCGGTCTTTGTAATAAAAAATTGGATAAAGTAAATCATTTTATCAAGATGCAACTAAAAGCTTTGAAACAATATCGGGAGGTTAAGAAGGTTCCATTCAGTGTGAAGTGTCAAAAATGCGGAAAAGAGGACAGACCGGTGGACAACGGCACGGATATAGTGTGTTCATCGTGCGGTGATCCTCTAGCGCACCTCACTGAGACATTCAAGCGAATGTTAAAGACGCAGCTAAAGAAAGTAGATAAGGATGTCTGAACTACCAGAAATTACGTTTCGTATTAATAGAGGTTGTTTAATATTTGATATTAAACCACACCCTTTGGATTGGAAATTAAAAAACGATAATTTATATGATTTGCTCAATGAAATAAATGAAGAGACTAAGCATTACATAAATCAGCTTCATAATAACAAATCCGAGGCTAGCATCAAATATACGATTTTACAAATAATTGGTGCTTGGATAAAGCGAGGCGATCTTGTCATCTAAGAAAATTTACAAATCCCATTCTTATGACGATGTTGTGGATGCTTGCCGATACCTATTAAATAATTCTCCTTTTGCTGAGCCATATCGAGAGTATGTGAACTCTAGATTGAATCCGCAAATGCAAGAAGAATTTAAGTTTGGATATTTCCCAGGAATCGATAACATCAATCTACTAACTTCATTCGTGAGTGAAGAAAAATTAAAAGAAGCGCAGTTGCTGTCTCACTGGATACTTGAAGAAACGGTATCTTATAAGAAGGTATTTAATTCTTTTTTTGAGAATCATCCACTTATTTTGCCATATCGCGATGTTTATGGTAATATTATCGCCTTAGTAGGCAGAACTTTACTCTCAGATCAAGAACGAGAGGCTGCTAAGATACCAAAATATAAGAACACTTTCTTCAAAAAGGGCAATCACGTATTCGGATTATATGAGGCAAAACAGTCGATTATAGAGAAAGACTTAGCTTATGTTGTCGAGGGTCAATTCGATGTCATCAAGGCTAGGGAGAAAGGTCACTTTAATTTTGTAGCGGTGGGCAATAATAACATAACGGACTATCAATTATCGTTAATTTGTCGATATAGTAAGAATATCTTTATACTATTCGACAATGATGAAGGTGGTGAAGTCGGTAGCTCTAGAGCTATGAGTAAGTTTGGAAACATTGCAAATGTTCATAATTTACATTTGCCGATAGGTTATAAAGATATTTACGAATATCTTTCGCAAAATGATAATGATTCCATACCTTTTAGCGTAAGGAATACAAATATACATTAGCGAATAATTTTATGGAGTTGGGCATGAATAAAAGACAAAATCGTTCAGATCGCTACCAATATGTTTTGCTTGAGACTGTGTGCTCAAACGATATGATGGAGGCGTTCTGTAATGAAGATTCAATCTATAATCGTCTTAATCCATTTCAATACAATGAAGACTTAATGCTTCTTGAAGATGACTTAAAGGTAGAGTTTTGGAGAATTGTAAATACTTTACTTACTGATAGACAAAAAGAAGTAATCAGATTATATGCTGATGGTTATACACAAATGGAAATTGCCAAGATGCTCAATGTCAATCAATCCAGTATCACAAAGTCATTGAATGGCAATGTAGATTATAAAAATGGCAAACGTGTTTACGGTGGCGCCAAAAAGAAACTTTGGAAAATAATTGAGAAAGACGAAAAAATTAAAGAAATTCTTGACAAGATGGCGGAGATTCGTAGCGAAAAATGGTAGAATATTAAAAATAATTTAGCAATTAGTTGATACTAAACTACTAATACGGCATCGTTTTATCAATAATTATTTATATCATATAGAGCTAAATTTCACTCCACGGAGACGTAATGTCAGAATTCAAAGTAGATTTCACTAAATTAGAGAACAAGTTATTAAAGAAATCTTACAGGCTTGCCGACGTAAAAGATCAGCTCGAGACTGTAGCTTTTGATGTTGTTAGATTCAAGGATTCCGACAAGGGCGCATCACTTTGGCAAGTTCAATCGGCTGAAGATGGTGATTACATTGTCACTCTATACGACGAAACCGACAACAAGAAAACCGCATCAGTAGCTGATGGCTGGGAAGTAATTTTGTCAAGCGGAGCCAGTATCTTGCAAAAGAATGCAATGGTTAAGACTGCGGTTGTAAAACATTTAACCAATGGTAAATGGCAAGTTCAATCTGAAGAAGGTAAGAACTTAGGCACTTACGACACCAAAGAAGAAGCAGACAAGCGTTTGGGTCAAGTAGAATATTTTAAACATAATGCATCAGCCAAGGTAGCAAAGGTTTTGAACTTTTTCTATAAAGGCGATCCTATTGTTAAAGTTGCTTCACAGAAGCTTGGAATTCCAGATGCAGAACTTGTTTCTGTTGAGAAGTATCTTCCTAAGAAATTGGCCTCAAACAAAAAATTAGTTGCCGCATTACTTTCTGAGCTACCAGAAACAGCTAAAAAAGAGGTATTAAGTAAATACCCTGAATTACTTTAATTCTAAAAATAGGTGATAAATGAGTCTCGACAAAGATAATGAAGTAGCAAACGCTATTGGAATTCTAAGACACTTCAGTCAGATAATGGAAAAGGGCGAGAAACTTGCCATTCCAGTTATTTCCGCAAAACTACACAAAATGGCTGAGGCTCATCCCTATGATCAAACCATTATTGCGATGGATGCCGTGATTACCAAAATGGAAAATCACGACAAATTATTCATTACGCAAAGTGAATTAAAATCATTATACAATAAACTTTACAGTAGAAATTCAAAATTTGCTGAATACTTTAAAGATGAGCTTGGTACTGTTGCAACTCCCACCGGGCCAACCATTGATAAAACTCAAGAAACTACCATCGATAAAATCCATGAGAAGTTTTCTGACCCAATTTTATCCAACGCATTAGACGCAGCTTTTGGCAATGATACATTGAAATCATATTCTAGTGATGTCGCTGCACAAGCAAAACGTGCGGTAGCTTCTAATTTAGATATGTGGAACTTGAGAGCATCCAAAGTAGATGTTGAGTCGGGTAACGAAAATTTCATTATCGTTAAAGCAGACTATAATACTCCAAAGGGCGTTACAAGTATATTCGTCCCGGTAGAGACTATTAAGGGTAAAGTGGTAGAGCCAGAAGTATTTATGTGTAATGCTGGGCCACAAGATTTGAATCATGTAAATATTAAAAAATATTTAATTGCATTCGCTGGGACAAAATCAAAAGTTCGTTCACAGGACATTTTAGCCGTGCTTACAAAACAAGCCACAGGTAAAGATGTAATTAATTCAGTTGAAATGGCAATGACCAAGATGGCATCCAAAAAAGAACACGTCGGAGATTTCGGCGGAGTTGTTGGATTGGAACCATTCAAAGCCGCCCGAGCTGACGTCGCAGTTCCAAAGTCTGCACAGGCAGATTCATTTGCTGCAAAATTTTCATCACCAGGTGGCATCGCAGGCTTCAAGTTTGGCGAAGCAAAGTTAAACAATGGTAGAGACGCTGTTGTTAGAACATTAGCTGGAATGGGAATTAAGAACCCACAAATTAGTGTTGTTGCATGCGACGAGAAGACAATTTTCTTCGGAGTATCTTTATTCGGCGGAAAGACAGCATTCAAGGTTCCTGTAAAAATTGCTAATGATAAAGTTTTATCACCAGAAGTTTTAATCTGTGATGGCAAAGTTGCTTCTTTCACAAAAGAAACAATTAGTGATTTGTTCGTCAATAACAGCGCAGATGCAAAGGTTGTTGCAGCAACTTCACCTCAACACAATCTAAATCCTTCCGAACTTGTTCAAAATGTCAAAGCCGCAGTCATTGATAGTAATTTTGCCAAAGCAGAAGACGCTTTGAATATTTTGCAACAATCTGGCAATGAATCAGCCTACAAAGAAGCTTTCGCTCTCTATATCAACAACTTAGGTGTAAAGAAGGTTGCTTCTGGAACAGTTCCAACCTGCTCAAGAATCATCAAGAATGCAAATAGTTCGCATCCAATTTGTGGACATACGAATCTACCTCTTCACAAGGTTTATCAAGATGCTCATGGTAACTGCCAACCTAATTACAGAAAGGGTATGGAAGAAACTTATCAAGGCGCCTTCTTTATGAATTCTAAGATTTTCGGGTAAACGAAAATGGGAATTTTAGGTTTCGCAGAATATTTAAATGATAGATATGCTGGGCAGGGCGATTACTCAGGTGGCCTCGGCGATAATTCATTTGGAAAACCAATCAGTGCAGAAAAAACCAGAATCCTTAAAGATAAGTTGATTCTAGCCTATGACAAAGTTCATGCAGGCATAACATCATTACCCATGTATCAAGAGCTTAATTCTGAATTAAGTTTCGATTCCAATTGGAAAAGTTTTCAAAACATAATTAATAATCTTGCGGCAAATGTCGAGCTTTTGACATTGAAAGAGGGTTTTTCTTTATCAACGAGATTGTTAGAAGAATTAAATAAATTAAGAAATAGCTTGGTTACGAAGGGTGTTGAAAGATCTAAAATGTTAAAAATGGATGAAGGTATCAAACATATTCAGGATTACATTTGGAAAGAAAGCAAGAGAATTTTAAATCTTCATGATTTGAAGGGAGTCTTTGTTGACGCCCCTGAATTAAAAGGCATAGTGGATACAGTCGTTCCTACTTGGGATTACGGTCCTGGGAAAAATCCAACCAATGGTCTTCTCAATAAAAAACCAAAAAGAGAGACTCCTGGTAAACTAATGAAAAGATTATTAGAAGAAAACGAGAACGCAAAGAAGGGAAAATAATATGAGAATTTCTGAAATGCTTTTTGCTATTGCTAACTGGTTAGAAAACCCAGACAACGAAGCAATTTTACTTGCCGAATACGATGAAAACTGTCTTTCAGTTGTTGCGGAGACTTGCCTTCAAGCTGCGCAAGTTCTCAAGTTAGGCGCTCAAGAAGTTGATTTAATGGAGCCAGCTCAACCAAGTTCCATCACCCCAACTACAATCGATTCTCTTGCAGAGATTGCTCGTGCACTTGATGAGTCTGGTAATCCAGAATTAATGAAAAGCGCATCAGCTATCGACGAATTATTACTTACGATTGCGGCTCCGCCTCAATGGGCAGCTAGATTCAAAGAGGGTGAGGAAAAAAAAATTGATACTTTGAAGCAAAAGTATGAAGATACAAAAAAATCTCTCGATGAGCAAAACAAAGTGGCTGATACCAATGAAGCTTTAGATAAGAGTCCATATATGAAAGAATATCGTATGATGGAACATCCACTAAGTACAAGAACATGTCCTGATCATGCTGGCGCACAAATGGCCCGTGTAGGCGATTCTATGTGGCAGTGCGATCTTGACAAGAAGGTATACAATTATCAAACCGGCTATACCGATGAAAAAGGCAATAAAGTCCCTGGTGGCGACGTATCTGCTCAAACCCCAGATTCTTATCCAACGCCACAAAATCAATTCGATAACAGAGAAACACGACTTAACGGCTTTGATGTATTCAAAAGCTAAAATGAAAACTTATGAACAACAAAAATGCACTAAAAAAAATATTAGAACATCCTGATCAAAAGGAAATAATAGCTAAGCTTGTCATTGGGATTAGTGCAAAAGATATTCATGAATGGTTAGAAGCTAAATATCAAAATGTTAGCGAAGCCAAGTTTGTTATCGCTGAGAAATCATTAAAATCATTTGCTGACAATTATTTGGAAGTATTACTTTATATTAAAGAAGATTTATCAAAAACTAAACAAGCTATTGCAACTTCTACCGAAGACGACTTGATGTTAGCAGTTCAGGGTAATGTTACTTACAAAAGTAAGATGATTGAATTAGCTTCTCAGGAAATTGACATTAAGCATATGCTTAGAAATATGATTGAGAAAATTGAAGTGAGAGTTGGGCAGGTGTTCGACGCTCTTCAAGAAGACCCGCGAGACATATCAAGAAATGATAGAGTTCTTATTGAATGGTTCGACTTATTAGGTAGTAATTTGGAGCGATTCAATAAGATTGTTCTTGGGGCTCCAGATCAGGTTATTCAGCATAATGTCACAGTTCAGCACGTTGACCAACAGGTTCAAATAATTAATGAGGCTATTCGTGAAACTTTATCAGAAATTGATATTGAATCATCGATGCGTTTCATGGAAAAGTTTACTGAGAAAATTGAAAGATTAACACTTCCAACTGAAAAAGAAAAAACAACGGAGGCTAGGCTATCTGAAGCAAAAATTATCACGGAAACAATTGGTAAAAAATTGAATGGCGGCGATAATGAATAAGAAGGCATTACCAAATACAGATACATCTTATAAGAAATCCTACCCAAATTATGATAATTACATAAGTTATCCATCTCCAAGAAAGACCGATAAATGGGTTGATGCGGTAAAAACTATATACTATCGCGTCCATAAAGGTGAAGAAAAATCAGCCGCTCTACAAAATGTTATAGCAGGATGGGATAAAATGGAACAGTTGGACTTTAAAAATTGGATAAAATATTATGAGGAAAAAGCTCATAAGAAATATTCTGAAGCTGAGGAAAAGCCCGCTCGCACCAAAATTGCCCAAGTATCCTACTGGGCCAATGATAATAAGCCTGGTTACTTTCTCCCAATCCAACAAGAAAGATCAGTCGGTGATGACATCGATTTTGCAAAAGATCCAAAATCCAATTCATTAGTCCATGATGAAGAAAAAAGAGAGTTAATCGAAAAGCAAAGAAATAAAATTGTAAGCCGCCTAGATTCAGCTGAAAAATTATTGCGCTCTCAAGAAGGACAATTATTTGCCGGAAATGAATTTGAAACGCTTATGCACATTATTTATGAACTTAAGAAAAAGATTCATACTGTAAATAAGATTACAACATCAACGAGACTTTACGAGGATATGATTATCCGTGAGGCAAATATCCTCACGAAGAAAGGCTTTACTAGAGCATCCGATTATCTATTTAAACTTGCTGATGATGCCGCACTATCTGCATCCCAACCAGATAACCCAATGACTTCAGGCGGCGGATTACCTGGGGCAGTTCCAGGACAAGCTCCTGGGCAAATGCCTATGCCAAATAATTCTCCAACGAATTCACAACTACCTGGGGAAACTGAAAAACCAATTAGCCCGGGTATGAAAGGGTTTCTTGATGGTCTTGCTGGTGACGAAGATGAAACCGATGCTGAATCAGCAGAGGACGATGAATTAGAAGTTCAAGAAGCTGAGGACTGGATTGTTGAAGCACAGGCGGCTCCCGATGCTCCACCACCAGATGCGGCACCAGAGCCCGCTCCACCAGCACCAAAACCAGCAGCAACTAAAAAAGCGCCAGTTGGAAAAGACCAACCACTTGAAGTGGCAGAGGATCCAGAAGTCGTAGCCGCAACTGCATTTGACCAAAAAATGGATCAAATGCTCCAAGGTATTAAAATTGAGGACGCTCTCACAAAACTTGAAGATTTAGCTAAAATATATAAGACGAGAGAATTGCCAAGACAATTATCCCTTGTTGACATGATGTTAAATCATTTAGGAATTGGAACATTCTTCCCAGAACTTGCAGAAGCAACTACCAGATCGCTAGATTCAAATCAATATATTCTTACTCGTCTTGATGGTATCATTTCGAGATTACGTGGTTTGACACAAACGAACCCAGTTGATTTGAAAAATCAAAACGCAGTTCCATCAACTCCTGAGCTAGATGCTGCCAAGAATAAGCTTCAACAAGATCAAGACAAGGATAAAGCTAAGAAGCAAATGAAGAAACAACAAGAAGAGTCTCAACTTGGTCAAGCGGCTAAACCAGAGCCAGAACTTGAAGTTGAAGAAGACTTGGGCGGGCCAGTGGAAACCACCAACGCCGCCCCTCCAGCGCCTCCAGCAGCATCGCCAGCGGCTCCACCAGCCGCTCCCGCAAGGTAATCGGGAGATGAATGAAACTAAAAGATCTTCTTAAGTTAATTACTAATGTAGCTAAGAGACGCCAAATATCTACACCATTTATTTGCGGTGGGACTCCACGTGATAAAATCTTGGGTAGATTAAACAAAATAGAAGATATTGATCTCACAACTGGTGATGAGTCAGTTCATATGCTTTCTAAGGAAACATCTGTTTCATTGAATAGAAAGTTCAACATCCAAACAAAAGTTATGGATGATGGGCACAGCTCTATTTTCATCGGTGGATTCAAGGTAGATTTTTCATCTAATTTCATTGTCCCAGAAATTGATAAGTATTTGCAAAAATTAAAAATAGAAAATCCAACCCCTATGCAAAGAGAATTGTTTAGTAGGGATTTTACTTGTAATGCTTTGCTTATGACTTTGGATTTAAGACAGATTCTTGATCCAACCAACCGTGGATTTAAAGACATTAATAGTAAGGTAATTAGAACCTGCCTATCTCCTGAAATTACGTTGCTATCCAATAAAAATAGAGTTGTCAGAGCAATTTATTTAGCCGCCAAATTGGATTTTGACATTGATCCTGCTTTGATGCAATGGATAAAGCAACATCCTGATTCCATGAGATTTGCTTCAGATAGAGCGTTGGCTGAAAAATTGAATAAAGCAATTGCAGTAAATCCAACGAGAACAACTTACTTACTAGATGAGATGGGTCTATGGAACCAAATTCCAATAACCAAAGAACTTTATCCATATTATGTAAAACGAATAACGGCAAAATAATGAATGAAAATTTAATTAGAAAATGTTATTTCCAGAGTGGTAATCATGAAAATGATCCCACCCCGGGAAAGCCAAAATATAAAAAAGATCCAGGGAATGATCAGAATTTAACAAAAGCGAGGGGTGTATTGTTTAGAAATTACGATACATATAAGCTTCCTGGCCCTGACGTTGGACCAGGCACAGGCCTCTATCAACACATGGATGACTATAAAAGCGTATCTGACTTTCGTAAGAAAAAGAGAGCTGAAAAAATCCGCGGCAGAAGAAAAATGTTATTTGCCATCTTGGCAAAGACAGCTGTCGATAAGAATCATATCAATGACCCATTAGAAGATCAAGTAACTGAAATGCCATGGAACCCATCCGAACCACTTGGCCCACTGGGATTAAATGATGGCATCATTCCACAGGAAGATCTCGAGAATAAACCTGTAACTAATCTATACTATGGGGTTTTAGATAACCATTACGTCAAAGAAAAGAAATAATTATTTTTGATAAATTACATACTAATATCGTAGTTTGCTATTATTACGGTATATAAAAGACAAAGTTCAATAATTTAGAGGTATTTATGTCATTACAGGCAACAGCACAGATGATGGAAGATTTAGTCGTAGAGGAATCACCTATGGTGATTGATCCTAATGAATCTGGCGAGCATGTAGTAATTTATCCACAAGCTCCAACTCCAGAGACCGTTATGGAAATGCATGATCCAGAAGTATTACAAGAAGTTATGCAAGGTGCCGAGCCATCTTTAGAAGTTGCCGAAGAGCATCCGGGCGAAGTTCAGTTTGAAATCGCTGAGCTACCAGGCGTCGATCGCCTCGATCCAGAAATGGAAAAAAGTCTTGAAGTTCATGAAGAAGAGCCAAAAGACGAAAGCAAAGCTGAAGACGAGAAAAAATCCAAGGTTGCGCCAAAGTGGGATTGGCAATCAAAGGGCGCAACAGGATTCATTACTTGGGTCCAAGAACGTCTCAGTGACGTACCAAAGCACTCAGGATATGATACTTCCGGCGTAGAGAGAGCACTCTCCTATCTTCAAAAACTTGATAATGAAATCTCAAAAGCCATGAGAATGGACGTTGATGGCGAATTAGATGCCAACAAAGTTGAAGAAGTTAGAGCTAAAATTGATAATGGAATTGAGATGTTAAATGCGCGTATCGATAAAATTTCAAAATCAAAGAAGAGTGGTAAGAAAAAGAAGAAGGCTGATGCTGATTCTGAAACTGGTTTAGTTAAAGAAGCGCAAAAGATTCCTGGGATAAGCGGTATTGTTGTTACGGTTCCACTTTTCATCTCTGCCATTGTTAGAACATGTATTAACGGATCTGTTTCTGGCGGTCATGATATTGAAGATATGTTCAAGAAGTTTGATGAAAAATACAAGTTTGATGACAAACAAAAAGTTGAATGTCTTCAATTATTTGCCGATATGGGCTATCCAATTCGTCGTGACAGAGGATATCTTCCTGATGAAGATTCTGATCCAACATCTTCTGATAACTTTGATTGGGCTGCCAATTACCAAGCCTAAGGATTTATCATGAAAAAAAACGGATCAAGATCAATGCCAGTAATTACTCGCGAATCATATGACGTTGAAAGACGCGATCGTCTTCCTACTTGGATGAATGAGTTTGCCGAAAATTTAGAAAAACAAAGCACTCAATCCAAAGGAAAGGCTGATAGATCCATTTACGATCAAATTTCATCAATCATGGGCACAAAGCCAAAATTTTCTTCCGTCGAAGATGCTGTTAATGATATGAAAGAAAGAAGTGGATTAACTGCTTTTTTCAAACTTCAATCCCAAGCACAAGCTCAGGAACCTGAAAAAAAAAGTAAAAAAATCAAAATCTTAGAGATGGCTCCTCAATTGGCTCAGACTGCCGAAAATTATATTGAAGCAACCAATGGAAATTTACCAATCCCTGCTATCGTGGATAAATTAAGATCAATTCATCGTGACGACGTTACTGATGATTCATCTTGGGATGATGAGGATTTTCTTCGTTTCCTAAATAATTTAAATATTAAAGTTAAACAAAAGCATCCAGATCAAGATATGAGTTTTAGAGATTTAGGCAAGCTACCTATCTTTACAAATGAGGATTCTGATCCATCTAATGATGATGCTCTTCATGGTCTCACACCAACGGTAAACAAATAATAGGAACATTTTGTCTCTCGATAAAGATTTATTTAAAGAAATAAAAAGTAAAATATTGGATCTTGATCCAGTTACTTTCGCAGAATCTCATTTAACACTGGATGGAAATCCATTCAGATTGCATGGGAATGGTTATAAGCCATTTGCTGATATTTATAGATACATTGGAATCAAGGCCTTAGAACCAAATGGTAAGCCAGTCATTCTAGTCAAGGGACGTCAAGTCGGAGGGACGATTATGGCGGCTGCCCTCGAAATGTATTTCATGGGCTCCGATGGTTTCGGCACAGGCGGAAGACCATCCGTAAGAGTCATGCATGCATTCCCTCAATTGGAAATGGCTGCATCTTATTCTAAAACTACATTAAATCCAATGATTTCTAATTCATCCATTAGTGATGAAGATCGCGTTGTAAAATCTGCCAAACCAAAATCATTTATGCAAAAGAGACTAGATCAAACTAGCTCTACAACCGACTCGCTAAGTTTTAAACAATTTATAAATGGAAACCATTTATGGATTGAATCTGTAGGTATCGATGCGGATAGAATCAGAGGTAGAACCGCAGACATGTTGTTCTTCGACGAGTGTCAAGACACAACAGGCGCAGCTATCTTAAATGCTACCAAAATTCTTTCCCAGTCAAAATACGGACCAAAAGGATACGGCGTCCAAGTTTATTTCGGAACCCCTAAGAAAAAGGGTTCAGATTTTTATAACCTTTGGGAAACATCAAATCAACAGTATTATCACTTGGGTTGTGAAAAATGCGAAAAGTTTTTCCCTCTCTATACCCCTGGTAGCGATGATTGGGAAAAAATTTGGATTCATACATTCGTTGTTAAATGTCCTGATTGTGGGCATGAACAAGATAAAAATCAGGCTGTTGAGCGAGGAAAATGGGTTAGTCCCAAGGATGAAAGTGAGTGTGGTATGGTTGGATTCCATATCAATCAATTATACATGCCAGGATTTCCAAAAGAAAGAATCATTGCTGAAAAGCCAGGTATCCACCCAATCAATACAGAAAGGGTTTACCAAAACGAAGTTTTGGGAGAATTCTTCCAAGGCGACTCTAGCCCTATAACCATAGAACAAATAAGAGAATTGGGTGGAGATATTGGTAGAAAGTTTCGCGCTCGTATCCTACCAACCGAAGATTTAATCGTGACATTGGGAATCGACTATGGTGCCCGTTCAGACATAGATCAAATGGCTAATACTAATAAAAGTAAAATGACAGGGCAGTCCTATACTACAGCTGTGCTCCTTACATCTCAGGGAACAAATCGATTATCGGTGGACTATTGTTACAAATTTCCAAAGAATGACCCAAAGAGTAAAAAAGATATTATTGATCATATCATGCGTCAATACGGCGTCCAATTGGCTATCGGGGATATTGGATTCTCAAACGATTTTTCTTCCGATCTACATAATGAGTATGGCGACAAGTATCTTGTGTCAAGAGCCCATAATAAAATAAATGGCAAAATACAATTCCATAAGGACTTATTTCCTAAAGAATTAATGTTTGAAAGGGATTACTACATTGGCGAACTATTTGAGCAAATGAAAAAAGGTATGATCAGATTCCCATACGGTGATTTTGAGAAAATAGCTTGGTTAGTTTCTCATTGTGCAAGTATGGATATCAAGCCAGTTACATCCAGATTCGGAGATCCATCCATACATTATGTCAAAGGAACCACACCAAACGATGGACTCATGGCTTTATTGAATGCTTATATTGCTTATAAATTTATCGCAACTAAAGCTTTTACTGTTACCAATCCATTTTTGGTGAATGCTAATTTGAAGAACAAGGGCAAGCCTCTGGCAGTAGCTGGGTATATAAAGCGCAGAATTTAATATATTCCTGATCTTATTGATATATTAAATATACAGCATATAGGTATCGTTCGCCGGAGATTAATGAAAAAATTCAAACAAACATTCTCTATCCCACAAGGATCTTCAAAATCAAATGAGTTCCTTATCGGAAGAAATACCGCCCCACAAGTGAGTGCCCTCATGGTCAAAGGCGTATCTGAAGTACGCCGCGGCATCCTACAAGATGAAGTCAGCGCTGGAGTCTTTCGTGATGGCACTGGACCAAAACTCAATGACGATGGACTAACAACCAGCGGCATTGTCACCGCCAGTGGTAGTGGAATTAAGAAAAATGCACAAACTCTTTCAAGCGGAAATGTTGGATTTGGTGGCACAAGCAATACAGTAAAACAAATTTCAGAAGTATATTCTCCTCTTTGGCTAAGCAGCAATCAGAATCTTCCAAGAGATAGAGCCACAATTAACGCTTGGTGTCGCGCATTCTATGCGTTAAATCCATTTGTCCATAACGCAATCAATCTTCATAGTACCTATCCGATTAGCAAATTGCAAATCAAATGCCACAACGTTGAAGTACAAAAATTCTTCAATGAAATGATTGAAGAAATCGATCTTATGAACATTTGCGTTCAGATTGCTCAAGAATTTTGGCTGCTTGGAGAAGCATTTATTTATGCTGAGCTTGACAATAATAAGGGAAAGTGGAGTCGCCTTATGATTCAAAACCCAGACTTCATGATTGTAAATCGCACAGTTATTGCGAACGAACCAATCATCATGTTGAAGCCAGATCTTAATTTAAAACAAATTGTAGAATCTAATAAGCCAGCTGATATTGAGCAAAGAAAGAAGTTGAATCGTCATATAATTGATTCAGTTAAGAGAGGTGATAACATTCCTCTTGACAATTTTCATGTATCGCATTTGGCTAGAAAAATTAGTCCATACGAAATTAGAGGTACTGGTTTGCCTGTTTGTATTTTCAGACAATTAATGTTATTTGATAAGTTAAGAGAGTCAAAGTTTGCGCAAGCAGATAATATGATTAACCCATTAACTCTTGTTAAGATTGGTGGGGAAGGTGCAGATGCACTACATCCATCCCACGCTGATCTTGAGCAGTGGAGAGAGCTTTTCGAACAAGCTCAGTATGATAAAGATTTTAAGATTTTTTCTCATGCAGGTATCGCTATTGAGAGAGTTGGTTCAAGCCAAGGCATCTATGATATCTCTGGTGATATTACTCAATTAATAAAAGAAATTTACGTTGGGCTTCAGGTTCCATCTTCTGTTATGGATGGTGGGGCAGATACAACCTATGCTAACGCTGGCGTTGCCCTAGATGTTTTACGTCAAAGATATATGCAATTTAGAAACATGTTGTCGAATTGGTTGAGAAGAAAAATCTTCGCACCAATTTCAAAGATTCAGGGTTTCTACGAATACAAGCAAGGCGGATCAAAAACCGAAAAGCATTTGATCGTTCCAGAAGTTGATTGGAACCACATGTCATTATTCGACACTGGGGACTATATTACACAGCTTGTTACATTAACACAGCCAGCCGCAGAAGGTTCATCTGCTAGAGTTTCTTTGAGTACCTTATATAAATCAATGGGCCTTGAAGATGAAGACGAGCAGAGAAAACTTCGTAAAGAAGCTATTCAAGCAGCTATCTTTAAAAAAGAATCAGCATCACTTGCGGCGATGGATCTTAATGAACTTCGTGCCCTTGACGATGAAGATGAAATTCCTGAAATTGCTCCAAAGCCCGGACAGAATGCTCAGGGTGAAGCTCCGGTTCCAGGTGAAGTTCCTGGTGGCGCTCCACCAGGTGGCATGCCACCTGGAGCCCCTGATATGGGATTGCCAGGGTTATCGGCACCACCTCCACCGCCATCTGGCGGAGGTGGCCCACCGCCAGGTCCACCGGGTGGTGGTGAAGGACCAGGCCCTGGAGGCCCACCCCCACCACCAGGCCCGCCTCCGGGCGGACCTCCCCCAAAGTAGTAATTATATAAATTAATACACTAACTTATTGTATTTGGGGATATTACTGCATTATTTTGTTAAAAGCAGGCATGAGGATATTCTATGAATAAAATTGCTCAGAGACGTGGAGTTTTCAATAAAATAAGAGAAAAATTAAATGCGCCGGGCGAAGCATTATCTGGCGTATTTAGTCCCGAATTCACAAGATTGATGGATACCTTGCGTCAAGTAGATGATGACGCCAGAGAAAAGGCCATTGATCTCAAAGACATGTTAAAGGTTGCAAAGAGCAACTTTAACAGACGTGAATACATGACTTGTATTTCTTATTTGGGAAAATTTCATGAGAGAATTGATGAGATTAAATTAGAACTTACAAAGTTAAATAGAGAGGCTCACGCCGTTCACAATGAATTTTTGTTTGGCGAATTAGATAACGAACACAAAGAATTCCTCTTCAATAAGATGCCTGAAAGATTCAAAGCAAAGCCTGTCGCAAAAAAAGCTGACACGGGTAAAGCTGATGATGGTATGTCAAAAGAAGCCGGAGTTAAAGATTGGTGGCATAACATAACAAGTGATCGTGGTAAATCGTTAAAACACTGGGAACAAAGATTTCCTAAAGAAGCTAAAGAACTCAAGCGTCAAACAGAAAGAATGCTTAATCGTTCTGAAATGTTTCTAAATCTTATCCTATCCACATTCAAACAATTAGCTACGTTTAGAGCAACGAGAAAGCTTGAAGATTACATTAAGCTATCTGATACATTTATTGCTAAGTTCGGTGCCTATGATGCTGCGTTTAGTGAATATTTCAATGGAGCAGTAAAGAAATATATTGATGCTCAAAGAGACTCCGAACAAAGAAAAGCTGAAAGCGATGCTGCCAGAAGTGCAGTCCCCGCCACTTCAAGTGAAGTTCCAGTCGTATTAGACCCAAATGCTGTACCAGTAAGAGATACTGTCATGGACAGTGGCCCACCATCTGGTGTGGAATCCGTTACAGATTCGTTGAAAGAAGATTTAAATTCTCCAAAGGTATTTCCAACAAGAGATTCCGATCCACCACAATCTGTCATTCCCGTTGCTAAGGAGACAGGTCCAGTAGCAACTGCGCCAACAACACCAGCACCACCTAAGCCGGTTGCAAAGGCACCTTTATCCACTTATCCACCTCCAGTATCAATCAATCCTGAACAAGCCAAGCAAAATTTAAAGGAATATGATCTAGAAAATCCATCTTTCCCACCTCCACCAAGAGTTCCAACTATCACTACACAAGAATTCATTGACAAAATTACAAAACTTTCAAATGGAAACCCTGCGGTATTGTCTTTGGAAATTTTGAGATTTGCAAAAACAATTGAAAAAACAGACAAACCAACTAGTGAGCGCTTATTAGCTATTGCTAAATCACTAACACAGTAGGTTCTAAATGGCTGACCAAAGAGTTAAAACAGTTAGAACTACAGTATCAGAGCCTGAAATGGCTGCGCATTTTATGACCGCAGCTAAAAAGCTTTATAATATAGATCTAACTCAAAAACAAGTGGGTCTCTTAATTGCTCAAAACAATTTAGAAACCGCCCATAGAAATGCGATGTTTAATTATAATATTGGAAACATTACGCATTCTCCTGGAGATGGTTGGGATTTCTTTATTCATCAAGATAAAAATGGCAACGATATGAAGCTTCAAGAGCAAGTGTCTCCAGGAAAATGGGTAGCACAGACTATGAGATTTCGTTCCTATCCTGATTTGGAAACTGCCACAGAAGACTATCTAAAAAATCTTCATAATCGTGCTGGCGGGAAAGTTTGGAATACCATAATGCAAGGCGATCCTGCGGCGTTTTCTAAATCACTAAAACAAAGTGGATACTATACCGCTGATGAAAAAGGGTATACTGCTGGCTTAACTGGCTCATACGATGCCTTCAATAAATCAGATAGCTTCCAAAGAGCCCAAAGCGGGAACTTCGATAAAGGCCAAGCTGTTGCCACCACTACTCCACATGAGGGTGCGCAACCAATGGATCAAATAAATCAGTATCTCAATTCGTTTTTATCGGCTTTATCTGAAGATAATGTGAATGATAAGTTAGTTAAGAAGGCTACATATAAAAAATTCTTACCTAAAAATGATATTGTAATTCAAGTTAAATCGAGTAATCTAATTGATTCTTTGGAATTTGCAAGAATTTTGTGTTTGGCTCTTGATGAAGAAACCCAATCAGATGCAACGATTCATACAGATAAAGAAAATGTAGAAGTATTATGTTCAATCCATGGCCCAGAAGAGATTTGTAAACAAGCCGTTAATCAACTATCAAGCTCAATTGCAGGCGCATTCAAGTTAGCAACTAAGAAAATCGGCGGAGTCGATGTAAAAACAAAAGTATTATCCAATAAAGTATCTAACTATCAAGAATTAGATATTGATTTGGCGCAGTTAGCGTATAGACAATTCCACTTAAAATTTATCAAATAGGACTGCAATGAGTAAAGAAAGAGACTTCACAAAAGTAATTGACGAATTAAATGGTGCAGGTGAAGACATTACGCTTGCAGAACTACTTGCTAAAGTTTTGAAAGGTAAGATAGTTGAAATATATGTTGGAGACACTTTCGAGGATGTCAAATACGATGATAGCACTCAAAAGTGCGCCGCAGTCCTAATTGGCAAAATTGTTGCAGCATATGCAGAATGTTTAGTTTTGAATTGTGCGTATATGGATCAAAACACAAAAAATATAAAGTTAGGTAATATTGTTTGTCTTAATGAAAGAGCAATCAGAACAGTTACAGAGGTTGATGAATCTGGTATTTTGAAAGATACTTTCCTTAGCACCAGAGACTCAAAAATTGTAAAAGGATTATTCGCTGGTGAATCAAATAGATAATTTAATTGAGTTAACTGATAATTACTGCACCTCTTGTCTGAGACAGGCTGGTGCTAATAAATTTTCTATTCGTAAAACATCATCAGATAAAATCGATCTAACGGATTTAAATGATTTTTCTTACTCTGCAATCATGAGAGATTTAAGAAAGCAATGTGACGAGGAAACCGTTAGAGAGTTCTTACTAATTTATAAAATGTGCTTCGATATGTTAATTAACAATGATGTTGTAAAGGCTGGAGAAATCGCGCTTATATTTGCGGTTGATTTATTCAATTCATTACATCCATTGAAATTGAAAGTTGAAAAAGTTGCTAATGCTTCCGACTTGGGCGACGCTCCGCTTGCTGGTCAATATCTAGCCAACATTATCAAATTCACGCTCAATAGAGTTGATCCTGATAAAAGAGCAAAAGCCCTACACACGGTATTGAGAAAGATTTATTTTTTGGATGAAAACGTTCTTGGTGGCAAACAAATGCCGGCATCGTCTTCAATAGGGCAATCAATTTCTTTCGTAAAAAATGTATTAATTGGTAATGAACCTCAATATATAAGGGCTGTTATAAACAATGTAGTAGCTAATTTGAGATAACATGTTAGATAGATTTAGACTTATAACTAAAGGTTTATACCGAGGATCATGCCCATCTATCAAAGATGTAAACGTTCTTCATGATGTATATGGTATTAAAAAAATTGTTAGTTTAGATCAAAAGTGTGGCGAACGAATCAATAGAGTATGTAAACTATTGGGAATTAAACATATCATAATTCCTATCAATATGAAGGATTTTGAACCAATAGCAAGGCTTCTCAGCTATAATTTACACGAATTATTAATTGATGGTGGTCCAACCTACGTTCATTGTCTTCATGGCAAGGATAGAACTGGAATGGTTGTGGCGATGTATCAATGCCAATACATGGGATATTCCTATGAAAGAGCTATTGCTGAAGCCAAGAAACTAGGATTTGGCATTGGGTTAGACCCAAGTGTCGTAAAATTTTATGAGAAAATTATAAATAAGTCTTGTAAAGATAATCATAAAGATAACAATTCTACTTGGGATATCGCGGATAATAGTAGAGATGAAGCTGCATCGACTATCGATAGTGCAGATGTAAAAAGCTTTGCTCCACAGTTAGATCCTAATCATCAATATGGTTATGATTACGCATATGATCAGTATCCGACACGACAAAATGTTGTAACAAAGCAAAACTATAATGATAAGTCTATCTCTGAAGGAGATCAAATTCCACAAGTTGGATTATACGACAATGACGCAGGTATCAAAGGGTCTGGTCCTATCGAAAACGGTGGAGGGTTCGTTAATACAATTTAAGGTTAAACTATGAAAATATTCGCAATCCAAATGTCATATGAAGTATCAGATCTTGAAAAAGCTCAAGCTGAAAAGGCATTGCTATGCTTTAATTATGCTCAGAAGCTTCTTAAAGCGGCATCTGATCATTTGGATATTATGAAGACACCTTTCAAAGATAATGGTGATATAGATACTGCACAAGTATTGAAGTTTAGAGCTGCTCTTCGTAGATTTAGAGATAAGGTTATCGATAATTTTAACAATTTTAAAATAATTGCTTTTAAGTGCATTACAATTATGCAGACGTTTGCTTCCGATACTCAGACGGTCAAAATTATGAAATCTTTCATTGCAGCCATTGAAGATATTGAAAAACAAGTTAATGATTTCGCTGATTTATTTTCTGATTTTCAATCTAAAACTTTCGTAAAGGATGCCGTTTCTGTTATTGAAACAATACAAAAAGACTGCGATGATCTTAATGATATTATTGATGAGAGATTAAAAACACACTTACAAACTAACATTTTAGGAAAAAACTGGACAGATAGTATTAGTAAAGACCTTGAAATGAAGATCGAAAAACAAACTCCGCTTATGCTTGATTTATACAATGAAAGACAAAATCAGCTTAACGAGGATGAAAACAGATAGGAAGATCTAGCAATAATAGTATATTTTAGAATATACTGGGCACATGTTGCCAATAAATCTGAAAATTGTGGCAATAATTTATTATCTAAATATATGAAATTGTAATTCTCATTGGAGAAAAAATGTTTATCAAACGTGGTGGCGATGGAAAAATACTTAATGTTGATCAGGATTCTTCATCTGAAGAGGCCAGAAAGAGTAGCATTAAGAAAGGTTCCGAATCTGTCAAGCCAGCAGAACAAAATAAAGATAAAAAGTCTGGGAGCTAATACGAATGTCATTTTTAAAACTAGGTGAATTAGTAGAAATTAATGCGTCGAATTTAGAAAGCTTTGG
>Ga0265338_10002889_pt1 | contig 25038 bp, 18 predicted proteins | sample 42126metaG_FD_193579 | JGI IMG/M metagenome (GOLD analysis project Ga0265338, IMG submission 193579) | Rhizosphere microbial communities from Carex aquatilis grown in University of Washington, Seatle, WA, United States - 4-21-26 metaG | ecosystem: Host-associated > Plants > Roots > Rhizosphere... | reverse complement strand
CGATCGGCGTCGCGCTCCCCGCGCCGGTCGCCAACACGTGCGTCGTGCCGTAGGAGGTCGCGACGTCGGATTCGGACGGTCGGGTGGGCCACGCCTCGAGCGCGCGGTCGTATGCCGCGAAGAACCGCAGTCGCGCCGACTCACTGCGGAATCGACCCACCCGCCGGTCGGCTCTCGTCACGCGGCCTCGCTCTCGTGCTCTCGGCACGGTAGCGCCGCGGGCGTCGATACGCGCGATCCGGCTCGCTCGGAATTCCTTTACGGTGAGCGGCCGGCACGACCACGGACGGACCTGGGCATGATCGACGATCTCGACGTAGCGACAGCTTGCCCGCCTGCCCGCGTCGACGTTCCGCGCCGCGCCGGTGGCCTCGAGTGGGCGATCGGCGCGCTCGTCCTCGGAACCGTCGTGGCCGTCGACCCGGCCGGGCTCGTGCCGACCGGGCCGATGCGATGGACCGTGATCACGCTCACGACGTGCGTCGCACTCGGCGCACTCGTCTGGCGTGGGGTCGTCGTCCCGCGCGCGATGACGCGCCTTTGGATCGCGCTGCTCGGTGTGCTGCTCGTCGCGACGATCGCCGCGGTCGATCCGCTGAGCGCGTGGATCGGCACTCCCGACCGTCGCCTCGGGCTGCTCACCTGGATCACGTTCCCGGCCCTGTTCCTGGCCGGACGCGCGTGCACCGAGGCTTCGGCGTCGCGTGTCGTGCTCCGTGCGAGCGCGCTCGGCGGGATCGTGCTCGGAGTGTGGAGCTCGGCCGAGCTCCTGGGACACCCGCCGCTCGGGCTCCACTTCGCCGACACCCGAGCCGGCGGACCATTCGGCCAACCCGCCTATCTCGGCGCCGCGTGCCTGCTCCTCGGCCCGCTGACTGCCGCGTCCGCGCTCGACCGCGGCGAGTCGCCTTGGTGGCGACGGGTAGGAGCGTGCGGCGCCGCCGGCGCACTCTTCGCGTTGGCGGCGTCGCAGACGCGGGCCGCGTGGGTCGGCGCCGCGATCGCGATGATCGCGATCGCAGTGCAGAGAGGCGAGCTCCGGCACAGCCGACGCGCGAAGGTGATCGCGGCTGCGGTCGCGCTCGTTGCGATCGCGATCGGCGTGGCCTCCCCGCTGGGCGCTCGCGCGGTCTCGACGTTCGACGTCGAGCACGGCACGAGCGCGAGTCGCTTCGACGAATGGCGCATCGCGCTGCGCACCATCGCCGATCACCCGCTCGCGGGCGTCGGGCCCGAGGGATACCGCGTGGTGTTCCCCCAAGAGGTCGACGCGGCCTATGTGAAGGCGTACGGCGTCGCCGTGTACCCGGACCGCGCGCACAACGGCATCCTCGACGTCACCGTCGCCGGCGGCGTGTTCGCGGGGCTGCTGTACGCGGCGCTGCTCGCGCTGGCACTCCGGCACGCGTGGCGGGGGCTGCGCACGCGGGATCCCGCAACCGTCGCCCTGGGCGCGGCGGTGATCGCCTACGTCGTGCAACAGCAGTTCCTGTTCCCCCTCTCGGAGCTCGACCCGCTGTTGTGGGTGCTGGTGGGGATGCTCGTCGCTCGCACACCGGGTCCGGTACGTGACCCGACGGTTCGCGCCCGTTGGCTCGTCGCGCCGATCGTGGTCGTCGCGACCGTCGCGGCGGCGTTCGGCGCACGCGACGTGCTCGCGGATCGAGCGATGAAACGGGCCGCGACCACAACCGACTTGCGCACCGCGGAGCGCGACGCCGACGACGCTACCCGGCTCCGGCCCGACTCGATCCGCGCGTGGTACGTCGCCGCGAGCGTCGCCGAGCGCGGCGCCGCGCTGACCGACGTCGACACGGCGCTCGATCAGGTGCAACAGGGCCTCGATCGCTCCCCCGGAGATCCGGCGCTGCGTGTCCTCTCCGGCGAGTTGCTCGCCGAGCGCGCCGTGCGGTCGGGCCTGCCCGACGACATCACCGCCGCCCGACGGGAGCTGGCCCGCCTGCTGGCCGACGCTCCGCACGATCCGAGGCTGCAAAAAGCCCTGGTCACCGTGGATTCCCTGCCCAAGATCGGAAAACCGTGAACCGTTCGGGCGCCTCAGCGGTGTATCCAGCGATGCCGCCCCAGACACCGATTCACGACCGGCCCGTGGTGCTCGCCACCCCCGTCGGCCCCGCCCCCACGCCCCCCGCGCCGGTTCCGACCCCGGAGACGATCGACCTGACGGTCGTGCCGACCGCTCCGCAGCCCGACTTCGAGTCGTTCTACCGCGCCGGGTACGCCGACATCGCACGCGCGCTCACTGTCACGCTCGGCAACCTCGACCTCGCGCAGGAGGCCACCGACGAGGCGATGGTTCGCGCGTACGCACGCTGGGACAAGATCAGCGCGTACGACAATCCCGGCGGCTGGGTCTACCGCGTCGGCCTCAACTGGGCTCGCTCGGCCCGCCGCCGTCTCTCGCGCGTCGTTCCCTTCCACGAACGACGCGTCGTCGACGACCCGACCACCGATCCCGCGAGCGCGGCTGCGCTACGTGACCTCGACGTCGGCCTGCGCTCGGTTGTCGTGTGTCGCCTGCTCCTCGACTGGTCCGTCGAGGACACGGCCACCGCACTCCGCCTGAAACCCGGCACGGTCAAGAGTCGCCTGCACCGTGCGCTCGCCCAACTCGAACAAACCCTCGGAGATGCCTCGTGAACACCAGCCAGATCAACCAACTCCGCGATGCGCTGCACCGCGAGACGCAAGACATCGAACCCGTGGGTCTCGGTGTCGAACGCGTGGTGAGCCTCGGTCGGCGCCGCCGCAATCGCGGCCGCGCGGTGGTCGCGGTCGGCGCGGCCACGTGCGTCGCCGGTTTCGGCGCGGCGTTGGTCGAACGCGGTACCGCGGGGCCGCAGCAGGTCGCGGTCGCGGCATCGGCACCGTCGGGAGGCGCGGCGACTCCGGCGCTCGAGTTCCGGGTCGTCGACGGCACGGTCGCCTATTCCTCGACGCATTTCACGAGTCCGGCCGGCGTCACTTACGAGCTGTCGACCGCGCCCGGCACGACCGCGCAGGCCTCGGGCGCGCCCGGGCAGGCGATCTACAGCACGACCGACGGTCAGCACTGGACGACCGCCGCTCAGGACGGGGCCTGGATCACCGATCTCGCGCAGCGCGACGGCGTGCTCTACGCGGTCGGTACCGCACCGGGCGCCGCGAGCCCCGCCGACGTGCAGTACCGCGTCGGCACCTCGCACAACGGCGGCGCGGCGTGGACCGACGCCGATCTGCCGTTCGACCTGACCGCACCGAGCGCGAAGGTGCCGCTGTTCCGGACGTCGTCGGTGCACATCGCGAGCGGTCCGACCGCGACGATCGCCCTCCTCACCGAAGACTTCTCTCCGAACCTCGATGCGATGGTCGCGGCGCGCACCGCGGGCCACCCCACCGTCGAGCCGAGGCAGGACGCCGACGGCTACGCGTTGGTCGACATGTCGGCATGCCAGTCGATCAAGGCCGGCATCGCGAGCGCACCCGGCTCGGCCAACGCTGCGGTCAAGGCCATCGCCGCGGTCAACGCTCGCGCCAAAGCCGGCTGCGCCGACGCCCCGGTGCTGGGCACCATCACGTGGTCGGATCTCGGGCTCACCGGCCCCGGCGACCTCACCCGCCAGGAAATGCTGTCGAGCACCGACGGCACGCACTGGAGCTCCGTGCCCGCACCGTCCACTGACTCGGTTCAGCAGCTCGCGGCCGACGCCGGAGGGTTCTTGCTCCTGAGCTACGACAACACCTCACCCGTCGCGGGCCCGCTCCCGACTGCCGGCACGACACTTCTCCGCTCCGCCGACGGGCGCACGTGGACGAAGGTCTCGACCCCCGACGTGAACGTGCAGGCAATCGCCGACGACCGCATCGTCGGCGAGAGCCCGGCGGGCGCGGTGGAAACCTCCACTGACGGTGGGTCGACGTGGAACACGACCGACGTCAGCTCGCTGCTCCCGGCCGGCGCACCCGCGAGCTCCATCTCGTCGGCCGACGCCGGCCCGCTCGGCTTCGCCGTCGTCGTCTCCGCCGAAGACAACGGGAACAATCAGGTGCGGGGTCACGACCGCCTGCTGTTCAGCACCGACGGCGTGAACTGGACGACCAGCGACCTCGCCGCGGCGGGTGCGCCGGCCGGCGGATACCCGGCGCAGGTCACGGTCGGAGCAGACCATGTCGGCGTCGACTACGAAGTCGCCGGACCAACGCCGGGCGGGCCGATGAAGATCACGACGGTGCTCGCGACGCCGAAGCGATGAGCAGGGGGTCGATGCCGCCGACCAGCTCCGCCTACGTGTTCGCGCGGGCGGAGCTGATGTCGGCGAGCGCCGACGCCGGATCACGCCGGCACTCGAGGTCGCCCAACGACACGATGCCGACCACTTGCCCACCCTCCACGACGGGGAGCGGCGGATCGCGTTGAACCGCATCAACTCGATGGCGTGCTCGACCCGATCCTCGGGCCGCACCTCGGTGAGGTCGGTGCTGCAGATCTCGCCGATGAACGTTGCCCGGGGATCGTGCCCGTTGGCGACGAAGCGCACGACGACATCGCGGTCGGTGAGGATTCCGCAGAGCTCGTCGCCGCGGAGAACGAGCACCGCGCCGACATCGGCCTCCCGCATGACCAGCGCGGCTTCCTCGACGGTCGCGGTCTCCGGGAGCACGATCGGACCCGCGGTCATCACGTCTTGAACGAGCTGTTACACGCACGCCTCCCTCGCATCGACGACGGGTGCTTGATACCCCACCGCCGGCGCTCGTATGCACTGCTCGAGCACCCGCCCGAGAGAAGGAGACGGGCAGCCGCTCCTAGGCCGCGGGGCCGTCGGCGTTGACGTGTTGCGGAGGCGTCAGGTGCGGCAGCGCGCTCTGCGACACCGTGAGCTGCGGCAGGCACTGCAGATACTGCGTGAGCTCGGCTGCGGGCTTCGGCCGACTGATGATGTTGCCCTGGATGGTGTCGCAGCCCAGCGTGCGGAGCTGCGCCCACGTGAGCCCGTCCTCGACGCCCTCGCCGACGGTCGTCAACCCGAGACTGCGGGCGAGCTCAACCGTCGACCGCACGATGACCGCATCCTTCGGATTCGTCATCATGTTGCGCACGAAGGTCTGGTCGATCTTGAGCACGTCGAGCGGCATCATCGACAGGTGCGCGAGCGACGAGTAGCCCGTGCCGAAGTCGTCGAGCGCGATCGTGACGCCGATGTCCTTGAGCGCGGCGAGCACCGCGGTGACGCGCTTCGGGTCGGCCATGATCGTCTGTTCGGTGACCTCGAGCTCGAGCAGGTCCGGCGGCACGCCGTAGTGCGAGAGGCGCTCGGCGATGCCCGAAGGGAGCTCGGGATCGTGCAAGCTGCGCATCGAGAGGTTCACGGCCGCGTGGAGTTGCCAACCGAGATCGCGCCAGAGCGCGAGCTGAGCGATCGTCGTGTCGACGAGATCGGCGGTGACGTGCCGGATCACGCCGCTGCGGTCGAGGAGCGCGAGGAATTCCACCGGGCTCAACACGCCGTGCGTCGGGTGCTCCCAGCGCAGCAGCGTCTCGACCCCGACGATCCGGCGCGTGCGAGCGTCGGCCTTGGGTTGGTAGTAGGCGACGAACTCGCCCGCTTCGAGCGCGCGGTGGAGGTCGGCGAGCAAAGGCTTGCGATTCCGCTGCTCCCAGCTCGACTCGGGGTCGTAGACCATGAAGCCGGACCGGGCGCCCTTGGCGCGATAGAGCGCGACGTCGGCGGCGCGCAGCAAACTCTCGATGTCGGCTCCGTGGGCCGGGGCGAACGCGACCCCGATGCTGACCGCGATGTCGAGCGTCACGCTCGACAACTCGAACGGCACTTCGAATTGCGCGCCGAGCCGCTCGGCCGCGGCGTTCACGATGTCCTCGTCGGCGTCGGCGAGCACGACCGCGAACTCGTCGCCCCCGAGCCGGGCCACGAGATCCCCCTTGCCGATCGCGGCGCGCACCCGTTGCGCGACGCTTTGCAGCAGCTCGTCACCGATCGAGTGACCGAGGCTGTCGTTGACCTCCTTGAAACGGTCGAGGTCGAGCAACCACAACGCGAACGGTCGCGGCGGCGCGGCGCCCTCACCGAACATCAGCGCCAGCGTGCGATACAGCTGCGCGCGGTTCGCGAGCCGCGTGAGCGGGTCGTGCAAGGCCTCGTGTGACGTCCGCACGAGTGCCGCAGCGGAGCGGTGGATCGCGATGAACGGCGCGATCAGCAACACGACGAGTACGAGCGAGTGGTTCGTCGCGGCCGCGACGAGCGGCGCCATGCTGATGAGCGCGGCGGCCGTGCCGGCCCGGAACGCGAGGTCTTCGAAGAGGAACCCGATCGCTCGGCGGCCGCGCAGGCCCCGGGCGAGGGCGTCGGCGATCCCCGGCAACAGCTGACTCACCGCGAAGTAGGTCGCACCGGCCACGATCAACGCCGCGAGATCGAAGACCCGTCCGGCCGGCGCGCGCAGCGCAGCGATGTCGAGCCGGGCGAGCACGGCGGCCGCGGCCAGGATCGACAACGCGTGCTGCGCGACGTCGAAGCCGTAACGAATTCGGGAGGTGCGGCGTTGCGCGTCGCAGATCACGACCGCGACGCTCATCGCGATGATCGCCGGCGCCGGTCCGGCCATCAACAGCAACGCGAAGGCGAAGGTCGTCGAGACCTTCAACTCGCGGTAGTCCTCGCCGCGAGGCACGCGGATGGGGATGAGCTCGCCCAACACGATCAGTGGGGCCATCACCGCCAACTGGCCGAGATGGAGCCACAGCAGCTCCTCGAGCCCGTGAAAGACCGAGATCAGAAGCGTGGGGAGTCCCACCACGCACACGAGTGCGAGGTAGAGAGAGAGCCCTTTTGAAGTCCGCGTGCCCATGGCTGATCGAGATGCGAGAAGCCGCCCCCACCCCACCCGGGTGTGCACGGCAACGTGCGAATCGCCTCAGTAGCGACGCTGCGGCGTCTTGGCGTACATCGGATGTCCCCTCGCAATCGATCTTCGTCCACCGGCTGATCGACGACCAGCAAGACTGTTATCGAGCCGGGGTGGGAGCCGGTTGAGGATGTTCTGCGGGGCACCGATACGCTCGATTTCCCGGGTTTACAAGAATCCGTTGTTCCGGTAGGTTCCCGGCCGGGATCCGTTCGCACTCAGACGTCGGGAGGTTGCCGTGTTGGAGCCTTTTTCGGTCGACTTCGTGCACTCGAACGGCGAGTCCGTGGTCCGGTTCGCCGGCGAGCTCGACCTCGGCCAGGCCGAGAAGGCGGAGCGAGCGGCGATCGAAGGGCTGGCACGGAGCGAATCCGGGCCGTTGATTCTCGACCTCAGCGGTCTACGTTTCTGCGACTCGAGCGGGATCCGGGCGCTCTTGCGCATCGATGCCGAGGCCAAGCAGGGCGGGCGCTCGATCGTGCTCCGTGCGCCCGATCCACAGCTGCAGCGGGTGCTGGACCTCGTCGGTCTCTCCGGGCACTTCACGATTCAAGACGACGGTCCGGAGGTACGGTAACATCACGTGGAGAAAACGATCTTCCGGAAGTCCGCGGTTCGGGAAGTCCGGAACAGAAGTGCGCAGGTCGCGATGAGCAAAGACGAAGAAGCGCGCACGCAGGACGACGCGCCCTCCGCAGGGCGGCGGGTCGAGATCATGCTCGACGACGAGCTCTACGACCGGGTGCGGATCAAGGCGATGCGGCAGCGCAAGTCACTGCGCTCGCTCGGCGCCGAATTGTTCGCAGCGTGGGCCGACGACGAGATCGCCTCCGGCAAACGCTGAAGTAGCTCGCGCCCGTCCGATGCCGCTGTAGGTTGCCCGCGCGTGACCGAGGCGGCAAAGACCCTTCCGGCCGAGTGGTACTTCGACGCCGCGCAGTACGAACGAGAACGGTCGAGGGTCTTCGCGAGCGAATGGCTGTGGTTCGCAACCGCCGCCGAGCTGGTGGATCCGGGAACGTACGTCGCCAAGGTCTACGCGGGTTGGCCCTTGATGGTCGTGCGTGACGCCGACGGCGTCGTGCGCGCCTTCCACAACGTGTGTCGGCACCGCGCCGGACCGCTCGTCGACGAGGGTGCCGGCGCGACTCCCAATCTCGTGTGCCGATACCACGGGTGGGCATACGCACCCGACGGCCGGCTGCGCTCGGCGCGCGACTTCGGGGAGACGCTCGATTGCGACGAGTTCGCACTCCGACCGGTGCAGGTCGCCGCGTGGCGCGGGCAGATCTTCGTGAATCTCGACCTCGCGGCCCGACCGCTGGAGGAGGATCTCGGTGAGTTCCTCGCCGAGATGCAGGCCTTCCCGCTCGAGCAGATGACGCTCGTCCGGTCGCTGCGCCACGACCTCGCGTGCAACTGGAAGACCTACGCCGACAACTACCTCGAGGGATATCACATCCCGCTCCTGCATCCGGAGCTCAATCGCCAGTTCGACGTGAAGCAATACCGCGTCGAGATCCGCGACAGGTACTGCCGGCATCACGCGCCCTCGCGCGACGGCTCGCCCACCGAAGGCCGCTGGTTGTTCCGCTGGCCGAACCTGGCGATGAACATCTACGGCGATTCGATGAACGTCGAGGTCATCGTCCCGACCGGACCAGAATCGTGCTCGGTGTCGTACAGCCATTTCTTCGTCGATCCGACCGCGCCCGAAGTCGCCGCGGTGATCGCGTTCGCCGACACCGTGATGGAGCAGGATCGGCGCATGGTCGAAGTCGTGCAGCGCAACCTCCGGACCGGCTCGTACCGCACCGGCGTTCTCAGCCCCCGCCACGAGAACGGCCTCGCGCAATTCCAAGAGCTCGTCCGAACGAGCACCGGCGACGCGTGACCCGCCGACGAGCTACCGAAGCGGAGGCTGACGCGGCTCCCAGGCGGGCGGGTGCGTACCGATCGGTACGGTCGGCAACTCCCAGTGCGGCGGGGTCACCGACATGTCGACCGGCGGCGGCAGGTGCGTCAACCCGCCGAAGCCACTCGGACTTCTGATCGTGAGCTCGCCGACGTCGCCGAACCCGGTGGCGGCGGCCGGATCGCACACCGCGTCGAGACGGCGGAACCACATCGCCGTTTGGACCAGACTCGTCCGAACGTGCCAACTCCCGCCCTCGGTCTCGCGTCGGTACAGGGCGGCCATCACGCCGAGCGCGGTCAGGTACCCCGTCGTGTAGTCGCAAGCAGCCGCCGGGATCAGCCGAGGCGGCGCCTGCGCGTCGTCGACGGCGACGCCGGTGACGGTCTGCGCGAGTTGCTCCCAGCCGGGCCGGGCCGCCCAAGGTCCGTCGTTGCCGTAGCAGTTCACCGACGCGTAGATGATCCCGGGGCGGAGCGCGGCGAGATCCTCCGGTCCGAGACCACGTCGCTCGAGCGAACCGGCGCGGTAGCCGTCGACGAACACGTCGGCGCCGCACACCAATTCGCGCAGGCGCGCCGCGCCGTCGGCGGAATCGAGATCGAGCAGGGCGCTGCGCTTGCCGTGCGACGTGTCGACCACGAACGGAAGCACGTTGGGCAGCCGCGGCGAGTTCACGAGGAGCACCTCGGCGCCGTGCCATGCGAGTGTGCGGCCCGCCGTTGGGCCCGCGAGCACCCGCGTGAGGTCGAGCACGCGTATTCCTCCGAGTGGTGTCGCCCGTCCGGCCCGCAGCCGCTCAGGAGGCGCCGCGCCGATGCGCGAGATCTCGACGCGGCGCTGCGACCCCATCAGCCGACCCTGCGGGTGCGCGGCCCACTCTTCGGCGGTGCGCGCCATCGCGCCGCACATCCGTTCGGCCGCGAGCACATCTTCGAGGTCCTGCGCATCGAACCGTCGCACCGCCTCGGCGACCACGGCCGGGTCACCCGCGTCGCGGTCGCGGATGCCGAGCACACGACACGTTCCGGCGGCCAAGTGGTCGAACGCCCCGTGCAGGTGCAGCCAGCGGCCGTCGCGGCACTCATACGGCGCGATGAGTGCGCGCTCGAGTCGTTCGAACTCCGTTCCGCCGCCCTCGACGCGCTGGAGCGCGAAACCGAGGAGGCTCGCGGCAGCCCGGCGCACGTCGACGCGCACCTCTTGCTCGACGCCCGAGAGCAACGCCGCCGCCGCGCCGCACGCACCGAGCGCCGACGCGGCGGCCTCCCCGACCGGGAAGCGGCTCGGCAGCACCGGATCGCGACCCGTGATCACGACCCGCCCCGCCGCTTCGCCGGGCAGACCGACCTCCTCGAGCAGTTCGTGGACGCGCGACACGTCACCATCTGAGCACGAGGCCGGCGCCGTCGGCGAGATGCGCACGTGTTCGAGCGGCCGGGCTTCCGCGCCGTGCAAGGAATTGTCAAGCAGTTCGCACGCGTCCTTGCCGCGTCCGACAACCGTTCGGGCGCAGGTTGATCGCGACCAGTCGCAATAACCGAGGAGAGCTTCGTGAGCATCGCGTGCGAGCAAGGAGCAACCGTCGAGCACACGATGTGCGTCGCCGGCACTGCGCTCCGCGTCCGGCCGCTCGAGACCACCGACGTGCATCGCCTCGAGCGCATGTTCGGCCGGCTCTCGCGCGAGAGCGTGCGCCTACGGTTCTTCTCGCCGATCCCCCGCCTGATGGGCGCGACCCTGCTCCGGCTCGCCGACGTCGACCACTGCCGGCGTGACGCCCTCGTCGCACTCGACGGTGACGAGATCGTCGCGGTCGCGAGGTACAGCGCGCTCGCCGGAACGACCAGGTCGGGCACCCGTGACGCCGAGATCGCGGTCACCGTCGAGGACGCGTGGCAGCGCCGCGGGTTGGGGCGCCGACTCACGCATTGTCTCGCCCGGCTTGCTCGCGCCCGGGGGTACGAAGCGTTCGTCGCGCGCATCCTTCCCGAGAATCGCGCCGCGCTCGCGCTGATGCGCGATCTCGCGCCCGATGCCGAGGTCCGGTTCGACGGCGGCGACTACGAAGCGCGCCTCCCACTCCGGCGAACGAGCGACGCGCCCTGAGGCCTGGGGATCGACGCCGGCGAGCGCCTCAGCCCCGGGCGCGACCGAACCGGTCGACGGCCGGCTCCGCCGGGCTCTCGAACGGCCGGGGCCGCGGCCAGGTCACGGTCTCCGGCCGGCGCCGGGCCGAGTTGAACACACGGTCCTTCCACACCGGGTTCGTGACTTGCGATCCGATGCGCGTCACCGATGCCAACTTGGCCTCCGGTTCCGCCGTCGGCGCCGCTTCGGCCGGCGGCGGCCCCTCGGCCCGCGGCGGCTGCGCAACCTTGCGCGGCTTCTCCACCGGCGGCTGCTTCTCGACCCGACGCGGCTCCGCAACCTTGCGCGGCTTCTCCACCGGCGGCTGCTTCCCGACCCGACGCGGCTCCGCAACCTTGCGCGGCTTCTCGATCCTCGCGGTTTCGTCTTCCTGGACGCGCGGCGGCTCCTCGACGCGCGGCGGCTCCGCGACCTCGCGCGGCCTTTCCACCCGCGGCCGCTTCTCGACCCGCGGCGGCCGCGCAACCTTGCGCGGCTTCTCGACCCGCACTGTCTCCTCGACGCGCACTGCTTCGTCGACGCGCGGCGACTCCGCGACCTTGCCCGGCTTCTCCACCGGTGGCCGCTTCTCGACGCGCGGCGGCCGCGCCGCCTTGTGCGGCTTCGTGACGCGCACCGGTTCCTCGGCACGCACCGGCCGCTCGACCCGCACCCACTCTTCGACCCGCACCGATTGCTCGACCCGTGCGGGTTCCACGATCGGGGCGGTCGGCACGATCCGTTCGGGTGGGACGCACGACTCGAACCCGACCGGCCGCCGGAGCCGGCGAGCGTTCGGCGCGGGCGACTCGACCTCGATCGCCGGCTCGCGAGCGTCGACCAGCACCGACGTCGAGCGCACGGCGAGCACTGCGGTATCCGGGAGGTCGACGATGACCGATGGACCCGGCACGACCACCGGCCGCTCGTGGTCGGCCTCTGCGACTCCCTGGGCCTCGAACAGCGTGGCCGGCAGGGCGGCGATGCGCCGCGCCACCTTCGCGGCCCGCCGGCGCTGCCGGTAGCGCGGGGCCGTCTTGGCCTCGATACGGGCCTGGAGCTCGCGTTCCAGGAGCGGGAGCGGCCGCGATCCTCGCGATAGGGGCGTCCGGCACACCGGGCAGGGCGTGTTCCCGCCCGCGGGCAGCCCGCTCAGGCACGTCGGGCAGTGCAGGGTTTCCACAGCCTCGGGCACCTCTTCCGTGAGCTCCCAAGCGTTCCACTCGGATTAATTGCTCAACGGTAGCCAAAAGCCGCGAATAGATCAATAAGTCGCCGGAAGGATGCGCCGGCGTACCGGGCTCAGCCCCGCGCCGCGATGTACTTGGCGTAGCCGTCGGCGAGGGCGCGCAACTCGGGATCCGCCGCGAACATCGGCTCGAACTTCTCCCGCGCCTTCTGGCGCTTGGCCGGGAAGTACTCCGTCGGCCAGTACCCCTCGTGCGGGCGGTACCCCTTGAGCACGTTGCGCGCCACCGTGGCCTTGTGCACCTCGTCGACACCGTCGGCGATCCCCATGGTGGGCGCCCCGGCGTACATGGCCTGCAACGGCGTGAGGTTCGTGGTGCCGAGCGAGCCGAGGATGTGCAGCGCGTTGAACGACACCTCGCGGAGCACCTTGGCCATCGTATACTTCACCGCCGCGATGTCGGTACGCGTCTCCTGCGTGCTCGTGTTGTCGATCTTCCACGCGGTCTCGAGCACGAACAGCCGCAGCATCCGGATCGACGCGTAGGAATCGGCGATCTTCTCCTGCACCATCTGGTGCTCGGCGATCGTCTTGCCGTGCGACTCGCGGCTCAGCGCGCGCTCGCACATCATGTCGAACGCCAGCTTGCACTGTGCGATGGTGCGCATCGCGTGGTGGATACGACCCCCGCCCAACCGGCGTTGGGCGAGCACCTTCGCACCGTCCTCCGGTCCGAGCAGGTGATCGAGGGGAACGCGCACGTCGTTGTAGATGATGTGGTTGTGATTGCGGGGCTCGGGCTGGATCTCGACGCCGGGCGTGTTGCGGGGAACGACGAACATGCCGTTCGTGCACATGACGAAGAGGATGTCGGCGACGCGACCGGCGCTGGTGAACCACTTCTCGCCGTTGATGACCCATTCCTCGCCGTCGCGCTGCGCGTGGGTGCGGAACAGGTTCGGATCGGAACCACCTTGCGGCTCGGTCATCGAGTAGGCCGACCACATCTCCTGGTTGAGCATCGGCTCGAGCCATCGCTTCTTCTGCTCGTCGGTGCCGTACGCAGCGAGCATCTCCATGTTCCCGGTGTCGGGCGCGGCCGCGCCGAACATCTGCGGCGCCGACGGATAGCGACCCAAGATCTCGTTCAACAAGCCGAGTTTCAGCTGGCCGTAGCCGGGCCCGCCGAGATCCTCGTCGAGGAAGATGGCCCAGAGCCCTTGCTCTTTGACTTGATCCTGCAGGCCCTTCACGAGCGCGCGGATCTTCGGATCGCGCGATCGGACGGCGTACGGGAAGACGTACTCGAGGGGCTCGACCTCTTCGCGGCAGAACTCCTCGACCCAGTCAAGCTTCTTCTGGAACTCGGGCTCGGTGGAGAAGTCCCAACTCATTCAGATGACCCCCGTGTCGAAGTTGAACGCCAGTTTGCCCTGTCGCGCGGCCGGTCGCGCCCGAGTGCTCAGCGGGAGCCCCGCACCAGCCGCCCCGGACGCTCGCCGGTGTCTCGATCGTTCGATCGGGTCTGGACGCCGTTCACCACAGTCGCGAGGTAGCCCGACACCGGCTGGAGGTACCGCTGCCCGCCCGCCGGCAGGTCGGCGTGCACGACCGGGCGGCGCACGGTGAGGTTGTCGAGGTCGATCACGTTGAGATCGGCACGGCGGCCGACCTCGATCGTGCCCCGGTCGTCGAAACCGTAGAGCCGCGCCGTGCGCCGGGTCTGCTGCTCGACCATGAACTCGAGCGGGATGGTGTCGCCGCGCGTCCGATCGCGCGTCCAGAGCGTGAGCTGCGTGCTCGGGCTCGATCCGTCGCAGATCAGCTTCACGTGCGCGCCGGCGTCGGCGAGACCGACGATCGTGACGGGATGCACGATCATCTCGCGCACCGCTTCGAGGTCGCCGTGCATGTACCCGGCGCCGGGCAGGCTGATGATGTTGGTGCCGGCGCCGGCGGCGAGGAAGTCGTAGAGCACCTCGATCGCGGACACGCCCTGCGCTTCGGCGACCGCGCCGAAGCACCGCTCGAGCTCGGGTTCGTAGTCGACGACCTCGTCGAGCCCGAACAGGAAGCCGGCAGCGGCCTGCATGACCTCCGCGAACATCTCCATCGATCCCGCGTTGTCGGGGACGACATCGGTCTCCACGAGGATGCGTGCCCTCACCTCGGGATCGCGCATGCGTTGCGCCTGCGCGGCGACCGGCAGCGACGCGAGCTCGCGGTACGACGGCCGGCGCATGAACGGGTGGTAACACGCGAGACCACCGAGGATCCCGACCGGACGCGACGCGACCTGCGGGAACAGCCGGGCGCCCGCCGCGTTCGCGTCGACGGCGAAGTCGAGGGCGGCGCGCCAGGCCTCCGGATCGTCGACGTGTTGCACGGTCGTGAACGTGATCTTCTGACCGGTCGCTCGCGAGATCGAAGCCAGCAGCTGCAGCTCGTGCTCCTGGCTGAACCGCTCGCCGCCCAGCGCCGCCATGTTGCCGATCGACGACGACGTGATCGCCTCGAACACGCCGCCGCGGCCGTCGGCCATGCCCCGCACGAGCTCGGTGAGCTCGACGTCGCTCGCGTACGTACCCGGAACCGCGTCGCCGCCGATCGACCGGTGGAAGATCGTGCGCGACGTCGAGAAGCCGACCGCACCGGCCGCGATCGCCTCGGTCACCAGCCGGCGCATCTCCGCGATGTCGTCGGCGGTGGCGTCTTCGTTGCGCACACCGCGCTCGCGCATCACCTGGAACCGCAGCGAGCCGTGCGCGAGCTGGGTGGCCACGTCGAGCGCGTAGTGACGCGAGCCGAGGAAGTCGAGATACTCGGGGAAGCTGGCCCACGCCCCCCACGGCACCCCCTCGTGGAGCGCACTGCCGGGGATGTCCTCGACCCCTTCCATCAACTCGATCAACGTCGACTGCTCGCCCGGCGGGCACGGCGCGAAACCGACGCCACAGTTCCCCATCACCAGCGTGGTCACGCCATTGGAGAACGACGGATCGAGCTGGTCGTCCCACGTTGCCTGGCCGTCGTAGTGGGTGTGCACGTCGACCCACCCCGGCGTCACGATCGCACCGTCGGCGTCGATCACGCGATCGCCATCGAGGCGGCCGCCGACTGCGGCGATCCGCCCCCCGTCGATCGCGACGTCACCCGCGAACCGTTCGCTGCCGGTTCCGTCGACGATCGTTCCGCCGCGTATCACCAGATCGTGTGCCATGCCGCAGATCCTCCGACCGCGGCCGCCGAGGCCGCGACCGACATCATGTCGCGCGCGTCCCGACCGACGCCCGTTTCGTCGTTAGCGTTACCGGATGCGCCGGGCCGAGCACGCGGACGTCGTGATCGTCGGCGGTGGGCTGCTCGGCCTCTCGACCGCGCGGGCGCTGCGCGGCCGGCGCGACGTGCTGGTGCTCGAGCAAGACACGGTCGGTCACCCGCGTGGCGGCTCGCACGGCCCCACCCGCATCTTCCGCCTCGGATACGCCGACGCCGGCTTCGTCGCGATGGCCCGGCGCGCGGCCGAGCTCTGGCGCGTGCTCGAGCACGAAACCGGAGCGCAACTCCTGCATCCGACCCCGCAGCTCACGTTCGGACCCGGAGCCGAAGCGGTGTTCGCAGCCATGCAGGCAGCCGGCGCGCCCGCCGAGCGCATCACCGGCGCGGCCATCGCGGCGCGATTCCCGGCGTTCGCCGGGCGCGGCGACGCGGTGCTCGAAACCGCTTCGGCGGTGATCGCCGCCGATCGAACGCTCGCCGCGCTGCGTGCGCACAGCGGCGCCGAGATCCGGGAGCACGTTCGCGTCCAGCACGTCGAGCCGCACCGAGTCGAGACCGCAGCCGACACCATCGAGGCGCGCGACGTGGTGGTGTGCTCGGGCCCATGGACGCGCTCGTTGATACCGGGCGTCGCGACGACCACCACGCTCGAGCATGTCGGCTACGTGCGAGCGGGCGCGGGGTTGCCCATCTTCATCGATTTCACGGCGCCGGCGGTGTACGGCCTTCCGACGCCGGGCTCGGATCTCTACAAGATCGCGGTGCACCACGGCGGCGCGTCGATCGATCCCGACGCCGACTTCGTTCCCGAGCCGGCCGCGGTCGCCGCGCTGAAACGCGCGATCGAGCGCGAGTTGCCCGAATCCGAGCTCGTGGAGGTCGACGTGTGCCCCTACGACAACACCGCGGACGAGCGATTCATCGTCGAACGGATCGACGGCATGGTCGTCGGCGCCGGGACCTCGGGCCATGCGTTCAAGTTCGGGCCGCTGCTCGGTGAGCAGCTCGCCCGGCTCGTGATGGAAACACGGTGACGGGAGCTCGACGTGATCCGACGGCGGTCACCCGGAGCGCGGCGACGCGCGGTAGCGCCACCGGTCGAAGACGCGCGTCCGCAACCAGTAGCGACCGCCACTGTACGGAAGTTGCGTGACGACCTTGCCGCTCGGCATGCGGAAGTAGTTGCCACAACCGGCCGTCCACACGGTCCCGGCCATCGCGGCCTGGAGCCTCCGGTTGTACCGCTTCGACACGCGGTGGCGGACTTCCAGCGCGCCGTGCCCGCGTCGCGTCATCGTCCGCAACGCCCGCAGCACGTAGTGCGCCTGGCACTCGTGCATGAAGATGATCGAATTCACGCCGTTGGTGTTGGGCCCGTAGAGCAGGAAGAAGTTCGGGAACCCGGGCACGGTGACGCCGAGGTACGCCTCGGCGCCGTCGCGCCACTCGTCGTGGAGCGTGCGGGCGTCACGGCCGCGAACCGTGACCGCGCTCAGGTACTCGTTCGCGCGGAACCCGGTTCCGTAGATGATGGTGTCGACGCAGTGCTCCTCACCGTCGGCAGTCCGCAGGCCCGCCTCGGTGATCTCCACGATCGGCTCGGTGACCAGGCGGACATTCGGACGCGTGAGCGCGGGGAACCACTCTCGTGAGATCAGCGGCCGCTTGCAACCGACCGGGTAGTCGGGCGTGAGCTTCGCCCGCAGCTCCGGATCGGCGATCTTGCGCTCGAGGTACGACCGCGCCAACTCGGTCTGCATCTGCGTCTGCTCGGAGTCGGCGGCGAAATTTGCCTGGTTGTAGACCCGCCAGATCTTCCAACGCTCCCGGCGCGCCGCGAGCGGGACGCGCGCGAAGCGCCGCTGCTGCTCCGGCGTGAACGGACCTTCGATGCGCGGCGTGATCCAGATCGGCGAACGTTGGAACACGGTGAGGTGCTCGACCTCGGGGGCGATCGCCGGGACGTACTGGATCGCGCTGGCGCCGGTGCCGATCGACGCCACTCGCTCTCCCGCGAGGGGCTGGGCGTGATCCCAGCGCGCGGAATGGAACGTGCGGCCCCGGAACCGGCCGGCGCCCGGGATGTCGGGGACGACGGGCACGTTGAGCATGCCGAGCCCGCTGACGAGCACGTCGACCCGGAACGTCTCGCCCGACTCGGAGCGCAGCTCCCAACGCCGGTCGGCCTCGCACCACGCCGCCTCGACGATCGCCGTGTTCGTCCGGACGTGTGGGCGGACACCGAACTGGTCGGTGCACCGCTCCAGGTACGCGAGGATCTCGGGCTGCGTCGCGTAGGTGTGACTCCACCACGGGTTGAGCGCGAACGAGAACGAGTACAGATGCGACGGGACGTCGCACTTCGCTCCCGGATAGGCGTTGTCGCGCCACGTGCCGCCGACGCCGTCAGATTTCTCGAAGATCGTGTAGTCGTAGCCGGCGCGAGTGAGCGCCGCACCCATCGCGATCCCGCCCGCACCGGCGCCGAGAATCGCAACTGTCGGCCGTGTGTGGCGCGATATGCGCAAGATGCTCCCGGACATCGGCACCGCGTCGGTGGGTCGGCATACTTTACGAGCCCTCGCTATGGGTAACGATTCGCCGTGATCGAACGTGACCTCACCCTGGCCGCCGGCTCGGCGCTCTTCGCCCTGACGTGGACGGTGGTCGTCTTCACCATCGTGCTGCCCCGTGGGCAGTGGGGCCCGGCGCGCCTGTCGACGATCATCACCCGGGCCGTGCGCATGTTCTTCGGAAGCTTCGCCCGGCTCACCGACGACTACGAGCGCAAGGACGCGATCCTGGCGCCGACCGGACCGGTCGCGGTACTCGCCCAGCTCGTGGTCTGGTTGGTGCTCTTCATCGTGGCATTCGTACTGATGCTCGTGACGTACACCCATCACCTCGGGCGTGCGATCAGCCAGGTCGGCGCCGCGGTGTTCACGCTCGGCCTGGCGCGCTCCGGCCCGCTCACGAACGACACGATCACCACCATCGCCGGCGCGACCGGCCTGGTCGTGATCGCGCTCCAGATCGCGTACCTTCCCTCGCTCTACGCCGCGTTCAACCGCCGCGAGGTGCTCACGACGCTGTTGACGAGCCGCGCCGGCGAACCGGCCTGGGGTCCGGAGATCTTGATCCGCCACCAGCTCGTCGGCATCACCGACGCGTTGCCCGACTTCTACGGGGCGTGGGAGCAGTGGGCGGCGGAGCTCTCCGAGTCGCACGTGAGCTACCCGGTGCTCCTGCTGTTCCGGTCTCCCGACCCGTGGTCGTCGTGGGTGCTCAGCCTGCTCTCGGTCATGGACGCGGCAGCGATGCACCTCGCGGTGCAACCGCGATCGGCACCGTCACAGGCCCGCATGTGCCTGCGGATGGGCTACGTCGCGCTCCGGCGCATCTCCGCCTCCCTCGGCTGGAAGTTCGACGACGACCCACTCCCCGATTCGCCGATCGAGCTGACCTTCGCCGAGTTCGACTCGGCCGTCGCCCTGCTGGCCGGCTCCGGCTTCCCGATCGAGCGCGACGCCGAAGCCGCGTGGGCGCACTTTCGCGGCTGGCGGGTCAACTACGAAGATCTCGCGTACCGGTGGGCGAACCGCGTGATCGCGCCGCAGGCGCCGTGGTCGGGCACGCGCCCCGGAACCACCGGCGGACCGGTCGTCCCGCGCCGGCCGTCGCACCGGTCACCCGACGATCCCTACGTCGAGAGACCGTTCCCGGCGCCGGAGTGACGCACCCATGACCCACCATGAAGACGTGAAACACTCGGCCGACCCCGGCGAGCTGCTCTCGCTCGCTGTCCGCGCGGCTGAGCGGGCCGGCGAAGCCGTGCGAGCCCACGTGAGCGGACGGGCCGCACACGCGTCCGTGCGCGCAACGGCGGAGACGAAGTCCTCGGCGACGGACCTCGTCACGGCCGCGGATCGCGAGAGCGAGCGGCTGATCGTCGACGTCCTCCTCTCGTCGCGACCGCACGACGGGATCGTCGGCGAAGAAGGCGGCGAACACCAAGGGACTTCCGGCATCGAGTGGGTCATCGACCCGATCGACGGCACCACCAACTTCTTCTACGGCAATCCCGGGTTCTCGATCTCGATTGCCGCTTCCGATGCGGAGGGCGCACTCGTCGGGGTCGTGCACGACCCGACGCGGGCGGAGACGTTCACCTCCATGCGCGGAAAGGGAGCCTGGCTGAACGGGGAGCCACTTCCGGCACCTTCGACAGTCCCACCGATCACCGAGGCGCTGGTCGCCACGGGATTCTCTTACTCGGCCGAGCTCCGACGACGCCAGGCGCAACTCCTCCCCGATGTGCTCGCGACGGTCCGGGACATCCGCCGCAGCGGGAGCGTCGCGCTCGACCTCTGCTACGTCGCGGCCGGACGCCTCGACGCGTTCTACGAGGCGATGCCGAAGCGATGGGACATCGAAGCCGGTGCGCTCGTGATCGCCGAGTCCGGACGCGTGACGCGCGCGGTTGCCGGGGTTCTCGACGGCACTCCGACCCTCGTCGCCGGCTCCGAAGGCGTCGTCGACGAGCTCACGGCGCTCCTGCTCCGCGCCGCCGAACGTTGAGCGAGCGGGAGCCGACTAGGAGAAGCCGATCACCGTCACCGGAGTCGACGAATCGTTCGTGGTGCCGTTCCCCAGCTGGCCGAAGGCGTTGTCACCCCAGCACCGGACCGAGCCGCTCGCCAACAACGCGCAGGCGTGCGAGTCGCCGGCGGCGATTGCCACCGCGGTGACGATGCCCGTCACCGCGGCCGGGGTCGACGAGTTGATCCGGGTGCCGTTCCCCAACTGCCCGCTGCTGTTGTCGCCCCAGCACCTCGCGGCGCCGCTCGCCAACAACGCGCACGACTCCAAGCCGTCGGTCGTCGTCGCGATCGCGCCGGTGAGTCCGCTCACCGAGACAGGTATCGACGACGGCGAGGCACTGCCGTTCCCCAACTGGCCCGACGCGTTCCCGCCCCAACACTTGACTGTCCCGTCGGCCGACAGCGCGCACGTGTGCAGATCGTCGGCGGCGATCGCAACCGCGTCGGTCAGCCCGCTCACCGCGACGGGTGAAGACGCGTTGGCATTGGCGCCATTGCCGAGCTCACCCTGGGCGTTGTAGCCCCAACACTTGGCAGTTTGATCGGCCAGCACCGCGCACGTGTGATTGAAGCCCGCGGAGATCGCGACCGCGTCGGTGACCCCACTCACGGAGACCGGCGTCGACGAGTCGGTCGTGGTGCCGTTGCCCAACTGGCCGTAGCCGTTCTGGCCCCAGCACCTCAGGGTTCCGTTCGTCAACAAGGCGCACGCGTGGAAGCCGTCGGAGGTGATCGCGACCGCGCCCGTCAAGCCCTTGACGTCCACGGGAATCGACGAGTCGGTCGTGGTGCCATTGCCCAACTGCCCGAACCCGTTCCTTCCCCAGCACTCGGCGTTGCCGTTGGTCAACAAGGCGCACGAGCTGTTGAAGCCGGCGGCGACCGCGTCGACGCTGACCAGACCGCTCACGACGACCGGCGCCGACGACGGCGACGATGACGATGTGCCGTTTCCGAGCTGTCCGTACAAGTTGCTCCCCCAACACTCGACGGTGCGGTTCGCCAACAACGCGCAGGAGTTCTGGCCGCCGGCCGACACGGCGATCGCGCCCAATCCTTGCGGCGCGCCGCCGACGACGACCGGGGTCGCCGAGCTGGTGGTGGTCCCGTCACCGAGCTCACCGTCGGCGTCGAGGCCCCAGCAAACGACCCGGCCGTTGCCGAGCAACGCGCATGAGTGCGCGACACCGGCGCTGACCTCGGTGACCTCGCTGAGCACGCCGTCGCCACCCTCTCCGGTGACCCGCGCCGGCGTCCGGTTGCAGGAGACGAAGGCCTGGAAGGGTGCGGCGAAGCACGACTCCGGACCGTTACTGGTGCCGACACCGAGCTGACCGTGCGCGTTGTAGCCCCAGCACTCGGCGGTGTCGGAAGGCAACGCCGATGCGCACGAGTGGAAGCCGCCGGCACTGAGGGTCGTGACGCCATTGAGCACGCCGGCGCCGTCGAGACCCCTCACGTTCACCGGCGTCGGCAATGACGCTTTGGTCGAGCCGTTGCCGAGCTGTCCGATCGAATTGGAGCCCCAGCACGTCGCCGTGCCCTGGGGCAGCGTCGTTGCGCAGGTGTGCTGGTCACCGGCACTGATGGAGACCACGCCCGTCAACGCGTTCGTCGCACCGACGCCGTGCACGCCCACCGGCGTCGTACTGCACGGCAGCCCGAGCTGCTGGCAGTGCTGCGGCCCGATGTTGGTTCCGTCGCCCAGTTGTCCGGATTGGTTGTAACCCCAACAGGTGACGGTCCCCGCGGCCATCGCCGCGCAGGTGTGGTCGCCGCCGGCGCTGACCGCGCGAACGCCGACGAGCCGCGAGCTGCCGCCGACCCCTTTCACGCTCACGGGCGTGAACGACGACCGCGTCGTCCCGTTGCCGAGCTCTCCGTTGCCGTTGTCGCCCCAGCAGTCGACCGTTCCGTCCGACAGGAGCGCACACGGATGATCGTCGCCGATGCTGATCTGACGAACGCCGACCAACCTCGACGTACCGCCGATGCCTTTCACGATCACCGGCGTGAACGACGGGGTGTTCGTGCCGTTCCCCAACTCGCCGTTGCTGTTGTCACCCCAGCACTCGACGGTCCCGTTCACGAGCAGCGCGCACGAGTGCTCGCCACCGGCCGCGATCGCAACTGCGTTCACGATCCCCTTCACGATCACGGGCGTCGACGAGTCGGTCAGGGTGCTGTTCCCGAGCTCTCCGCGACTGTTCTCTCCCCAGCAGCTGATCGTTCCGTCCGCCGACAGCGCGCACGAGTGCGCGGCGGCGGTCGCGATCGCCACTGCTCCGGTGCCCGGCGACAGGCCGCTCACCACGACCGGGATCGCCGAGGTCCGCTTCGAGCCATTGCCCAACTGGCCGAAGGCGTTGGCGCCCCAGCATCTCGTCGAGCCGTTCGACGACAGCGCACACGACGTGTTGCCGCCCGCCGAGATCGCGACCGCGTCGGTGAGGCTCCGAACGACGACGGGCGCCGGCGCGCGCTTCGTCGTGCCGTTTCCCAGTTGACCGAAGGCGTTGTTGCCCCAACATTTCACACTCGCGCCCACCAGCAACGCGCACGAGTGGTCGGAACCGGCCGTGAGCGCGATCGCGTTGGTGAGACCTTTCACGACGACCGGGCTCGCCGAGCTCTTCGTCGTGCCGTCGCCCAACTGGCCGCTGCCGTTGTAGCCCCAACACTGCGCGGTGCCGGCCGTCGCCAGCGCGCACGAGTGCAGGCCGTTCACCGCGATCGCGATGGTGCCGGCGAGCCCCTTGACCGCGACCGGGGCGAGTGAGTTCTTCGTCGTCCCGTTGCCCAGTTGACCGCTGCTGTTGTACCCCCAGCACCTGACGGTTCCGTCGGCGAGCGCCGCGCACGAATGTCCGTCGCCCATCGCGACCGCGAACGCGTTCGTGATGCCGCTCACCAGGACCGGCGTCGACGAACCGGCGGCCGTTCCGTTCCCCAACTGGCCCACGCTGTTCGCGCCCCAGCACTTCACTGCCCCACCCGCCAGCACCGCGCACGAGTCGTGGCCGCCCGCCGCGATCGCGACGGCGTTGTTGATCCCCTTCACCACGACCGGCGTCGACGCCGAGATCAACGTGCCGTTCCCGAGCTCACCGTTGTCGTTGGTGCCCCAACACGTCGCCGTGCCGTCGAAGAACACCGCGCAGGAGTGGTCGAGCCCGGAGGCGATCGAGCGAACCGACGAGCCGGCTGCGGTCGTCGTGACGGCGACAGGAGTCGAGGAGCTCGTGGTGCCGCCGTTGCCCAGCTCGCCCTTGCTGTTGATGCCCCAGCACATCACGGATCCGTCGGCCGAGGCCTCGCACGCGTGCGCGTTGCCGACGGCGACTGCGGGGCGCGAACGCGCCGCGATGCTGTTCGCGGGATTGGCGTCGACGGAAGCGCCCGCCACGAGGGGATGACCGACCATGCCGGCCGCGACGAGTGCCGCGCTCACCGCTATGCACGTGATCCGAATCCGTTCCATGTCCGTCCCCTCCCTGCCGATCCAAAGCGATCGGGCGCGCCGTTCCCTGAACCCTTTACGGAATGCGCTCGGCGAACTAGGGACCTTCGGACTTCCTGACGCAGCCAACCGTCATGCGGCGGCTCCTCTGTTGTCCGTTTCCGCACGTTTCGCGCGTAACGGGCCGCGGCGAGGCGCTCCGTTGCGTCCCAGAGCGCACGAGCTGCGAACATTGGCCGGTGAGCGGCGACGTCCCGGTTCCCTACTACGACCCCTACGACGCCGGCATCGACGCCGACCCGTACCCCGTGTGGCGGCGACTGCGGGAAGAAGCACCCCTCTACTACAACGAGCGCCACGACTTCTATGCGCTGAGTCGCTTCGCCGACGTGCTCGTGGCGTCACTCGACTGGCAGACCTACAGCTCGGCGCGCGGCACCGTGCTCGAGTACATCGACACGAGCGTGCCCCCGACCGGGGAACCACCGGCCGACACGAGCCTCGGGATGATGATCTTCATGGACCCGCCGCGCCACGACGAGCTTCGGCGACTCGTGAGCCGCGCCTTCACACCCCGCCGCGTCGCCGCCCTCGATGCCCGCGTGCGCGAGCTGTGCGCGGAATTCCTCGAGCCGCACCGGGGTGGCCCGGGCTTCGACTACGTCGACGACTTCGCCGCGAAGATCCCGACCATGATCATCGGTGCACTGCTCGGCGTCCCGAAGCAGGACCAGGACCAGCTGCGCCGGTGGGGCGACGTGATGATGCGTTTCGAAGCCGACGCGGTGAGCGCCGAGAAGATGGCCGCGATCGAGGGCTTCGGCACGTACATGGAAGCGATGGTCGCCGACCGGCGGCGCGCACCCCGCGACGACATGGTGTCCGACCTGCTCTCGGCCGAGATCACACGCGACGACGGCTCGAGCCGCACGCTCGACCACCGGGAGGTCATGGCCTTCTTCACGTTGCTCGAGCTCGCGGGGAGCGAGACGACCGCCCGCCTCCTCGGATGGGCGGCGGTGCTCCTCGCTCGCCATCCCGGTGAGCGGGCCAAGCTCGTGGCGAACCGGTCACTCGTTCCGAACGCCGTCGAGGAGCTCTTGCGCTACGAGCCGCCGTCGCCGATTCAAGCGCGCTTCACGACCGGTGCCGCCGAATGGTACGGACAGCGCGTACCCGCAGGTTCCAAGATCGCCCTGCTCACCGGAAGCGCCGGTCGCGACCAACGGGAGTACGCCGACCCTGATCGCTTCGACGTGGAACGCGCCTTCGACCGCCACGTCACCTTCGGCTACGGCGTGCACTTCTGTCTCGGCGCGAGCCTGGCGCGCCTCGAGGCCGAGGTTGTCATCGACGAGACCCTGCGCCGGTTCCCCGAATGGGGTGTCGACGAACGCGCCGTCGAGCTCGTACGGACCTCGACGGTGCGCGGTCCGTCGCACGTCCCGATTCAACTCTGAACGGCACTCAGGTCCCGAACGCACTGCGTCAGGTCCACAGCGCGTCGAGCTCCATCTCGACGCGGATACCCGCGTCG
>Ga0265338_10002888_pt1 | contig 25044 bp, 23 predicted proteins | sample 42126metaG_FD_193579 | JGI IMG/M metagenome (GOLD analysis project Ga0265338, IMG submission 193579) | Rhizosphere microbial communities from Carex aquatilis grown in University of Washington, Seatle, WA, United States - 4-21-26 metaG | ecosystem: Host-associated > Plants > Roots > Rhizosphere... | reverse complement strand
CAATGGATTCAACAGCACGGAGCACTAGGAATTGCCGTGATAGCGCCGTATAAGGCGCAGGTCGCGGAACTTTCCAGGGTTCTTCCGTCCGGGTTGCGAGATGAGGTGCTGACCATCCATGCTTCCCAAGGGCGGGAGTGGGACACTGTTGTCCTTTCCGCGGCTGACACATCGAGGCGACCTTATTTCACTGATACCACGCTGCCAATAGGCAAGCTGGTGATGAATACCGCAATTAGCCGCGCAAAAAAAAGAATCGTTCTCGTGTTCGATGCCGATTACTGGTCGGGACGACAAGATAGATCCCAGCAGTTGCTAGCGCGGCTTTGCAACACTTGACGCAGGGAGTCCGGGCAGCCGATTTTAGCTTCACTCATTGTGGCGTTGTTCGATGTTGCAACTGCGCATGAAGTAGATGACGTGGCGCATCAGGGTTTGACGAGGCCGGCGAAGTTGGCGCGGTGGCGGTAGAGGAGGAAAAGGGCGAGGACGGAGACGACTAGGGCGATGGGCAGGCCCGTTGGGTCGAGGAAGATGTGGTAGCAGAGGATGTTGACGATGACCGGGCCGAGGAGCGTGAGGCCGAGGGGGACGTAGCGGCCGATGAGGAGTAGCAATCCCCCAAGGACCTGGAGCGTGCCGACGACGTACACGTAATGGCTTTGGATGAGGGCGCGGGTGAAGTCGCCGGCGGGTGTCTGCGGCAGCGGGGGCATGGGGATGAAGTGGAGGAAGACGTTCGAACCGAAGACGACGAAGACGAGTCCGAGCAGGACGCGGGCGATGATGGTGAGGAGTTTCATGCGGGAATAATGGTTTAATTTGGCGGGTTTGCAACCAGGAAGGTGGCGTGGTGGGGGGTTGGTGCAGGCGGCGGCGGCGCAACGGCGGACTCGGTTGCGCAGAGCAGCAGGCGCAGTCAAACAGACCCGCACTCAGTTAAACTCGGGTAGGCTTATACTTTGTCCTGTGTGACGAGGGCGCGTTCGATGCGGCGGTCGGGAATGAGCCAGAGGAGGGCGACGAAGATATAGAGGCTGTTGGAAATCCACGGGCTGACGAACGCGAGCGGGATGGCGAGGAGATAGAGCACGGGTGAGAGTTTGCCTTTCCAGTCGTATCCAATGGCGGCGGCGAGAAGGGAGTCGCGACCTTGTTGGGTGATGATGGCGCGCTGCAGAATGTAGTAGGCGAGGGCGGCCATGAGGAGCACGTAGCCGTAGACGGCGGTCGGGGTCGAGGCGAGATGGTTCTCGCCCATCCAGCCGGTGGTGAACGGAAAGAGAGAGAGCCAGAAGAGGAGATGGAGGTTTGCCCAGAGGATGCCGCCGGTGACGTGTTTGGTGCAATGGAGCATGTGGTGATGGTTGTTCCAATAGATGCCGACGTAGATGAAACTCAGGACGTAGGCAAGGAAGACCGGCAACAACGGTTTCAGGTCGGCGAACTCGGTAGCATGGGGTACTTTCAACTCCAGCACCATGATCGTGATGATAATGGCGATCACGCCGTCACTGAATGCTTCGAGCCGTGTGGTTTTCATCTTCGCGGCACAGGATGCCGCACCGCGACGGCGTTTGCCGAGCGAAAACTTGACCGTGAAACCGATGGCAGTTGTCGAGCATCCAAACAGTATGATGAAGCCCAAGACGATTGATGCGGGAGTGAGGATTGGCCATGTGCATTTGAAGGTGGCGAATCTGGAGCGGGCGCTGGCGTTTTATCGGGATGTGCTGGGGTTCGAATTGACGCAACGATACGGCGAAGCCGCGGCGTTTGTGTCGGCGGGCGGTTATCATCATCATATCGGGTTGAACACGTGGGAGAGTGAGGGCGGGTCGCCGCCTCCGCCGGGAACGACGGGGTTGTATCATGTCGCGATTGTGTACCCGACACGCGCGCTGCTTGCCGATGCGTTGCGTCGCCTGATGAAGGCGGCCATTCCCATCGAGGGAGCGTCCGACCACGGGGTGAGCGAGGCGATTTACCTGCGTGACCCGGACGGAAACGGCGTGGAACTGTATTGGGATCGTCCTCGCGAGCAATGGCCGCGCGACGCGGACGGCGGTGTAGCGATGTATACGCGCCCGTTGGATGTGGACGCGTTGCTCGAGGAAACGGCGTGACGTGACTTTGTGCTCGCGTGCGCGGGTGAGAACTATCAGAATGTTGCACGGTGAAACCTTCAGCCTTTGCGTGCTTGTGTGTTGTGGTGTCGTTTCTCGCGTTGCCATTCTTGGCGCGAGCGGCAATTGAAGCCAATGGCCGGGTGGAGGTGGATCTTTCCGGACCCGGCTGGAAACTGTGGCAGGACGCGGACGCGAAATGGGAGGACGACGAGTTATTTCTCCCGCCGGTGGATGTGGCAAAACTGCCGGTGAATCCACCGACAGGTGGATGGGAAGCGCTGCAATCCAACGCACGGGATGTCTCGGTACCGGGCACGGTCGAGGAGTATCTGCATCCGGGTAACGGTCCTGAAGGCGACATCAAAGGCGTGAGCTGGTGGGTGCGCACCGTAACCATCCCAGCGGCAACGTCACCACATCGTCTCCTGTTACATTTCGACGCGGTGCGGCTGCGCGCCGAGGTATTCGTCAATCGAAAGCTTGTCGGCTACGATCTCGTGGGCAATACGCCGTTTGACGTGGACATCACCGACACGGTCAAACCGGGTGAGCGATGCGAACTCGCGGTGCGCGTGACCGACCCCGGCGGCAATTTCGACTGGCGCGACACCGTCCCGTTCAAGTGGGGCAAATACCTGATCCCGATGAGTCATGGTTTTGGCGGCATCACGGGACGCGTGCGGCTCGTGTCGTGCGACCCGGTGTATGTGGACGACATCTACGTGCAGAACAGACCGGGCCCGCTCACCGAAGCGACCGTTATCGTATCGGTGACGAACACGACAAGCGAGAAGACGGGGCGCGTTATGGAAGTGGAGGTGTTCGACAAGGCCCACCTGGATCGCCATGCTGAACGCGTAAAGTCAGGACAGGCGTTGGATCCCCCGACAACGCGGATGTTTTACAAGGAGTTGAAAGATGTGGATCTGGCGGCAGGCGGGAACGTGGTGACATGCAAGGTCGTTGTCGGAAGCATTCACCAATGGGACCTGGACAATCCGATCCTGTGCGTCTGCAAGGTCGCACTGAAGGATGGCGTGGAGACGAAAGACACCGCGCAGCAAACCTTTGGCTTTCGGTGGTTCGCGCCAGAGGGCGTCGGCACGAACGCGATGTTCCGACTCAACGGCAAACGCATTGTCCTGCGGACGGCGATCAGTTGGGGTTTCTGGCCCATCAACGGGATTTATCCGACGGCGGAATTGGTGGATAGGGAAATCCGCACGGCGAAGGCGCTTGGTCAAAACATGCTGAACTTTCATCGCTGCATCGGCCAGCCCGAAGTCCTCGATAAGGCGGACGAACTCGGGTTGTTATTCTACGAAGAGCCGGGCGCGTACGTGACCGGAGACAAGTCGCCGTTTACCAAGGCGCTCGCTCGCGAAAAACTTCTGCGCATGGTGAAGCGGGACCGCAGCCACCCGTGCCTCGTCATGTACAACATGATTAATGAAGCGTGGGACTCTGGTGGGGCGCGCACCGACCCGGCGGTGTTGGAAGGCCATATCCACGACATGCGCGAGGCGCACGCGCTCGATCCGAGCCGCACGATCACGCATACGTCGGCATGGGCAGGGGGAGTGGACGATGACGAGCCGGCCAAGATGCACATGCGACCGCTCGACGACACCGTGTACATGCACGGCTGGTACGACGTGCATCATGCGGGCGGACCTGAAGTCTGGAGACAGAGTTTCTACTCGGGACCGGAGAAGTACTACAACCGCACGACCAATCGCACCGAGATCGTGTATTGGGGCGAGGAAGGCGCGATTTCGGCGCCGCCAAGGCTCGAGAAGATCAAGGCCGCGCTGGATGCGGCGCCGAGCAAGGGTTGGGACGGCCCGATGTACCTGGATTGGTATCGACAGTTTGACGGGTTCCTCACGCGCAAGAATCTGCGGGGAGCGTTCCCGACGGTGGACGCGCTCACGATGTCCATGGGCGCGGTGTCGCACTACCATCAGGGGCGGAAGATCGAGACCATGCGGATCGATAACACCACGGACGGGTACGCGGTCAATGGTTGGGAATCGGAAATCGTCGAGAACCACTCGGGGATTGTCGATTGTTTCCGCTACCCGAAAGCCGACCCATCGATCATGGCGTATTACAACCAGCCATTGTACGTGGCGGTGAAAACGCGCAGCCAATTCGCGCAGATACCCGGTTCAGTTGTCGTGGATTTCTACGCCATCAATGAAAAGAATTTGAAAGGGCCGCACACGCTGAAGGTTGCGGCGAAGGACCCGTCGGGGCACGAAGTATTTTCGGAGGACTTCACTATGTCACTTGCCGGCGGGGATGTGTTTGGTCAGTTGCTCAAGGACAACGTTACGGTTCCCATCGTCAGCACCACGGGAATGTTTCGCGTTGAGGCCAGGTTGTGGAACAGGGAGGGCAAGGAAGTCGCCACGGGCCATGATGAAGTGCTGGCAGTCGATTGGAAGAGCGAGAAACTCGGCGGAAAGGGCGCCACGTGGGAAGCCACGCCGTTTGTCCGCAATTTTCTGGAAGCAGAGAAGGGGTTGAAGGTCGAAGCGTACCGCGACGGGCTCGGTGCGCTGGATTGGGTCGTGGTGACGCGACCGCCCAACGAAAGCGAGGCGGTGGAGATTCCGTCCGACCGTTATCAGGTTCGCGAGGGCGGCAAACCGAGATTGATCACGACATATTACAGTGGCAACGTTTTCAGCAATCAGATCTTCCAACGCGGTGATGCGACGATTGACATCTTTGTTCCGGAGGGGGCGACGGCTGATCAAGCCATGGGCGTGACGGAGAACTACAGCATCCGATGGGAAGGCAATATCGTGCCACCGACAACCGGGACGTACACGTTTGCCACCGAGAGCAGCGGCGGGGTGCGCTTGTGGATCAACGGGCAGTTGCTCTTCGACGATTTCAAGGAGAGGCGTAACCAGATCAACCGCGGGGAGATTGAGCTTGAGGCGGACAAGCCCGTTCCTATCCGGTTGGAATTCTGGCACAAACGAGGCAACGCGCAATGCAAGCTGCTGTGGGCGCCGCCGGAGACCGAAGAACCTGACGCGGCGAAACTGATCGCGCGCGTTCGCCGCGACGGCACCACGTTGCTCATTCTCGATCGGGCCGACACCTGGATGAAGCTTATTCAGCAGAACACCCCGGTGAAATACAGCGGTTCATTCCGGATCGGCACAACATGGCTGGGTGGTCTTCATTTCGTCCGCGGACATCCGCTGTTCAAGGACCTTCCCGTGGACACGGCGATGAACTGGCCGTATCAGGCGGTTGTCCGCAATGGAAAGACCCGGTCCGGGTTGCTTCTGGAGGGCGAAGAACTGGTCGCGGGCGCGTGGCACAGCTACCCGATGGCGCTTGGCACGGCGGTCGGCATCATCCCGTGCGGCAAGGGTCGAATCATCGTTTCCACGCTGGACATCGCCAGCCAGCTACAGTCGACGGACACGAGCGCGCACGTCGCGCGGAAGCTGCTGTGCAATTACCTTGCCTTCAGTCGATCAGCGCATTGACTGAAGCTTATTTGAGCCACTGGGGACTGTAGTAGGTGCCGTCGAACGAGTGCGACGTCTTGTACGGCTCGTAGTGTCCATTCTTGGCCGCATCGGCCGTCCTTGCAAGCAAGGACGAAACCTGTGTCTCGCTCATGGGCCGGAAGCTTCGGGCGGCATCCAAGGCTTGTTGCAGGATGGCCATCGAATCGCATCCGGTGATCACGACACTGACAGGCAAATTCATGGCGTAGTGCAGGCATTCGGTAGCGGTGACCACTTTGCTTTCGAGAATGCGGCCGTAGGCGAGGGTCTTCATGGCGAGCACGCCCGTGTTTTGCTTCACAAGGACCGGGAGGACGCGTTTCTCGAAGCTCTCAAAGTGTGGGTCCATGACATTGAGTGGCATCTGTACCGTATCGAACGTGAATTGGTGGGAGGCAGCGGTATCGAGCATTTTCAGGTGCATGTCGGGATTCTTGTGACCGGTAAAACCGATGTAGCGCGTCTTGCCCGCTTTCCGGGCCGCGAAGATCGCTTCCATCGCGCCGCCGGGGCCAAACACGTGTGGGCCATCATCCATGCTTCCCACTTCGTGAATTTGCAGGAGATCGAGATGATCGGTTTGAAGGCGACGCAGCGATTCCTCAATTTGTGCCTCAGCGGTCTGGCTGTTGCGGGCATCAAGTTTCGTCATGAGAAAGGCGCGGTCGCGGTAGCCGTCGCGAAGGGCTTTTCCCATCCGCACCTCGCACATGCCACGATAGTAGTCCCAGCAGTTGTCGAGGAAGTTGATGCCGTTGTCGATCGCGGTACGAACGATGCGAATGCTTTCCTCCTCAGAGGGTCTTCCGAGGTGAGAGCCACCGATTCCGATCAGGGACACCTTTTCGCCGGTGCGTCCCAGTGGGCGATAGGGTATGTCGGTTTTCTTGTCAGTGGCCCACGCAAACGTTCCCGTGCCGGCGGCGAGAGCGGTTGCTGCCGATAACTTGAGGAACTTGCGCCGGGTAATGCCACCGGTCGTTTCGACAGTGGAGCGAATGAGAACTTCGTCACCAGAGTAGTCGCCCATGGCCGGAAGATAGCGGGGCATCGCAGTTTTCTCCACCAAAAACTTGGCGGCAAATAAGATGACGGCTGGTTGACAACATCGGTAAAGCCGATAGCATGTTGCAGATGGAACAGATCAACGGCGCATGAGCACGACAATTTCAATTCTCGGGATTGCCGGAAGTCTGCGCAAGGCGTCATACAATCGCGGGGCGTTGCGGGCCGCACAAGAGGTCGCGCCATCGGATGCCCGGATTGAGATCTTCGAGTTGGATGGGATTCCGCCATTCAATCAGGACGAAGACAAGCGGCCGCCGGAACGAGTGGTGCAGTTCAAGAAACAGATTCGCGCGGCAGACGCCATCCTGATCTGTACGCCTGAATACAACGCGTCGATTCCCGGGGTTCTCAAGAATGCCATTGATTACGCGTCGCGACCGTACGGCGACAGCGCCTGGGACGGCAAACCGGTGGCCATCATGGGGGCTTCGCCCGGCAGGCTCGGCACGGTTCGGTCCCAATACCATTTGCGGCACTCCTTTGTGTTCCTGAACATGTATCCGTTGAACAGGCCCGAGGTTATGATCGCCAATGCTGACGAGCTCTTCGATGAACAGGGAAACCTGACGGACCAAGACACGCGGAATCGCATCAAGAAGCTCATCGAAGCACTGGTGATATGGACGCGGCAACTTCAAAAAGGGCGGGCGTGAGTATGGCAAAGGACGGCAAGGCGCTGACGGGATGTGCCACTTGGCAGGCGCTGGGTGCGCATTACCAAAAGATCAAGGACATCCATCTGCGGCAACTGTTCGCCGACGACCGGAAGCGGGCGGAGCGGTTTGCGGTTGAGGATGTAGGGCTGTATCTGGATTACTCCAAGAATCGTATTACCGCTGAGACGGTGACCCTCCTTGGCAAACTGGCCGAAGAGCGCGATCTGCGGGGGCGCATCGATGCGATGTTTCGCGGCGAGAAGATCAACGTTACCGAGAACCGCGCGGTGTTGCACGTGGCCCTGCGCGCGCCAAAGAGCGCATTGATCATGGTGGATGGCGAGAATGTCGTGCCGAAAGTGCACGAAGTACTGGAGCGGATGGCGGAGTTTGCCAATCGCGTGCGTAGCGGTACCTGGAAGGGACACACGGGGAAACGCATTCGAAATGTCGTCAATATTGGCATCGGCGGTTCCGATCTTGGCCCGGTGATGGCGTATGAGGCGTTGCGCCACTACAGCCAGCGCGAGTTGACGTTTCGGTTCGTTTCGAATGTGGACGGCACGGATTTCGCCGAAGCGACGCGCGACCTCAATCCCGACGAGACACTGTTTATCGTGTCGTCGAAGACATTCACGACGCAGGAGACGATGACCAACGCGCACACCGCGCGGGAATGGGCATTGCGGACGTTGCATGATGAGGGCGCCATCGCGAAACATTTTGCAGCGGTCTCGACCAACGCGGCGGAAGTGACGAAGTTCGGCATCGACACGGCGAACATGTTCGGGTTCTGGGATTGGGTTGGAGGTCGGTACTCGATGGACTCGGCGATCGGGCTGTCGACGATGTTGGCGATCGGCCCGGACAACTTTCGTGCGATGCTGGTTGGATTTCACGCCATGGACGAACATTTCCGCACCGTGCCGTTCGAGAATAACCTGCCGGTGCTGATGGGATTGCTCGGTATTTGGTATAACAACTTCTTCGGCGCGCAGACGGTCGCGGTGCTGCCCTACGATCAATACTTGAAGCGGTTCCCCGCGTACCTGCAGCAATTGACAATGGAGAGCAATGGTAAGCACGTCACGTTGGACGGCGTGGGCGTCGATTACCAGACAGGCGCGATCTTTTGGGGCGAGCCGGGCACGAACGGCCAACACTCGTTCTATCAATTGATTCACCAGGGAACGAAGTTGATCCCATGCGACTTTATCGGGTTCGGCAAGACGTTGAACCCGCTCAGCGACCATCACGACTTGTTGATGTCGAACCTGTTCGCCCAAAGTGAGGCGTTGGCGTTTGGCAAGACGGCGGACCAGGTGAAGGCGGAAGGGACGGCGGATTGGCTCGTGCCGCACCGGGTGTTCGAAGGCAACCGCCCGTCGAACACGATTCTGCTGGAGCAGCTGACGCCGGAAGCGTTGGGCAAGCTCGTGGCGTTGTATGAACACGCTGTGTTCACGCAAGGCGCGATCTGGAACATCGATTCGTTCGACCAATGGGGAGTCGAGTTGGGAAAGGTGTTGGCGAAGCGGATCACGCCCGAACTACAAAGCGTGGACGAACCGACGTTGAACCATGACAGTTCTACCAACACGTTGATTCGTCGGTATCGCAAACACAGAACCCGAGCCTAATAGAAGACATCTTGTCGGAGACTTTATGAAAACTCAGGAATTACATGTGGGAATGAAGGTCAAACATCCGCAACACGGGATGGGCGTTGTCAAATCCATCACCGAAACCACGGCGGACATACGTTTCAACGATGCGATGCACACGATTGCACCCGAGACGAGCGATTTAGCGCCGGCGGAGGCGCGGGCAGCGGTCAGCGGACTGGACATGCCGCTGGCGCAGTTCGTGGAGCAGGTGACTCAGACGGTATTGGACGAGCTGGGCGTGGAAAAGCATGGCGAGTTCGTAGAGCAACTGGGTAGTCGATGGCACGGCGGGCGCGTAATGCTTCACCCGGCGGACACGAGTCTGCAGGCGAAAGAAGTGCCGATGGATGTGTTTTTCCACAAGGTCGTGATGCTGCGGAATAATCTCCGGGTGCTGGAACAGAAGATCAACAGCCACGAGAAGTTGAGCGACGCTGAGAAGGTGGAGTTCCAACAATACATCACGCGATGCTACGGTTCGCTGACGACGTTCAACGTGTTGTTCAAGAACAAGCAGGATCAGTTCAAGGGCGGCGAGTGATTGATGCTGGCCGAGGCGCCGACCACGTCCTTCTTGGCGATGACGCTGATATTGCCGTTGTTTTCGAGCACGGCGTAATGCACGTCGTGAGCGTCGGTGCAACCGGCGGCGCGGAGGGCGGCGTTCAATTCGTGATGGGTCAATCTCTCCCGCGTCATCACGTCTTCGTATAACTTGCCGTTGTGGATGAGGACTTCCGGGCGGCCTTCGATGAGTGATTCGGCTTTCTTGCTCTTGTACGTGGCCAGACCCACGAGATAGTTGGCGGCCACGAGCGAACAGGCCGAGATGATGCCGGCGAGGACGGAGTTGTCCCCGGCGTTCATGGCGTTCTGCACGGCGTTGCTGAGGACCAGCAGCAAGACTAGGTCGAACGGTGAGAGTTGCCCGACCTGACGTCGGCCCGTCAGGCGCAGCAACAAGATCAGGAACCCGTAGACAATGAGCGCGCGGATGACGAATTCCCACCACGGTACCGAGAGTTGCCACATGGCGAGGATTCTACCAGAGCGCCTTTTGATTGCAGTTCAAAATCGCTAGAACTCGCAGGTGAGCTGGAGACCGACAGCGTGATCGGCGACGTAGGGGGTTAGTCTGACTTCGGAATCGCGATGATAATGCATGCGGACGATCGTTTTGCCAACGGCATGTCCCAGAAACGCGGCGCCGACCACGTCACTGAGCCAATGAGCGTTCACCTGGGTGCGTTCCGCGGCGACGGCGCCTGCGAGAGCGTACAGCGGCCAGGTAACCCAGGGATTCTTCCAGACTTCACTGACGCTGGAGGCGAAGGCAAACGCGGCGATGGTATCGCCGGAGACGAAAGACGAACTTCCGCTCACCGAACCGCCCGGGCCGTGGAAGTTGTATTGGTTCTGGGTGGAACGTGGTCGTTCGCGCTGGGTGAGTTCCTTGATGGCGACATCGAGGACGGTGGCGTAACCGATCGATTCCAGAGACAGGAAACCGGAATCCGCGAGCTTCTCGTTGTGGAAGGCAAGCCCGGAGGCAAACATACCCGCGCCGTAGAACGCGAGCGGATAGTTGCCGTACCAGTAGTCAATCGGCTTGAGGATGGAATCCGAACGGCTGCTGCGGATATCCTGGGAAAAATCCCTGAACGGCGTGTCGGCAGGAAACAGGGCCGCGGTCGTACCTGCTTCCAAGCCAAAGATCACCCACTGCGGGCCGCCCCAAAAGGCCGGGCGGGTGAAGAGATTGACCGGGTCCTTCCACAACCAGTCGAGATACTTTTTCGGTGATGACTCGTCCTCGTAGGAGAGCATGTAGTCGCGGTGTCCGACGGGCGCATTCGTGCCATTGTCGCTGGCAAGGGTCAATTGCACGTCCGGGAAGGAATAATCCTCGGCCAGCAGGTTCGACCCTGCGGACAAGAACATCACGGCCAAGACAATCGTCAGCACTGACGGTTTCATCGCGTCACCTCCGAAGCCACCCGCAAATGCTATCGTCCAGTGAAATTGCGGCAACTCCTGCGGCAAGTCAATAAGATACGGGAGGCGGTGGCGGCCAACACGTTTCGCTTGAGGTGAAGAACGGCTGCGCGTAGCATGGTGTGAATGGGTCGTTTGAACAAACAACACGGACTGCTTCAGGGCGCGCGCGTCTATCTGTCCGGGCCGATGGATTTCGTGGCGTCACGCGTCACGGAGAAGAAATCGGGCTGGCGGAATCGCATTGGGGAATTCCTCGAGGCGACGGGCGTGACGGTGTTCGATCCGTGGTTCAAGCCAGAGGTGCGCGGGTTGCACGAGTACGGACGCGAGGACCTGAAGAGCGGCGAGCGAATCAAGAAGCGCTGGACGTATGAGCAGGGACGGAAGGGGGCGAAGACAAGGTCGTGGTGCGCGAAGCAGTTTTGGGAGACGCTGCATATCGATTTGCGGATGGTGGACACGAGCGACTTCACGATTTCCTATTGCCCGACGAATATTTACAGCGTCGGCACGCCCCACGAGATCATCATGGCGACGCTGCAACACAAGCCCGTGCTGTTCGTCAGTCCGCCGATCAACTTCCCGACGCTGCATGAATTGCGGGAGCATTTGAAGGATGATCCGAAGGGCGCGGAATTGTTGGCGCGACTGGAACGGGAGATTCCGATCAAGGAGAACCCGCGCGGCATTCCGAGCCTGTGGTATATCCCCATCGTCGGGGGCGAGAATTTTTTCGACGGATTCGGTTTCGCCCGCTATCGCAAGAAGATGGGTTGGAAAGAGGACATTACGCTCGACGAACACGAACGGCGCCACAAGCCGAAGCGTCCGCTTTTACCTTTTCTCGAAAGCCTGAACCGAAAGCTTCCCAACAAGTGGGACCGCAAACTGCGCAGGTTTGTGCCCGACGACGACTGGCTGCTCTGGGATTTCCTACCCGGCAAGAAACGCGGCAAACACCTTGACGGGATACGGAAATAGCATGACGACTGTCGAACAGGGATTACGCGAGGCGCTGCTGCAGTTCATGCAGACGACAACCACGCGTCAGCCGGAGCAGATTGCGGAGGCATTGAACCGGATTCTTCAGTTCGAACAGCAACTCGGTCCCGATGCGCCGCCGATGTTGCGGCATTACCTGGAGCGGCGCAGTTACCAGAAAGCGCTCGATTTTCTCAACTCGGGCCGGCCTGAGACCGACACACCGCAATGCGGCCGCTAGGATTGAGCAGCTAGTTCTGCCGCAACGAGAGCGTGGGACAATACGGACCAATCAATTGTCGCCGCCACCATGCGCCGGTCTCGCGGCGGGTCGCGAAGTCGGTGAAGTGATAATCGTACACCATCGCGCGGACATAGCGGGGCGGCGAGTCGGGGAAAGGATTTGTTTGGAGGAGCGCGAGGACTTCCTTTTGGCCCTGGAGAAGTCGCACACAGAAGTTGAGGAACCACGGGCTCGGCTGAGAGCGTGGACGGGACACGCGTAAGGCCTCGAACCACATTTGCCAGTCGAGGCGCGGTTGATGCGGCGCGACGAAGGCGGGCGCACGCATCGGGTCGCCCGGCTTGTACTTGAATTCATACGGCGACCATGTCTGGCCGTCGTTGCTACCTTCAATGATGATCTCGGGGCGGGAAGTTGTCATGACGGCGAACAGGCCGTAGCCGTTGAAGCTGCGGGAGACGGACAGGGCGCTGTGCAGTTTCATCATGAAGTCGGGCCACGCGACTTCGTCGCGGAACGCACCGATCAGCGTCATGATGGTCACGGTGAACACGATGGCTGCTGAGGGCGCGGTGATCCAACAGGGACAGCGCCAGCGGCGGGAATCGGAAGACATGTTACGCCAGCGGGTTGGGGTGAAGCGCTGTAATGCCGCGTCGTCAAGGAGCAACACGCAGAGTGCGACGGCAAGGAGATTGAAGAAGCAGTAGTTTCCGGTGGCGGCGATGAGCAGCATGAGCGTGACAATTGCGCCACAACCGATAAATCGGAGGCGGCGCGGTGTGAAGATGAGGAACGGTGCACCGAGCTCAATCGCGAACATGAAACCGCAGGAGAACTTCTGGAACCAGACTGGGAGTTGGTGAGCATACCAGCCGATCCACGTGGGTAGCGGTTGCGTCTCGTAATGAACCGTGAGGGCCATGAGGCTGCGCCAAGTCGGGTCGTGGGTTGCAAGTTTTACGACGCCTGATGCGAACATCAGGCGGAACAACAACCAGCGTAGCAGCCACAGGGCGAGTCGCGACGGCGGAGATTCGCGGGTTAAATGGGGCAAGAGTTGCCACGGCGCAAAGAAGATCGCGAGGAACCCGGTTTCCAGCAGGAGCGCGTCCCATTGGTAGCCGAGGAAAGCATCGCAGACGACGGACAGCGACAGATAGAGGAACCATAACAAGGCGAGAGACGGGCCGGTGGCGACGCCGACAATGACGAGCAGCGAGAGGATGGTGCCGGCGGCGCAGAGGAAGTGGAGGAAGCTGTCGCTTGTGCTGAACCAACAGAGCGTCGGCGCGATCAGGTGGGCGTCGAGACTGTTGTGAGAGAGCGACCAATCGCGGACGGATTCCATGAAGTGGGTAGCGGGCATGATGCCGTTGCTGCCGATAAGACCGTCGATTTGCGTCCACAACGACACGAACGCGAAGAGGTAAATGACGCCGAGAAGTCGAAGGAAAAGCCAGCGGGTGAGATAATGCGTGGGTTGTTCGACATGTTGACCCCAGAACAGACGCGTGAGGAATGAGAAGACGGTGCGGTGCGAGGCGACGAAGCGGTAGAATGATTCGGTGATGGTCGCGACGCCGGGAATGTTTTGATAGCACCATAACGGCCAGCGTTTGCAGGGTGCGACGGCTTGCACGCGGAAGACGGCTTCGGCGGCGGAATAGATTTGACCGTCGGTATCGATGAGTTGGACGGCTTGCATGCATTGCTCGCGAGACAATTCAGGAAAGCGTGAGGCGACGCTTGGGTCCTGGAAGGGGACGTATTCGACACGATCACAAGTGGATTGCTGCCAGCGCGAAATCCAGCGACGACAGAAATTGCAGTCGCCGTCGAACACCATCGTCGGTTTTGAGGGCGGTGAAGAGACGCGAGTCACGAACTAGTCTTAGCCGAGGGAAGGGAAAGGGTCAACTGGGATGGCTTGGATCAGGCCTTTGCGTCGCGCTTGGCACCCGTTCTCCTGGCAAAATAGCAACTCGCCGCAAGAGACATCAGCCCAGCGGCGCATGGAATGACGGCTTGCGGCCATCCCGGATATAAACCACCGGAGAGCATCACTTGCATGTGTAGACGGCCGAGGTCATGTGCCGTGACGGAATTTGTCGGTTGCGAAAACTCAGCGGCGTGAGCAGCAGCAAACTCCTGAAAATGTCTCTCCTGCCTCGAAAGAACTTCATGCACAATCTGCCAGCGCGCCAAGCCGTAAGTAATAGACGCTACGCCTAGAATCAGAAACAGCTTCGAGAAAATGCTCGTTCGCATCGAGTGGCCCATGAGGTTATGTAAGCAGAGTGGCGGAGTTGCGGCAAGGAGGATTGCGCCGCTACACCGGACTCAGGTTACGTCGATGGTGCGGCCGCAGGAATCGCAGTGGATTTGGGAGGCGTCGAAGGCGGGGCTGAGTTGGATGGTGCGGCCACAGGCGCAGCGGAACGATTCCCAGCCGTCGGATTTGGTGCGGTGAAATTGCATAGCGGCGGGTGGGATGACTGGCGGAATGTTGACGGGCAACACCGGCGGCAGAGATTGTGCAGAAGTTGGTGGTGGCGCACTCGTCGCGGAAGGAATGGGCAAAACACTGCCGCAGCGGAAGCAGCGGATGGTGTCCTGCTCGTAACCTTCGGGGACGGAGATTTCGAGACCGCAGTTGCAGCTGAGTCGGAGATAGCCGGCGGAACGGCGGGCGATGTCGTGGGAATCCTGGCGGGTTTGGATCGGGCCTTGCGTGGACGGCGCTCGGATCGCTTCCTGAGGCGCGGCTTGGAGCGTCTGCGTCCCGATGACTGATCCGCCCTTGGCGCGGCGATAGGCGGCATCGTAGTCGGTGAACGATGCGCCCGTCATACTGCGAAGGATGCGAATACGTTCCTTGGTGGGCGGATGCGAGGCGAACACGCTGTCGGGTTCGTCGCCGGCGGCGGCGCTCAAGGGATTGACGATAAACATCGGGGCGGTGGCTTTGCTGGCAAAACTCAGCGGGACATGCGCCTGGGAAATCTTCTCGAGGGCGGAGGCGAGACCTTCGGGGTAACGGGTGAACTGCGCGCCGCTGGCGTCGGCGAGATATTCGCGTTTGCGGGAGCAGGCGAAGTAGAGGAGCTGCGCCATGATCGGGCCGAGGATCACGAAGAGCAGGCCGACGACGATGATGATGATTTGCGCCTGGCCGCCGCCGCGTGAATCCGAACGGCTGCGGCCACGTCCGCCGTACCAGAGCGAGCGGGTGACGATTTCCGAGAGGATGACGATGGTGCCGAGCATGACGGCGGCGAGAGTCATGAACTGCACGTCGCGATTTTTGAGATGGCCTATTTCGTGGGCGATGACGCCCTGAAGTTCGTCGCGGTTGAGGCGATAGAGCAGGCCGGTGGTGACGGTGATGGAACTGGTCTCCGGTTTGCGGCCGACGGCGAAGGCGTTGGGGGCGGGATCGTCGATGAGATAGATGCGGGGCATGAAGCCGAGGCCCGAGGCGAGGCGCATCTCGTCGACGACATTGAACAACTGCGGGCTGTCTTCGCGTTTCAATTCACGGGCAGACGCGCCGTACATGAGAATGTCTTCAGCGCTGGTGAAATAGGCGAGCATCATCCCGCCCCAGATGACGAGTGCCAGCAGCAAGCCAAATGCGCCGGCATTGGGCGCGATGACTTCGCCGCCGGCGAAGCCGATGAGGATGAGAATCACCGCCATCCCGATGATGAGGACGGCGGAACGGCGGCGATTCGCTACGATTTGTTCCCACATGCCAGGGTGATGGCGTCGTGCCTAGAATTGCACCTTGGGCACTTCGCGTTCCTCCGCGGCCTTCACCTCGAAGAAATCGCGATGGGTGAAGTTGAACATGTTCGCAAGGAGGTTCGTCGGGAAGACCTGGATTTGCGTGTTAAAGGTCATCACCGCGTCATTGTAGAACTGACGGGCGAAGGAGATCTTGTTCTCGGTCGATGTCAGCTCCTCTTGGAGCGCGAGGAAGTTCTGATTGGCCTTGAGATCGGGATAGGCTTCGGAGACGGCGAACAACGTTTTCAGCGCGCCCGTGAGGACGTTCTCGGCTTCGGCGCGTTCGCCGACGGACTTGGCGTTGACGGCCATGTTGCGGGCCTGGGTGACGGCTTCCAAGGTGCCGCTTTCGTGTTTGGCGTAGCCCTTCACGGTCTCGACGAGATTGGGGATCAGGTCGTGGCGGCGTTTTAGTTGGACATCGATTTGGGCCCAGGCGTTTTCCAACTGGTTGCGCAGGCGGACAAGGAAGTTGTACGCGCCGACGACCCAGATTATCAGGGCGATCACCAAGACGACTGGGATCAATAGGATGATAGGTATCATTTTGCCTCCGTATTCGTTCAGAGTTTCGATTTCGAGTTAAAGAGTTCGTTCAAATAGTCGATGGTATGCGTCGCGCCGGTTTCGACAGGAAACATCGTGAGAAGCTGCTGCAGCTCATCCGCGTCGAACCACAAGCCGTGACCGCGCGGGCATTTATCGAGCGTCAACGGGGTCGAGCCGGGATGTTGGACCTGAATCTCGTGCAAGGCGGCATCGCAACGCGGGCAGAGATGGGGTCGGCCTTTCGGTTTGGTGCCCGGCTGCTTTTGGAATTTCAATAGGGGATCGGTGGCGGTGGCGCCGGTTTGCTTCAGGAGTGCTTCCAATTCGCCGGCATCGAGCCAGAGTCCGCGGCATTGGTGGCAGACATCGACATCGAGGTCCTTGAAATGCAGGACAAAGAGCGAGACATCGCATTTTGGGCAGACGCGCATGTTGGTAAATCGTCGGGTGAGCAATGATGGCGCGGGCGCGGTTGAGGCGTCAAGCACTTCCCGAGTTGAGACTCTGGCTGTCGCACGGTCGTTCATTGCCGATAATCAACCAGAAGAAGGCCGCAGCGTCACTTACAAAGCGGGGGTTTGTTTGTAACCACCACGAAGATCGCGAAGGAGACACTTACGGCAGCGGCGGACCGACGGCGATGCGATAAAACTGCACTGGATTGGTCGCCGCGAGATCCTGCCAACTGAACGGCATGGCCGGGGAATTTGTGATGAACACCGTGTCCCAATGCGTCAGATTGGTTGAGGTTTGAACCTCGTAATCCGGGCCGACCTGGCCGCTGACCAGCAAGCTGAACTGCCCGTTGTTGCAAGCCAGCGACGAAACCGATGGCAGCGTCAGTGGATTGACGGTCACGGTGAAAGTCTGGGTTGCACTGAGGCTGGGAGTCCCACTGGCCGTAACCACCAAGGCGATTGGATTGGTCGTGTTCGCCTGGCTGACCAATGGCCGCCACGAAAAGGCGCCGCTGGAAGCGTTCAACAACGCGTTGCTGGGCGCGTTTACCAGGCTGAAAGTCAGCGTTGGCGGCGGCTGGTTGGTGTCCGTGGCGCTGGCGGTGAAGGCCACGGTTTGGCCCACGTTGACGGTGTAATTGGAAATAGCCGCGAGCACCGGCGGCGAGATGCCGGGCGAGGGTGGGAGCGCCGCGCCGCCTGTCAACGCACGCACGCCGTCCGGGTCATCGACCGCACCCGTGGTCCAATCGAACAATTGTCCATCCCCCGGGGTGTCCCAATAGAAGGGATGAATTCCGTGACTGATGGCGGAACCGACAACGTACTGATCAAAATAGGTCCTCGAAGCGAGATGCAAGTACACGTTGGCGCCCGTCAGATCCGGGTAGCCAGCCGTCGTGCGTTTCATGCTCCCGAACTCGCCAAGCATCACGGGGATTCCATGGCTTACGAACTTGTCGGTCATCTTCTGGAATTCCGTGTCCACATAGGCTTCTTCGCCCCAGGTAGGGTTGCGAGACGGCAGGGTGGCAGAATGATAAGCCAGTCCCCAGAAGTAGAACATATTGCCCCAGCTCTGATCGCTTGACAGCCCGCAAAAGTTCCACGGGGAATAGTAGTGTATTTCCACAATCAAGCGACCGGGCGTTGAGTCCTTGGGCATGGTATTCATCAAACTAGAGGTCGTGTCGATATCGGTGCTTGGCCCCTGGACGACCAGCCAGCGATTGGTATTGTTGCCGCCCGTGGTGCGAACCGCGGCGATGAAAGTATTGTAGTAAGACCGCAACGTGGTCATCTGAGCGGCAGTGGAGACGTTTGGTTCATTGGCACCCGCAAACAGCAGATGGTTATCGTAACCGGCAAAGGCAGTGGCGATCTGTGACCAGTAGGAGTTCATTTTTGCGTTGATCGTTGCATTCACAGATGTCCCGATATTATTTTCCAGCCAGCCATCATCCCAGTGGTCGTTGACAATGATGTACAGGTTGTTGGAAGTACACCAGTCAACCACCTGTTTGACCTGCGCCATGAAGACGGGGTCGATTACGTACGTGGACTGGTTGGCGTGACTGTCCCACGCGCACGGGATACGAATGGTATTGAACCCGGCGTTGGTGACGGCGTTGATCAGCGCCTGGGTTGGCAGGGGGCCCCAGCAACCTTCGCCACAGGGCGGCTCCAGCGTGTTTCCGAGATTCCAGCCGTGGGAGGGAGTTGGCAACTGCGCGGAGGCGCACAACGGAAGCATGAGTAGGGACACGATCACACTAACGGAAGAATTGAATCTGAGATTTCCCATTTGGCTTCTCGGCCACGGTCGCTGTTCTCTGATTTTGCTCCTGCTTCATTAGATTTGCAAGGTCTTTCCCCAATCCACTATCGGTGTTTTTCGGGCACCGGGGGTAATTCGTAGCCTTTTTGGGCTGCGAAGCCCACTTATTCCGTGCGTGAAGACAAATAGGCGCACACCAAGGACAAAGCGGTTATGGACGCGATTCCGGTAATCAGCGCAATGTCACACCCTGCTCCGTGGGCTTTCACGATGTGCACCGGAACAACCACAATGGCGGCCAAGAGCAACACGACCGGGATTGCGCTGGGCCGGGCGGCGTTGATCGTCCAACCCATCCACTTGATGCCCCTTGGCACAATCACGCGTGGATCTGCCTTGCAATAATAGAAGCCCCACTTTCGATTGCGTGGGTCTTTCCGACAAGTTTCGATTTCTTCTCGTGTCATATGTCCTCCAGACGCGTAATCAACCAGAAGAAGGGCGTAGCGTCATTTACAAAGCGGGGGGTTGTTTGTAATCGGAGGAGAGAATACAGGAGCCAGAAGCCAGGAGTCAGGAGATTTAAGAAAGGGCGAAAAGATAGAATTCAAGCGGCGGGGAGATGCCGTATAGGACCGATAAGACGGATAGGACGAAGAGGTGGGCGGGCGGAAAGAGGCGGTTATGCGGGAGTGACCCCTTCACGCCAAGGATCCTCTACGATACCAGCGGCACGCGGTAGTAGCTCGTGGGAGGACTGCGAGTCACATTTGACCACGCAATTGGGCAGTAGAATGGTATCTCCAGTAGGAAGTGGCACTGCAGGTGCTGCCATCTATAGTCTATAGTTGTGGCGTGACGACGTTAGCTTATGCATCTCAGGACCAAATTCATCCTTGTCTCACTTGTGGGTGGACTGTCTTCGGTGGCCATCACCGGCGCGGTTTTGTATATCAAAGCCAAGAAGAATATTGAGCAGGCGGTCGGGGTTTCCTTTCAGGCGGCCGCTCACAACACAGCCAAATTAGCCGACAATCTTCTCCACCAGACATGCGTGGCAGTGGATCAACTGTCACGAATGCGCGTCATGGAGGAGGTCTTATCCGTTGATCGTGCCGGCGAGTTGCAGACGTACCTGATGAATTTCGTGCGGGTGAACAACAGTTTTGTGCGTGTCGCCGCGATCAACCGCGACGGTGAGATCATCGCGTCCAGCGATCTCGACGAGCCGGGGCACCGCTTCGGTGATCGGGCGCTGGTGGAGCGGACACTCACCGGCCATCCGCATTTCGACGATGTGGGCTTTGACGAACCGAGTCAAACCTGGGTGGCTACGATCACGTACCCGATCCTAGCCCGGTATGATGCGCGGCAAGTTATTGGCGTACTTTGCGCCCAGTGGCGAGTCATGCAGCTTTCTGAATTGCTGGAAATTGATTTAGGAAACGAATCGGCAAAGCAGGCTGTGCAGGTAATGATCCTGCGCAAGGACGGCCTGGTCATCGCCAGCAGTCACTCGCCACGATCACGGCTCTTCCACGACAACATGCGTTCCGATGGCGTACTCTCTGGCCTACTTGCGACTGAACATACGCGAGGCTACTTGGAGGAACGGGACCCCGAGGGTCGGCAGATGCTCGTCGGGTACGATTTCACCGGCGCAGACAAGGATACTTCCGCGATCGTATGGACCGTGCTGGTGCGGCAGGATGCGGCGACTGTATTTGCCCCGATTCGCCGGCTTTGGGGCTGGGTCATCGTCGTGGCGGGGGGAGTCACGCTGGCCATATTGCTGGTGTCGGCATTGGTCACCGATCTGCTGTCGGCGCCGATCGTGGAGATCGCAAAGATGGCGGAACGGGTCGCTCGGGGCGATTTTGATGTACATGTGCAACGACGATCATCTGACGAGGTGGGTATTCTGGCGCGGTCATTCAATCAGATGATTGACGACTTGAAGTCACAACGAACGCAATTGCTCCAGATGAATGACGAACTCAGCCAATCAAATGAACAGTTAACGACAGCGCAAAACAAGCTGATGCATTCCTACAAGATGGAAACGGTGGGACGACTCGCGGCTGGGGTTGCCCACGAAGTGAAAAACCCGCTGGCGGTAATTACGCTGGGGATCGAGTATCTCGCGACCGGGTTTCCCGATAACGGCGACAAGAACGTGGCAGTGGTACTCAAGGAAATGCAGGAATCGACGCTAAGGGCCGACTCGATTATCCGCGGTTTGCTGGATCTTTCGGCCTCAAATCGTTTGCAAGTGGTTGAGGAAGATATCAATTCCGCCATTGAGCAATCCCTGCAATTGGTTCGGCACGAACTGATGAAGAATCGGATCACGGTGGACAAGCACCTGGAAGAGAACCTGCCTCACTTGAAACTCAATCGCACGAAGATGGAGCAGGTGTTCATTAATCTCTTCATAAACGCTGTTCACGCAATGCCTAGCGGCGGGATCCTCAGCGTTAGAACCTGCACCCAACAATTGCCAACAAAGGACGAGGGATCGGAGAACTCCGATGCAGCCGTGGTGGTTGAGGTGGCCGACACCGGCACCGGCATAGCTCCCGAGTCGTTGTCCAAACTCTTCGAGCCATTCTTCACGACAAAGCCGGACGGTGTTGGCACAGGACTGGGATTACCGGTGGTGAAGAATATTGTTGAACTGCACGGCGGCACGATCGCCATGGCCAATCGAGCGGGAGGTGGCGCCCAGGCAACACTCACGTTCAAGGTTGGAAAAGGAGTATTAGACTATGAACAAGCAGCGCATCTTGTTGGTCGATGACGAGACCGGCATCACCACCATGACAAGACTCACCCTGGAAAGGACCGGCCTCTACGAGGTGCAGGTGGAAAATCGATCGACGCACGCCTTCGGTGCCGCCAAAGCGTTCAATCCGGATTTGATCTTGTTGGACATGACCATGCCGGATTTGGACGGCGTAGACGTCGCGTCTCAAATTAGAGCCGACGACACATTAAAATATACGCCGATTGTTTTCTTGACCGCGATGGTCTCGCAGTTCGAAACCGGGGACGATCAAGTGACACGGGGAGGCCAGGTCTTTCTCTCAAAGCCTGTGAGCCAAAAAACGCTACGGGCATGTATCGAGGAACACGCAAGACGACGGCCCGATACCGTGACGAGCGACGAAGCCCCGTTGGGTTAATTGACCCCGGTGAAAGCGGGAAACCCATCGTTGCCGTTGCCGTCTAACGTGACGCGGGACGAAGAGCGGGGGAGAAGAGAATACAGGAGCCAGAAGCCAGAAGCCAGGAGTTGGAGCGAGAGGTAAACAAATGGAATTCAGGCGGCAAGGGGAGACCGCATAGGACCGATAAGGCAGATGGGACGAATAGGGGGGCGAGCGGAAAGATGCGGTTATGCGGGACTGACCCCTTTTCTTGCCAGAGCCCGACGACGGACTCAGTCAATTCTTCTTTTTCCCGATACTAAGTAACTCTGTAAGATTAATACGTATTGAAACCCTGTTAATAAGTTTGGAGATGATGCTTTCGCGTGGTTTAAATTTCACCTTCTGCCGGACTGTGTGTCCTTCAATGCTCAGTTCTAAACCAACTTCGCCTTCGACGATCAACTTTCGCGTCTGAAGTTCGTCGATGATTTTGCCTATTGACCCATGATCGCGAACGATTTCTGCCGGTCCGAGCGGGTGACCCAAGCCCGCAACCGATCGTACACTACGAATAAGCATCTGCGTTGTTGCTGGATTCATCCGGTCGACAAGACCGAGAGCCACCATGTCCGGAGCTGGAAAGAAGAATTGCAGGGAATTTTGCTCAATTAGAACCTTCTTGGCGTGTTCTACATCCTCTGTGTCCCGCAGTCTTGACAAATCCTTAACGGGAAACTCGTATAGGGGCATAGGGCATATACCAAGATCGCGGTCACCTTGAGTCGGATTTTGGAGCGCGATCCTTTCGAGAAATTTCATCGACTTGCTAGGTGTTCTGATTTTCTGTGGCTTCGAATCTGTTTGAATGTCAAACGAATCACTCTCCAGAAGAGCTGTCACCATAGTAACGGCAACTCTCGGATGCTCGGCGTCTTCCCAAGCGGAAACCAGATCCAAAGGAGATACGCTGACTGCGTGTTTCCACATCTCCTGTACGTTGTCTCCTACACATTTAAAATCTTCGCCGCTGCGAAGCGCTGCATTATAAGCGGAGGGAATGCTCACTGGTACGGGACGCACGACGATAACCTTCATTTCCGGGTTCGCCAGTTGGATATCAGCTTGCACGAGGCTTGCCGCCCTCGCATTCACTTCCTTTGTCAATACGATCAACCGCTTCCGCTGAGCGTCGATGCCAATTCCAATGACCGGATGATTAATCCCTGAAGCGCCGCGCACTATCTCAAGCTGATGTGGCGTTGTTTCTGCGGCACGAAGAATATTCCCCCAAAAATGTCCAACGCTGGCTTTATGTGCTGCGTCTGTTCTTGCATACTTCTCCAACATATTAGCCTCCTCTTATGGAACCACGGAATTCCAAATTGCGAACAGCTCTCCTTGTCCGTGGCGATTCCGGCGACACATCCCTCGGACCAGCGAGCATGCTGGATTTGTTCTTCAATTCAAATAATCCGCCAAAAAGTTGTTGATGCCGGGAAGCATTTGCTCCACATCGCCCCGCGTAAACTGGTCGAACTCACCGTGGGCAGCGTGGTTGCGAATCGCTGCCCATGATCGCAGTTGTTTTGCTTTCATTTCGTTGAAGACGCCAGCCTTTTTCAGATCGTCTATCAATAGATTGAGAGCCTTTGGTTCATCATTGGCCTTGGTTGTTGGGACAGACGGTTGTTGCTTACCGCAGAGGGTTCGCAATGCCTTTTCGAGTACTGCTCCTGCAAGTACTGCTGCCGGGACATGATCAAATTGGCCGCTCTGACCCTCGCGAAGCAGGCTCTCGGCTTGTCCCATGTAATCGCTGGCGATTTCGGCTTCGATCTGGAGGGCGATGTCACTCAAAAAACCCTTCTCGAAACTTTCTTTCAGTGCCATGAGACTGGCGATGGCGGCCTTCAGTTCTCGTTGATCGGCGCCCAGAGTCCTTATTCCTTCGACCACCGCCCAGAGAACATGCTCTTGCGGAATTATGTTGGCCAACATCGCCAAGCAGTTTGTTTTCCATTTCAGAACCGTCTGGTAATCAACGCTGCGAGTTTCAGGAACACGAATCATCCTCCCGGTTAGGCGGTATTCTTGACTCGGTGTGACTGTGGAATTACCACAGATGCCCTGACCCTCAGCAATTAGTTCGTCAAACGCGGCGAGAAACTTTTCTCGAAGCTTATTCGTAGGTTGCATCACAGAAACCATTCAGTAGTCTTCATACGCTCTTGCCCAGATTGCAGCTTCAGCAGAAGCGCAAGAATTACAACCCCATCATTTTAGTGAACGCCTTCTCCGTCTTTGTGCGCTTCCCTTTTCCGCCACGAATAACACCTTTGACCGTCCATAGAGGAAGGTTCTTTGTTTTCTGAATGTTCTTCAATAGGGGATTCTCGGAAAGAGCGCTTTGAATGAGAAACGTCTCCATATTATCAACCTCTTTGCTTGGCACTTTGTATTTCGTGCCAGAAGGTATGACGAAAAACATTACCGGGGTTCCTTTAAATCCTTGAAAAAGAACGTCGTTGTAATGGTTCAATTTGTCCGGAGCCATGCATTCTTGTCGCATTGACTTAGTGGCCTTCCCCGCGTACCACGGGCAATACCCGCGGCTCGCACGTAATGCAAATACGTAAGAGCCCTGCTTGTTGGCGACGTCCGTTGTTTCAAGGGTAAACAAGAAAGATTCTTTATCCTCTTTAGATATGTGCTTCACACACCCACTCGACTGGTTGTGGTACGGGACTTCCACAGGCCCGTAAACAATTAGGTCAGTTGCCATGGTTACATGCTCGCCCTTCTCCACTAGATTTAAGAAGTGTCTCCATCTCATTCACCCGCACTTCAACGAACAGCAGCTTGGGCACTGATGCGGCCGGCGGCCGAAATCTTGCACGAAGGCCCGTCGTAATCTCTCGCCATAGCCGGTGGTGGCTCGGTATCACTAACCTCGCAATCAGGATGGGAGTGTACCAAGCGGGGGGTGGGCGTCAAGGGGGTCGCTGGGGCTGCCTACGCCAAAGGCTACGGCGCG
>Ga0265338_10002887_pt1 | contig 25044 bp, 20 predicted proteins | sample 42126metaG_FD_193579 | JGI IMG/M metagenome (GOLD analysis project Ga0265338, IMG submission 193579) | Rhizosphere microbial communities from Carex aquatilis grown in University of Washington, Seatle, WA, United States - 4-21-26 metaG | ecosystem: Host-associated > Plants > Roots > Rhizosphere... | reverse complement strand
CCGGCGGGCGGCATCCGCGTTCATGTTGCACCGTTGTTGGATCGCAGCCGCCGCGCTCAAGAACCCGTCGGCCTGCCACGCACCCGAACGGTCGTACTCGCCGACCATGCACAACCACTGCGCCTCGATCGCATCCAGCTCACGCCGACCCCGAACCAGGCCATCCAGCCGTGACCCGAACCCCCGAACCTCCATGTCCATACGACCGACAATACAGAAGGGGTGAGACACTCAAACCCGCGAAAACCCCGAAGAACAAAGAGGAAATCGTCATCCGGCGGTCCAGGCAACTTGCCACACCGCGTCGGCAGTCGGCGAGTGCGAGGACGCGCTCCCGGTCTCGCCGCTCCCGTTGCCGTCGGGGTCGAAAACGACGAACAACGGACCGGAGACGCGGCCGGCGTAGAGATACACGTTGCCGTCGACGGTCGCGCCGCTGCGCACTTCGCGCTCCGCTCCGAGTGTCGGCGCGTCCACTGCGTCGGCCGCCCGCACACCACCGTGACGCGACCAGACGTAGAAGTCGCACGCGCAGAGTTCCTGCGACTGCGTGTCACGGTTGAACACCGTCACGTGCACCCGCAGGTAGTCACCCGAATACGCGCGAAGAAGGGCACGCGCCGGCAACCGCACGACCGACCGGACCCAAGCGGTGTACCCGCTGAACCGCGCGGGCCGACCACCGATGCGGCGCTCCTGGGTCTGGTCGTTGCTCGGATAGGCGCCGTGGTACAGCGCGCCGGGGTTCGGATCGTCGCCGCGTGTCCCGACCTCGCGCGCGGTGCCGAAGTCGGCCGCCGGCGGCGGTGCGGCGAGAGCCGACGAACCCGACGACGGCGGACTTCCGGTGCCGAACACATCGTCCTGCGCCACGAAGAGCAGGATCGGGAGGGCGAGCACGGCCAGGACGATCACCACCACGATAAGGACCACCGCGAACTCGGGCTTGCGGTGCTGCGGGCGCAACGGCGGCGGCTCAGACACCGAGTCCCCACACTGCTCGCCGATCCGAGCCGAAGAGCGCCGGCATCGCGACCGCCGGGACCGCGACCGCGACAACCACCGCTCGCCGGGACCGGCTCTGCGAAGTCACCAGATCACATGATGCTCCGGCGCCGACCCGGCGTCGACCGCGGCCGTTACTCCGGCGTGAGAACGGCGGGCTGCGGCACGAGCGCCGGCCGCCGGAGCCGCGCGGTGAGCGGTACCGACAGGAGGACCGCAGCCGTGAAGGTCGCGACCCCCGCGACGTCGAGGCCGGTGCGCGGGCTCCAGCGCTGGCACACCCAACCGACGAACGGCCCGCCGACCACCGTCACCCCGAGCGTGAGCAACGTGTAGATCGCCATCACGCGCCCTCGGAGCTGCGGCGCCGACCAGATCTGCATGTGCGCGCTCGCGGTGGACCCGAAGAACACGGCCATGGCCCCGACCGGCACGAGCGCGACCTCGAAGGTCAGCTTCGTGGGCAGCGACGCGGCCACCACGAGCGCGACACCGAGCAGCGCGGCCGAAGCCACGACAATGCGTGACGTCGGTCGAGCGCGCGCGGCGGCGAAAAGCGCACCGAACACGGTGCCCACGCCGAGAATGGCCATCAGGAAACCGGCGAGACCGGCGCCGCCGCCGAACGTGTCGGACGCCATGAGCGTGAGAAACGTCGGGAAGTTGTAGACCAGCGTGCCGACGACCGCGACGAGCAGGATCGTCGCGCGGATCTCGGTGATCGACCACGCGTACACGAGGCCTTCGCGCACTCGCGGGCGGCCGGTGTGCACGTGCAGGCGGCGCAACTCCGACTTGTGCATCGCCGCGAGCGCAGCGACCACGGCGAAGAACGAGACCGCGTTCACGAAGAACACCCACGCGACGCCCACGGTCTGCACGAGCAGACCCGCGATGGCTGGCCCGGTGATACGCGCCGAGTTCCCGACCGCGCTCGTGAGCGCGATCGCGTTCGGGACGCGGTCGCGGCCCACCATCTCCTCCACGAACGCGTGCCGCGCGGGCTCGTCGACCACTGTGACGAACCCCAACCCGACCGCCAGCGCGAACACCATCCACACCTGCACGACGCCGGTAAGAACGATCAACCACAACACGACCGCGAGGAGCGCGGCGAGTGTCTGCGTGACCAACAGGACCCGCCGCCGATCGAAGCGATCGGCGACCACGCCGCCCCAGAGCCCGAACAGGAGCACGGGAAGGAACCGGAACGCGAAGGTGGCGCCCACGGCGACGCCGTTGTGCGTCAGGTCGAGGACGAGCCAGGCCTCGGCCATGGTCTGCATCCAGCTCCCGATGTGGGAGACGAGGTCACCGCCGAAGTACAGCCGGTAGTTGTGGGTGTCGAGCGAGCCGAACGTCCTGCGTATTGCACCCCGCGCTCCGGCGCGTGGTCGCGGCTCGTTCACGGAATCCACCTGGTCGCTCCCCCCGGTCGGATCGCAACGCTAATCGGCGGCCTCTCCGAGCCGGCTCTCGATTTCCGGCCCCGGCTCGCCGATGATCCGCTGCGACGCCCGCGGCGAAGATCCAACGGAGGGCGAGGAGGCCGTGATGCAGTTGACCGACGTGGTGATCGTGGGGGCCGGCATCGGGGGGAGCGCGCTCGCCCAGGCGCTCGCCGCCGACGGGCTCGACGTGCTGGTGCTCGAGCAGAGCGAGGTCTACGAGGATCGCGTGCGCGGCGAGAGCATGGTGCCGTGGGGAGTCGCGGAAGCGCGTCGGCTCGGAGTCGAACAGGTCTTCCTCGACGCCGGCGCGCACGTCGCGCCGACGTGGGTCAACTATCACCGGCCCGACCAGCGCGACGAGCTGCCGGCCGGGATGATCATTCCCGACGTCGCGGGATCGATGAACCTGCGTCACCCCGAGGCGTGCGCGGCGCTCGAGCACGCGGCACGAACGGCGGGCGCGCACGTCGTGCGCGGGACCCGCGACCTCGACCTCACGCTCGGAGTCGAACCCCGCGTGCGTTGGCGCGACGCGACCGGCGACCACGAAGTGCAGTGCCGCATCGTCGTCGGCGCCGACGGCCGCCGTTCCCGCGTGCGCAAGGCGCTCGGCCTCGAGCTGGAGCGGGCACCGGTGCTGAGCCACATCGCGGGCCTGCTCGTGGACGGTCTCGTCGACGTGGAGGACGAGCACGACGTCATCGCGGGCGAAGGCGATCTCTTCATGGCCGCGTTCCATCAGGGCGGCGGCCGCGCCCGCATCTACCTCTGCCCCGGGGTGAGCCAGGCCGACCGGTTCGTGGGCGCGGGCAACGTCGAGAAGTTCCTCGCCAACTGCGCGTTCGAGTGCATCCCGTTCGGGAAGCAACTCGCGGCGGGGCGCCCCGCCGGGCCGCTCGCCACCTATCCCGGTGACGACACCTGGATCGATCGGCCCTACGGCGAGGGCGCGGTGCTCATCGCCGACGCCGCCGGCTACAGCAACCCGATCATCGGCCAGGGCCTTTCGATCGCGATGCGCGACGTGCGAACGGTGCGCGACGTGCTGCGCGGCGACGACTGGAGCCCGGCGGCGTTCGGCGACTACGGCGAGGAGCGCCGCGAACGCATGCGGCGACTCCGGTTCATCGCCAACACGGTTGCGATCACCGAGGCCGAAGACGCCGACAACCGTGAGGAGCGCCGCCGGAAGTGGGGCGAGCTGCTCGCCGCCGATCCGCGTGCATTCCTGCTGATGGTCGGTGCGTTCGGCGGCCCCGAGACCGTCCCCGACGACGCCTTCGCCGACGAGCTGCACGCCGCCATTCGCGCCGCGTGACCGCCATCTGACGGGTATCGCCCCTGTAGCGTCCACTCCGACACGGAATCGCGCGGGGAGCTCCGCGCGACCGTCGAGGAGGTCTGACGATGGCACGCGACAACTTCATCGGCGGGGTGTGGAAGCCCGCACAGAGCGGTGCGACCGACGAGGTGCTCGAACCCGCAACCGGCGGCCGCCTCGACGAAGTCGCGTCGAGCAGCGCGGCCGACGTCGACGATGCCGTCGCCGCGGCGCGCACCGCGTTCGAGTCGTGGTCGAACACGACCCCCCGGCAACGTTTCGAGATCCTGACCAAGGTCGCGGACGCGATCGAAGCCGACCTGCCGACGCTGTGCGACCTCGAGATCCGCAACGTCGGCAAGCCGCGATCGATCATCGACTTCGAGATGGACCTCACCGTCGACAACTGGCGCTTCTTCGCGGCCGGCGCACGATTCCTCGAGGGACGCGCCGCGGGTGAGTACATGGAAGGGCACACGTCGTTCCTGCGCCGCGATCCGATCGGCGTGATCGCGTCGATCGCGCCGTGGAACTACCCGCTCAACATGGCCACCTGGAAGGTCGGCCCGGCACTCGCGGCCGGCAACACCGTGGTGCTGAAGCCGTCGGAGCTCACGCCGCTCAGCGCGCTGCGGTTGGCCGAGATCACGGCCGACATCCTCCCGCCGGGCGTGCTCAACGTCGTGACCGGCGACGGCGAGCACGCGGGCGCCGCGCTGGTGTTCCATCCCGACGTCGCGATGGTGTCACTCACCGGCGACGTCGCGACCGGCCAGGCCATCGCGCGCGCCGCGGCCGACTCGCTCAAGCGCGTACACCTCGAGCTGGGCGGCAAGGCACCCGTCATCGTGTTCGACGACGCCGACGTCGAGGCGCTCGTCGCGACCCTCACCGAGACCGGCTACTACAACTCCGGCCAGGACTGCACGGCTCCGTGCCGCGTGCTCGCGGGGCCGAACGTGTTCGACGGCATCGTGAGCCAACTCACCGAGTCGGTCGGCGCGATCAAAACGGGAGACCCCACCGCCGACGACACCGCGATGGGCCCGGTCGTGTCAGCCGACCAACTCGCACGCGTGGCCGGCATGGTCGATCGCGCGCGCACCGCCGGAGCCGAGGTCACGACCGGCGGCAACGCACGGGGCGGCGACGGCTACTTCTACGAGCCCTCGGTCGTGGTGAACCCGGCCCAGGACTCCGAGATCGTGCAGCGCGAGGTCTTCGGCCCGGTGGTCACGGTGCAGCGATTCTCCGACGAGGACCAGGCACTCACCTGGGCCAACGACGTGCGATACGGGCTGGCCTCGAGCGTCTGGACCCGCGACGTCGGCCGCGCGATGCGGATGGCGAAGCATCTGGAGTTCGGCACGGTGTGGGTGAACGACCACATCCCGATCGTCTCCGAGCTCCCCCACGGAGGATTCAAGCAATCGGGTTACGGGAAGGACATGTCGATCTACGCCATCGAGCACTACACGGAGATCAAGCACGTCATGGTGAAGCTGTGACCAGCGGCGGCTCCGACCCGCTCAGCGTGCGAGCGCGCGAGATCGCGGCGATCGAACTCGGCCGGCTCATCGACGCGACGCCGGTCTCGCACGCACTCTTCGAGCGCGCCAAGCTGTCGATGCCGCTCGGTGTCGGTTCGTCGTTCCAGGTCGGTGATCCGTACCCGATCTATCTGAGCGAAGGTCGCGGCGCCAACGTGTGGGACGTCGACGGCCATCAGTATGTCGACACGCACGGCGGCTTCGGATCGATGGTCGTCGGGCACGCGCACCCGAAGATCATCGAGGCGATCGAGCGCGCCGTGCGTCACGGCTCACACTTCGCGGCGCCCACCGAAGAGGCAGTGCTCTTCGCGGAAGAGTTGTGCCGTCGGTTCAAGCTCGAGCAGGTTCGCTTCGCGAACTCCGGAACCGAAGCGACGATGAGCGCGATCCGCGTCGCGCGCGCGGCCACCGAGCGCGACGACATCGTGAAGATCGAGGGCTCGTATCACGGGCACCACGATCCCGTGATGTTCTCGGTCGTGCCGAACGCCGATCTGATGGGCGGTCGCGAAGCACCCGCGTCGGAGCCGATGTCGCTCGGCGTGCCCAGCTACCTGCGCGGCCACACCCACGCAGTCCCGTTCAACGACTTGACCGTGCTCTCGAAGCTGCTCGACGACATCGGCGACACGATCGCGTGCCTGATCATCGAGCCGGTGATGATGAACATCGGCATCGCGGAACCGGAACCGGGCTACCTGGCCGGCCTGCTCGAATTGCTGCACCGGCACGGCGCCCTGCTCATCTTCGACGAGGTGAAGTCGGGCGCGACGATCGCCGCCGGCGGCGCGATCGAGCGCTACGGCGTGCAACCCGACCTCGCCTGCTTCGCCAAGGCGATCGGCGGCGGCACGCCGGCCGCCGCGTTCGGCGGACGCGCCGACGTGATGGAGGTCATCGCCCGGGGCGCCGCGCACCAGGGGACCTTCAACGGCAACCCGCTCGTGTGCGCGGCCGGGCTGGCGGCGCTCACCGAGGTGCTCACGCCCGACGCGTACACGCAACTGTCGGCGCTGGGTTCCAGGCTGGCCCAGGGTTGTGCGGCCGCGCTCGACGCCCACGGCATCCCGGCGCACACGGTGGACCTCGGCGCGAAGGGGTGCGTCTCCTACCGGCCGGAGCGCCTGCGCAACTACCGCGACTTCCTCGAGACGAACACCGATCTGTACTCGGCGTCGTACCCGTGGATGGTCAACCGCGGCCTGTTCATGACACCGGGCGACGAGGAGCAGTGGACGCTGTCGGTCCAACACACCGAGGCCGACGTCGACCGCTACGTCGACGCGTTCACCGAGTTGTGCCAAACGCTGAGCTGAATCGAAGCTCGGCGGATTCGAACGTCAGCGGGGTCGGGCTCGCGTCAACGCTTGCCTTCGCGATCGTCCGCGTGCGGCAGACCGGGCAGCGACTCGGAATCCGGAGTCGCTCTCACTGCGTCGCGGTTCGCTTGTTGGAGTTGCGCGAAGATCTCTTCGCGGTGCACGTCGATCGAGCGGGGCGCTTTGATCCCCAGACGAACTTGATCGCCGCGAACCTCGAGCACCGTCACCACGATCTCATGACCGATCATGATGCTCTGGTTGGCACGTCGAGTGAGCACGAGCACGGGGTCCTCCCTCCGTGGGGCCGCCGTGGAGGCCGGACCGGAGCATACGAGGTTGCGACGCGACGCGCCTCTCGAACCCGGAGGACTTTTGAATTCGCGCGCGGCGCGGGTTCAGCGCGTGACAGCGAGTGGAGCGCGCACGCTGTAGCTCGTCGTCGGCAACACGATCTGCGCCGCCTCGTGCGAGTGCCGGTTGACGACGATCGGACCGAGCAGGTTGAGCGTCGCGTCCTCGGGACGTTCGCGCAGCGTGACCACTGCCAGGACGATCGCGTCGTCGGCGATGTTCAGGCCGAGTCTTTCCGCGCCCGCGTCGTCGAGGTCGAACTCGTAGTCCGGGTAGAACACCCAGGGCGGAACCACCACGAATCCGACATCGGGGTCATCCACCGCGCGTAGCAGCAAATAGGGACTACCCGGCGGGCCCCACGGCTTCAGCTGGAAGTTGTGCACGTGGGGAAATCCGGGCAGGCCTGCCGCGAACCTGATCTCCACGAAGTCGGTCTGAGTGTCTGTATCGAGCATGTGCACCTACTGCAGGAAGGCCGCCAGCGAAGGCTGAATCGCCTTGGCTGCCGCGGCGAGAGCTGCCTGGTACGAGGTCTCCTGCGCCTGCAGGTTCATCAGCACCTGGGCCATGTCCGCGTCTTCGACGGTGGACAGGTTCTGTTGCATCGTCGTGGCATTCGTCGTGTTCTGGTTCTTCGCGGTGTCGACGCGCGAGTACGTCGCTCCGACCGTCGCCTGTGCCGTTTGCACTTGCTGGGTCTGAGTGTTCAGCTGCGCGCTCAATGCGGTCAGGTCCTGACCGCCGTGGATCGCGCTCGACAGCTGCGTCAGCGTCGAGAACAGGTCGTTGCCCGGCGATCCGAACACGGAGTTCCCGGTCACGTTCACCTGCACCTGCACACCGGGAGCGATCGATCGCTGGACCGCGCCCGACGTGCCGACGTAGTTGCCCGACGCGTCGTAGGCGGTCGATCCGCCCGTCGTCCCGCCGAAGAGCGGCCGGTTGTCGTACTGCGTGTTCGCGAGGCCGATGAGGCTCTGGCGGATCTGGTCGATCTGGTTCGCGATCGCGTCGCGCGAGGTCTGGTCGCTCGCGCCGGTGTTCGCGGCCTGGATCACGAGGCTGTTGACCTGCTGGAGCTGGGTGACGACCTGGCCGATCGTGCTGTCGGTCGTGCCGAGCCACGCCTCCGCGTCGGAGATGTTGCTCGCCAACTGCGTGTTCCGGTTCAACGACGACCGCAGCTGCAACGACGTGCCGATGTCGACCGGCGAGTCGGAGGGCTTGGTCAGCTTCTTGCCCGACGACGCCTGGGCCTGCAGGTCGGCGACCCCGCTCAGGCTCGCCTGCAGGGTCTGGATCGCGTTCTGCGAGAGGGAGATGTCGGAGACGCGGCCGCTCATCGTGTGCCCCTTGCGCAACCGATCAGGGAGTTCGGGTTCATCACGGTCCGACCATGTTGATGAGCGTGTCGAGCATCGAGTCGAGCGTCGTCACGAACTTGGCCGAGGCTTCGTACGCCTTCTGGTACTCGACCATGTTCGTCATCTCTTCGTCGGTGTTGACCCCCGCTTGAGAGTTCCGGGCCGCATCGAGGCTCTGAACGGACTGTTGCTGGACGTTGTCCCGGGTCTGTACGTCCTTCGCGTCCACCCCGAGCTGCTGGATCATGGTGCTGTACGTGGCGTCCGCGCCCGAGTTCGAAGTCGCCATGTCGCCGAGTTCCAGGGCGACGCTCCCGTCGAGCGAGCCGTTGCCGGCCACCCCGGCGGCCACCGCCGACGGATTTCCGGCGACCAGGGCCGACACCGCGAAGTTCGACGCGTTCGTCCCGGTGAAGAAGGCGCGTCCGCCGATGCCGTCGGTGCCGACCGGCGTCGAGCCGAGCAGCGTCGCGAACCCGGCGTTGGCACCCGACGCCTGCACTTGCAGCGCGTGGGTTCCCGTGGGCGCGATGGCGACGGAGAGTGAACCGTCACCGTTGGTGGTGACGGTCGCCGTCGCGTTCCCGGCGCCGATCGCGGTGTCGAGCGCGGTCTGCAACGAGGTCTGCAGCGCGGCGGCGCCGCCGGCTCCCGACCAGTCGGCTCCCGCGACCGACACGGTGGTGGACGCGCCGCCGTCGAGCGCGAGACCGAACTGCAACGTGCCGGCCGCGCTCTGGTCGGTGGCGCCCGCCGCGATCGTGCCGGAGATCGGGCTCATGACGTTGTTGACCTGGTCGCGCAAGGTGTTCGCGACGCCGTCGAGCTTCGACAAGTACCCGGGCAGCACCGTGTTGATGTCGTTGAGCATCCCGCCGGCCTGACCGGAGGTCACGTTCAACGCGAAGCCGCCCTGCGTGGCACGGAGCACCGCCGACGAACCGCTCGTGTCGAGCGACAACGACTGTGACTGGTTCTCGGCAACGAGGTTCAGCCCGCCGAGCGACACCGTCACCTGGTTGTTCGAGCCCTCTTGGATGGTGGCGCCCGTCAGCTGGGCGAGCGTCTGCGCGAGCGTGTCGCGCTGGTCCTCGAGCGTGTTCACGTCGAGACCCGCGACCGAGCCGCTCTGGATCGCCTGATTGACCTTGGCCAGGCTGGCCGACGTCGTGTTCACCTGCGCGACCAACGCCGAGAGCTGTGAGGTCTCGCTGGTGCCGAGTTGCTGCAGCGAACCGGCCGCCGAGTTGATCGTCGACGCGAGCATCGAGGCCTGCTGGAGCAACACGCTGCGCGTTCCCGCATCGCCCGGGTTGTTCGCGACGGAGTCGAAAGCAGACCACAGGTTCGAAATCTGCGCGCCGATGCCCGTGCTGCTCGGCTCGCCGAACAGGTTCTGGACCTGCGTCATCGTCCCGTTCGTCTGGTCGAGGCTGGCGAGGGATCCGTGCTGGAACCCGGCCTGGATCTCCAAGAACGCGTCGCGGAACCGCGTGACCGCGGAGACCTGCACACCGTCGCCGTCACCACTCGAGGTCGAGAAGATCGCCGGCGTCGCGTTCCCGAGCGTCGTCATGTCGGCGGCCTGCCGCGTGTACCCGGTGGTGCTCGCGTTCGCGACGTTGTTCGCGGCGATCTCGAGCGCGCGCTGCTGCGCCTGCAGCGAGCTCAGCGCGATGGAAAGCCCGCCGAACTCCGACATCAGCCGGTCACTCTCATCAGATGGCCTTGTCGACCAATCGAAGCGCCAGCGAACGGTCGGGCATGGTGCCGCTCGCGTCGTAGGAATCGATGTCGATCTCGCCGAGCGATGCCAACGCCTCACGCGCGGCCAGCTGGCCGCGTTGGAGCATGTCGCGGTTCGACTTCGTGATCGATTCGATCTCCTGCGCGAGCGTGAGCAGCGCGCGGCGGTGCTCGCCGAAGATTCCGTCCCAGGGCGTCGGCGCGATCGCCGCGAGCTCGCGGAGCGACGGCGTGTCCGACAAGCCGAGCTCGACGATCGCGCCGGCCACCGCCATCGCGCGCTCCAGTTCGACTCGCTTGATCTCGCCCAGGATCGTCTCGACCTCGCGCGTGGCGTGCGAGAGCCACCGCGTCCGTCCCGACGCGAGCACCAGCTGTTCCTCTTCGAGCTTGAAAACGAGCAGCTCGAGCAGCTGCCGTTCCCGCCACAAGATGTTGGATACCTCGCTGAGCGACATCGTCATCCTCTCGAGATCTGTCCGGGTCTCATCGGCCGGACGACCCCGAGAAATGAAGGATCCAGTCAGTGCCTCATGTCACGCGCCGCGGCGAACGCCGGCCGGGCACTCCGGAGGCGCACGGAGGGTGAGGTCCGCGAGGCCGTAACCCGGGCACGGGCTCGGTCAGGGCACGGAGGTCAGGAACGCAGGTCTCGGCCGAGCACGAGCCCGACCAATGGAGAAGTGTCAGCCCAATATCCCGAGGGCGACGGCTCGGCCGAGGGCCTCGTTGCGGTTGCTCGCCTCGAGCTTGGCGTAGATGCGGACGAGGTGCGACTTCACCGTCGCGAGGGTCACCGACAGCGCCGCCGCGATCTCGCGGTTCGAGCAACCCTGGGCGAGGCACGCGAGCACTTCCCGCTCGCGCAGGCTGAGCAGCTCGTTCGGCTCGTCGTCGAACCAGCGGGGCCGGACGGTCCCGGCGAGGGCGCCGTGGAGCGCGGGAACGACCTGCTGTTCGCCCTTGAGCGCCGAGCCGATCACGGCGGCGAGGTCTTCCGCGCTGCCCGATCGGAGCGCAATCCCCCGGACACCGAGCGCGACCAGGTAGCCGACCACGTGCTCCTGACCGGGCGCCAGCATCGCGACCATCGCCGGCGCGGGGCGCAGGCGCGAGAGCCGCAAAACGGTGTCGGCGGTGGAGAGGTCGGCCGGTTGACCGACCACGACGAGATCCGGGCGCTCGACGGCCGCGACGCTCACGACCTCGCGGCCCGAGTTGGTCTCCGCGACCACGTCGACACCTTGCGCATGCAGCACCGACGCCACGCCGAGCCGGGCGAGCGCGAGCTCGTCGGCCACGACTGCCCGCCGATCGTCGTTGTCGTTCACGCCGGCGTTGCCTCCCGGGTAACCCGCAACGAGGCAGCGTACCTGCGGTCCTTACCTACAGCGCGCCAATCGCACGCTCCGCGTTCACTTCTTTCAACCCCGCGGTCGATCAAGCGCAGCGCCTGCCTGTACCGAAACGTGATGCCAGCGGAGCACAACCGAGCGGGACCGGGGGACAAACGGTGACCACTACCAGGCAGCGGGTCGGCGACGAAGTTGCAGGCCGGCGGAACGATTCCACCAAGACCGGCGTCAAGCCGATCGGACCGGAGCAAGCGCAGAACGAAGAGCAGTTGGTGCGTGAGCACCTGCCGCTCGTGCAGTACGTGGTTTCGGAGGTCGCACACCGCGTCCCGAACCACGTGAGCCGGAGCGACCTCGTGTCGGCCGGGATGTTGGGTCTCGCCCAGGCGGCCCGGAGCTTCGACCCGGAGCGAGGCATCGCCTTCGACCGCTTCGCCTCCACCCGGATCCGGGGCGCGTTGCTCGACGAGCTGCGCGGCCGCGACTGGGCCAGCCGATCGGTGCGCTCCCGTGCCCGTGGGCTCCAGGCCACGCAGGAGGAGCTCACCAACCGCCTCGGCCGCGCGCCGAAGCCCGAAGAAGTGGCCAAGACGCTGGGCGTCGCGCCGGAGACGGTCCACAAGCTGGTCGACGACGTGCACCGCGCCACCGTCCTCAACTACGACTCGCTCGTGGTGGAGGGCGACGCGGAGTCGTTCATCGCCAGCACCGACGACGGCCCCGAGGACACGCTGCTCGACCGGGAGCGCAAGGCGTACCTCATGGACGCGGTCGGTGCGTTGCCCGAGCGCCTGCGGCGCGTGGTGATCGGGTACTTCTTCGAAGAGCGTTCGATGCAGGATCTGGCCGACGAGCTCGGCGTGAGCGAGTCGCGGATCTCGCAGCTCCGCGCCGAGGCGCTGCTCTTGCTGCGCGACGGTGTGAACTCACAACTCGAGCCGGAAGCGGTTCCGGCCGAGCCGCGGCCGAACGGACGGGTCGCCCGGCGCAAGGCGGGCTACTACGCGGCGGTCGCCGCCGGTTCCGACTACCGCGCGCGCTTGTCGGCGCGACCGGTCGAAGCGGACGAGGTGGTGGCGCAGTCGAGTCGGCGCGCCGCCGGAGGTGTTCGAGTCTGAGCAGCTCGAGTCGCAGAAGTGGAGTCGCGATCCGGCACGGCGGATCGCGACTCCAGTTTCCTCAGATTCGGGTCGGACCGGCCGAGCAGAATCTGCCTGCACCTGGTAGCCACCGAGGCTGACCAGCGCAGAGAGCCGCCAGGACGGCTCGGGGAGATCACGGAGGAGATGCGCTGATGATCATCAACACCAACATCATGGCGTTGAACGCCTACAAGAACCTGCAGAACACCCAGTCGGACCTCACGAGCAGCCTCGAGAAGCTGTCCTCTGGCTACCGCATCAACAAGGCTTCCGACGACGCGTCGGGCCTGGTCATCAGCGAAGGCCTGAAGTCACAGGTCTCCGGTCTCCAGCAGGCGACCGCCAACGCGCAGAACGGCATCTCGGTCGTGCAGACCGCAGAAGGCGCGCTGTCGTCGGTGCAGTCGATGCTCCAGCGCATGCGCGACCTCGTGATCGAGTCGGCCAACACCGGCGCCAACGACACGACGGCCCGGCAGGCCGCGCAGAACGAGATCGTGCAGCTCCGCAACGAGATCGACCAGGTCGCGAACACCACGTCGTTCGGCAACGAACAGCTCCTCAACGGCAGCTTCGGCGCCCAGGCCGCACGCGTTGCGAACGTCACGACGGGTCTGGCCGGCGGTGCCGTCGTCAACTCCGCGGCGACGACGTTCGCGCTCGTCGTCGACTCCGGGGCGGCCGCGAGCCTCAGCGTGACCGTCACGGTCACCACCGGTACGTACACCACGGCGGCGTCGTACCAGGCCGAGCTCCAGAAGGACGTCAGCGCGCAGACCGCGGCCGTCGCCGGCTTCACCGGCTCGGTCACCGTCAACGTGCGTGACCTCGGCAGTGGTGCGTGGTCGGTCGAATTCGTCCGCAACTCCAACGCCACGAGCGCCAAGGTGACAACGACCGCCGTCGGCGCGAGCCTCGTCGGCATCCCGGCCGCATCGGCGACGACCACCGTCAACAACGGCGGCATCTTCCAGGTCGGCGCCAACGTGACCGCCAACGAGCAGATCCAGCTGTCGATCAGCGACGCCCGCATCAACGGCGGCACCGACGGCGCGTTCACGGCGTTGGCCGGTATCGACGTGACGAACACCAGCACCTACGCCAGCGCCCAGACCATCGTCGACGGTGCGCTCAGCGAGGTGTCGAACGACCGAGGTCAACTCGGCGCGGTCCAGAACCGGTTCCAGGCGACGATCTCGAACCTCCAGGTGACTTCGCAGAACCTCACCTCGTCGGAGTCGTCGATCGTCGACACCGACATGAGCCTCGAGATGGTCAACTTCACGAAGGACCAGATCCTCCTGCAGGCCGGTACCGCCATGCTCGCGCAGGCCAACTCCGCGCCGCAGACGATCCTGAAGCTCCTCCAGTAATCGAGCGGGGGTCACGTGCGAAGGGGACGGCTCCGGCCGTCCCCTTTGTAATTGGGCCCGGACTCGCCGCGAAGTCGCTCGCGCCGAGTGACTTCCGCCATGTTCCGCCCGGGCGCCCATTTTCTCGCTACAGGTGACCCGGGGCGCTGCCGAATCATCGCTCATCGCCAATAGCGCAACGAAGCGGTTTGTCGATACGAAATCCGGGCCTACGGATTGGGCCCCGGTTCATTCACGGAGGAACGAGCTCGATGATCATCAATACGAACACCATGGCGTTGAACGCCTACAACAACCTGCAGAACACCCAGATGAACCTCTCGAGCAGCCTCGAGAAGCTGTCCTCTGGCTACCGCATCAACAAGGCTTCCGACGACGCGTCGGGGCTGGTCATCAGCGAGGGTCTGAAGTCACAGATCTCGGGCCTCCAGCAGGCGACCTCGAACGCGCAGAACGGCATCTCCGTGGTCCAGACCGCAGAAGGTGCGCTCTCGTCGGTGCAGTCGATGCTCCAGCGCATGCGTGACCTCGTGATCGAGTCGGCCAACACCGGCGCCAACGACACGACGGCCCGTCAAGCCGCGCAGAACGAGATCATTCAGCTCCGCAACGAGATCGACCAAGTGGCGAACACGACCTCGTTCGGCAACCAGCAGCTGCTCAACGGCAGCTTCGGCTCCCAGGCCGCACGCGTGGCGAACGTCACGACGGGTCTGGCCGGCGGTGCCGTCGTCAACTCGGCGGCGACCACCTTTGCGTTGGTGGTCGACTCCGGCGCAGCTGCGAGCCTCAGCGTGACCGTCACGGTCACCACCGGTACGTACACCACGGCGGCGTCGTACCAGGCCGAGCTCCAGAAGGACGTGAGCGCGCAGACCGCAGCCGTCGCCGGCTTCACCGGCTCGGTCACGGTCAACGTGCGTGACCTGGGCAGTGGTGCGTGGTCGGTCGAGTTCGTCCGCAACTCCACGGCAACCGGTGGCAAGCTCACGACCACGGCGGTCGGTGCGAGCCTCGTCGGCATCACGGCCGCGTCGGCGACCACGAACGTCAACAACGGCGGCGTGTTCCAGGTCGGCGCCAACGTGACCTCGAACAACCAGATCACGTTGTCGATCACGGACGCCCGGATCACCGGCGGCACCGACGGTGCGTTCACCGCACTTTCGGGCATCGACGTGACCAACACCGCGAACTTCGCCAGCGCCCAGTCGCTCGTCGACGGCGCCCTCAGCGACGTTTCCGGTAACCGTGGTCAGCTCGGTGCGGTCCAGAACCGGTTCCAGGCGACCATCTCGAACCTGCAGACCACCACTCAGAACCTCACGTCGTCGGAGTCGTCGATCGTCGACACCGACATGAGCCTCGAGATGGTCAACTACACCAAGGACCAGATCCTCTTGCAGGCCGGCACCGCCATGCTCGCGCAGGCGAACGCCGCTCCGCAGACGATCCTCAAGCTCCTCCAGTAGTAGTCGGACAGGAGTAGCTGAGGTCCTGTAGGTACGGGCAAAACGTCCGATAGGAGGGTGGGGGAGGCAACTCCCCCACCCCTCGCGAGAGCGGCGCGAGACGACTCCGCCGCTGTCGCGAGGTACCTCGGAAGGAGGGCACAGTGACATCGGCGATTTCCGGGGCAAGCACCGCTTCCACGACGACCGGGCCGACCGCGACCGGCATCACCGGAGCCGCGGGTGTCGTGACGCAGTCGATCTCCGGACTCGCCTCCGGGCTCGACACCAACGAGATCATCAGCGAGCTCGTTGCCGCGCAACGCAGCGCCGAAGAAGATCCGGTCAACTCGCAGATATCGTCGGCCAACGCGCAGCTGCTTGCGTATTCGCAGATCGAAGCCGACACCAGCACGCTGCAGTCAGCTGCACGCGCACTCTCTTCGCCCAGCGCGTGGAACGCGCTCGTCGCGACGTCTTCGAACCAGAACGCGGTCACGGTCTCGGCCGGTACGGGCACTTCCACCGGCAACCTCACCTTCACCGTCGACGCGCTCGCCACTGCCGGCAGCGTGCGCTCGGCGAACGTGTTCGCGAGCACGGCCGCGCCGGTGACGTCGAACGCGGCGATCCTGCTCACCACCGGCGGGCAGGCCCTCGGGTTCTCGACGCTCGCGTCGGACGCGTCGCTTTCGATCGGGAGCCACACGATCACGGTCACGCAAGCCTCCGCGGGCGCGCTCAAGGTCGGCGGCAGCGCGCTCGGCGCCTCGACCACGATCGACGGCACCAACGACACGCTGCAGCTGAGCGCGGGCGGCAACCCGTTCACGCTGACGCTCGCGCACGGCACGTACACACCCGCGCAGCTCGCCGCCGCGGTGCAGACCGCGGCGACCACGGCCGGCGCCCCCATCAGCGCCTCGGTCGACGCGAACACGGGCGCATTGAACATCACGACCACCGAAGAAGGCAGCGCCGCGTCGCTCCAGGTGACGGGGGGCACCGCGCTCGCCGCGCTGCAGCTGTCGACCGACGGCGCCGCGCTCACGGGGACGGACGGCAAGGTCCAGGTCGACGGCGGGACCATCCAGACCATCACCGACGTCGTTCCGGGCCAGTCGATCGCATTGAACGCGCCCGCGGGAACGATCACGGCGACGTTCTCCGGCGGCCTGCGCGCGGGTTCGATCACCGCTTCGAACATCTCGACCGGCGACGGCAGTCTCGGCACCGTCGTGAGCAACATCAACTCGGCCAACGCCGGCGTGCTCGCGACCGCGGTGCAGGTCGGCACCAACCAGTACCGGCTCCAGCTGACGGCGACCGCGACCGGCGCCCTGCACGACCTCAATGTGGCCGGATCCGACTTCAACGCGGCAAGCGGCGGTCTCGTGTCCGTGACAGCCGCGGCGGACGCGCAACTCACGATCGGTACGGGTTCCGGCGCGTTCACCGTGACGTCGGCGTCGAACGTCGTCTCGGGCCTGCTGCCGGGCGCGACCCTCACGCTCGTCGGTCTCACCGGGAGCTCCGGTGCGGTGACGGTGTCGACCGCGCGCGACGCCCAGGGCCTCGCCGACAAAGTACAGGCGATGGTCGACGCCGCCAACGCGCTGCACCAGACGATCGCCTCGGTCACCGCCTACGACCCGACCACGAACACCGCCCAGCCGCTCACCGGCGATTTCGCAACTACGCAGCTCTCGAACCGCCTCGCCACCGCGATGGAGGATGCCGTCGCGGGATCGAACCCGGTGAGCCCGAACCTCGCGGGCGTCACCGAAGACCAGAACGGCGTGTTCGCGTTCGACCAGTCGACGTTCCTGGCCGCGTACAACGCGGATCCTTCGGGCATGGCGGCGCTGTTCACGCAGGGCGGGACCTCCACGAACCCGAACGTCACGTTCGTCTCCGCGGCCGACAGCACGCAGGGCGGGTCGTACGACGTGAACATCACGCAGGCGGCCGCGCACGCGACCTCCACGGGCCTCAACGGGACCTGGCCCACGGGCACCGACTCGACGATGGCGGTGCGGATCGGGACCAACGAGATCACGTACGAGATCAAGCCCACTGACACTCAAGCTGACGTCGTGAGCGGTCTCAACGCGGCCTTCGCCACCGCCGGGCTCTCACTCGGCGCGACGGCGAACGGAACCGGCATCGAGATCGACTCGGTCGGCTACGGCCACACGTCGACGTTCGACGTCGCCTGGGACGGCCCGAACTTCTCCACGTTCACGGGAACCGACGTGGCGGGAACGATCAACGGGATCGCGGCGACCGGCACCGGCCAGCAGCTGATGATCCCGTTCGACACGCCGGGCTCGGGGGGCCTCGCGTTGAACATCACCGGTACAACGCTCGGTGATCTCGGAACGTTCAACTACAACCCCGGGATCGCGCAACGGGTGAGCACGGCCGTGACGTCGGCGACCGATGCGGTCACGGGCTCGATCACGACGGCCCAGACCACGCTCAACACGCAGATCACGACGCTCAATCAGCAGATCTCCGACATGGAGCAGCAGATCGCGCAGTACCAGACGACGTTGCAGAACGAGTTCGACAACATGGAGACGGTCATCGCCGGGTTGAAAGCGACGGGCAGCTCGCTCACGAGCGCGCTCGCCGGCCTGCCTTCGTACAACGGCTCGTCATCATCGTCCAGCGGCTGACCCTCGGGGAACGGTACACATGGCAACCCTCGCTTCTGCGAAGAACACCTACGTTCGCGACTCGGTGCAGACGATGTCGCCCGGTCGGATGATCATCGCCCTCTACGACCGGGTGATCCTCGACCTCGATCGCGCCGAGGCGGCCATCGCCACGACCGACGTCTTCGGCGCGCACACGGCACTGATGCACGCGCAGGAGATCGTCGACGAGCTGTACACCACGCTCGACGTGACGCAGTGGCCGGCCGGCGAGAAGCTCCTCTCGATCTACCGAACGATCGCCGCCGAGCTCATCGCCGCGAACATCACCAAGGACGCCCAGCGCGTGCACACGTGCCGCGCGCTGCTCACACCCCTGCGCGACGCGTGGCGGGAGGCGGCCGGCACGGTGACGACCGACACGGTGGGCGCGGGATGAGCACCACCTGGGCCGCCGCGCTCGACGCCATCGAGTTCCACCTCGCACTCACCCAGGCCGCGCTCGCGGCGGGCACGCCGCCGCCGGCGCCGATCGTCACGCCGTTGCCGCCGGTCCCGCTTCCGGCCGAGCTCGCCGACCGGGCCCGCACGCTGCTCGCGCTGACCCAACAGCTCGAGTCGGCCGCCCAGGGCCGCCTGGAGCGGCTGCGGGCGGCGCTCGCGAGCATGCCGACGCGCCGGATGGCGCCGGCCCGGCCCCGCACCGGCACCCTGGTCGACGTCGGGGCCTGACGCCACCCAGCGCGGCCCGGCGACTCCTTCACGAGCGGCGCCCACCTGCCGATCAGATCCCCGTACGGAATTTCGGCTACCGGCCGGACACTCGCGCCGGGAAGGCACGCCTGTGGGTGGAGCATCACGACGGGGCCAAACGCTGGGTCCCTCGCTGGACGTCCTGTTGCAACGCGCAGCAGCGCACCACCAGCGAGGCGACCTGGCCGCCGCGGAATCGGCGTGCCGCGAGGTGCTCGCGGCCGATGCTTCGGAGCCGCGTGCCGTGCAGATCCTCGGCGCGATCCTCGCCGAGCGGGGCGAGGCCGACGAGGCCGTCGAGCTGTTCGTCGCCGCGGCCGAACGACTCGGGCCGCCGACGGACGACACGTTTGGCTTCCACAACAACTACGCCAACGCGTTGCGGCTCGCGAGCCGCAACGCCGAAGCGGAGACGGTCCTGCGCCAACTCGTCGCGATCTCGCCTCGCGAGTGGCAGCCGTGGCACAACCTCGGCCAGGTGCTGAAGGACCTCCAGCGGTACGACGAGGCAGTGGGCGCGCTGCGCCGGGCCGTCGCGCTCGCTCCGGAGTACGGCCCCAACCACGGCGTGTTGGGCGAGGTGCTCAACAAGGTCGGCCGCCTGCGGAGCGCCGGCGCGTCGCTGCGAACCTGCATCGAGCTCGGCTGGGACACCGACGTCAACCTCTGGACCATTCTCGGCAACAACCACCGGATGCTCGGCGAGCTGCCCGAAGCGATCGAGTGCCTCGAGCGCGCGTTCGAGCTCTCCGACACATCACCGAACGCGCACAGCAATCTCGGCATCGTCCTCGCGCAGGCCGGACGGTTCGACGAGATGACCACGCACTTCCGCACGTCGATCGCGGCGGAACCCGAGAACAGCCTGCTGCACAGCAACGGTGCGTACGGGCTCCTCACCGCGGGCGAGCTCAACGACGGCTGGCGCGAGTGGGAGTGGGGCGCAGTGCACGGGGGCCCGCGCGGCGAAGAGCGCAGGTTGGAAGTCCCACGCTGGACTCCCGACTCCCCGCCCGGGCGCGTCATCTGTTACCGCGAGCAGGGCGTCGGCGACGAGCTGCTGTTCGCCTCCTGCTACCCCGACCTCATCGCGGCCGCGAACGACGTGGTGATCGAATGCGACCGGAGGCTCGTCGAGCTGTTCGGCCGCTCGTTCCCCGACGCCGAGATCCGCGCGCAGACCTTCTCGCCGTTCGCGGGCGAGACGATGCACGACTTCGATTACGCGATCCCCGCCGGGAGCCTCCCGCAGTGGTTCCGGCCCTCGATCGCGGCGTTCCCCGACCGCCGCGCGTTCCTCGCCGCAGATCCCGAGCGCGTGCGCGCGTGGCAGGAACGGCTCGCCGAAGCCGGGCCGGGGCCGTACGTCGGGATGTCGTGGCGCAGCAAGTTGCAGACCGCCGAGCGCCGGCTCGAGTACACGCGCCTCGACGAGTGGGCGCCCCTCCTGACGATCCCCGGCGTCACCTGGATCAACCTGCAGTACGACGACTGCGAGCGCGAGCTGAAGGCCGCGGAGCGCCAGTTCGGCGTGACCGTGCACCGCTGGGAATGGCTCGATCTGATGAACGACTTCGAGGAGATCGCCGCGCTCACGTGCGCGCTCGACCTCGTGGTCGCGGCACGGAACGCCGTCGCGATGCTCGGCGGAGCGCTCGGCGTGCCGACAGTGATGATGGGCAATCGCTGGGACTGGTCGGATCTCGGTACCGACACGTCGCCGTGGTTCCCGACGGTCAGGCTCGCCTACCGCCACATCGGCGACGAATGGGACGCAGTGCTCGCGACCGCGGCGGCGGCCGCACGCGAGCTCACGGCGGCCGGAAGCCGCACCCCACCCCAAGACCGCGAACGCAACTGAGGAGCAGCGTGCTCGATCTCAACGGCTCGACCATTCTTCTGACGGGCGGCACCGGCTCGTTCGGCAACGCCTTCGTGCAACGCGTCATCAAGTGCTGGCCCGAGGCCACGCTGCGCGTGTACTCGCGCGACGAGCTCAAGCAGAGCGAGATGCGCGCCCGCTACGGCGACGCGCAGATCCGCTACCTGATCGGCGACGTCCGCGACCGGGCCCGCATGACGCGCGCGGTCCAAGGCGCCGACATCGTGGTGCACGCGGCCGCCATGAAGCAGGTCCCCGCGTGCGAGTACAACCCGTTCGAGGCCGTCCGCACGAACGTGCTCGGCGCGCAGCACGTGGTGGACGCCGCGATCGACGCCCGCGTGCGGCGCGTCGTCGGCCTCTCGACCGACAAGGCCGTGAACCCCGTGAACCTCTACGGCGCGACCAAGCTGTGCGCCGAGAAGATCTTCGTGCAGGGCAACGCCTACGCCGCCCAGAGCCAGACCCGGATCGCATGCGTGCGCTACGGGAACGTGGTCGGATCACGCGGCTCCGTCGTACCGGTGTTCAAGGAACAGCTCGAGCGCGACGGCCGGATCACCATCACCGACGAGCGCATGACCCGGTTCTGGATCACACTGCCGCAGGCGGTCGAGCTCGTGCTGCACGCGCTCGAGAACATGGACGGCGGCGAGATCTTCATCCCGAAGATCCCGTCGATGCGGGTCACCGACCTCGCCGAGGCCATCGCACCCGGAGCTCCCCGCGAGGTGATCGGCATCCGGCCCGGCGAGAAGCTCCACGAGCTGCTGATCACGTCCGACGAAGCGCGCCACACGATCGACGCGGGCGAGGTGTACCTCGTCATGCCCGAGCACCCGTGGTGGGACGAGATGGGACCGAGCGCCGTCGGCAAGCCGTGCGACGACGACTTCGTGTACGCCAGCGACACCAACGGCGAGTGGCTGTCGATCGACGACCTCCGCTCGGTGCTCGCGGCTTGACGCGGCCGCCATGAGCGACATCGAGATCCCGTACGGCCGCCAGTGGGTCGACGACGACGACATCGCCGCCGTCGTCGAGGTGCTGCGCGGCGACTGGCTGACCCAGGGTCCGGCGGTCGAGCAGTTCGAGGCCGCACTCTGCACAGTCACCGGCGCCGCGCACGCGGTGGCGTTCGCCAACGGAACCGTCGCGCTGCACGCGTCGTTGTGGGCGACCGGGGTCGGCAAGGGCGACACCGTGGCGACGTCACCGTTGTCGTTCGTGGCAAGCGCGAGTTGCGCGCTGTGGGTCGGCGCGCAGCCGGCGTTCATCGACATCGATCCGAAGACGCTCAACCTCGATCTCGGCAACGTGGGCCGGTGCGACGCGCTCGTCGCCGTGCACTACGCGGGGCTCCCGATCGATCTCTCGGGCCTCGTCGCGCGGCCCCGGGTCGTGATCGAGGACGCGGCGCACGCGCTCGGCGCGTCGACACCCGATGGACCGGTCGGGAATTGCGCCCGCTCCGACGCGTGCGTGTTCTCCTTCCACCCCGTGAAGACCGTCACGACCGGCGAAGGCGGCGCGGTGACGACGAACTCGGAGGAGCTCGCCGCGAGACTGCGCCGATTCCGCTCGCACGGAATGGTTCCTCGGCCGGAGCACGGCGGCTGGTTCTACGAGATCTCGGAGCTCACACCGAACGCCCGGATATCCGACCTGCAGTGTGCGCTCGGTACGTCGCAGCTGTCGAAGCTCGAACGCTTCGTGAGCCGGCGCAATGAGCTCGCGCAGCAGTATCACGAGCTGCTCAGCGGCATCGACGTCGAGCCCGCGCCGACCGCCGTCGCCGGCTTCCGCCATGCCTACCACCTCTACCCGGTACGCGTGCCCGACCGGCGGGCGGTCTACGAGTCGATGCGCGACTCGGGTATCGGCGTGCAGGTGCACTACGTGCCGATCTACCGTCACCCGTTGTTCGCGCCCTTCGGCATCGCATCCTCGGACCTCCCCGAGACCGAGCGCGCGTACGCAGGGTTGCTCTCACTACCGATGTTCCCCGCGCTAACGAATGCAGAGCAGCGCCGGGTCGTGGAGACGCTCGCCGCCGCATTGCCCTGACGCCTCGACCGGGTTCCTACACTCTTCCGATCGGCCCAAGTGCCGACCGCGACGGAAGCCCGGGCCCATGACACGTCACGTGAAGCGGATCGCAGTGCTCTCGGCCGGGGCCGCGTTCGTCGCGAGTGCGGCACTCGCGCCCGTGCCCGCCGGCGCGGCCGCGTCCGCGCCGCTCACCGCGCTCAACGGCGTGTCGTGCGCCGATGCCACCACCTGCGTCGCGGTCGGCACCCGTGTGATCTCCGCGCTGAACAAGACGTTGGTCAAGAGTTGGAACGGAACGAGTTGGTCGGTCGTGACCAGCCCGAACCCGCCGGGCAAGACCGAAGCGATGTTGAGCGGCGTCACCTGTTCGAGCACCACCAGCTGCATCGCGGTCGGCAACTACGCGACCAAGTCGTGGTCACGGACCCTGATCGAGCGGTGGAACGGAACCGTTTGGTCGATCGCCGCGAGCCCGAACCCGCCCGGGCAGACATTGGCGACGTTGACCGGCGTCACCTGCTCGAGCAGCACCAGCTGCATCGCGGTCGGCAACTACTCGACCAAGTCATGGTCGCGGACCCTGATCGAACGTTGGAACGGGACCACGTGGGCGATCGTCACCAGCCCCAACCCGCGCGGCCTGAACTTCGCGGCGCTCGACAGCGTGGCGTGCCCGAGCAGCACCAGCTGCATCGCGGTCGGCAACTACGCGACCACGTCGTGGTCGAGAACGCTCGTAGAGCAGTGGAACGGGACGAGTTGGGCGATCGTGGCCAGCCCCAATCCGCCGGGGCTGAACTTCGCGATCATCGACAGCATCTCGTGCCCCGACACCACAACGTGTCACGCCGTGGGTCTGTACACGACCGGCACACGGACCCGGACGCTGGTGGAACGGTGGAACGGCTCCCGCTGGTCGGTCGTGGCCAGTCCGAATCCCCTTCCGGGCGTCCTCGAGTTCGCCGGTCTGGGCGCGGTCGCGTGCTCGGGCAGCACCGACTGCTACGCCGTGGGCTTCGCAGTGACGACCACCAGCGCGGGTTCACGCGCGCTGATCGAGCACTGGAACGGATCGACCTGGTCGATCGACCCCGACCCCACCTCGTCGGGAACGCTCGCGTTTCCCGCGCTGCTCGGCGTGGCGTGTGCGAGCAACGCCAACTGCCACGCGGTGGGATTCGCGTCGAACAAGACACTGATCGACCGCTGGGACGGCACGAAGTGGTCGACGGACACGACCTGAGCCGAAGCAACACCGGTGCAGGCGGCCGGGGTCATGAGGCCGTCGAAGCCCCGCGCGCTGTGCCGCCGCGCGGTCAAGTGGTCGCGATCCGTCGCTGAGTCAAGCGGCCTATTTCGCAGGGCCGAATGCCCGGGTACCGTCACATTTGTGATCGTGCTCGTGGCCATCCCTGCAGTCCTGATTCTCGGCTGGCTCGTACTGCGCGGCCGGCATCTCGACGCCTGATTCAAGGGCGCGGTCCGAACGACGGGCGGTCAAGAAACGCCGAGCACGTGCCGCCACCGTCCGCGACAGAGTGGTTGCGGACAGCGGCACTGCTCGGTCGTTTCTTGCGTCAGGCGACCGGCCCGGTTCCGCGGGCCCGTGAGAGAACCGCGTGGATCTCGAGCGCGGGTTGGTGGCCGACCTCGCGGTAAGGGGCGAATCCGGTCGTCCCGCTCCGGCGGGTTCGAGAAGGCGAGGAAGTAGACCCGGTTCGCCCGCCACCGACCACGTTACGTACGCGATTTCTTCTTTCACATTCGGGATCTTCCCGGGTTTGCTTTCTCAATGCCTCGGTATTGCCGGTCGTGTCACGCGTGCACGTGCGCAGGCGCCGACGCGATCTGGCAGCCTTGAAGACGATCGGCCTCGCGACGCGCGAGCGATGAATCGAGACTGGCGTCCGCAAACGCAAAGACGCCGACGCTTACGCAATTTCTTCTTTGTTCTTCGGGGTTTTCGCGGGTTTGAGTGTCGCACCCCTTCTGTATTGTCGGTCGTATGGACACGGAGGTTCGCGGGTTCGGATCACGGCTGGATGGCCTGGTTCGGGGTCGGCGTGAGTTGGATGCGATCGAGGCGCAGTGGTTGTGCATGGTCGGCGAGTACACCCGTTCGGGTGAGTGGCAGGCCGACGGGTTCTTGAGCGCGGCGGCCGCGATCCAACAACGGTGTCGGATGGACGCGGGCGCGGCGCGGGCGGCGGTGAACCTCGCGAAGGCGTTGCACCGCCTCCCGGCAACGGAGAAGGCGTTC
>Ga0265338_10002886_pt1 | contig 25053 bp, 26 predicted proteins | sample 42126metaG_FD_193579 | JGI IMG/M metagenome (GOLD analysis project Ga0265338, IMG submission 193579) | Rhizosphere microbial communities from Carex aquatilis grown in University of Washington, Seatle, WA, United States - 4-21-26 metaG | ecosystem: Host-associated > Plants > Roots > Rhizosphere... | reverse complement strand
GCGCGCGCCGATGCGCTGGGCGGCCGCGCGGTCTGCATCCGGCCTGGGACCAGGCGCTCGACCAGCGCTTCGAGCGCGCGCCGCTTTTCGGCGGCGTCGGTCACCAGCCGCGCGCGCCCGAGGATCACGGCCGAGCGATAGTTCATCGAGTGGTGGAACGCCGAGCGCGCCAGCACCAGGCCGTCGAGCAGCGTCACCGTCGCGCACAGATCGGCGCCGCCACCCGCGGCGCGCAGCATGCCGCTGGCGACCGCGCCGTGAACGTAGATCTGAGCGTCGATTCGCACATAGGTCGTGGGGATCGCCAGCGGCTGGCCACCGCCGGTGGTGAACGCGATGTGGACCACCCAGCCGGCGTCGAGGATCGCGTCCAGCGCCGCGCGATCCGCCTGCCCGCGCTCGGGGTGGCGGCGCAGGCGCGTGCGGTCGGTCGACGAAAGCGGCGGCGGGCTCGAGAGCGGCTTTTCCATGGCGCCAATCCTGCGCGGGCGGCGGACTATGCAGAAGGTCCAGTTCGTGAAATTCTCCTGGTCCAGATGTCTCCGCGCTGGCCCCTGCGATTTTCGCCCGACGATCTGGTTCGCGCCCCGGCCGGCTCGGACTCGGCCACCGGCGCGCCGGTCTATCGGCGCATCGCGCGGCTCCTGACCGACGAGATCCGGCGCGGGCGGCTGCGCGCCGGCGATCGGTTGCCGGCGACCCGCGAGCTGGCGCACGCGCTGGGCGTGAACCGCAACACCGTGGTGACCGCGTACGACGAGCTCAGCGGCGAAGGCTGGATCACGAGCGCGCCGGCCTCGGGCACGTTCGTGAGCGCGCGCCTGCCGGATCTCTCGCCGCGCCGGTTCGCGGCGGCCTCGGCGCCGCGTCCGGGCGTCCCCGGCGCGCCCGGCTTCGACCTTCCCCCCGAGCCGGCTGCGGAAGGGCCGTTGCCGCCGTCACGCGCGCGCAATGATCGTGCGGCCGACTTCGTCTTCGCCGGATCGAGTGTGATCGAATCGCCCGCGTCCGAGCTGCCGGCCGGGGGCATCTTTCTCTGGGGCGGCGTGCCCGATCTGACGCTGGTGCCGACCGCGGCGCTGGCGCGGGCGTACCGGCGGGCGCTGCGCAGCCGCGGCGGCGCCACGCTGGGCTACACCGACCCGTACGGTTTTCCGCGCCTGCGCGCCGCGGTCGCGAGCATGTTGTCGGCGACGCGCGGGCTGGCCGCCAGCGCCGCCGACGTGCTCATCACGCGCGGCAGCCAGATGGCGATCGACCTGGTTGCGCGCACGCTGATACGGCCCGGCGACCTGGTCGCGGTCGAGGAGCTCGGCTACCGGCGCGCCTGGGACGCGATCGTGCGCGCGGGCGCGCGTCTCTCGCCGCTGCCGGTCGACCGCGACGGCGTCGACGTCGGCGCGCTCGAGGCGCTGTGCGCGCGCCGGCCGATCCGCGCGCTCTACCTGACGCCGCACCACCAGTACCCATCGACGGTGGTGCTGTCGGCGGCGCGCCGGATCGCGCTGCTGGATCTCGCGCGCCGGCAGCGGCTGGCCATCATCGAAGACGACTACGATCACGAGTTCCACTTCGAAGGGCATCCGGTGATGCCGCTGGCCAGCGCCGACGCCGCCGGCGTGGTGATCTACGTCGGCACGTTCTCGAAGATTCTGGCGCCCGGCCTGCGCCTCGGATTCACGGTGGCGCCGCGCCCGCTGCTGGATCGACTGGCGCGGCTGCGCGAGGTCGCCGATCGCCAGGGCGACATGAGCACCGAGAGCGCGGTCGCCGAGCTGATCGAGGACGGCGAGCTGCAGCGCCACGCGCGTCGCATGCGCCGCATTTACAACACGCGGCGCGACGCCTTCGTGACGGCGCTGCGCCGGCGGCTCGGCGAGGCGCTGACGTTCCGCGTGCCGCCGGGCGGGATGTCGCTGTGGGCGCGCGCATCGGCCCCGATCGACGTCGACCGCTGGTGCCAGGCCGCGGCCGCGCGCGGCGTGGGGTTCGTTCCCGGCGGCGCCTACGTGTTGCCCGAGGACGCGCACGCGCTCGCGCGGTGGGGAGATCACCTGCGTCTCGGGTACGGTGGGTACGAGCCGCGTCGCCTGGAAGAGGCGGTGGCGCGCCTGGCAGCTGCCTTGCGCGATCTGCCAGGCTCGGCGCGATCGGCGCGGCCGGCGCCGCCCGCGCGCGAGCGACGGCGAACATCTCGCGCCGGCGCGTCGCGTCCGCGCTAGGATGTCCCCGCGAGGTCGCTCATGAACCAGATCGAAATCGAACCGATCCCTTGCCTCAAGGACAACTACGCCTATCTGATTTCGCGCCCCGACAGCGCAGACGCCTACGTGGTCGATCCGTCGGAGGCGGAGCCGATCGTGACCGCGCTGCAACGGCGCAGCCTCACGTTGCGCGGCATCCTGGCGACGCACCACCACGCCGATCACGTCGGCGGCATCGCGGATCTGGTCGCGCGCGCGGGCGCCGGCACGCTGTTCGTGGCCGGCCACGCGCTGGATCGCGAGCGCATCCCGGCGCAGACCGAGTTCGTCGACGTCGACACCAGCGGTTTCGTGCGCACGCGCCTGACGCTGTTCGGGCGGCCGCTGCTGGCGATGCACATCCCCGGACACACGCGGGCGGCGATTGCCTGGGGCATCCCTGCCGAGGGCGGCGACGTCCCCGGCGACGTGTTCACCGGCGATACGTTGTTTGCCGCGGGCTGCGGCCGCTTGTTCGAGGGGACGCCCGCACAGATGTACGCCAGCCTGAAGGCGATCACGGCGATCCCGGTGACGGCGCGGCTCTGGTTCGGTCACGAGTACACCGAGAGCAACCTGCGCTTCGCCGCCACCGTCGAGCCCGACAACCGAGCGATCGGCGAGCGCCAGGGCCGTCTGACGCCGCAGACCACGCCAACGACGGTTGCGCTCGAGCGCGCGACGAATCCGTTCGTGCGCGCGTCATCGGTGGAGGAATTGGCGGCGAGGCGAGCGGCTAAGGACAAGTTCTAAGGGAGACGAAGGACCGGTTCCAAGGGAGGCGTTCAGAGGAGCGATTCTCCCTTTCCCCCGCGGCGGACCGCAGGGGAGAGGGAAATCCTCTAGACCAAACGCCGCCGCTGGATCAACCGCCGCCGCTAGATCAGCCGCCGCACGCCACCCGCCACCCCGATCAGGTGCGCCATCATCTTTGGATTGCGGCGCATCAGCCGCAGCATGGCTCGCGCCAGCCGCGGGCGGCCGATCAGAAACAGCACGAACCGCGTCAGCAGGTGGTAGTCGCGCAGCAGCGCGCGTCGCTGCCGATCGAAGCGCCGCAGCCAGCGGTCGCCGCGCGCGCCGCCGTCGGCGAGCGTCTTGGTCACGAACGGCGCCAGAAGCTCGGCGGTCAGCATCGCCTGCGCCATGCCGCCCGCGGTGACGGGATCGATGAAACCGGCGGCGTCGCCCAGCAGCACCGCGCCGGGCGCGAAGCCGGCGCGCGCGCGGTGGCCGAGCGGCGACCGTCCCGCGACCGCGGTCAGCGTCTCGGCGCCGGCGAGCCGCGCGCGCAGCACCGGCTCCTCCTCGATCCAGCGCGCGAGCGCCGCGCGCGCTCCGCCGGCCGGATCCTCGGCGGCGACGTCGCGATCGGACAGGCCCGCGACCAGCACCTCATCGCCGGGCAGCGGCGTCACGTAGAGCTCGTGGCCGTCGCCGATGAAGACCTCGATCAGGCTCGGCTGATCGGCGGGGCGCGCGAGGCGAAAGTGCATGCGCAGGCCGATACGCGCCCGCTTGGGACGAGGTGCGTCCAGGCCCAGGCTGCGACGCACAGGAGAGTGCGGCCCGTCGGCGCCAATCACCAGCCGCGCTCTGCGGATCTCGCCGCCCACGCGCAGGCCGACGGCCCGCCCGTCCTCGACGACAGCGCCGTCGACGGCGACCCCTTCCACCGCCTCGACGCCGGTGGTCGCGCGCGCCGCCTGGAACAGCGCGCGGTCGAGGTGCCAGCGGCGCTGGCCCAGCGCCACCGGTGGTGCGCCGTCGATCTCGCCCGGGAACGCGGCCTCGGCGCTCATGCCGAAGCCGTGATAGCGCACGCCGTGCAGAGGCCGCCCGCCCGCTGCTTCGGCCAGCCCCAGCCGGCGCAGCACGGCGACGCCGGCCGGCATCAACCCCTCGCCGCACGGTTTCTCGCGCGGGAAGCGCCGCTCCTCGTAGATCTCGACGCGCAGACCGGCCCGCCCGAGCATCACCGCCAGCGTCGAGCCGGCGATGCCGCCGCCCGCGATCAGGACGTCCGCGACGTCGGCCATGGCAGAGGCGAGAGGCGCGGGATGAAGCGCGGCTTCGGACCCATGACCGCGCGATAGCCCGGGTCGGCCAGCAACACCTGCTCCTCGAGCGCGATTCGCCGCCGCAGGATCATGACGTGCAGGAGCGAGCCGCCCAGCGCCGTGAGCCACGCGCCGTGCACCAGCGGCAGCGCCGCCAGCTCCACGAAGACCGCGACGTAGTTGGGGTGACGCACGTAGCGGAACGGACCCGACGACACGACGCCCATCGACAGCGATCCCATCACGCGCACGTTCCAGTGCGGGCCCAGCGCGGCGATCACCCACCAGCGCAGCAGGTTGGCCAGCACCACCAGCGCCAGCGCGGGCCACCCGACCGCCGGCGTGAAGGGCCGCTTGAGAAAGATGACTTCCAGCGCCGCTGCCACGAGCACGCCGGTGTGCAGCGCCACCATGAGCCCGAAGACCGGCTCGCGCTTGACCTCGATCCCGCGCGCGCCCATCGCGCGCTGGTGGCGCCGCGACACGCGCATCTCGATCAACCGGCCGACGCCGACGGCCACCAGCAACGCCAGGAACAATCGGACGCTCAGCGGCTCGCTCAGCTCCATTGCAGCAGCAGCAGCTCGGCGGTCAGGCCGGGCCCGAACGCCGCGAGCAGGCCGTGGCTGCCCGCGGGCGGCTCCCGCCGCGTGAGCCACTCGTGCAGCACGAACAGCACCGACGCGCTCGATTGGTTGCCATACGCGCGCAGCACGTCCCACGACGGTTGCGTCGCCTCGCGCGCCAGCCCCAGCTCGTCCTCGACGGCGCCCAGGATCTTCTTGCCGCCCGGGTGCAGCAGGAAGCAGGTCAGCTGGTCACGCGTCAGCCCGGCGCGGGCCGCGAGCCGATCGACCAGCGCGACGATCTCGCCCTTGAGGATCGCGGGGATGTCTTTCGAGATCACCGAGTGAAAGCCGTCCTCGTGCAAGTCGAAGCCGAGCGCGCCCGTCGAGTTCGGGAAGATGTGGCTCAGCGTCTCGAGCACGTGCACGCCCGGCCGGTCGCCGCGCGCGGTGAGCACGGCGGCCGCGGCGCCGTCGCCGAAGAGCGCGCTCGCCACCAGGTTCGCCGGCGTCGTGTCGTCACGCTGCAGGCTCAGGCTCGGCAACTCGACGGCGACCACCAGCACGCGCGCGTCGGGAAAGCCGCGCAGGAAGTCGTGCGCGCGCGCCAGCGCCGACGCGCCGCCGACGCAGCCGAGCTCGGTGATCGGCAGCCGCCGCACGTCGCGCCGGAACCCGAGCGCGTCGACCAGGTAGGCGTCCACCGACGGGATCATCACGCCGGTGCACGACGTGGTGATGATGAGATCGATGTCGTCCGCCGCGAGCCGTGCGTCGGCGAGCGCGCGCGCCGCGACCTCGCGCGCGAGCGCGGTCGCGTGGCGTCGATATTCCCGCGTGGTCTCGGTCAGCGATTTGCGGACGCCAATCTCCTCCACCGGGTAGACGCTGTAGCGGTTGTCGATCTGCGCGTTCTCGAACAGCGCCATGACCGCGTCCATGCGCCGACCATGGAGCGGGAACAGCCTGCGCAACACGCGCGTGACCTCCGGCTGCCGCGCCGAGTGCGCGGGGACCGCGGTCGCCGTCGCGACGATCGCCGTGGGAGCGGTGGTCGACATGGGCGCGAAGCTAAGGCGCGCCGCGATTTCGCACAAGGCCGAGGATCACGTGGCGTCCACATGGCTCGCGCGTGGACCGGGTGGCTGCTAGAGTGGGGCGCCTCATGTCGACGCAAGACGATCTGGTGAAGGCGGGTCAAAGGCTGCTGCTGAACAACTACCGGCAAGCGCCTGTGGTGATGAGCCGCGGCGAGGGTTGCACCCTCTGGGACGCGGACGGTCGCCGTTACCTGGACATGACCGCGGGTGTGGCCGTGTGCGTGCTCGGGCACAGCCACGCGGGCCTGGCCGAGGCGATCGGCGCGCAAGCGCGCCAGCTGGTGCACGCGTCGAATCTCTACTATCTCGAGGCCCAGGTGCGTCTGGCCGAGGCGCTGCAGCGCCGCGCGTTCAAGGGGCGCATCTTCTTTTGCAACTCGGGGACCGAGGCCAACGAAGCCGCGCTGAAGCTCGCGCGCCGCTATCAGGTGGTCACCCAATCGCGCCCGCACCGCATCGAGCTCGTCGCGTTCGAGAACAGCTTTCACGGGCGCACGATGGGCGCGCTGTCGGTCACGGGCCAGCAGAAGTACCGCGCCGGCTTCGGCCCGCTGGTCGAGCCGGTGCGCTTCCTGCCGTTCGGCGACATCGCCGCCGCGCGCGCCGCGATCACCGACAAGACCTGCGCGGTGATCGTCGAGCCGATCCAGGCCGAGGGAGGAATCCTGCTACCGCCGCCCGGATATCTCCAAGAGCTGCGCCGCCACTGCACCGACACCGGGACGGTGCTGATCTTCGACGAGGTGCAGACCGGGTCCGGCCGGACCGGCACCTTCTACGCGTTCGAGAACGAAGGCGTCGTGCCCGATGTGGTCACGCTGGCCAAGGGGCTGGCGGGCGGCGTGCCGATTGGCGCGATGATCGCCAACGAAGAGGTCGGGCGCGGATTCGAGCCGGGCACGCACGCGTCGACCTTTGGCGGCAACCCGCTGGCCACGGCGGCGGCGCTGTACGTGCAGCATGCAATCGACTCCCAGAACCTGCTCGAGCGCTGCCGCGACGTCGGCGCGCATCTCGGCTCGTCGCTGCTGCGGCTGGCGGAGCGGCGCCGGCCGAAGGCACGCGGCGCGCGTGGACGCGGCCTCTTGCAGGGGCTGGTCATCGACGGCGAGCCGGCGCCGATTGTCGCTCGCGCGCGAGAGCAGGGGCTGCTGGTCTCGGTCGCGGGCAGCAACGTGATCCGCTTTGCGCCGCCGCTGATCGTCAGCAAGGCGGAGATCGATCTGGCGGTCGAGATCTTCGACGGGGTGCTCGCGTCGGCCTGAGGCCCGCGCGACGACGGCGATGATGAGCGAACCAGTCAAACACTTCCTCAGCTTCTGGGACCTGGCCGACGGCGGCATCGAGGCGCTGATCCGCCGCGCCGAAGAGTTTCGCCTGCTGCGCTCGCTGCGCGCGCCGCACGCCACGCGGCCCGGGCGCGTGCTGGGCATGGTCTTCGAGAAGGCGTCGACGCGCACGCGCGCCAGCTTCGAGATCGCGATGTTCGAGCTCGGCGGCCACGCGCTGTTCCTGCCCACGCAGGGCTCGCAGCTCGGGCGCGGCGAGCCGATCCGCGACACCGCGCGCGTGCTGTCGGGCTATTGCCACGCGGTGATGATCCGGACGTTCGGGCAAGAGCGCGCCGGCGAGCTGGCGGCGTACTCCTCGGTGCCGGTGATCAACGGCCTCACCGATCTGCTGCACCCCTGCCAGGTGCTCGCCGACCTGCAGACCGTCGTGCAGCGATACGGCGCCGGCGACGGCGATGTGCTGCAGACGCTGCGCAAGGTGCGCTACGCCTGGATCGGTGACGGCAACAACATGGCCAACTCGTGGATCGAGGCAGCGGGGATCCTGGGCCTGGATCTGGCGCTCGCTTGTCCGCCCGGACACGCCCCCGACGCCGGAATCTTCTCGCGCTCGCGCCAGACCGAGCGCGGGCGGATCACCCTCACAGCGACGCCGGCGGAGGCGGCGGCGGGCCGCCAGGTGATCTCGACGGACGTCTTCGCGTCGATGGGGCAAGAGGCGGAGGCGGAGACCCGCCTCAAGACGTTTGCTGGCTTCACCATCGACCGCGCGCTCATGGCCCTGGCCGCGCCCGAAGCCATCGTGCTGCACTGCCTGCCCGCGCACCGTGGCGAGGAGATCAGCGACGAAGTCATCGAGGGCCCGCAGAGCCTGGTCTGGCGGCAAGCGGAGAACCGATTGCACGCGCAAAAGGCGCTCCTGGAGTCGCTGCTGGCCTGACACGTTGCTCCTCGGTTCGGAAAATCAGTGCGGTTACGGGGGCTAAAGACGCGCGGACTAAAGGGAAACCCCGTCGCTGCCGAAATGAAGGGGGATGAAAGCGCAGGAACGTTCCACGGCTCTGCCGGCGCCGCAGGGGAGCTCGCCTGCCAAGCCAACGACCGGCGAATGGGATGGCCAGGTCGTGGCGATCGGCGATGACTTGGTCGAGCTCGAGGAGAACACCGAGCGCGCCACGGTCGCCGCCGATGCGAGCGCTTCCGTCGAGAAAGGCAAGCCCGCGCGTCCCGCCCGTGACGCGGACCTGCCGCGCGAGCGCCGCCGGACCGTCGTCTCGAACATTCCCGCGCAGCTGGCGAAGTCGATGGGCCAGATCCGCGATCCGGCGGGTTCGGCGGTGGTGCGCCCCTGGAGCGAAGTGCGCGAGCGGGCCCTGCCGGCCCCGGCGGGGCGGCCGGTCGACGCACGTTCGGAGCCCGGCGTGCCGTCAGCGCCGATGCCTGCCGAGGTCACGCGCCGGGTCGCCGCCGAAGAGGTCGAAACGCTGGAGCCCGATGAGGCGATCGACACCTACAGCGTCGAGCTGATCGACGAGCCGTCGCTGCCGCCGGCTGAGCAGGTGCGGTCGCTGATCGATCGCGCGCGCGCGCAGATGAACGGCGGCAACCTGGGCGCCGCGGTGATCGCGGCTGATCAGGCGCTGGCGGAGGCCGCGAAGGCGCCCCAGCCCGACGTCGCAGATCTGGTGAAGACGTCGCGCCCGCTGTTCGACCGCATCTTTGCCGCCTACGTCGGCCTGCTCGGCCAGGTGCCCGTGCGCGCCCGCACCGACGAGGAGATCGCCGGCCAGGAGCTGGGCGAGCGCACGCAGTACCTGCTCAGGAGCATCGACGGCAAGCAGACCCTGGAGCAGCTGGCCGCCACCACCGGTATCCCGCCCGTCGAGGCGATGAAGATCGCCGCGTCTCTGCTGGCGGCCGGCATCGTCCGCGTGCCCTAGTCTAGCGGCCGCGCCGCGCGGTGGCGGTGCACCGACATCGCCGCCGGAGTCGGCATGTGCGCGGAGGGCTGCCGCGGCATGGCGTTCGATTGCGCCTAAACCCGGCGCAATTTTCGTCCGAGAGCTTACGACATGAGCGCTTCTCGCCCTTCGGATGATCGATCCAAGGTCCGATCGCGGACCCAGACCGGCGGCTTTCGCATCGGGCTCATGGTGGTGACAGTGGTGGTCCTGACGGCGGCGTGCGGATCGATCGAAGTCGTCAGCATGGACGGCGGACCCGGTAGCGGCGGTACACCGGGCGGCGGGAGCGGCGGCATGCGCGCGGGCGGCTCCGGTGGAGCTGCGGGCGGGCAGGGGAGCGGCGGCATGGGCGGAAGCAACCACGGCAGCGGCGGCATGATCGGCGGTGGTAGCGGCGGCATGAACGGCACTGGCGGCATGACCGGCAGCGGCAGTGGCGGCGCTGGCAGCGGTGGCATGACCGGCAGTGGCGGGTCGGGCGCGGGTGGCGCCGGCGGCTCGGGCCCGAGCTGCGCGCAGATCCAGAAGGCGTTCCAGATCGCGCTCGCGAACGCGAAGAGCTGCGTCGTCGGCGGGACCGGCTATTGCGGGGTGGTCACGTCGGACAAGCTCGACTGCGGCTGCCCGACGCACGTCAACGACACCAAGGCCATCGATCCGATCCGCACGCAGTGGGCGCAGGGGAGCTGCTCCAGCGGGGTGTGCACCAATATCGCCTGCGTCGCGTACAAGAGCGCGACCTGCACCGTTCCGTCGGGCGGCACCGCGCCGGTTTGCACCGATTCGCTGAGTCTGCCGACGCCGTGAGCGGGGTGCGCTGAGCTCGCACACGCGCGGGCCCGCGCTGGGCGTCGGAAAACCAAGAGCTACAATCTGGCCGCGTGCTTCGCATCGACGTCTTGGTCGTGCCGCGTTCGTCGCGAACATCGGTCGGTCCGATGGTGGGCGACCGACTGCGGGTCGCGGTGACGGCGCCGCCCGTCGACGGGGAAGCGAACGCGGCGGTCATCGATGCCGTCGCCGAGGCGTTTGGCGTACGGCGCGCCGCGGTCACGATCGCTCACGGCGAGCGCGGGCGCCGCAAGACGCTCGTCATCGAGGGCGCGACGCCTGCTGCGCTCGACGCGTTACTGGCGCGCGGCGCAGCGTTCCGCAGGTGAGCGGCTGCGAACGCGCCCTGCACCCTCGCCGCCAGCGCGGCCGAGGTGATGGCGATCGGCGGTACGCCCGCGACGGTGGTCAACGCCGCTCCGGTCGCTCCGTCGAACACGATCAAGACCGGGCCCGCCCCCGAAAAGTCGTAGCCGGCGTACGCCAGGAAGCGGTTGTCGCGCGAGAAGGTGAACGTGGCGCCAGAGACGCTCGGCACCGAGATCGAGTCGACAACGGCCAGGTCGGACAAGCGGATGACCTCGGGATTCGCGGTGGGTCCCAGCGACGCTGCCCGCGTCCCGTCGGGCGAGACGCCGAGCAGCGCGTACGACGGGTAGCCAACCCGCTGCCCGGTGAGCGGATCGTAGACCCACCCTCCGTCCAGAGCGAACAGGCCGTCGCCGAGGAAGCTGTAAACCTGGGCGGTGGCGTCGAAGCGGGAGATCGGCGCAAGGCTGGCGGCGTTCCAGACGGCGCTCGTGAGCGCAAGACGAGTCACCAGGATGGAGCCGTCGGGCGAGAAGGTGCCCGGCCCTTGCCAGAAGGCTTTCGGCTCCGCGACGATCGTCGAGTGGGTCAAGTCGGACACCGGGGTCACTTGAAAGACCGGGAGGTGATCCGCCACCGAGTCCTGTGCGCTTCCGCCGAGGGTCGAGATCACGTGCTGGCCGTCGCCTGAGAAGAAGAAGCGGCCGTCATTCAGGGTGTGGTTGGACTCGCGAACGTCGGTCGCCGCCGAGCCGATCTCGGACCAATCGCTGGTGCGGAAGAGATGCAGCACCGCTCCATCATTCGACTCCCGCTCGGCGTAGCTGGCGCCGTCGGGTGAGAACCCGACCCAGAGACCCAAACCTGGATCGGCAGAAGCTGGCTTGAGCACTCGCCCTCTGGCCCGATCCCAGACCGTTCCTGCCTGGGCGACCATCGTCCCTTCGAGAGACAGCGACGTATTTCCATCGGATTGAAGCGGCGAGATCGGCGGGGGCTGGAGGTTGGGGATCGACAGCAGCAGCGAGCCGGCGACGATGAACGAACCATCGGGCAAAAACTGCGGGGCGACGCCATAAGGCGCCGACACCGAGGTCTCCTCGGCCAGGACGTGGTCGTCCGCAACCCGCACCACGCGCAGGATCGTGTCCTGGTTGATCGGCGGGTCGTTGCCGAGCCCGTTCGCCGGAACGTCCCAGCCCAGCTCCGCGAGGTACGCCCCGTCGGGCGACAGCGCGGCCGCGCGCTGGAACGCGAACGCGTGACTGGTCGACAGCACGCGTCCGTCGGCGAGGTTCACGACCTGGACACCGGCGTCGCTCGCGACGACCAGGCGCGTTCCATCGCGGGTGTAGTCGACACCGATGACCGGACCGCCGGCATAAAATGGGGCTCGGATCTGGGCGCCGGTCCCGAGCCCGAAGAACATGACGACTCTGGTCGGGCTCGCGGAGGCGATCTCGAGGCCATTCGGGCTGGCCGCTCCCCAGGTGACGTGTCCGCTGCCGATCACGCCGCACGGCTGATACGGCCCGGCCGTGTGCGCCGCGACGCCGGGCATCCACTTCCATTCGCTGCCGATCCCACCCTGCAGGCCCGCGGCGCCGCCGGCGCCATCGAGACCTCCGGTGCCGCTCGTCCCCGCGGACTGAACCCCACTCCATGACCGAGGGCACCAACGGCCTCGCCGTTTGCGTCACCCGAGCTCGGCAGTTTGCATGCAACGTTGTGATTGCGTCCCGCGAGCCCGTTGTAGAACGCGTTCAGGTCGCTTTATTTCGCGCTCGAGATCCTGTTGAACATTCCGGGCTCGTAGGTCCCGCCCTGGTTGAGCAGGATCACGCTCAACCGGTTGGTCGAAAGATCCGGCGCGTCAGCCGTTCTAGCGACAGGGAGGGCAGAGCGACCATGGCGACGCGCACGATCCTATCGATAGACGGCGGTGGCATTCGAGGCATCATTCCAGCGCGCATCCTCGAATGGGTCGAGGCGAAGACCGGGAAACCGATCGCGACGCTGTTCGACATGATCGCAGGCACATCGACAGGCGGCATCCTGGCGATGGGGTTGACCAAGCCCAACGCCGGGCGTACCGGCCCTGCGTTGTCGGCGAACGCGCTCGTGAAGCTGTACGAAGAGCAGGGCGGGACCATCTTCAATCGATCGCTCTGGCACGTGGTCGAGGCGCTCGACCAGCTCAACGGGCCGAAGTACGACGGCGAGGGCGCACGCGCGGCGCTGACGCAATACCTGAGCGGGGCGCGCCTCAAAGAGGCGCAGACGAGGGTGATCGTCACGGCTTACGAGATCCAGGAACGAAAGCCCTTCTTTTTCAAGAGCTGGGTCGCGAAGAGCGACGCGGCCAGCGATTTCGACATGGTCGACGTCGCTCGCGCGACCTCGGCGGCGCCCACGTTCTTTCCGCCCGTGCAGGTCACCTCGGCGGGCCATGCGTTCGCGTTCATCGACGGAGGCGTGTTTGCCAACAACCCGACGATGTGCGCGGTCGCGGACGCCTGGAAGCTCTGGCCGGGCGACGATCTGCTGGTGGTCTCCCTGGGCACCGGCAACACCGATCGCACCATCGCGTACGACCGAGCCAAAGGTTGGGGCCTGGCCCAGTGGGCGCATCCGCTGATCGAGATCCTCATCGACGGCGTCACCGACACCGTGGACTACGAGGCGCGAGAGGCGGTGGCCGAGGGACAGTACTACCGTTTTCAAACCGACCTGCCGCCCACGCTGCAGGAGTTCGACGATCCATCGACCGTGGGTGCCTTGGGCGACGCCGCCGATCGCCTGATCCGAGATCGCGCGGGAGATCTGACCGCGCTTTGCGACAAGCTGACGCGATCCAGGGCCTGACTCGCCTCCGGCGCTGCGATCGAGCTGCGGCGCCGCGCGGCTGACGCCATGGTCAGCGGACCGATCCCCGTTGCGTTGTCGAGCGACACGCCCGTGCCCGCCGGGCAGTTCGCGGCGCCGGCGAACTCGTGCGGGATTGCAGCGTCCCCGCTCTTGAAAGGGCGCCGTCCAGCAGCAGGTCAGGGTCTGGTGCGCCTGAACAAAACGGCGAGGGTCCAAGTCGATCCGGGGAACGTGACCGCCCAGAGGGCGGCCACCCAGATCAGCGGGTGGAAGTACATCTGCAGCGCGATGAAGGGCAGCAAGAGACCGTTCGCTGTCAGAAACCACCTTGCGACGCGATTGAGACCCGGCCCCACGAACACCCGAGCGGTCAGCAAGGTCGCGACGCTCATGAAGCTGTAGCCGAGGATGTCGACCGCGTACAGGAAGGAATCGAAAGGCACGAACAGGAATGGTTCGATCCCCTGAACGCGCCCGCGCGCGATCCGCGGGGCGACCAGCGTGAGCTGAACGAAGTAGTTGATACTGATGAGCACCATGTAGGCGGTGGCAAAGACGACGGCGGCGTGGCTCCACACTTTGCGGCTGGGTGGCGCGAGCTGGTGCACGCTGACGAGGAGCAGAAGGAACGCCGAGCCCAGGAAGAGTGACGGTGTCAGCAACACGACGAGGCCGAGGGGCGTGCTCGCGCTCTCCGGGCCGCCTCCGGACCCCAGCACTCCGAGCCACTCCGCCAGCTGGCCGGCGTCGTAGGTGATGCTGAAGATGGTCGCGAGAACCGCCGACCAGAATCCCAGCGCTCTCGCCGACGGTGAGAACGTCGGACCGGGCGCGGTGGGGCTCTCCTGATTCGTCACGGCTGCCTCCTTTCGAACGGTCGGACCGGCAGCCTGCTGTGCGGCAGCGCCGCGGCCAGCGCCAGGATGAGGACGCCGGCCGCAGCGGTGGTCGGCTGCAACCAGGAGACGTAACCGATCATCGCGATCTGCGTCGCGATCCAGATGAGAAGGACGATCCCCGCGTTGACGGCCGCCGACCGCGCCACGCGAAGGCGAGCGAAGACGGCGACGGCTCCGACGACCAGCGCGCCACCGACGATCGCGAACAGGATCAGGCTCGGGATGAAGTAGCCTCGGAACGGAGTGTGTCGCAGCCACTCGCTCGGCACGCTCGTGGCGCCCGACATTCCGTACAAGCCGCCGCCGAACGCGTTGAGGGCGCCGAAGGCCAGCAAGATGCCGAGCGCATATCGTGCGCCGATCGCTTCGTTGCGATTCTGATGGGCCTCCATGATCGTTCTCCTGGTGAGGCGCGAGAGCGCGGAGCCTAGGGACAGAGCGCGTCGCCGACGTCAAACATGCAGCCGCCTCGTTCCGGGCCGGTGCAGGTCGGCATGTCGAACCGAGACGAGATGCAGTGACGGACGTCGGCGTCGGTGATTCCGTCGCCGCACTTGCTGCGGATCGTATCGAGGCTGGCGGCCTGGCCGCACGGATCGCAGCCGCTGCAGGAGGGCTGTCTGGCGCTCGCCGCGTCGGCCGCGCACGCGGCGGTGAAGAACTCCTGGCAGAGCGTCGTCGACTCCGACGCCGAAAGACCCGCAACCGGCCTGGCCGGGGTCGTGTCGCTGCCGCACGAGGCGCCGACGAGCAGCATCAGCATCGGAAGCAGCGCTGAGAGACAGCGTCGATGGTGGCGCATGCCCGATGGTTTTGCAGGGAACGTACCAAGACTCGACGGAGCTCAAAGGTTGTGCGCGCTCTCCAACACACGCCGCGCGGTGCAGGTGGTCGCCGCACTTTCTGCGCACGTGCCCACCATCCACGCGGTCCTTGCGCGTCCATCGGACCAGGCCGTCCGACGCCGGTCTTTCGCGCTACGCGGTCAGGCGCACGGCGGCACGGCTGATCGCTTTCAGAAGGGCCTCGGTATCCAGTGGCTTCGGCACATAGTCGGCGACTCCAAACTGGCTGAGCACCGTCCGGCCGCTGAACCCGAACGCGCTGACCACGACCACCGGGATGTTGGCGAAGTCAGGGTCGCTGAGCTGCGCGGATCGGAAGTCCCATCCGCTCATGACCGGCATCATCGCGTCCAGCACGATGACGTCAGGACGGTCTCCGCGCCGGAGGATCCGGAACGCCTGCTGGCCGTCAGCGGCCGTGGCCACGGTGTGCCCCTCCTCTTCGAGGTGCTCCTTGAGCGACGAGCGGATGAACTCGTCATCGTCTACGAGAAGGATCTTCACGGTTTCACGTGCCGTGGATTCTAAGTCTCGTCCAGCCTCTAGCAACCCCATGCCGAGAGTCGACGACGCACTGAATATCCGATCTCCTAGAAGAGGACTAGGGCGCGCCCAGCTCGTTGAGCAGGCGGGCCACCTGCGCCGCCGTCGCCGCCAGCTCGCCGCCGTTCGCGATGACGTGTGTCGCCACCGCAACCTTCTCCGCCAGCGGCAGCTGCGCGTCGATGCGCGCCCGCGCCTGGTCGCGGGTCAGGTGGTCGCGCGCCATCGCGCGCGCGATCTGGGTCTCGGGCGACGCGGTCACGACCACGAGCCCGTCGAAGTCGCGGTGGCGGCCGGTCTCGACCAGCAGCGAAGCCTCGTAGAACGCGAGCTTGTGGCCCGCGGCCGCCAGCGCTGCCGCGCGCGCGTCGGCCAGCTCGGCGATGCGCGGGTGCAGGATCGCCTCCAGTCGCCGGCGCGCGTCGGCGTCGGCGAACACGATCGCGCCCAGACGCTTCCGGTCGAGCCGCCCGTCGCCGGCGATTACCTCGGGCCACAGGCGCGCGATCTCGGCCAGCGCCGGCTGTCCGGGCTCGACCGCCTCGCGAGCCAGCTGGTCGGCATCGACAACCGGAATTCCCCGTTCGGCGATGAGGCGCGCCACCGTCGACTTGCCCGTGGCGATGCCGCCGGTCAGCCCGACGAGCCTCAGCCCAGCTGCGTCTTCGCGCTTCAGCCTGGCTGCGTCCACGCGCTTGAGGCCGCTCGGCATGGCAACTGATGCTACCCTAAAGCGGATGCCTGGCGAATCCGCACAACGCCCGCCCGAGGTCCTCGACGCGGCGTTCGTCGCCGAGGCGCGCGACCTGCGCGGGCTGCCGCCGCCGGGGCCGCCCGAGGTTGCCTTCGCCGGGAGGTCGAACGTCGGCAAGTCGACGCTGCTCAACCGGCTCGCCGGCCGGCGCGCGCTGGCGCGCACGTCCAAGACGCCCGGACGCACGCGCGGCATCGTGTTCTTCGACCTGGAGCTGGCGCAGCCCGAGCCGCGGCTGCGCTTCGTCGATCTGCCCGGCTACGGCTACGCGCGGGTTGCGCGCGACGAGCGCGAGAGCTGGCAGGGTTTGATCGAGGGCTACGCGGGGGGCCGTTCGACGCTGGCGCTGTTCGCGGTGCTGGTCGACGCGCGCCGCGGAGTCGACGACGAGGAGCGCCAGCTCTACGAGTGGCTGGGCACGATCCACGTGCCGGCGCAGATCGTGATCACCAAGGTCGACAAGCTCTCGGCGACCGAGCGCGGCCGCCTGCGCGCGGAGATGCAGAAGATCTTCAAGCCGCGCGGCACGAACTCTCGGCGCGGCATGCCGATCTTCGCTTCGGGCGAATCCGGCGAAGGGGTGGGGGAGCTGTGGGCGGCGATCCGCGACGCCGCGCGCGCGATCACGGTGGGGGCGGGCGAATTTGCGGGCGCCCGAGGCCCCGCATAATCTGGCGGTCTGTCCTCGAACCGCCGCGCGGCCCTTTCAAGACATGGCTCTCAACAAAGCGCCCCAGCCGTTCAGCATCGACGCGATGCGGGCCGCCGACCTGGACGCGGTCATGGAGATCGAGCGGCTGTCGTTCCGCTCGCCCTGGTCGCGGCAAGTCTTCCTGGAAGAGCTGTCGCGCGACTGGGCGCACGTCGACATCGTGCGCGAGCAGAGCACGCGACGCGCGGTGGCGTTCGCCAACTACTGGCTGGTCGCCGACGAGGTGCACGTGCTGAATCTCGCGACGCATCCGCAGGCGCGTCACGGCGGCCACGCGTCGCGCCTGATGGCGCACATGATCGAGTTCGCGCGCCGCGAACTATGCCGGTACGTGACGCTCGAGGTGCGGCGGTCGAACGCCGCGGCGCTGCGTCTCTACCGCCGGTTCGCCTTTCGCGCGGTCGGCGTGCGGCCGAACTACTACGCCGAGGACCAGGAGGACGCGATCGTCATGCTGCTCGACCTCGGCTAGCGATGAGCGCGCTGCGTGCGTCCGCGCTGCCGGTCATGTTGGTGCTGCCGGCGCTGCTCGACCTGCCGCTCGGTGGCGGCCCGGAGCAGCCGATCCACTACGTCCCGATCGACGCCACCGCGGTCGCGATCACCTTCGACGCGTGCGCGACGCGCAGCCAGGCGTACGAGTTCGATCGCCCCATCTTCGAGACGCTGAAGCGCGAGGGGGTGCCGGCGACGATCTTCGTCTCCGGGCGGTGGGTCGAGGGGCACCCCGACGCGATGGAGGAGCTCGCGGCGAGCCCGCTCATAGAGTTCGGCGATCACTCCTACGACCACCCGCACATGCCGGAGCTGACGCCGCCCGAGATGGCGTTGCAGATCGACGAGACCGAGGCGGCGCTCGCGCGCTTCGGCCAGCACAGCATCGCGTTTCGCCCGCCGTTCGGCGAGTTCAGCGTCGACGTGCTGGAGATGCTGGCGCGAAAAGGGTTGCCGCCGGTGCTCTGGGATGTGGTCTCGGGCGATCCGAGCGCCGGGTCCACCGCTGCGAGCATCGTGCACACGGTGCTGAAGAAGACGCGGCCGGGATCGATCATCGTCTTTCACATCAACGGGCGCGGCTGGAAGACGGCCGAGGCGCTGCCGTCGGTGATCAGCGGGCTGCGCATGCGCGGGTTTCGTTTCGTGCACCTGTCGGAGATGCTGGCGGCGCGGCCGGGCGCGCGCGGCCCGCAGCCACCGCGGCCCCTCGGGGTGTCGTTCGACCCGCTGGCGCCGGCGCGATGACCGCACGCGCTGCAAGCGGGGTCCCAAGTCAGGTCCCAAATCAGGTCAGAAGTCAGGTCAGAAGTCAGGTCCGAATCGCGCGCGCGACGCCAGCGCAGGCGAATGCGCAGGCGCGCTGGATCGTGAGTCTCGAGCCGTGGCTGGGCCTCGGCTACCGCGCCGCGCCGCTCGGGCGCTGGCTGGCGCGCGCCGCCCGGGCGCGCGGGGTCTGGGTCGCCCGCGGTGCGCGCGCCGGCACCGTCGACGGCATCATCGTCATCGAGACGCCCTTCCTCCTCGGCGGCTTCATCGCCCTGCTGGCGGTGCGGCCGGAGGCGGCGGGGCGCGGGATCGGCCGCGCGCTCGTCGGCGAGGCGCGGCGGCAGGTGTTCACTGTCGCCGAAAAGCGGTGGTTGTACGTATCGGCCGACAGCGGCAACCGCGCGGCGCTGGCGTTCTATCGCAAGCTCGGCTTTTCGCGCGTGGGGCGCCTGCCCGACCTGATCCGCGCCGGAAACACGGAGCTCCTGCTGCGCCAAGGCTGGGAATCGATCCGGGAATAGCGGCCGGCATTCAGCGTATTACTTGTTACTGTCGGAAATCGCCGTGTCGGTTACCATGATCACTTCGATGATTGGTCAGTTGTTCGGTAACTATCGCGCCGTCTCCGTACTGGGCGAGGGCGGGATGGGTGTGGTCTACCTCGCCGAGCACCCCGAGATCGGCCGCAGGGTCGCGGTCAAGGTGCTGCACGCCGACTTCGCGCGCGACCAGTCGGTCCTGACGCGGTTCCTCAACGAGGCGCGCGCCGCGAACGCGATCCGCCACCCCAACATCATCGAGATCCTCGACTCGGGCGTGCTCGCGGATCGCACGCCTTTTCTCGTGATGGAGCTGCTCGAGGGCGAGCCGCTCTCGGGGCGCATCAAGCGCGTCGGCAAGCTGCCCCTCAACGAGATCTTCGACTTTTCTTACCAGACGGCGTCGGCGCTGAGCGCGGCGCACGCCAAGGGGATCGTTCACCGCGATCTCAAGCCCGACAACCTATTCATCGTGCCCGACCCGCACGACGAGACGCGCGAGCGGATGAAGGTGCTGGATTTCGGCATCGCCAAGCTTCAGCAGCAGTCGACGGCCGATTCGCTGAAGACCCGCACCGGCACGCTCATGGGCACGCCGATCTACATGTCGCCCGAGCAATGCCGCGGCATCCGCACCATCGATCACCGCACCGATATTTATTCGCTGGGTGTGATCATCTACGAGATGCTCGTCGGCCACCCGCCCTTTGTCTCGGAGGGCTTCGGCGATCTGGTGAACATGCACATGAACATGCCGCCGCCGCCGCCGAGCGGGCTGCGGCCCGACGTGCCGCCCGCGCTGGAGGCTCTGATCCTGACCACGCTGGCCAAGGCGCCCGAGGACCGCTTCGAAGCGATGCCCGCGTTGCAGACGGCGCTGAAGGCGGCCGGTGAGGGATTTTTCACGGCGCGTGGATCCTCGCCGGACCACTCGACGGGCGTCCCACGCACGCGTATCGCCTCGACGGGGGCGCCTTTGCCCTCGGCCTACGGCACCAAGCAGACCACGCTGACCGCGGCGGGTTCGGGCGAGCAAATTCCGCTGAATCGTCCCAAAGGGCGGTTGGTCGTGGCGGCGCTCGGCATTGCGGCGCTGGCCGCCGTCGGGTTGTTCGTGGCGCGCTCGCGCGGCGGCAAGACCGACGGCGCCGGTGTCGTGACCGGCGACCACGGGTCCGCGCCGACGACGGCGCTGGGCGACTCCAGGACCAGGGCCGACCCGGGGCCATCGGCGGCGACCAAGCCGCTGACGCCTCCGGCACCGGCCGAGGTCACCGTGGTCGTCGAGAGCGAACCTTCGGGGGCCAAGGTGATCGGCAGCGACGACCAGGTGCTGGGCGCGACGCCGCTGACCCTCACGCGTCCCGCGCGTGGGGCCGACCTGACCCTGCGCATCGAGAAGGACGGCTACGTCACGGTGTCGCGCTCGGTAGCGCTGGTGCGCGACGAGACGCTGTCGCTCACGCTCGAGCGCAAGCCGAAGCCCGCCTCCAAGCCGCGGCATCCGGTTGTCGACGAGCCGGCCCGGCTGTGAGCGCGCGCGGCGGAGCGCCGTCACGGCGTCCGTCGTCGTCTCGCTGGCCGTAGCCTGGCTGGTGGTGGGTGCCGCGCGCGCCGATCAAGCTCTCCCGCCCCCGACGCTGACGCTCCCCTTCGTTGGCGTCTGGGGCGTCGTGCAGGGCTACGGCGGCGACACCCACCGTGGTTACGCAACCTACGCGATCGACTTCGCGCCGCCGCAGGACGTCGGAGCGTTCGCGCGCCTGGTGCATCCGCGGCTCGAGGACTTCGCTTGCTATGGCCGCCCGGTGCTGGCGCCCGCGGACGGACGCGTCGTGCGCGTCGCCACCCGGTTCCCGGATCTGGCGCCCTATGCCCCCGAGCCGCGCCGCAAGCCGCGACCCGGCACGCACGAGACGCTGGGAGGGAACTTCGTGATCATCCAGCACGCGCCGCACGTCTATACCGAGCTCGTGCACCTCAAGGCCGGCTCGGTGCGCGTCACCAGCGGCCAGCTGGTGCGTCGGGGTGAGCCGGTCGGCGCCTGCGGCAACTCGGGCAACGCGCGCACCCCGCACCTGCACCTGGGGCTGCTGTCGTCGATCGATCCGATCGCGACCGCGCGCCTGCCGCTCACCGGCTACGAAGTCCGCGGCGCCGACGGCCGCTGGACCGCGGGCGACGGCGAGCCCCAAACGGGGCAGTGGGTGCGCCCGTCGCCGCCGTCACCCGCGCCGTCTCAGTCCTCGGGACGATAGACCAGGCGGTCGACGGCGCGGCCGCCGACGAGGTGGCTCTCGACGATCTCGGCGACGTCCTCGCGACGCACACCGACGTACCAGGTTCCCTCGGGATAGACGACGATGGTCGGGCCTTCGAAGCAGGGGCCGAGGCACCCGCTTGGCGTGATGGCGACGCGCCCCCAGATCTCGGGGTGCGCGCCCAGGCCTTTCTGCAGCGCGGCCAGGATCTCGCCGCTGCCGCGAGCGGCGCACGACGGCTTGCCCGCCGCAGGGCGCTGGTTCTCGCACACGAAGAAATGTCGTTCGATCTTGACCATGGTCGGGGCGCGCCGGCCTGTGCAATGCTACGGGCCAAGCATGTTCCGGCAAAGCTCGCGCATCTCGCTGATTCTGGCGCTGGTGTTCCCAGCGATTATCAGCGCCGCGGTCGCCCTTGCCTACTACGGATATCGTTACGCCGTCGCCGCGTCGGTGCGCAGCAAGGCGTCGTTGATGGAGGGGAACCAGCAGCTGGCGCAGCTCCTGATCAGCCAGGTGCAGGATCGGATCGACTCGGTCGACTACGACTTCTTTCAGGAGGTCGAGTGGGAGGACCGGCTGTCGCGGCCGATCCCCGAGGTCGAGCTGTCGCCGGCGATCGAGTCGTTCGTGATCCTCGACGAGAGCCTGAAGATCCGCTCGGTGTCACCGCCGCCCGATCCGCGGCGGCGCAAGCAGGAGCTCGACCGCTGGCAGAGCTACGTGCGCGGGCTCGAGTGGAAGTCGCTGCAGCCCTGGTCGGGCGATTCGGCCGGCAACTTCCGCCACCTGCACCAGCTGTTCGACGGGCGGTCGGTGCTGATCGCCTACGCCGCCAAGGAGACCGCGCTCGGTACGCGCTACTACGTCGCCGCGAAGCTGAACCTGGGCCTCATCACCAAGGACTGGATCCCCGACCTGGTCGAGGGGCTGGCGAGCAAGCGGCGCATCGTGATCCTCGACGAGGTCGCGCGTTCGATCGTCGGCGGGCCGGCGATCCAGCGGCCGGGGCCGTTCCTGTACGAAGAATCCTTCGGCAAGACGCTGTACGCGTGGCGCATCCAGATCACGCCGCTCAACGTCGACGAGCTGCGCGCGCAGGCTGAAACCGAGCGCTTGCTGGGCGTGCTGCTGATCCCGGTGTCGACGGTGATCATCGCCGTCGGCCTCGGCGTCGTGTGGCTGTCGATGCGCGCGGAGCGGCGGGCGTCGCAGCTGAAGAGCGACTTCATCGCCAACGTGTCGCACGAGCTGAAGACGCCGCTGTCGCTGATCCGCATGTTCGCCGAGCTGCTGGCGACGGGCAAGCACAAGGGCGAGGGCGCCGGGCGCGAGTACGCCGGCATCATCACGCGCGAGTCGGACCGCCTGGCGCACCTCATCGACAACGTGCTCGACTTCGCGCGGCTCGAGCGCGGCAAGGCGAGCTACAACTTCGCCGAAGGGCGCATGCAGGAGGTCGTCGAGCGCGCGCTCGAGGTCTGCCGCTTCCGCCTGGAGAAGGAGAAGATCCGCTTGCGTGTCGAGATGGCCGACGATTTGCCGCTGGTCCGCATGGACGAAGATGCGATGACGCTGGTGCTGCTCAACCTGGTCGACAACGCCGCCAAGTACGGTGGTGGCGAGGCGGGCGAGGGCGCTGACGGGCCGGTCGAGGCGCCGGCCGGCGAAGTGTGGGTCAAGCTTTCGCGCGTGCCCGGCGGCGTGGCGCTGTCGGTGCGCGATCGCGGGTCGGGGATCTCCTCCGAAGACCAGAAGCGCATCTTCGAGCGCTTCTATCGCGCGGACAACGCGCGCGTGCGCAACGTGCGCGGGAGCGGCATCGGCCTGTCGCTGGTCAAGCACATCGCTGAATCGCACGGCGGGCGCGTCGAGGTCGAGAGCGCGCCCGGCCGGGGATCGACGTTCACGGTGTTCGTGCCGGCGGCGCCGCTGGTGATGCCGACGCCGTCGCCCGAGGTTGCGACCGGAGACGTGTCGGGTGTGCAGCTCGAGCTGCCGGTGGCGGGCAAATGAGCGGCGGTCCTGCGTTCACGGGATCGGCGTCGCCGAGCGCGCGCCGCCGCGTGCTGATCATCGAGGACGAGCCGGATCTGGTGCGCGGCCTGCGCGACGCGCTGGAGTTCGAGGGCTTCGAGATCGTGTCGAGCGGCCTCGGGCACGAGGGCGTGCGCCTGGCCAAGGAGCGCGCGCCCGATCTGGTGCTGCTCGACCTGATGCTGCCCGACATGAACGGCTTCGCGGTGTGCGAGGAGATCCGCGCCACCAAGCCGATCCTGCCGATCATCATGCTGACCGCGCGCTCGCAGGAGACCGACAAGATCCGCGGCCTCGACGCTGGCGCCGACGACTACGTGACCAAGCCGTTCTCGATCGGCGAGCTGGTCGCGCGCATCAACGCGATCTTCCGCCGCCTGCACCGCGCCAGCGCGCCCGACGAGGAGATTCGCATCGGCGAGGCCGTGATCTACCCGCGCAAGCACGAGCTTCTGCGCAACCGCAAGACCATGGTGCTGTCGTTCTACGAGGTCGAGCTCTTGCGCCTGCTCTACGAGCGCGCCGGCCAGCCGGTGCCGCGCGAGGAGATCCTCGACAAGATCTGGGGCGTGTCCGGCAACGCGAGCACGCGCAGCGTCGACAACTTCGTGGTCAAGCTGCGCAAGAAGATCGAGGAGAACGCCGCCAAGCCGCGCCACATCGTCACGATCTACGGCACGGGCTACAAGCTGGTGCTCTGAGGTCGGCCTCGGGGGCGGTGAGGCTCGGGCGACTTTAGCGCGGGACGCTGTGCTGTAGAGTAGCGACGGGCACGGCCACGACAGTGACTACGACTACGACTTTGTCTACGACCACGTCCCCGTCCACGTCTATGACCACGTCTACGTCCGCCGAACCTCTCTCCGTTTATCGCGGACGCATCGAGGCGTTCCGCGCAAGGATCGCGGGGTTCGATCGGTGGGACAATGCGATCGTCTGGGCGCGGACGGCGGTGTTCGTCGTCGCGATCGCGATCGCCGTGTTCGCGGTGCGCGGTCAGATCGGCGCGCGCTGGCTGATCGCGCCGGGCGCGGTGTTTCTGGCGCTGGCGATCGGCCACGGGCGCGTGCTCGGTCGCCGCGAGCGGCTGCGTGTCGCCGTGGCGTTGTGCGAAGACGGGATCGCGCGCATCGATGATCGCTGGGCCGGGAAGGGCGACGCGGGCGCGTCGTTTCAGGCGGCGGCCGAGGCGCATCGTTATGCCGCCGATCTCGATCTCTTCGGCGCGGGCGGGCTCTTCGAGCTGCTCAGCGTGGCGCGCGCGCCGATCGGGCGCGCGACGCTGGCGGCCTGGCTGCAGGCGCCGGCGAGCGCCGCGGTGGCGCGCGGGCGGCAGGGCGCGGTGGCGGAGCTCGCGCCGCGCGTCGATCTGCGCCAGGACCTGGCGATGTGCGCGCTCGCGGTGAAGGAAGAGGTGCGGGACGAAGCACTCACGGCCTGGGCGGTACGTGTGCCCGAAGGGTTACCGGCGGGGCTTGGCCCCTGGCGCGCCGTGCTGGCGCTGGTGTCGCTCGCGACCGTCGCGGCGGCCGCGCTCTGGGCGGCGGGCGTCGTCGGTCCGTGGCCCTTGCTCGGCGCCTTTCTCGTCGGCAGCGCGCTGTCGCGCCGGCTGCGTCAGCCGGTCGAACAGATCCTCGCCGGCGTCGACCACCGCGCCGACGAGCTGAAGACACTGGCCGTGCTCATGGCGCGGCTCGAGCGCGAGACGTTCGAAGCGCCGGCGCTGCGCGCGCTGCGCACGGCGCTGGATACGCAAGGTCAACCGCCGTCGCGTCGGATCGCGCAGCTGCGGCGGGTGGTCGACATGCTCGAGAACCGCCGCAACCAGTTCGCGGGGCTGCTGATGACCCCGCTGCAGGCGACCGCGCAGCTGGCGCTGGCCGTCGAGAGCTGGCGGCGCGCCGTCGGCCCGGCGGTGCTGCGCTGGATGGCCGCCGTCGGTGAAGTCGAGGCGTTGTCGAGCCTGG
>Ga0265338_10002885_pt1 | contig 25064 bp, 23 predicted proteins | sample 42126metaG_FD_193579 | JGI IMG/M metagenome (GOLD analysis project Ga0265338, IMG submission 193579) | Rhizosphere microbial communities from Carex aquatilis grown in University of Washington, Seatle, WA, United States - 4-21-26 metaG | ecosystem: Host-associated > Plants > Roots > Rhizosphere... | reverse complement strand
AAGCCGCAAGACAGCCGAGAGTCGAGAGCCGAGAGTCGAAGGTCAAAGCCGCTTGCGCCCGACCCTCAACCCTCAACCCTCAACCTTGTTTGTCGGCAACCACGCCTTGTTCACGGCGGGATTTGATTTGCCGAAGCTCGGCCTGGTCATCATTGACGAGCAGCACAAGTTTGGCGTGGCGCAGCGCGAGCAACTGGTGCGCAAAGGCCGCTATCCGCATCTGCTGGTGATGACGGCCACGCCGATTCCGCGCACGCTGGGACTTACATTGTACGGCGACTTGGATGTATCAGTCATTGATGAATTACCGGCGGGCCGCGGCCGCCTCAAAACCTTTGTCCGCGCCGCCGACAAATTGCCCAAGGTATGGGAATTCATCCGCGTTCAACTGGCCGCCGGCCGGCAGGCATATGTGGTCTATCCTCGCGTCGAAGAAACCGGCGGAAAGGTCATGAAGGCCGTGACGAAGGAGTTTGACCATTTAAAAACTTTGCTGTCGCCATTTCATGTCGGATTGCTGCACGGACGGTTGAAGGGCCGCGAAAAGGAGGAGGTCATGACGGCGTTCCGGGGAAACGCGGTGAACGTGCTGCTCGCCACATCGCTTATCGAAGTGGGCGTGGATGTGCCGAACGCGACGGTCATGCTGGTGGAAAACGCGGAGCAGTTCGGGCTGGCGCAGTTGCATCAGTTGCGCGGGCGGATCGGGCGCGGCGCCCATGAGTCGTATTGCATTCTGATTTCCGATCCAAAAACCGCCGGGGCGAACGAGCGCCTGAAGATCCTGGAAGAAACGACCGACGGCTTTCGGATCGCGGAGGCAGACCTCAAATTGCGCGGGCCCGGCGAACTGCTTGGCCAGCAGCAGAGCGGTTTGCCGGAATTCCGTTTTGGCAGTCTGGCCGACGATCTCGATTTGATCCGGCGTGCCCGGGCGTTGGCGGCGCAACTCGCGAGCATCACACCGGCGGCAAAATAATTTGGAAATGCGCTTGCCGCGAGCCGGGGTTTGGAAGAATTTAGCCGCGTATGAAAAAATTATTAGCATTAACTGCCATGTTTGGCTTGGTCTGCGCTGGACTGTTGACCGGCTGCAAGAAAGAGGATACGACCACGACGTCCGAAACTCCGCCAATGCCATCCACCAACGCGACCGCACCGGAGGCTCCGGCAACGCCTGCACCTGCAGTGCCCGCGCCGGAAACACCCGCAATGCCGGCCACCAATGCGCCCGCGACCCCGGCTCCAGAGGCACCCGCTGCGCCTGCGCCTGCGACACCGGCCCCGGAAGTTCCGGCAGCACCCGCACCTGCGGCTCCGGCCACCAATCCGCCCGCGCAGTAAGGTCGCTGCTTGTCGAGGTTGGAGGAAAACCGTGCGCTGCATTCTTATTGGATGCGGAAGGCGGGTGGATTGTATTGTCGGCAGGAACTTATTGACCTTGGATTTTGCTCGATCTGGGCTAGATTTGAACGTATGAAGCCGTCCTATTTGATCTTGATTGCTGCGGCGTTGTTGCTGGCTGGCTGTGGGAAGAACAGTGCCAGCTCCCCTCCGCAGGCCAACACAACCAGTCAAGCCACCAACACAGCTGACGGCGCCAATCCTGCGGCGTCATCGGGCGGATATTTGGGGTCGTTGGTGCAGGCCGACAAATACGCGACCAAGACGATTGACGTGTCATATCTCAACCAGGCCGTCCAACTGTTCAACACCCAGGAAGGTCATCTGCCCAAGGATCTGGATGAACTGGTGCCGAATTACGTGGCCAAGATTCCCGATGCGCCTTACGGTTCAAAAATCGTCTATGATCCCACCACCGGCACGGTCACGGTGGTGAAGCAATAAAGCTTGCGTGGCTTTGGCCGAAACTGTTCCCGGACGCCAGCCGGAAATCGGCTGGCATTTTGTTTTTTTGTCTCGCCAAATGGCCGATCAACAGGCAAAGAGGAGCCTCTGAAAAATGACCGAGCAAATTGTCATTCTTGATTTTGGTTCGCAATACACCCAAGTCATCGCGCGTCGCATCCGCGAATGCAACGTGTATTCCGTCATTCTGCGTTACGACACGCCGGCGGCGGAAATCGTCGCGCTGGCGCCCCACGGCCTGATTCTGTCCGGCGGCCCGTCCAGCGTGTATTCCCCGGGTGCGCCGTTGCCCGACAAAAACATTTTTTCGCTGGGTGTGCCCGTGCTCGGCATCTGCTACGGGGTGCAATTGTTTGCTCATTTTCTCGGAGGTCGGGTCGAGAAGGGCCGGAAACGTGAATACGGCAAAGGTGCGCTTTCGGTGAAGGACGCGTCGTGCGCGTTGTTTCGCAAACTGCCCCGGACGTTGCAGGTCTGGAATTCGCATGGGGACAAGCTGACCAAGCTGCCGCGTGATTTTAAACCGGTCGCCGTCACCGAAAATTCCGAATACGCCGCCATCGAAAATCGCGCGCGGAAGTTTTTCGGCCTGCAATTTCATCCCGAGGTGGTCCACACGCCGCGGGGCCGGGAAATCATCAGCAATTTCGTCCACGGCATCTGCGGTTGCGGCAAAAACTGGACCATGCGGAATTATGCCGAGCAGGCCATCGAGGAAATCCGCGCCCGGGTCGGGACGGAAAAGGTGATTCTCGGTTTGAGCGGCGGCGTGGATTCGAGCGTGGCGGCGGCCCTGTTGCACAAGGCCATCGGCAGCCAGCTCACCTGCATTTTCGTCAACAACGGCCTGCTGCGCGGACGCGAGGCGGAGGTGGTGCAGGAAGTCTTCGGCCGGCATTTCAAAATCAAGCTGCAATACGAAAACGCCGCGAAGCTGTTTTTGAAGCGGCTCAAGGGGGTGGTGGATCCGGAGCGCAAGCGGAAGATCATCGGCCGGACGTTCATCGAGGTTTTTCAGGCGGCGACCCGGCGCGCCGGCCAGGCAAAGTTTCTCGCGCAGGGGACGCTTTATCCGGATGTCATCGAATCCGTGCCGATTGCCGGCAATCCCGCCGCGATGATCAAGAGCCATCACAACGTCGGCGGGCTGCCCAAGAACATGAGGTTTGCGCTCGTCGAACCGTTGAAATGTCTGTTCAAGGACGAAGTGCGCTTGCTGGGGCTCGAACTGGGTCTGCCGAAGGAAATTGTCATGCGCCAGCCGTTTCCCGGCCCGGGGCTGGCTGTGCGCATTCTGGGCGAAGTGACGCCCGCGCGCTGCGAAATCTTGCGGAACGCGGATGCCATCGTCGTCGAAGAGATGAAGTCGAACGGCCTCTACTATAAGATTTGGCAGAGCTTTGCGGTGTTGCTGCCGGTGCGCAGCGTGGGGGTGATGGGCGACGAGCGGACTTACGATTACACCATCGCCATCCGCGCGGTGGAATCGCAGGACGGCATGACGGCGGACTGGGTGAAGCTGCCGTATGATTTGCTCGAGAAGCTCGCCAGCCGCATCATCAACGAGGTCAAGGGCGTGAACCGCTGTGTTTTTGACATCACCAGCAAGCCGCCGGGAACCATTGAGTGGGAGTAATTTAGTAAGATTTTTTTCTGGTAAGGCCATCCGGCGTGGATTTAATCTGGGACGACAGCCAAACCATATCCACTTATGGACATTATTTTCAATTGCCCTCACTGTGAACAAGAAATGGCAGTGGACAGTTCCGGTGCCGGCTCGGAGGTCCAGTGCCCGGCGTGCGGCCAAAAAATCACAATTCCGTCAGCTCCCACTCCGCCGACGGCTGAACCGACGGCAGCGCCAACGACTGGCGCGAGCCATAGCATCTCCTCGTCCGCCGCCGCCAAGATTGAGATGCACCTCAAGGTGCCGGTCCGCGACAAGCCGGGCGAAGTGCTCATCGCCAAATCCAAACCGCCGTTGGAAGCCGTGGCCCGGGGGGCGGACAAGAAGATCCGGACCCGGACGATCCGCCATGCCACCTGTGTTGAATCCGGCCACGACAAGTTTGATGAAAGAATCACGGATTTTCTCAATGAAGTTGGCGAGGCCAACCTGATTGGCATTCACACGATCGGCTACACCCACTTCGATGTCGGCACGCAAAAAGTGGTGGAGGATTACGGGGTTATAATTATTTACCGGGGATGAATCCGCTTGTGCCCGCCTTGACTTGCTGATTTTGGGCCGTTACTGTCGCCGTATGTATCGCCGGTCAGGTTTTCTTTTTATCGTCACTGCGTGCGTGACGTTGTTTCCGTTGCGCGCACCCGCGCCGTTGTTTTATGTGCCCGGTGAAGGCTGGTATTACGAGTCATATGGCCAGAACGTCAAGTGGCAGCGCACCCGCGCCAAGGAACAACTGGACGTGGCCCAGCAGGCGTTTGCCAGCAATGACTACGACACCACGCTCCATGCCGCACACCGCATCCTGCGGGTGTGGCCGCTGTCCGATTACGCGCCGGATGCGGAATATCTGATTGGTCGCTGCCTCCAGGCGACGGATCGGGAAGAAGCCGCATTCAGTGCATACCAGGACATCATCAAGAAATACCCGAGCAGCAGCCATTACGAAGAAGTGCTCTGGCGCCAGTACGAAATCGCCAACCTGTACCTCGGCGGCAAATGGTTCAAACTCTGGGGTTACATTCCTCTCTATACATCCATGGATCAAACGGCCCAGATGTTCGATAAAATCGTCAACAGCGGCCCTTACAGCGATGTCGCCCCGCACGCCCAGTTGCGCATCGGCGCCGCGCGCGAAAAGGCTAATGATTATCCCGAAGCGGTGAAGGCCTATGCCACCGCTGCCGACCGATACTACAACCAGCCGACCATTGCCTCCGATGCAGTGTTCCGCGAAGGCATTTCGTATGCGCGGCAGGCGGCCAAGGCCGAGTACGATCAAAACACGGCCGCGGAAGCGATCGCGACGTTCACCGATTTCATCACACTTTATCCGGACGACCGGCGTGTGCCGCAGGCGCAAAAAATCATTGCTGAACTTAAGACCGAGCAGGTGCGCGGTAATTTTGAAGTTGCCCAATTCTACGATCACGGCAAGAAGTGGGTCGGCGCGCTGGTTTATTACAACGAAGTGTTGCAACTGGATCCAAATTCACCTTACGCCGCACCGGCCCGCCAGCGGATCGAGGTTCTTAAAACGCGGGTTCAGGCCGCCAACACTGCCAATTAAAATGCGCCTGCCGGGACTTTTCATCATTTCTGCGCTGGCGGCCTTGCTCGCCGGGTGTGCCGGGTATCATCTCGGCCCGGTCAACGGCGCAGTCGCGGGTGAAAAGTCCGTCGAAGTCCTGCCGTTTAACAACCAGACGCTGCAACCCCGTCTCGGCGACGCCGTAACACAGGCGCTGCGCGAACGGCTCCAGACCGACGGAACGTACCATCTGGCCACGCACGATCCCGGGGATGTCGTCCTGAGCGGCGTTATTACGCGCTACAACCGGGAAGGGTTGAGCTATCTGAACAACGATGTCACCACGACGGAGAATTACCGGGTCGGCATCACCGCGCACGTCGTTGCGCGTGAACGCGCCACGGGCAAGGTGTTGTTCGAAAAAAACGTGAACGGTTACACCCTGGTCAACGTCGGTACGGATCTGGCGGACTCGGAACGCCAGTCGCTTCCCCTGCTGGCGGAGGATCTGGCGCGCAACGTCACGGAATTGCTGACCGAAGGTGCGTGGTGAAAAGGTGTTGATTTGGTTGTAGCGTTTCTTATTCTTCCTGTCCTGTTTCAGTTAACAACCTAACAACCATCATCGAGTACCATGATTATGAAAAAACGCATCTCTCAAATAACCGTTCTGAGCCTGTTTGTTGCGGCTCTCGTAACCCTGCCCACATTGTCGCGTGCCGAAGGCACCGGCACGAACGCGCCGGCATCATCCGGCCAGACCGCGCCCGCCAAGCCCAAGAAACATGAGGGGCTCGTATTCCGCGGCACGGTCAGCGCGATTGATGCCAAAGCCATGACGCTCACCGTTGAGACGCGCACGTTTGTCATCACTTCCGAAACCAAAATTTTGAAGGACGGCCAGCCGGCCACGCTGGATGCCGGCGTGGTGGGCCAGCCGGTGTCCGGGGCTTACAAGAAGACCGAGGATGGCAAACTTGTCGCCACGACGGTTCACTTTGGCGCCAAAACCGAAAAGAAAAAACCGGAGGCTTCGGAAACCGGGGCCAAAACCAGCGGCAACTGATCAACGGATAATTTTGAATCTGTCCGGCGGGCGGCAACGCCCGCCTTTTTCATGCCCGCTTCCACCAGCTGGTCAGGCTCTTGGATTTTTGCGGAGATTGCGGAAATTGAGACTGTTGGACCAGGAGATGACTGCGCGCCGCCGTCAGGGCCATGATGAATTCATCATAGCTGAGAAAACGTTCGGCTGGATTTTTTGCCATGGCCTTCACCAGCGCATCGCTGGTGGCTTGCGTGATTTCGGGCACGACCAGATTGGGCGGTGTCAGCGGTGTTTGCACCTGGGCGATGATCACTTCCTCGACCGTTGACGCCTCGAACGGAACATGCCCGGTCATCGCGTGATACAGCGTGGCGCCGAGGCTGTACATGTCGGACAAAAAGGTTTCCGGCTCCCGCTTGATTTTTTCCGGCGCGACATAATAAGGCGTGCCCCAGGTCACGTCCTCCACCTCATGTTCCACGTCGGCTTTGCGGGCGAGGCCGAAGTCAATCAGCTTGGGTTCATGGTCCGCGTTGAATAGAATATTGCCCGGCTTGATGTCGCGGTGGAGCAGGTCATATTTGAGCGCCATGTCGAGCGCGGAGGCGATCTTGATGCCGATGTCGAGGATGTCCAGTTCCTGAAGCAGGCGCAATTTCTCGATCCGCGCGTCCAGGCTGCCGCGGTCGGCCAGCTCCATCACCAGGTACAGCTGGCTGTCCCATTCATCGAACGTGTAAATGTGGATGATGTTGGTGTGATTGAGCCGGGCGCAGGCGCGCGCCTCGCGATAAAAGCTTTCCAATGCCTTCTTGTCTTCGAGCAGCTCCTTCTTCATCAATTTCACCCCCACGAGCCGTTCCAGCATCGTGTCCCAGGCGCGATAAACCGTGCCCATGCCGCCGGAGCCGACCACGCTCTGCAGTTCAAACTGCCGCAACTGCATCGGCATCATGATTGGATGCCCGCACTTGTTGCACGGCACGGTGCCCAGCGGTTGCAGGTCGCCGGGAATGAAGACTTTCGTCTCACACCACCCGCACGTGACCATTCGCAGCGATTCGCTCATGCTCTGAACCCAATCTACCACCGTCCGGCGGTCCGACAAGCCGAGAAAGTGCATTCTTGATCGGACAAAAATCTCTTTGACAAATGCGCCCGCATGGTGTTTCTTCCCTCCGGTTGAATATGAAAAACACGTTTGCTCAAACGCTAAAGCACGCGCCGACCACTGGACGCATGTCCATTTGGACGCGCGTTTGCCGGCGTTTTGGCATCGAGGGAGTGAAATTCTGATAGAACAAAAACAATTTCTGAAACCCGCGATTGCCAGTCAATCGCGGGTTTTTCGCTTTTTAAACCACAACCAAACGAAAGGAAATACATGAACAACAATAAAAACCGGGTGCCGACCAGATTCGGCCCCGAAACCCGGTTCGAGCTGCGACCGGCCCCGCCGGCGCCGTTTCGCGCCCTGCAGGAAACCGAGTTCGAGCAGCTCAAAGAGCGTCTGCTCCGGCGGCAGTTGGCTGGCGCAACCGCGCCGGAGTTGAATCCTCCGTTGCGGCGCGCGGCCAACGAGGCGGCGGCACTGGCCTGGGCGACCCTGTACCCGTTGCTGGTGTTTCCGGTGCTGTTCGAGGAGAAAGCCCGGGCGGCTCTCCGCCAGGCCGAACGCCAGGCGCGCATTCTTGAAAGCAGCCGCGAACTGCTCGCCGTATGAAACCGCGCCGCGAACTTGAAACGGGAGCCGGGGCGTGTGCGGGCGGCCGTCAGCATCAGCGATCAATTTCGCGCTGATGCCGACGGCTGCTCGCCGCGCCTTTTTGTTTCCGTGAAATAATCTTCGGAGCGCGGACAGTTCCTCGCCGTGGAGTTTCAAGCGTCCGCTTGATGCGACACTGTCCGCGTTCCTGCACCGTTAAAAAACTTGCCGGAAAGCAAAAAATGGTCTATATAGAATCCATATGAAGAATACATTGACAATCACCAAGGGGCAGGCGCAGTTTCCCGCGTTGTGCCGGAGCGGCAAAACCTCCGCCATCACCCGGAATGGCGAAGTCGTCGCCTTCATCGTGCCACGGAAGCGGATGGCTGACTTGCTGGAGCAGATGGAAATTCTGTCCAACCCGGCAGCCATGAAAGCCATCAACAACGCCAAGGCCGGAAAAACGAAGGACTACCCGTTAAGCGTGTTGGACGAAGATGAAAGTGACCGTTGAACCCCAGCCGCGCGAATTCATCCGCCGTCAGCCGCCGGCCACGCGCCGGCAGTTTCGAGAAGCCCTCCACGCCATTGAGCGCGGGAAAATTTTCCCCGAACCGCTGGACGAAGAACTGGAAGGGTTCTACAAGGTTCGGGTGGAAAACTGCCGCCTGATCGTCCAGCATGTCGCCGGCGAAGCCGGGCCGTTCTTCCGCGTGGTCTTCATCGAACGCCGCAGCGTCGTTTACGAACTGTTCCGCCAGATCATCGCGCTGGAATAAAAGCCGCGCCAACGGCTGCTCGCCGCGCCTTTTTGTTTCCGGAAAATTATCTTCGGAGCGCGGATAGCTGGTCCGCAAGTTGAAGTCCAAGCTTCAACCTGATGTGATACTGTCCGCGTTCCTGCGGTGCGGAAGAATTGTTTCAGCATTTGGATCGATCCCTTTTCAATCATCAAGTCCGCGGTAAAATACAACACCGACAACGGCAGCTATAATGCAAAACCCAGTCATCCCCCAGAGAAGATCATTTGCTTGGCGAAATTCGGTCGGCGTGCTTTCGCGTGACACGGTAATCAATGTGCCACGGCCACGATGAAACCTGCCCCCACTAAAACTATATGCCGTCGTCTTGCCAGTAATCTCGCCTGAAATCGCGTAATAGCCCAGAATTGCACTCAGGATAATTCCGCCAACGGCAAAGAATAGCGACAGCCTTTTCATAAACGCATGATGTCGCCCAATGAGCCCAAAAATTAAGATTTAGGCGATTGTAAAAAATGGAAACTAGCCAGTCCTTTGCACAGTTCAGTATCTTGGAGGACGTTGCCGCCCAGGTGCATCGCTGAAAGGTTGTAAAGCTTGCTATTTGCAACTGTTAGATGAGTAACATACGTGCTCGCGAATGGAGTTTTCCCGACGCTACAGACGAGTTCATACGCAGGTAGTCCGCCAATCGTAAAATTCTTGCTCGATACCTTTTTGGAACCCGCTTTAAGCAGACCTTGCTCGATTTCAGCAATAGAAGTTGAATCGAGCGTAGCGGAACCGGCATTTCGAATAAGAAGTGTCATGGTCTGTTTTCCATCTGGGCTGGCGATTGAAAACCCAACTGCATTCTGGAAGGTAACCGTCCAACCGTCGGGAACTGAAATGGCGTAATTAAGTTCGTCAGATTTCAATTCTTTTGCTGAAGCAAGCGACATCAAAAGAATAAATGCGAGGCTAAAAATCAAGTGTCTGATGAAGTTCATATTCATAACAGACCATTTTACTTCCGCGCGCGCAAATTATTTTTCCTCAACACGCTGGATCCGCGCGCCGAGCTTTCGCAGCTTCGCATCCATGCGTTCATAGCCGCGGTCCAGATGGTAGATGCGATTGACCTGCGTTGAGCCCTTGGCCGCCAGACCGGCAATCACCAGCGCCGCCGAAGCGCGCAAATCGCTCGCCATCACCGGCGCGCCGCTCAACGGCCGGCCGCCCTTGATGATCGCGCTGGGCCCTTCGATCTCGATGTCCGCGCCCAGCCGCGCCAGTTCGCTCACGTGCATGAACCGCGACTCAAAAATCCGTTCCGTGATGATGCTGATGCCCGGCGCGATCGCGAACAGCGACATCATCTGCGCCTGTACGTCCGTTGGAAAACCGGAATAAGGCAACGTGGTCACGTCCGACGGCTTGAGCCGTCCGCTGCGGCGCACCAGGAGATTTTCACCCCGCCGCTCCACCGCCACGCCCGCTTCGTTCAACTTGTCAATCACCGCGCGCAGATGGTCCGCGCGTGCGCCCTTGAGCGTCACTTCGCCGTTCGTCGCGGCGGCGGCGATGGCAAAGGTCGCCGCTTCGACGCGGTCGGGAATGACTTCATGCTCCGCGCCGTGCAACTGTTTGACGCCGGTGATCGTAATCGTCGGGCTGCCGGCGCCGGAGATTTTCGCGCCCATCGCATTCAGGAAGTTTGCCAGGTCAACCACCTCCGGTTCGCAGGCCGCGCTTTCGATGACGGTGACGCCTTCCGCCAGGGTGGCCGCCATCATCACGTTGGCCGTGCCCAACACGGTTGAGCCGGCGCGGCCGCCGAGAAACATCGGTACGCCGGTCAGGTGTCTCGCCGTGGCGCTGACATAGCCGCCGGCGATTTCGATTTTGGCGCCGAGGGCCGCAAAACCCTTCAAGTGCAGGTTGATTGGCCGGGCGCCAATGATGCAACCGCCGGGCAGCGACACCCGCGCTTTTTTAAGACGGCCCAGCAGCGGGCCCATGATGCAAACGGACCCGCGCATTTTGCGGACGAGCTCGTAATCGGCATAGCCGCGCACCTTGCGGGCGTGAACGGTCAACGTGTCACGCTCGAATCTGACTTTGGCTCCGAGCGATTCGAGGATCTGCACCATGAAACGCGTGTCGCTGAGTCGAGGCACATGGCGGATGACGCACGGTTCGCCGGTCAATAGTGTTGCCGCCATGATCGGCAGCGCGGCGTTTTTGCTGCCGCTGATGGTAACTTCGCCGTGCAGGGGCACGCCGCCTTTGATTAAAAAACTTTCCATGCTGAAATTGGTTTATCCTCCTCGTTCTCGTCCTCGCCCTCGTTTTTCGACTACGAGGACGACGACGAGGACGATTTGGCGATTAAAATTCTTTCGCGCTGACTGTAGTCCTCCCGCACCGCTTCGACAACCCACTTTTCCTCCTCAAAAATCTTCCGGATGGCTTCGGCCTGACCATCACCAAATTCCAAGAGGACGCGGCCGCCCGGTTTCAGAAATGTCCCCGCTTCCCTTGCAATCAACCGGTAAAAATCCAGGCCGTCGGTGCCGCCGTCCAACGCGCCGCGCGGATCGAAATCGCGCACCTCGGGCTGAAGTGTGGCGATTTCCGCGGACGGAATATAGGGCGGATTGCTGACCAACAGATCGAATTCCGTATTTCGGAGGGGCGATCTCCGCGAGTCCCCATCTTCGTCTCTTATATTTGAGGCTCGTGGAATTCGCCCCCCGGGATGAAGCGCGGCGAAGCCATCGCTTTGCAGAAATTCAATCCGCCCGGCGACATTGTTTCGCGCCGCGTTGTCTTTCGCCAGCGCGAGCGCGTCCGGCGAGATATCCGTGGCCACGATTTTTGCGGATGGACATTTGGTCGCCAGGGCGATGGCGATGCAACCGCTGCCGGTGCCGAAGTCTAAAGCGGTTGAGGGTTGAGGGTTGAGAGTTGAAAGCAAATTCCAGCTTAATTCGGCGAGGATTTCCGTTTCCGGACGGGGAACCAGGACCTGACGGTTCACGGCGATTTCATAACCGCAGAAGGAAGTTGAGCCGGTGATGTGCTGGAGCGGTTCGCGTTGCCCGCGGCGTTTGATGCATTCCCGCAACGAGTCGGTTTCCGCCGGCGTGAGCGCACGCTCGAAATTCAGATACAATTTCATGCGCGGCATCTTCAACAGGTGCGCCAGCAGGAGTTCGGTTTGCAGGCGCGGCGAATCAACGCCTTTTTTGGCTAAAAAATCCGCACTCTTCTGAATCGCCTCAAGAACGGTCACAGGGGAAATCTAAATTGGAACCGCCGAATTAAAAACTCTTTTGGTTGGAAACATTTTTGTCGCGGCTGTGGATGAACAGGCCGGTTTGGTAAACGATGTAATAACCGGCTGTCAGCCCAAAAATGAAGAAGGTCAACGGACTTTGCATGGGCGGCGGATGGTAGGGTGCGACGGCAACATCGTGGATGATCATGAAGCGATATGCGATCCGTCCGATCAGCAATGCCGACAGGGTGACTCCGATGAGGGTGTTGGGTGTGTAAAAGTGCCCGGCGGCGGTCGTTTCAAATTGTGTCAGGCGCAGGCCGATCCACCCCAGCACCAAGCCCAGCGACAGGCCCCCGCCAATGCCCCAAAGCAGGCGTGGCTGAGACAGCGATACCGCGATGATGATTGTGCTGAACAAGCTGAGAATGAAAACGGAAACCATGGCGCGCCGTGGCCGCAGGGGTTGCCGGCCAATGTTGCGACGAACGCGTTGGTAAATCCGCCAGACAATAAAGGCGAGCGCCGCACCAAAGACGGGAGTGGAGGACGTCATTTACGCAGGCTAGATTTTCATTGATGCTTGTCCAGACGAAACGCCGTTTGCTTTCCAGCCCCGCTCTAATCGCCCTCAGGCACAAACCGGGTCGGTGCAGCTGGAAGCCGGTTGCTCGGGCAGCCGGGTCATCAGCTCCATCAGGCCGCGATATTCGAGGAGACGTTCCTGCCAGCGGGGGACATCGGCGTCGGCAAGATTCAGCAAGGCCAGTGCGGACCTGAACTCCGGATCGTTGACGGCGGACGGTTGTTCGCGGCTGTGTGCCAGAATATTTCCAAGACATACTCCGGCGGCGATCCGTTGTGAGTCGCCGGGGCCGGACGGATGGTGATGAAAACGCACGCCTGCGATCAAAGGATCGGGGAGTTTCCAGCGTTCCAGCAGACAGGCTCCGACTTCGGCATGGCTGTAACCGTAGCTTTTGATTTCCGTTTCGGAAGGCGACGTATTGGTTTGTCCGGCCCGCAGCCGCCGCAGGGCATAATCTTTGCCGTACATCCGGGCGAGCACGACCTTGCCAATGTCGTGCAGCAGTCCGGCAGTGAAGAGCAGACTGCCCTCGAGGCCGGCCGATTCCGCCACGAATTTTGAGCCATAGGCGGTGGTAACACTGTGTTCCCAAAGCCGCTTGCCGTCCAGACAAGCCGCGACTGGCAACTGAAAACATTCCCCGCCATTGATCATGGCCACGAGCAAATACACGGATTGATAACCGATCTGGTTGATTGCGACCCGAACATCGCTTACGTGCGTGGGAGCGCCGAAAAATGCACTGTTGCAAATCTGCAGCAGTTTGGCGGTCAATGACGGGTCCAGCGCCACCATGTCCACAATCTCATCGAAATTCGAATCCACGTCGGTGAGCATGGGCAGCAACCGTGGCAGCAGCGACGGTGACAGCGGCAGAACCTCCACCTGATCCAGCAATTTATCAATTGTATCCATCAAAAAAACATGTGTTCAGAACTGGACCACAGTTTATGGTCCCATTGGTAATTCGGTTGAAATGGGAAGACCTGAAGCTTTATTTCCCCGCCACACCCTTGAGATAGGCAAGAATGAGTTCGGGCAGGTCCTGGCTGTAACCGCCCTCCAGCGCGCTGAACATGGGCAAGCCGAACGCACGCAACGACCGGCCGAGCCAGTAAAAATCCTCGATGGCGAGCACACCTTGCACCAGCGGATCGCGGACATAGGCGTCGAATCCGGCGGACACGGCAACCAGATCGGGCTGGAACTGTTTCAAATCGGCCAGCGCGCGCGCAAGGGCGGTGCGATACGTTTCGCGCGGCGCGTCCGGCGCAACGGGATAGTTGAAGCAGTTATTCCCGGCGTTGACGGCGCCCGTGTCGGGATAGCACGGGTGCTGATGGACGGAAAAAACCGCGATCCCTGGCCGGTCGAGCAAAATCGCTTCCGTCCCGTTGCCATGATGCACGTCAAAATCAAAAACTGCGACACGCTTGGTGCCGGTGGCTGCGGCTTCGAGCGCGGCAATGGCAACGTTGTTCAGGTAGCAAAACCCCATCGCCTGGTCGCGCGTGGCGTGATGGCCCGGAGGCCGCATCAAACTAAAGGCATGTTCACCACTGCGCGCGGCGGCCAGCGCATCGAGTGCGGCGGCAACGGAGGCGCGGGCGTAGCTGGCGATGTCTTCGTAATACGGCGTGTCGGCATCGAACGGCTTCGGGATTTGCAAACGTGCGAGCAATTCCGGAGCGTGGGCGCGAAGAATCTGGGCATCAGTCACCTGGCCCGGAACGGCCCATTCAATCGCCAATTCGGTCTGGCTTTGCAACAACGCCAGCGTCTCCGTGATGCGCTCGGGTCGTTCAGGATGGCCGGGGTGGGAGTAGCCCGCGCAACGCTCGTCGGTGATGATTTTCATTCGGCGCCGCCACGCTTAACAAAAAGTTTGTCCCGAGGGGAGCAGATTCTTTTTTGCAATTGCGGGACACTCCGCTACGTTGGTTCGCATCCAAATAATTATGAAGGAACAAATGCTTGCAGTTGCGGCAGCGCTGGGTGTCTTGACGATTAATGCCGGTGCCTGGGATTACGAAGGACATCATGCCATCAACGAACTGGCGCTGGCGTCGTTGCCGGCGGATTTCGGCGGCTTCACCCTGACTTCCGCCATGCGGAATCGCATCGCGTTCCTCGCGGGCGAGCCGGATCGCTGGCGGAACGTGGGCGATCTGCCGCTCAAACACGTCAACGGGCCGGATCATTACATTGATCTGGAGGATTTGAAACTTTACGGACTGACGCCGGAGACATTGCCGTTGCTGCGTTATGACATGGTCGCGGACATCGCGCGGGAACGGACGGCGCACCCGGAGAAATTTCCGCCAATTGATCCGGCCAGGGATGCCGACCATACCCGCGAGTTGAGCGGGTTCCTGCCCTGGGCAATCACTGAAAACTACGAAAAGCTGAAGTCCTGTTTCAGTTATCTAAAAACGTTTCAGAAATACGGCGGCACGCCGGAGGAGATCGCCGACGCGCAGGCCAACATCGTCTATGTCATGGGGGTGATGGGTCATTACGTTGGCGACGGATCGCAGCCGTTGCACACGACGATGTATTTCAACGGCTGGATCGGGAACAACCCACATGGCTACACGACCAACCAGAAGTTCCACGCCTGGATTGACGGTGGGTACTTTCACAAGACCGGCGGAATTGACGTCGGGGGGCTGGCCGGGAAAATTCATGTGGCCCAACGCCTGGTCAATGCGAACCAGCCCGACGGAATGTTCCATGACGTCGTGGAATTTCTCTTCGAGCAAAACAAGCTGGTCGAGCCGCTATACGAACTGGAAAAGGAAGGCAAGTTGAGCGGCGAGGGTGACCAGGGCCTGGCAGGCCGGACGTTTCTGGACGGCCAACTGGTCAAGGGCGGCCAGATGCTGGGCGACATTTGGTACACGGCGTGGCTCGAAGCTCCCGAGGATCAATATCTCCAGACACAACTGGCACAGCGTAATGCAGCTCCACCGGGAACGATGAAAAAGCCGTGAGTTAACCCGGTTTGCCTGCTGCGTCCCGGTCCTGGCGCGGCGACCGATGCCGCCTGGTTTTGGAATTGGCTGGCAAAACGATTTCGCAGATGCCGCAGAATGTTTTTATTTATCCGCATTATCTGTGTAATCTACAGGTCGCAACATGAAACACTTCAAGGCCATCGCCGCGATGTCGCTGAACCGCGTGATCGGCGCGGGGAACAAAATCCCCTGGCACCTGCCGGAGGATTTCAAGTGGTTCAAGCAGATGACCTCCGGCAACGTCGTCATCATGGGGCGCAAAACCTTCGAAAGTCTTGGCAAACCGCTGCCCAACCGCATCAACATCGTCCTGAGCCGGCACCCCGGCCGGCTGCAGCGTGATTTTCCGGAGGTCTTCGGCGACGCCTGGGTCGGTCGTGGCAAGACGCATATTCCCGACCGGCCGCACCAGTTTGAACTGCCGAAGGTCGGCGGTGCGGCGACGGTGGATCTGCGCATCATCAAGGATTTCCTGAAGCTGGATCCGGCGAGCTCGCCGCTGGAATTTTTCATCGCCGGCGGCGCGCAGGTTTATGAACAGGCCTTGCCGCTGTGTTCTGATCTTTACCTGACGCTGGTGAACCGCGAGGTGGAAGGCGATGCCTTTTTCCCACCGTTCGAGGACAAGTTTGAACTGGTGGAAACTCTCCGCGACGAACCAGAGTACAAGATCCTGCATTACCAGCGGCGGAGCATGCTGTAGCGGCGCTCTGTGAGCGCCGGAACTCGATTCTGCGTACGACTGCCGGTCACAGACCGCCGCTACAAACAAAAACAGGCGGACCGTTGCCGGCCCGCCTGCGTGAAACCAATTTTGGTACGGAGATTTATTCCGTCTTCTGCGCCTCATCGGCGGCGTCGAAGGCGTGTTGCAACGCCACGAGGTCTTCGCCGGGTTTGAGGGCATCAAATATTTTCTGCTCTTCCTTGAGCTGTTCGTCGGTGTAGCTCGCGGCCTTGATGGACAGACCGATGCGGCGTTCGCCCTTGTCAATCTTGATGACGCGCGCGGTCACATCCTGGCCGGCCTTGAGCACGTTCTTGATCTTGTCCACGCGGTCCTCGCTGACCTGCGAGATGTGAACGAGACCGTCAATGTCGTGTTGCAGACCGATGAAGGCGCCGAAGCTCGCGAGCTTCGTGACCTTGCCTTCGACGACATCGCCGACCTTGTACAGCGTGTCAATGTTCGCCCAGGGATCCGTGGAGAGCTGCTTCATGCCGAGCGCGATGCGCTGGTTCGGACGGTCCACTTCGAGCACCACAGCCTCGACTTCGTCGCCCTTCTTGAGCACCTCGGACGGGTGGTTGATCTTGCGGGTCCAGGACACGTCGGATACGTGAATCATGCCGTCAATGCCCTCTTCCAGTTCCACGAACGCACCGTAGCTGGTGAGGTTGCGCACCTTGCCCTTGACGTGGGTGCCGACCTGGTATTTTTGCGCGGCGTTGTCCCACGGATTGGATTCGAGCTGGCGGACGCCGAGGGAGATTTTTTGCTCCTCGCGGTTGATGCCAAGCACGATGGCTTCAATTTCCTGGTCCTGCTTGAGCACGTCGCTGGGCTTGGCCACGCGCTTGGTCCAGGACAGTTCGGTGACGTGGACGAGACCTTCGACGCCCATCTCCAGTTGCACAAACGCGCCGTAGGGCACGAGGCTGACGACCTTGCCCTTGACCTTCGCGCCAACAGGGTACTTCGTCTCGATGTTGTCCCACGGATTGGCGAGCTTCTGCTTGAGGCCGAGGCTGACGCGCTCCTTTTCCTTGTTCACGTCGAGCACGACCACGTCGATTTCCTGTCCGACCTTGAGAATTTCCGAAGGATGCGCGATGCGACCCCAGCTCATATCGGTGATGTGGAGCAGGCCGTCAATGCCGTTCAGCTCGATGAACGCGCCGAAATCGGTGATGTTCTTGACGGTGCCCTTGCGGATGTCGCCCGGCACCATTTCCGCCAGCAGCTTGGAACGCTTGTCGTTGCGTTCCTGCTCGATCAGCTCGCGGCGGGAGAGCACGATGTTCTGGCGCTCCTGGTTGATCTTGACGACCTTGAATTCGTAGGTGTTGTTGACGAACTGCGCGAGGTTCTTCGGCGTGATGACGTCAATCTGCGACGCGGGCAGGAACGCCTCGACGCCGATGTTGACGACCAGGCCGCCCTTGACGATGGACTTGACCTTGCCCTGGATCGTGCCGCCTTCATTGCAGATCGTGAGGATGCGCTCCCAGTTTTTCTTGAACTCGGCCTTCTCGAACGACAACTCGACGGTGCCGTCCTTGTTTTCGAGCTTCTCGATGAGCACGTCAATCACATCGCCCACCTTGAGCGAGCTGGTATCTAAAAATTCGTTGTTGGGGATGACACCTTCACTTTTATAACCGATGTCCACCAGGACTTCCTTCGGGCGGACTTCAATGATTGTGCCTTTGACTATTTCGCCGGCGGCAAAACGCGTCGCGCTTTGCTTCATGGCCTCTTCCATCGTGAGCATAACTGTTCTTGTTTGAACTGCGGGAGGCTTGGTCGTCCGCGGAGCGGATTTCGAAGACTCCATTGCCTAACCACCGAACGCTGCCGTGGCAACGGAGGGTTGAATGTTAGGTTGTTTGTTGACTGTTGTTTCTCAGCCTTGATGAACATCCGCACACGCGGCGTTCAGGCAGGGTGAACATAAGGGGATTACGTCAAATGGCAAGCAGAATTTAATGAACAAGACTTGCTCCAAAATGAGAAATCTCGCCGGTTTAAATCGAAAGCTGATTGGTGGGCCTGCTCGGACTTGAACCGAGAACCAAAGCATTATGAGTGCTCTGCTCTAACCAATTGAGCTACAGGCCCGCACCAAATTCATTTTGCGTCGGGCCGCGCCCGGGACAAGTTTATTCCGCCGACCGCAACCCTTCCAGGTCTTCGATTTCCAAAAAGCCATGCAACTGGCGGATGCGCGTCGGGTGGCGCATTTTGCGGAGCGCCTTGGCTTCGATCTGGCGGATGCGTTCGCGCGTGACCCGGAATTGCTGTCCGACTTCCTCGAGCGTTCGCGCACAGCCATCGCCCAGGCCAAACCGCAGTTCCAAAACCTTCCGCTCGCGTTCGGTCAGACTGCACAGCACATCGCCGAGCTTGTCCTTGAGCAGGCTGAAGCTGGTGATGTCGAACGGATTGTCGGCGGCCTTGTCTTCAATGAAATCGCCGAAATTGGCGTCCTCGGCATCGCCGACCGGGGATTGCAGCGAAATCGGCTGCTGCGCCATTTTCAAGACGGCGCGCACGCGGTCCACGGGGATCTGGATCTCGTCGGAAATCTCCTCGGGCGTTGGCTCGCGGCCGAAATCCTGCAACAGGCGTTTTTGCGTTCGCATCAGCTTGTTGATGATTTCGATCATGTGCACCGGGATGCGGATCGTCCGGGCCTGATCGGCGATGCTGCGCGTGATGGCCTGCCGGATCCACCAGGTGGCATAGGTGGAAAATTTATAACCGCGGCGGTACTCAAATTTTTCGACGGCCTTCATCAGGCCCATGTTGCCCTCCTGAATCAGGTCGAGGAACGACAGGCCGCGGTTGGTGTATTTCTTGGCGATGGAAATGACGAGGCGGAGGTTGGCCTCGACCATTTCGGTTTTGGCCTGGAGCGCCCGGGTGGAATATTCACGCAGGCAGTCGAAGGCCTTGAGGTAATCTTCGTGCGGCATCCGGACAAATTCCTCGAGCGCCTTGATTTTGTGCTGCTCGGCTTCCACCAGGTGCCGTTGCGCGCTGGATTCGCGCTGGGCCTCGGCGTCGGCCAGTGCGCGCAGGCTGTATTGTAATTTGTCGTGGATGTTTTCCGCCACCAGCGCCATTTCCTCGATGACCTTGTGTTTGCAGCAAAATCTGGGAAACGTCTTTTGCAGTTTTTGATCGGTCCGTTTGAACGCCGCCAGGGCGCGGCCCTGTTTGGACTTGTGATGCGTGTTCCGCCATGTGGTGTATTTTTCGTCCACTTCCTGGTCAATCTTCCGGACCTGATCAATCAGCCGGCGCAGCGCGCGCAAGTGCGCGGTGCGGTTGTCCACTTTCTTTTCAAGAATGACCCGGTCAAACCGTTCCCGCGGGGGCTCGACCAGAAGTTTTTCGGCCAGCGCGATGTGTTCCTTGCCGGCGAACCCCAGTCTGTAAATGACATTGCGGATTTCATTTTCGGCGGCCTCGATGCGTTTGGAAATCTCGACTTCCTGTTCGCGGGTCAGCAGTGCCACCTGTCCCATCTGCTTGAGATACATCCGCACCGGGTCGTCGAGGATGTCCAGTCGGGAGGTTTCCTCCTCCTCGCTGTCAGGGGTTTTGACGCGGTCCACCTCCGCCTGATCCACGATTTCAATCTCCAGGCTGCGCAGCTTGGTGAAGATTTTATCCAACTTTTCCGGCACCATGGCGCTTTCCGGCAGCGTTTCGCTGATGTCATTGTAGGTCAGGTGCCCTTGTTCCTGCGCCAGGCGGACCAGCTCCTTGATTTTCTCCGAACACTCCGGGTCGGCATCAATTGGCAGCGAACCGTTGGAGGATGGGATGTCTGCAGACACTGCCGCGTTGTGCCTTCCTTTCTTCGGGGACGGATCCACCCTGGGTTTGCGAACCTTCGATTTTGGCATACGCGTTCAACACTCCCGGCCCAATGCCGAAAGTGCTCAGGAATATGGAAAGTCCGGTCCCACACGTCAAGCGGGGAAATGTCATTTCGTCAGGGCGCCGGCAAATCTGCCGCGGTGAAAATTCTCAGATGTCGGACGCAACGTAGGTATCGCACTTCTTGAGCTCTTCCAGAATCATTTTCACCGTGCGGTCAATCGCCCCCTGATTTTCCCGCACGACCTTTTGCGCGTTGCGTCCCAGCTCCGTGCGGCGGTTTTCATCAGCCAGCAAACCGGCGATGGCGTCTTCGAGTCCTTCCGGATCGCGCACCTGAATGACGCCATTCTGCGCGACAAAGCTCCGGGTGATGTCGGCAAAATTTTGCATGTTCGGGCCCAAAACCATCGCCTTGCCGAGCGCTCCCGGTTCGATCGGGTTTTGCCCGCCCATGGCGGTGAGGCTTTTGCCGACGAACACCACCGTGGCGGCCTGGTAAAAGAAACGTAATTCGCCGGTGGTATTGACCAGCAGGCAATCCACTTCGCCGGGCTTGAACTGGGTGTTGGAAATGATCTCGTTGCGATAAACGAACTTCACGCCGCGTTCCTGCAACTGCCGGCCAACCTCCCGGCACCGCTCAAAATGCCGCGGCACCAGCACGAGGAACAGTTTGGGGAACCGGACACGCAGCCGCCGGGCAATCTCTGCCAGCAGAACTTCCTCGCCGGCGTGCGTGCTGCCGCCGATCACAACGGGCGCGTCCGGCGGCACCCCGAGCTGCCGCAGCAGTCCGGCCACGTTGAGCAGGCGGCGTTCATTGAGTTTGGCCGCGTCAAATTTCAGGTTGCCCACGACGCGGATGGCTTCCGGCCGGCAGCCGACTTCCCGCAGCCGTTGCGCATCGGTTTCATTCTGTGCGCCGACGCCGGCAAAGGAGGCGAACAGCGGGCGGAAGAGAAAACCGAATCGTTTATAGCGCGGATAGGAGCGGTCGGACAGCCGCGCGTTGGCCAGGAAAACGGGGATGCCGAGGCTGCGGGCCCGCCAGATGAAATTCGGCCAGATTTCCGCCTCGACGAGCACGATGACCTTGGGGTTGATGACCGAGAAGGCGCGACTGACACATTTCAACCGGTCAATCGGGTAGTAAATCTTGCTGATGTGCGAGGGCAGCCGGCTGCGCAACTCGCCCATGCCGGTCGTGGTGGTGGTGGACACGACGATTTTGATGTTGGGCACGCGCGGTTCAAGCGCCCGGATGAGCTGCGTGCATAAATTGACCTCGCCGACACTGACGGCGTGGATCCAGACGACATGGCGGTTGGTGAGCGCCTGTTTGAGGTTCGCGCCGAAGTGCCCGAAGCGCTCGCGAAACCCGGGCAGCCAGTTGCCGCGCCGCCACATCCGCATGAAATAATACGGCGCGGATAACACGAAAAAAAACGTAAACAGGATGTTGTAAAGCGTGCGCACCCGAGATTGTGAAACCCGAAGGTCTTACTCTTCCGTAAACGGACGCCGGGCGCAAAGAAAATGTTACAAGCCGGTGACTTTTCAGCGGTGAAAGAAAACCAGCCAGACCACCAGCAGCACCGGCAACAGGAATGGCAGGGTGAATTTCAGCATGAATCCGGGAAACGTCGGCATGGGGATTTTTTGCTGGTCGGCAACGGCCTTGACCATGAAATTCGGCCCGTTGCCGATGTAGGTGGCTGCGCCAAAGAACACCGCGCCAACGCTGATGGCCAGCAAATCAAGGGCGTGGTGCTCCAGCAACTGGCCAATGTCATTCGAATTCATGGTGCCGGACAGCGCACTGAGAAAACCGAGATACGTCGGCGCGTTGTCGAGCGCGGCCGACAAGATTCCCGTGCACCAGAAAAACATCCCGGCGCCGGGGTTGGCCCCGAGCCAGTCGCCGGCGTGCGTGCCAATGAAGTCAAGCGCAGGCATCATGGTTGCAAAAATCCCGGCGAACAGGACGGCGACCTCCTGGATGGGATGGAAATTAAAGTCGTTCGCCGCATGAACGGATTTTTTTGTTGTAAAGTATGAACCCAGCGCGGCGCCAATCATCAGGGCTTCGCGCAGGCCGGCCGGTCTGGTCACAAACACCGCACCAAGAATGACGGCCAGAAAAAAGACATTTGCCAGTCCGTTGAACTGCCAGGTTTCCGGCGCCGACCCGCGGCCGGGTTCCGGGCGTGGTGCCCGGGTGAAATTGATCCGGTCCAGGGCATAAAACATCGCGAGGAGAATGCCGACGCCCATCACCCACATCGGCCAGCAGTTTTTCGCGATCCACCAAAACGGCACGCCCTGCAGGTAACCAAGAAACAACGGCGGATCGCCGATGGAAGTCAAACTGCCGCCCACATTGGCGACCAGGAAAATAAAAAACGCGATGTGATACCCTGTGACCCGGGGCTGGTTCATCCGGATCCACGGGCGGATCAGCAGCATCGCCGCGCCGGTGGTGCCCAGGACATTCGCAACAACGGCGCCGGCGAATAAAAAAGCGACATTGGCCAGCGGTGTGGCCCGGCCTTTGACGTTGATATGAATGCCGCCGGAAACAACAAAGAGCGAGCCGACCAGGGCAATGAAGCTTGCGTATTCATGCGCCATGTGCGCCACGCGTGCTGACGCGTGCAGGCCCAGCAGATAATAGGCGAGCGCAATGGCGCCCAGCCCAAGCGAAATTTTCGCATAGTGTCGTACCCACCAGTGGCCCGCCACCAACGGGGCCAGGGCCATCATGCCGAGGAGCAGCGCAAAGGGCAGCAGCATCCATGGATTTGGCGTGATGGCTTCGTGGCTCATGCGCTGAAAACTTGCTGCGGCGTGCCAAAGCGAGTCAAACAGAAACGCCCAAAATTGAGCGCCTATTTTACTGCGCACTGCCGGCTTGATTCAAATTTGCTTGTCCGCCATTGGCTGATTTGTTCTATTGCCATCCATGACGCAATCACCCGTCGCGCCACCGCTTGGTTCCCGCTTTTCCAGCCGGTTCGATGAGGTTCACAGCCGGGGTATTGTCAATCCGCCGGCGCAAAGTCCAGCCACCCGCCCCGGTCCTCCGCGATAGAGCATGGCTTTATCATCCCCAAAGATGTCCTTGCGTCAATCCGGGTGGCTCATGGCCATTTTGATTGTTCTGGTCACCATCGGGTTGCATTCCTTTTTTCGGGCTCACATCGGCGGGTTCTGGCGCGATGAAGTGAATCTCATCAATCTTGCCCAGGGTCATTCCATTGGCGACATGAGAAAGGATTCTTTTCCGCTGCTCATGCCGCTGTTGATTCACAGCTGGTTTGGATTGGGTTTGTCTGAGCCCGGCCTCCGGTGGCTTGGCTTTTTCATAGGGATGGGAACCCTCGTTGCCCTGTTGTTTTCAACCTGGAAAATCAACCGGACGCCGCCGCTCTTTGGGCTGGTGTTGCTGGGGTTGAACAGCACGTTGATCGTGTACGGTGATTCAATGCGCGCCTATGGATTGGGTTGTGTATTTATCATCCTGACCACCTTTTGCGCCGGCCATTTTCTTTCAAAGCCCGATTGGAAGCGCGCTGGCTGGTTGACGTTGACGAGTGTCGCGAGCGTGCAAACGCTGTATCACAACTCGATTCTGGTGGGGGCCATCTGCCTGGGCAGCATCCTGGTTCTGGTCCGCCGCCAAAACTGGGCCGATGCTGCAAAAGTTTTTGGGGCGGGGGCCGTTGCCGCCATTTCCCTCCTGCCTTATGTTCCCAATCTGCTTGCCGGTCGTGAAAGTTCCGCGACCCTGCGCACCGGGCTGAAAACCTCGCGTTTGATTGAAGGGTTCATGGACGGCTTCGGTTTTCCGCTCGAACAATACACGTACATCTGGGGAATCCTCGCGGCCCTGCTGCTGTTGTTTTGCTGCCGGTCAATCGGTGACAAAACATCACCGGATGAATCCGATGCCAGGAGACGCAATCAGGATTTGTTGCTGTTTGCGGTTGCCACTTTTTTCATCGGCCTGGTGGGGACCTTGATCTTCCTGAAACTCGCCGCCTACCCCGCTCAATCCTGGTATCTGCTGCCACTCATGGCTGTCGCCATCACCTGCCTGGACATCTCCTGGCCGCTTTGGCCGAGACAAACTCACCTGCCCATTTTTGGATTTGCGATGGCCACCGCCTTGATTGCCGTCCCCATTGCCATACGCGATCTGGATTATCACTTCACGAACATTGATATCTGGTCCCGGCAGATGAAAACCGAGGTCGCCCCGGAAGATTACGTCATCGTGCTCCCGTGGTTTTGCGGCATCACCTTCGCGCACGACTTCAAAAATCCGACCGCCTGGGACACCCTGCCGCCGATCAGCGACCATACCGTCCATCGTTTTGACCTGGTGAAAATGGAAATGCAGGACACCAACGCCATCGTGCCCCTGTTGCAAAAAGTCACCGCCACGCTCCAGTCCGGCCACCGGGTCTGGATTCTCGCACAGATGGGCTGCATGGATGTTCCGGAGCCCGGCACCACTGCTGCGGCCACCCTGCCGCCCGCGCCCTATGCCCCGGTGGGCTGGTCGGAAGTACCCTACACCTGGGTCTGGATTTCCCAGGTTGCGCACTATGTTGGGGACCATACCACCCAGTTCGGCCGGGTCAAAAATCCCACCGCCGGCCAGCGCATCGCGGAGAACGCGGAATTGTTCTGCGCGTCCGGCTGGCGGGATTCAACCAATCCGGTTCCGGCCAGATAATTCGGCAGCATCGCAGTTGACGCCGTTGCGTGTGCCTGCGAAGTTCATGCTGCTTGGCGCAAAACGAACCTTCGTCGGCGACAAGCAACTTGCTCGCTGACATCGCGCAAACTCCCGCTGTGCAGGCCCTGGCCCGGCGCGTGGAGAATGGCGGAGTGTTGACCTGTGCGGGCGTCAGCCAGGCGGCACAGCCATTTTTTGCGGCGTTTTTCCGGAATTTTCCCCCCCAACGCCCG
>Ga0265338_10002884_pt1 | contig 25071 bp, 17 predicted proteins | sample 42126metaG_FD_193579 | JGI IMG/M metagenome (GOLD analysis project Ga0265338, IMG submission 193579) | Rhizosphere microbial communities from Carex aquatilis grown in University of Washington, Seatle, WA, United States - 4-21-26 metaG | ecosystem: Host-associated > Plants > Roots > Rhizosphere... | reverse complement strand
TACAGATTCTTCGTGTAGTTCGGCTCGTTCCAGACAGAGAACGCATGAACCGCGGGAGCATAGCCGGAACCGTCGTAATGAGTCGCGATGGCGGTCGCAAATGCGCGGAGTGCGGCGATCTTTGGCGACCCTCCCGTCGATGTTGCCGGCTCGACGGCGTAGGCCCAGCTCGGAGGCCCCACGATGTCGATGATAGGGGTGATGCCGGCAGCGTTCGCCGCCGAGACGCTCGCGTCCACGGAGCTCCAGTGGTAATAGGGCGATGTCGGATCGTTGGGGTCGAATCCGCTCGCGGGGAGCGTTCTCGGCGCGATCGAAGCCCACGACACGACGAGGCGGGCGTACGTCGCGCCGGCCTGGCCGACCATCGCGAACGCCGTCCCCCGTTGCGGGCTAGTGAAGATCCGATCGGCGATCCCCGAGTCGATTGGTGCCGTCGGGCCTGTCGTCGCCGTGGGGAGCGAGCGAGCGTCTGTCCGGGCCGTAGCCGCGGTGGCGGCGATGCCGGCGGCGGCGACGCAAATCAGAGGGAGAGCTATCCGCCGCCGTGCGTGTCTCCTCGTTCCCGCCACTGCTGGAACGCTACCGGCGTCTTACCCGCCAGCCGGGAAGGGCGTGACGGTCATGTTCTCGTTGCTCGGCTTCGTGAGCGAGAACGTCGCCGAGGTCACGCCGCCCGCGGAAGCCCGCATCGAGTACGAGGACTTCGCGTGGACGGACAGGGTCCCCTCGAAGATCCCGTAGTTGTTGGAGGTGATCGCTGCGACGGTCTTCCACTTCCTGCCGACCTTCATCTGGATCGTCACGTCCTGCGTGTTGCTCGTCGCGTCGCGCCCCCAGAGCTGCACCTTCCCACCCGACTTGATGTAGGCGACGAACGGCATGCGGAACGGTGCGAGCAGCGGCTTCACCTTCGCGCCGGAGAGGGAGGACGAGTTGGTGTAGAGGCCGCTCTGGAACGGAGTGCTCTTCGGCTCGTCCTGGAGCAGGAACCAGGTCCCGAGGGTGGCGCCGGATTTCCACAGCTGGTAGAAGGACTCGCCTACCCAGCGCGTCAGGAGCCCGATCGGAACGCCATGCTTGTTCGGCGGGTTCGAGGACCAGCCGATCTCCGTGACCCAGAACGGCGGAGCTTTCCCCGATTCGGTGGTGATGGCTCCGACCTGATAGGCCGCCTGAAGCAGCTTGTTCATCGTCGGCAGGTCGCCGAGCTCGACTCCGCCGTTGGCGCTCGCCTTGCCGTAGGGGCCCTTGTCCGAGTACGGATGATGCGTCCACACGTCGAACTTGGCCTTCGCGCTGCACGTGTGCTTCACCGGCGTTGTGGTCGAGAGGCAGAGCATCTTCTGCATGAAGGTGAGCGGCGGGATCACCGAGTTCTTGTCCGTCTTGGAGGGCGCGTGCTTGAACGGAGCGAGCTCGCCGGCGAGCGCGAGGTTCTGCGAGCTCACCGCATGCACCGAGTCCGCCACCGCATTGACCATCGACCGGTAGTAGGTCGGGTCTTGCGGAAAGAAGTTCCGGTTGAAATTCATCTCGTTGTAAACAGAGAAGGCATGAACAGCGGGGGCGGGGCCTGAGCCGTCGTAACGAGTCGCGAGGGCGGTCGCGAACTTGCCAAGCTTGTCGATGTCCGGCTGCCCGCCGGTCCATGTGCCCGGGTTGACGTGGTAGGCCCACGTCGGCGTCCCCACGACGTCGAGGATCGGCTGGACACCATTCGCCACCGCCGCCGACACGGTCGCATCGAGGGAGCTCCAGCGGTAATACGGCGACCCCGGGTCGGTCGGATCGAATCCGCTCGAGGGCAGGGTCAGCGGCGCTATCGACTTCCACGACACGCCGATGCGCGCATACGTCGCGCCGGCTTCGCTGGTCATCGCGAACGCCGACGTCCGCTGCGACGTCACGAAGAGCGGGTCGTAAAGCGCCGTCGCCAGTGGCGGTGTCGAGCCCGTTGTCAGAGAGATGATCGTCGTGCGGGCAGTGGCCGCGGTCGCGGCGACTCCGGTAACGACTGCGCAAACGAGGGAGAGCGCGAACCACCGCATTGCCTTGCCCCTTCCATCAGTGCCCCCGGCGACGGTGTTCCGGCGCGACCGCAGAGAATCCATCACCCTCACGCCGGGCGTTGTACCAGAAGCCTCACAAACCTGTTCGAGTGCTTTACCACGCCCTTACAGAAAAGCCGCCACATCAGAACGCGCCCCGCCGGCCGAAGACGGCCGGCAGCGTCATCAGGAGAATTCGGACGTCGCGAAGGAGCGTGAGGTTCTCGATGTACTCGCGCTCGACGGCGAGACGCTCGCCGAACTCCAGGTGGCCGCGGCCGTAGACCTGCATCGGGCCGGTGATCCCCGGTTTAACCTTCAGCCGGAACTGGTGCTCGGGCAGGTAGCGCTCGACGAGGTCGACCTGCTCCGGCCGAGGCCCGACGAGAGACATCTCACCGCGGAGGACGTTGATGAGCTGGGGCAGCTCGTCGAGACTCGTCCGTCGCAGCAGCCCCCCGACGCGAGTCACGCGCGGGTCGGCCGTGAGCTTGAACATCGGGTCTGCCAACTGCTCGAACGGGACGATCTCCTTGAGCCTCTCTTCCGCATCCCGAACCATCGTCCGGAACTTGAGCATCACGAACGGCGCCCCGTTCTCACCGGCTCGTGTCTGACGGAAAGTGACGGGCAGGCCGCCGTCGACCAGCACGGCGACGGCCACGAGGAGAAAGACGGGCAGCGTCACGACGAGCGTCAGCGCGGCGACCACAACGTCGAAGACGCGCTTGAGGGCGACGGTCGACCGCGAGATGTCCCAGGTGTTGTAGTCGAGCAGCGGCAAGTCTGCGATGCGCCCGAGATGCGTCGCGCTGCCGAACATTCCGCGCGTCGGCGGAATCACGGTGAGCCGCAGGCCGCGAAGACGGCAGAACGGGAGAAGCTCTGCGAGTAGGTCCTCGTTGAACTCGCTGCAGGCGACCACGATCCGGTCGAGCCCTTTGCCGATCCCACCGAGGCGCCCATGCAGCTCGGCGCAGCTGTCGATCTGTCCCCTGACCTCTGCATGGATGTCAGGGAAGAGCTCGAGCTTGCGAGCGAAGGCCTGGGCCAGCGGACCCGACCCGACGACGAGCACTCGTTGTGGCTCCGTCGCGCGCCGCCAGAGCCCACGCGCCGCCGCGCGCAAGACGAATGCAAACGCGAACGTCGCTCCCCCGAGGAGCACCCGGCCGGCGGGACTCACCTGCAGCGCGGGGAACGGCGCGAGCAGGAGCGAGATGAGCGTCACGCTGATCAGCACCCACATGAGGAGCCACGGCACCTCGTCGACCGTCAGATGGCGCATCGTCTGCTGGTCCCGGTCATACAGACGGGCGAGCTTCGCGACCACGATCCAGATCGGAGCGGCGAGCACGAACACGAGCGCAGGCCCCCTGCGTCCGTCCCAGAACGCAGCCGCAACCGCGGCGAGGACGACCGCCAGCATGTCCGCGGTGGCGAGCATCCGCCGCAGGAGAGGCTCGGGACCGTAACGCTGGGCGTCGCGCATGGGGTCGAGCAGCAGCTCTGCATCGTCGGCCGGCCGACCGGCGACGACCTCGCCGTCGCTCATGGCATGTTCCCCCTCTGCCGAAGAGTCGAGCTAACGCGGGGACGGTTTCTCCGGATGCGCACGGCTGCCGGGATCAGCGGATGAGCTGCGAGTGGGGGTTGAGCCGTCGGGCCTCCGCGAGGTCGCGCTTCGCCTGTTCGACATGACCAAGCTCCGTCTCGATGCGGGCGGCGGTGGCCCAGAGGCTCCAGTCGCGCGGCGCCCGTGTGAGAGCGCTGCCGACCCAGTCCGCAGCGAGGAGGTACTGATGCTCGGCCTCGTACACGAGGCCGACCTGGAGGTACGGGCCGGCGGCCCACGGCTCGATCGCCTTCGCGGCAAGCGCCTGGGCACGCGCGCGCGCGCCGTCGTTGGCGTTCACTGCCGCCTGGCTGTTGCGGAGGTGAACGCCGGCGGCGAGCACGACGAACTGCGCGATGACGGCGCCCACCGCAACCACGGCGAGCGCCGGCCGAGCAGCGCCGATCGGGCTTGCGGAGGGCTTACGCGTCGAGGGCCGGGAGCCGAGCGCGACTCCCAGCATTCCGACTCCGACGATCGCAATCCCTGCCAGTTGCCAGACCCAGTCGTACGCAGCGGCAACGAAGAAGGCGATCCCACACGCCGCGGCGGCTGCGACCTCTGCGCTTTGCAGGGCGCGGGCGGCGCGGATCGCGCCCGCGACCGCCGCGAGAACGGCACCGCCGAGGAGCAGGAACCCGATGATCCCGAGCTCGGCGAGCGCCTCGAGATAGAGGGAGTGCGCGCTCGCGGTGAAGACGGGGAGGGATCCGTGTTGGAGCCACCACGCCTCCCAGGAGCCGGCGCCTCCGCCGTTCAGCGGGTGCGCGCGGAACTCGTTGAGAGCGGCGCCCCAGAACTGCCAGCGGCCGCTGCCGGAGGTGCCCAGCAGGTGCGCCGTCGTGGCGGTCGAGCCCGTCTGCCCGGCGACGGCGACCTTCTTGAACTCGTCGAACTTCCGAATCGGATGGGAGGCGACCAACACGGCGAGCGCGAGGACGACGGCAAGCGCCACCGCGGCAATACCCGCGGCACGGGGCGGCGAGGGAAGACGGCGTCCCAGCTCGGCGAGCCCGAGCCAGAGGAGAGCCGAGATGACGCAGACGGCTCCGATCAGGAGCGCTGCCCGGTGCCCCTGCTCGACGCCGAGCGCGGGGCTCATCACACCCGGCGTGCACCGGCCACCGGAACCGCAGCCGTCGACGAGGGCCTTCTTGTGGACGAGCGTCGCGACGGCCGCCACACCTCCGACGCCGCCGACGCCGATCGCAGCAACCGCGGCCCACCGTCTCGGCGTGAGCACGAGATAGCCGAGCATGCCGATTCCCGCCGCGACGAATGCGCCGCGAGACGACGCGAAGTACATGTCGGCGGCGATGATCGGCAGCGGCAGCGCCGCCAGGGCGGACAAGACGCGCGAACGCTGGGACGTCATGACCGCCAGCAGGAGCGGGTAGGCGAGCGCGACCTCGATGGCGAGGCCGTTCCAGTATCCGAGCGGGAAGCTGAGGCGCGCGGCTAGCGCCGGGAGGAGCGACGTGTCGGGTTGTATGCCGAACGAGCTGGGAAAGAGCCGGCTCACCAGGGCAACGCAGGCGATTCCCGTCAGGCCGAGCGCCGCTCCGCCCGCGAGGATGCGGGCCGGGACGATTCGTGCGAGCGCGACGGCGAGCGCAAGCACGGCCACGTAGAGGGAGACCTGATCGAACTGCGCGAACGCCCGCCCGTCGTCGGACGCCCAACGCATCGAGAGCACCGTCCAGACTGCGAAGGTCGCCAGCAGGCCTACGGCGGCGATTGTGAGCCGGTCAAGGCCGAACCGCGCCGACGCGAGGCCGGTCGCCGCGCCAAGTCCAAGGATCCACCACGCCACGATCCCGGCATACGCTTGGGTCGTTCCATCGAAGCCGCCGTTCGCGTAGGAGAGCGCGAAGACGGCGGTTGCGACCCCGAATCCGACTGCGATGCTTCGGGTGGTCAGAGCGGAGATGTTTCGGACCACCGCAGCGTGGAAAAGGGTTTGCCTTTGCGCCACAGTGCGCTAGAGTACCGCGCATGTTGAGGGGGTTCTGCGGGCTTGGTCTCGTCGGCGTATGCGCTGTCGCAGCGCTCGTCGGACCCTCCGTCGCGCTTGCCTGTGACCACAGCGGGTCAGCCGTCAGTATCTACAGCGATTGCCCGACGAACGCCGGCGGGAAGGCCCCCAAGCATTCCCATAAAGGAACGCCCAGTGGGAACACGCAGCCGACTTACGTTCAGCCGGCTCCGCCGGTACCGGTCTCGCATGTGACGAAGCGTGCGCTCGCACACTCCGGCAAGGACAAGAAGGTCCTGAAGAACCTCGTCTCGAATCCCAACCTCGTCGAGTCCCGGCGCCTCAACGCGGAGCCGACGGCCGCAGCGATCGGAGCGACATCTCTCGGCTCGACGTTCGACCTCGGTTCAGGACCGACGATCCTCTTTGCCTTGCTCATCGGCACCGTGCTCTTACTGCTCGGTTCCGGTGGTGTTCGCACCTGGCGCAACCGGCATCGCGCGTAGAACCGCAACGGTCGTCGTCCCGACGCATCTCGGCGGGCGACGGCTCGAGCGCGTGCTCGACTCGCTCGCCGAGCAGACCGCGCGGGCGCGCACGATCGTCGTCGACAACGCCGGGCCCGGCGACGTGGCGGAGATCGTGGGCCGCCACGATTTCGCCGAGCACCTTCGCCTGAACGAGAACGTCGGCTTCGGTCGCGCCGTCAATCGCGCCGCGGCCATGAGCCGCGAGGACGTGCTCGTGTTCGTGAACGACGACTGCGTCTGCCACCCCGGCTTCCTCGACGAGCTCGTGCGCGCTCTCGACCCGGCCGAGGGCGTCGTCATGGCGGCGGGCGTCCTCGTCGAAGCGCACGACGAGACCACGATCGACACGGCCGGAGTGGAGGTCAGCGACACGCTCCTCGGCTTCGACTACCTGAACGGCGTGCCGCTCGCGTCCATCGGGCCTGAGACGCTCGCTCCGGTCGGCCCCTGCGGCGGAGCTGCTGCCTTCGATCGCGCAGCCTTCGCGGAGGTGGGCGGCTTCGACGAGAACCTATTCGCCTACTGGGAGGACGTCGACCTCACGCTGCGGCTCGTCCGTGCCGGCGGCCGCTGCGCGTTAGCGACTCGGGCCGTCGGAACACACGAGCACTCGGCGACACTCGGCTCCGGCTCGAGCCGGAAGAACTACCTCATGGGTTGGGGACGGGGCTACGTCCTGCGCAAGTGGAGCGTGGTCGGCTCCCCGGGCCGTGCGCTCCGCGTGCTCGCGAACGACGCGGTCGTGTGCGGAGGTCAGCTGGCGCTCGACCGGACGGCGGCGGGCGTCCGCGGGCGCGTCGCCGGATTCCGCGCCGCGCGTAACGTGCCGCGCGAGCGGTACCCGGGAGAGCTGCTCAGCGCGGCACCGCAGTCGCGGCGGACGCTCGGCCGAAGACTGAGAAGGCGCCTGCGGCTCCGCACGCGGGCCGCCGCGCAGGGCTAGTCTGGCCGGCGTGGACGTCGTCATCGTCGCCTTCCACGCGCACGACCGCCTCCGCCGCTGCCTCGAGTCCCTGCGCGACCAGCCCGGTTCGCAGCGCCTCAACGTCGTGGTCGTGGACAACGGCGGCGACGCCGCAACGGCGGCGCTCGTGCGGGAGGTGCTCCCCGACGCCGCGACGATCGAGCCGCATGCGAATCTCGGCTTCGGCCGGGCGTCGAACCTCGGCATCCGCCGCGGGCACGACGAGCACGTGCTCCTTTTCAACCCCGACGTCGAGCTTGCCGCGGGGACGCTCGACCGGCTCGTCGCCGTGCTCGCGGAGCATCCCGACGTCGGCATGGTCGGGCCGGAGCTCGTGCGCGAGGACGGCTCGCTCGATCACGCCGGCCGCCGGTCGTTCCCCACCGTGCTCGGAGCCCTCGGCCACTTCGCCGGCGTCGGCCGCACGCTGCGCGGCGGGCCGCTCGCGCAGTACCGCGCGACGAACGTCGTCTCCGGCCCGGTCGACGCGGTGAACGGGGCGTTCATGCTCTGCCGCCGGGTGGCGCTCGAGGCGGTCGGGCTCTTCGACGAGGGCTACTGGATGTACATGGAGGATCTCGACCTCTGCTACCGGCTGCGGCAGGCCGGGTGGCTCACGTGGTACGAGCCGTCGGTGCAGGCGCTCCACGTCAAGCACGGGACGAGCGGGTCGGTGCGCTCGCCGCGGCTCGTGTGGGCGTTCCACTACGGCATGTTCCGCTTCTATCGGAGCCACTACGCGCCGCAGCGGAGCCCCGCGATGAACTGGCTCGTCTATGCGGGGATAGCCGCGCGAGCGGCCGGAACGCTCGCCGCATCGGTCATGACACGAGCCGTTCTGAAGCGGTCGAACGGGCCGAAGCGCGGGTACAGTGGGGCGCTGTGAGCGTCGCCGAGTACACCCCGCCGCAGCGAATCCGCGACGCGAAGCTCTCCGGGCGCGTCTCGACGGATCTCTCCGATCTTGTCCGTTTCCGGCATCTCATCTGGTACATGGCGACGAGCTCGCTGGCCGTCGAAAGCCGCGGGACGAAGCTCGGCCGATCGTGGTGGGTCATCGAGCCGCTCCTCCTCATGTGCGTGTACACGGTGCTCGTACGCATCTTCCATCGCACCGTGCCGCACTTCCCGCTCCTGGTCCTCGCCTCGATCCTGGCGTTCGAGTTCTTCGGCCGGTCGGTGGGACGCAGCATGACCATGCTGCAGACAGCACAGGTGGCGATGGTGCACGTCGGGTTTCCGCGGTCGGTGGTCCCCCTGGCCGTGACTCTCTCCGAGACGATCCGCTTCGCCGTCTCCGTGATGGCGCTCATCGCCATCTCTGCCGCGTTCGGAATACTGCCCCACCCGGCGACGGCGCTCGTCGTCCCCTTCATGGTCATCAACATGCTGTTCACGCTCGGAGCGAGCTACTTCTTCGCCGCCACAGGCATGTTCTTCCGTGACATGTCCAAGATCACCGGGTACCTGTTCTTCATCCTCTTCCAGCTCGGGTGCGGGATGTTTCCGCTCGCTCTCGTCCCCCCGCACGCCCGGTCCATCGTGATCTTCAACCCTTTCACGACGTTCTTCGAGGGCATCCGAGCGCCGGTTCTGTATGGCACCGCCCCCGACCTCCCCTTCGCGGTGATGAGCGGCGTCGCCGTTCTCTCTGTCCTTGTTCTTCTCGGAGGCTACGTCTACTTCCTGCGGCGCGAAGGCTCATTCTCCAAGGTCGTGCTCTGAAGATGGCATCCGAGGACGTGGCAATCGCGGCGCACGGCTTGGGGGTGAGATTCGACCTCCGCCAGACGAAAGGGCGGACTCTTCGCCGGTCGCTTGCGGCAGCGGTCGGTGCGCGACGCCGGGCCGAGAAGGGCGTCTTTTGGGCGCTCCGCGACGTGAATTTCTCCATCGCTCCGGGAGAGATCCTCGGTGTCATCGGAAAGAACGGATCCGGAAAGAGCACGCTGCTCGAAGTGATCGCAGAGGTCATCGGCCCCGACGAGGGAGCGGTTCAGGTCTCGGGGCGTCGCCCGACGCTGCTCACGATCGGAGCCGGGTTCGAGCGAGAGCTGACGGGACGCGAGAACATCCGGCTGAACGCCGCCTACCTCGGGTTTTCTCGCAAGGCGATCGAACAGGTGATCGAGCCGATCGAGGAGTTCTCCGAGCTCGGCCAGTTCCTCGACCAGCCGCTCAAGACGTACTCGACCGGCATGCGGGCGAGGCTCGGGTTCTCGGTAGCCGTCCACACCGATCCGGACATCCTGCTTCTCGACGAGGTCCTCAGCGTGGGCGACGCCGACTTCCAGGAGAAGTCGCGCCGGCGTTTGGAGGAGATGATGAAGCGTGCCCGCGCGATGGTCGTGGTGAGCCACAGCAGGGACTTCATCGAAGACATCTGCTCGAAGGTTCTGTGGCTCGAGAAAGGTCGAGTTCGTGACTTCGGAGAGCCCGAGCGGGTGATCGCCGACTATCACGCGTCCACCGTTCAACAAAGGCGACCCCGCCCGGCTGCCGGCCAGCAGGCCGCGGTCGCCCCCATCCGGTAGCTCTGTGGTCGCAGAAAGACTCCGCGGACCGCAGATGGGCGCGCGTTCGCGCCGCGCCTATCTGATGCAGCGTGTGCGTGACCTGTACGAGTTCCGCTACCTCGTGCGGTACCTCGTGTCGTCACAGCTCCAGGTCGAGCGCGTGAGCTTTACGTTTGGCTTCGTCTGGTGGCTGCTCGATCCGCTCCTGATGATCGCCATATGGACGGTCGTCATCGTGGGCATTCTCGGACGCGGTTCCAACACCGGCTACCCCTTCCCCCTCTTCCTCATGGCGGCAATGCTTCCCTGGCAGTTCATGAATCGTGCGGTCATGGTCGGTGTCTCCGTTACGCACAACAAGGAACTGCAGATGCGCCAGATCTCGTTCCCGCGCGCCGTCCTTCCGCTGTCCGTCACACTCTCCGAATCGGTGAAGCTGCTCCTCGCGATCGCCATCTTCCCGATCGCAGCGCTGGCATTCGGACAGAGCCTGTCCCCGGTACAACTGCTCGCCGTGCCTCTCATGCCGATCCTGATGACCATCACGGTCGGCATATCCTGGTTTTTCTCGGCCTTGTACTTCGTCTTCCGGGATACCGAGCGGCTCTTAGGCGTCCTCTTCCGGCTCTGGATGTTTCTCTCCCCGGTCATCTACTCGCTCACGCTGGTCCCGGGCCGGTTCCATGTCATCTACGAGCTCAACCCGATGTGCTGGATCCTCGTGTGTTTTCGAGTAGTCCTCGTCTACCACCAGATACCGGGCCCGGCATCCATCGGGGCAGCACTTGCCGCGGCCGTCGTCACGGCGACCATCGGCTTCGTCTTCTTCCACATTCAGGAGCCGCGTTTCGCGAGGCTCAACTGAGGCCGCATGCGGGCGGGCTGCCGATGCTGCTGACCGCGGTCTCTCTGAGTATCGTGCCGCGATGGTAGTAGCCGGTCAACGCGGGCTCTCTAGGAGATGGTCGTGACCGACACGAGTGCAGGGCGCCCCCACGCTGAGCGAGCTCACGCGATTCTCGTCGCCGGCATGCATCGGACGGGGACGTCGGCGATCACGCGGGTCCTCAGTCTGCGAGGGGTCGACCTGCCGCGTGACCTCATGCCCGGCATGCCGGACAACAACGAAGCCGGCTTTTGGGAGCCCCTCCCCGTAGCTGGGGCGAACGACGCGTTTCTTGCGTCAATCGGCTCCGCCTGGGACGACGTGTCTGCGATCGCTCCGTCGGTCTTCGCCTCGGCAAAGGCTGACGCGTTCGCCGACGAGTTGAGCGAGATTCTCCGCGCGGAGTACGGGGAGTCCTCCCTTTTCGTGGTCAAGGACCCTCGGGTGTGCCGGCTTGTGCCGGTGTGGTTGGCAGCCCTCGAGCGCTTTGGCGCTCGACCGTCGTTCGTCATCACGACACGGAACCCCCTCGAGGTCGCGGGCTCGCTGAAGGCACGGGATGGCTTCAGCGCCACGAAGTCCTGCCTTCTCTGGCTGCGCTATCTGCTTGACGCGGAGCGCGACAGCCGTGGCCTTCCGCGAGTTTTCGTGTCGTACGAGCGCCTGCTCCGCGACTGGCTCGCGACGACCGACTACATCGCGCGCGAGTTGCACCTCTCTGTGCCGCCTCCGGATGACGAGGCGAACCGCCAGATCGAGGAGTTTCTTTCCCCCTCCCTCCGCCATCATTCTTTCGACGACTCGGAGCTAAGCGCCCGCCCCGACGTCCTCGAATGGGTCAAGCAGGCGTTCGAGGCCGTCTCGCGCGCGGCGACCGAGGAACGCGAGGTCGACACCAAGGTTCTTGACGAGATACGTACCGAGCTCGACCGCGCCGACCTCGCTTATGGACCGCTTCTCGCGGAGGTTCGGTCAGCCCTGACCGAGCGCGAGGAACTGCTCGCCCACACGACCCAGGAGCTCGCCCACACCACCGAGGAGCTCGCCCACACGACCGAGGAGCTCGCCCAAACGACCCAGGCGCACGAGACGGCACTCGTGGAGCTGAACCAGGCGACCGCCGAGCGAGACGCGTGGTGGCGCGAGGCGGAGGCGCAGCGAGCGGAGGTCACAAGCCTCCAAGAGGAGCTTCGAGACCAGAGCGTCGAGCTCGAAGCAATGCGCGACGCACAGAGCGCGTGGGTGCGCAGGTGGCGGGGTTTCTCGCAGTTCAGGTCGTGGCTGGTGCGAGGGAAGCTGCAGTACGTGCGGCAATACTTCGCTCTGCGCCGTTCGTTCGACTACGACCTGTATCTCGCGGCGAACCCCGATGTCGCGGGTGCCGGGCTGCACCCGCTCCTTCATTACATCGAGCACGGATCTCGGGAGCGGCGCGCCCTCGAGCCGGCGCCTCGCAAGGTGGAGCCGCCACGGACCCCCGCCGACGCGCCTCCGGCCCAGGCGCTTTTGCCGCACCTCCCCACGGCGGCAGACGAGGTGCGCCGGCGGGTACAGCCAGGGCCCGAGTTCGAGGAGTTCGATCGGCAGATCGCCGCCAAGGCGCCGCCCCGTGCGAAGGTGCTGGCGTTCTACCTGCCGCAGTTCCACTCGATACCCGAGAACGACGAGTGGTGGGGCAAAGGGTTCACGGAGTGGTCCAACGTCGCACGAGGCTACCCCCGCTTCGCCGGGCACTACCAGCCACGGGTGCCGCGCGACCTCGGCTTCTACGACCTCGCGAAGCCGGAGACCCTGGCCAGACAAGTCGACCTCGCGCGCGCCGCCGGCATCCACGGGTTCTCGTTCTACTACTACTGGTTCGACGGCAAGCGGCTGCTGGAGCGGCCCGTCGAGCGCCTCCTCGACGACCCGTCGATCGATTTCCCGTTCTGCCTCACCTGGGCGAACGAGAACTGGACCCGGCGCTGGGACGGCCATGACGACGAGATCCTCATCGCGCAAACGTACGACCCGAGCCATGACGCTGCGCTCGTCAACGACCTCCAGCGGCATTTCGCCGATCCGCGCTACATCCGCCTGCAGGGCCGGCCGCTGCTTCTGCTGTACCGGGCCGATCGCATTCCCGACGCTGCGCGCCGAATCGAGCAATGGCGCGAGCTGTGGCGATCGCGTCACAACGAGGAACCGCTGATCTTCATGGCGCAGGCATTCGGCTCCGCCGACCCGCACGCGTTCGGGCTCGACGGTGCATTCGAGTTCCCGCCGCACAAGCTCGTCGAGCGGCTGCCCACGATCAATTCCCGGCTGAGTGTCCTGGATTCCGCGTTCAGCGGCCATGTGGTCGCATACGACGACGTCGTGGCCGAAGCGCTCGCGGAGCCGATGCCGGGGTATCCGCTGTTCCGGACCGCGGTGCCGTCGTGGGACAACGATGCGCGGCGCCAGGGCGCCGGGCTGACACTGCACGGCTCGACCCCCGCGACCTACGAGCGCTGGTTGCGCGCGCTCGCCGACGCCGCGGCACAACAGCCGGTCTTCGGCGAGTCGCTCGTCCTCGTCAACGCTTGGAACGAATGGGCCGAAGCGGCCTACCTCGAGCCGGACCTCCATTACGGCGCGGCATACCTGAATGCGACTGCTCGCGCCGTATGCGCTCCGCCGCCGGCCGAAAAGCTGAAGGTGCTGCTCGTCGGGCATGACGCCCACCAGCACGGCGCCCAGATGATCATCTTGCAGGTAGGTGAGACCCTGAAGAACCAGTTCGGCTGCGACGTCGCCTGCCTGTTACTCGGCGACGGCGCGCTGGTGCCACAGTACGAACAGCTCGGCCGTGTCTACGTAACGAACGGCGACCCCGCGCAAACGCAGGCGGCGCTAGCGAAGCTGCGCCAAGACGGGTTCGAGCTCGCGGTGACGAACACCGTGGTGTCGGGCGACGTTGTGCCGCTGCTGAAGGGGGCGGGGTTCCGCGTGGTCTCGCTCATCCATGAGCTTCCGGGCATCATCGCCGAGATGGGTGTCGAGGCACGCCTCGCGGCGATCCTCGAAGCAAGCGACGCGATCGTCGCACCCTCACAGAAGGTCGCCGACGCGCTCGAGCAGAGCGGCTCGCCGGCGGCGCACGACCGAATAGTGGTGCGGCCGCAGGGGCTGTACAAGGAGCTCGCACCTCCACCCGACGCGCGCGCAAGTCTGCGCCGCCGCCTCGGCATCGGCGAACACTCACGCATCGTGCTGAACGTCGGCTTTGGCGATCGGCGGAAAGGCATCGATACGTTCGTCGACGCCGCAAAGTTCGCGGCCTCGCACGTAGACGACCTGCATTTCGTCTGGGTCGGGAACCTTCACGATGATGCCGAGCACTTGTTCGATGCCGAGATCGGAGACCGGATCCACCTTGTCCCGTACACCGACGACATCGCAGAGCTCTACTTCGGTGCTGATGCCTTCTTCCTCAGTTCGCGCGAAGATCCGTTCCCATCGGTCGTACTCGAAGCGATGTCCGCCGGCCTTCCGGTCGTCGGCATCGCCGGAGCCAGCGGCAGCGAAGCATTGATCTCCCAGCACGGCCGGCTGGTCGACCGCGACGACCTCGCCGGGGTCGTCACCGCCCTCGACGAGGTGATACGCGAAGACGACGAGCGAGCGCGCGAGGCGCGCGCGCGCGTCGTAGCCGAGGAGTACCGGTATGACGACTACTCCTTCGAACTGCTGCGGCTCCTCGACCCCGATCTCGAGAAGGTCTCGGTGGTCGTGCCGAATTACAACTATGCCCGGCACCTCGACGGACGGATGCGCTCGATCTTCGACCAGACGTATCCCGTTTTCGAAACGATCGTTCTCGACGACTGCTCGACGGACGACAGCCTTGCCCGCCTCGACGACATCGCGCGGACTACCCGTCGCCGCTTCCGTGTCATCGCCAACGACGAGAACTCGGGTTCGCCGTTTGCCCAGTGGGAGCGCGGCTCTCGGCTCGCACGTGGAAAGTACGTGTGGGTCGCCGAGGCTGACGACGGCAGCGACCCGCGGTTCCTCGAGGAGGTCGTCTCCCGGGCACGTCGCGAGGGAGCGAGCTTCGCTTTCTCCGACTCGGTGCCGATCGACGAGGACGGTGTCCAGCTGGCCGAGAGCTACAAGGAGTACTACCGCGAGGCTGTCGGGAACCTCATGGACTCGAGCTTCGACCTCGACGGCAAGGCGTTCGTCGAGCAGTGCCTCGCTGAGCGGAATCTCATGCTCAACGCGAGCGCGGTCGTCTGGGACCGTGCGGCGCTGATCGACGCGCTCGACGAGTCCCTCGAGGCCCTGAAGGAGTACCGTCTCACCGGCGACTGGCACCTCTATGCGGCAGCCGCGCTGCAGGCGCCGCGTGTGGCCTACCTCTCGTCGCCTCTCAACATCCACCGCCGTCACGAGTCAAGCGTCACGGCAAGCCTGAACGCACACCGCCACGTCGAGGAGGTCGAACGGGTGCACGATTTCGTTGCCGAGGAACTCGACGTCGACGACACGGTTCGCCAACGCATGCGCGAGTATGCGGACATGCTCCGACGCCAATTCGGTATCGCAACTCAGACGACGCCGGCGGATGAGGATCCCGCGCTCGCTCGGAACGCAGACGCTCCGTGAGCGCGATCACGGTCAAGGAGACGCGAAAGCGGACATCCCCTTTGATAGCTGCAGCGGGGCTCGAGCACCCCCGCGGTACCACATCGAGCCACGCCCTCATCGTGCAGGCGTGGGTAGCCGGCGCCCAACGCGTCCCTGACTCGTTCCGTATCCAGCACGCCGGCCGCACGCTTCGCGAAGGCCCGTTGAACATGCCGCGGCCCGACGTCCCGGCCTCCCTGGGCGCCGAGCTTGAGGGCGTCACCCACGGATTCCGGACCGGCGTGACGCTGCTCGGCCTCCCGCAGGAGCTCACGGTGAGCATCCAGGTCGCGTTCGGCGACGACTACGTCGAGTTGTGGGAGATCGATCTCACCCGGCAACCGCTCGCGGGCGGCGACGAGGGGATGCAGCCTCTCCTGCTCACGACGCTCGGCCGAACAGGCTCGTCGTTGATGATGAGCGTGCTCGAAGCGCATCCAGAAGTCGCGGCGGCCCCGGTATGGACGGGGCCCGGCGAGATGCGGCTACTCATGTACTGGGTCGACGTGCTGAGAACGCTCGCAGCGCCCACCCGCTACTTCAACGCGGTCGTGCCGGAGAAAGCCGGGCAAGCCGGCTGGGCCCTCGAGGACTCCGACAGAAGTCTCTCGTACCCCCTCGACGACGAGGGCATCGCGCGTTCGCTGCACGTCGATCAGGTGGAATTCGCCGCCGATCTGGCTCGACGGCACATTGCAAGCTTCTACAAAGAGATAGCCACGCTGTCGTCGAAGGCCGACCCCCGCTTCTTCGCCGAGAAGTTCCTACCCGGCGCACTCGTGGAGGCAACAGCGGTCGAGCTCTATCCGGGCGCAAGGCAGCTGGTCCTCGTGCGCGACTTCCGCGACATGGTCGCCTCGATCCTTGCGTTCAACGCCAAGCGCGCGCGCGATGGGTTCCTCCGCCAGTCAGGGCAGACGGACGAGGAATGGATCCTCAGCCTCGCCGGATCCGTCAAGCTCCTTGCGAATTCCGCTCGCCTACCGAAGATGCCCACCAGCGTCGTCCGCTACGAGGACCTCGTGCGAACGCCGGAGCGCGTTCTGAGTGGGCTTCTGGACGACATCGGCCTCCGGCGGGACGACGAGATCCTCGCCCGCCTGATCGAGACCGTCGAGTCGAGGTCGTCAAGATCCGATGCACACCGCACCGTGTCGGACACCGAGGCGTCGATCGGCCGATGGCAGTCCGATCTCACTCCGAGCGCTCAGGAGGCATGCCATGAGGCGTTCGGAGAGGCACTCGCTCAATTCGGGTACCGGTAGGAAGACGTTCGACCTCACCGACCCGGACTGGCTAGCGGGCCGGATCGGCATCTGGCGAAACTTCACCCCGCGGCGGAGCCGGATTGTCCCGCCCGAGAACGCTTGCCGGCCTAACGCGAGGGATCTTCCTCTTCCGGATGACGCATGTCTCGCCGTAGAAGCTCACCGACTCACAGTCCGTCAGTGTGGGGGTCCCCTGGTGCCAGATGTCGTTCACATCGTCGACGACGCTTTTGAGGAACTCGACCGTTGCTCCGAACCGACGCAAACCCATCCCGTATTCCTCGAAGTACGACGTATGGATGTCCTCGACGATGTACCAGCCTCCCGGCTTCACCAACGGCCACAGAACTGACATTGAGATGATCTGGTCCTCGGCGCGGTGGGAGCCGTCGTCGATGACGACGTCCGGGTGGCCGACCTCGTCGATCATCTTCTTGAGAAAGTCTCTGTCGTTTTGCGATCCGATGAAAACGCGGATGCGGTTCCTCTTGTCCTCGTGGTGCGCTGCATCGGGCGAGATGTCGACGCCGTTGATGTTCCCGCGTGGAAAGTAGTCCCGCCACATCCGAAGGCTGTTGCCGTCTAGGACGCCGATCTCGACCAGCGTGATCTCGCGCTCGCGCGCCTCGGAGAGATGCTGATCGTAGGCCTCCAGCATCACCCGCTGAGGATTCGCCTTATCGGTGCCGTTCCGCTTCCCGATATCCAGAAGCGACTCAGCCATGTCCACAGACGTAGGCCCTCGCCGACGGAACCACCGCTCCGGACTGGGGATCGGCGCCACGGGGCGGCATCATAAGCCATCCAATGACTTTCGGCTCACCGAGAATGCTTCAACCAGGCTTCTTTGCAGCCCAGACGACCTGGTACGGACTTCCGTGGTTCCAGTCCACACCGACGTCTACGAGGCCACACGCCGAAAGCTGGCCCGCCATCCAGGTGGGCGACACGGTCGTGTCGCCGTAATCAACGACTTCCCCTTTTTCTCCGATGTGGACGATCCCGTCGGACAACGTCTGGTCGACCTTTGCCGCGTCCGCGTACGGATAACCGGGCATCACTAAGAACTCGGCCGGCCGGGTGGTCACGACCAATCGGCCACCGGGACGCAGCGCGACAGCAAGTGCGCGAAGATTGTGCGCGAAGGCCGCGGGCGCCAAATGCGTGAAGACCGAGAACGCGTAGACGACGGAGTAGTGATCCGGCTCCAACTCCGCCGGCGCGAGTCGGGTGGACACCAGCCGGAGTGGGTGGGTAATGCCACAGCTTCGACAAATGTCGAGGCTGCGCTGCCAGGCGTCTACGCCCACAATCTGCTCGACGGCCACATACTTCAGCAATAGGCGAGAGAGGCGACCCCAACCGACTCCGTAGTCGAGGACAGGGCCCCGGTAAAGGTCGTCGCCGGCGGCAGCGACAAGCGAACGGATGAAGGCGAGCGACTGACGCAGCAAGGTCCCGCCGTGAGACCCGCACCAGCTGGTCTGGATCTCCGGCGTCGGCATTACGGGCAGAGCCGCGCCGCTCACGGGCAGATGCCTCGCTGGATCGAGCAGAATGTCGCCCCATACATCGAGCGGGATCGCGCGGGCGAGCCTCGGCAGATCCACCAACGACCCATCGAGCCCGCGATCGAGTGCAGCGATCTCTGACCGGAACGATTCCCAGGCCCAAGTGGGTGGGAATGCTGACGCCCCGCCTTTGTCCGTCACGACTTCCTCTCCCTTCGTTTCACCGGGGCGCACACCTGTTGGACCGAAACGTGCCGAGCTCTTGTTCAGTGCCCCCACCCATCGGAGACCGCGTCGGACACGGAGTTGGCGAGCGAGGCCTATGCTCCCCATATTCCCACAACACGGGATGAAGATGTCCCTCGGGCGCGCTTCACGTCAAGCACGGGACTGGCCACCGCTTCCGGGGACGGTCGCCTCCTGGAACCGAGAATCGCCGTACCAACTCTCGAGTTCGGGCGCGAACGCCTCGTTCATGCGGTCCCACAGGTCGGGTCTGACGTCTCTCTGCCAGCGTCCTACGGACTGCTCGGGGCCGTTGCTCGTCTGATGATTGCGCTGTTGATCCGGTTTCGTCCCTAGGGCGCGTTCGAGCACGGTGGTCGCAGTCTCGGCGGTGCTCTCGACACCGAGGTAGTCGAACAGTCCCGTCAACGTGGGCAGAGGCTCGAGAACCAAGTCCTCGTAGCGCACAAGCAGGCTCCGAGCAGACCGCTCCTGCCAATGGCGAAGGAGCACCTTCGTTTGGCTGGCGAGCCAGTCAACGGACTGCTCCGCCTCCGCGGCTTGTGCGAAACCCCCACGACCTGCCGCCACCCATGAGACCATTGAGGCCAGCATGTCGCGGGGATCGCGCACGAGGAAGACCTCCTTCGCGCCTGGGTCGAGCTCGAGGAGCATGCTCGGAACGAACGAGGGAATGTACTTCTCGACGTAGTAGACGGGATCGACTTTCTGTTGCAGGCCCGCAACGCGCGCGTAGAAGTCACTCGCACTCTCGAGACAGAAGCGCGCCGTTCGCTCCGGATGACTCTCGACCAGCCACTCGAGGATCTCGGGGTCGCGAACCGGCGGAATCGTCCCTGTGCCCTCCGAGCCGAGCCACCAGTTCCCGCTCATGTCCTGCGGAGCTAACGCCTGCGTGATGCTCGCAGGGTCTGAGAGCGCCTTGAACACGTGCGCCCAGTAGGAGCCCATCCGCGGCTCCGCCTCGAACGGACGGTGGCTCACGATCACAGGATGCTCACCTACGAGCCGTGAGAACCACGTGCTTCCCGTCCTGCCCAGCGTGGTCACGACCAGCGGATGGAGCGGCGGAGGCGGTGTCAGACGGAGCGGCTCACGCCGAATGACCAGCTCGGCGAGTTCCACGCGCTCGTCTCCCACCTTGGCGGCGACGCGCAGAGTGGCCTCGAGCGGCAGGTCGAGGAGGCTCACGCGAGTGCGGAACCCCACCGCTGGGTCGCGCTCGGGGAGACCTAGCGTCGTGAGCACATCAGCGCGCGGCTCGCTCAACGGTGCCGCGCGAACGACGGTAGTGCCGTGGAGGATTTCGATGCGTTCGACGGCGCCCGCGGATGCCACGGCCCAGCCCGCGATCGCGATGCTGTAACCCGGCAGCACGGCGCCGGCCGCCAAGGTGTCTATGGATGCCGCCCTGAGAGCGCTCCCCTCGAGCGCCGGCCGCTTGACCGAAATGACCTCGATCATCGAGTGCCGTCAGGCCTAGCCGTCGTAGCCAAACTCCGCGAGCGCCGGCCCGAACTCCTCACTGCACAGCGCCTGAACGTCGGCCGGTAGGTCACGCTTCCAACGTCCGATGGACGCGCCCTGGTCGCGCGAGGTCATGTGGAACGCAAGCTCGGCATCCGGTTCACTTGCCTCCCGCAGGACTCGCTCAACCACAGCGGCCGAGGCGTCGATACCGACGTAGTCGAAGGCCTCACGAAGCACGTCATCCGGCGTCGTCACGAGGTCCTCGTACCGCACGAGATGCGCCTGCTCGCGCCGCCCTTGCCAGTTCTGCATGAGGTTCCGAACGCCCATGGCGAGCCGGCGCACAAAATCGGCGTCGGTCTCCACTCGATCGCGCCCGAACTCGGTGGATCCGCGCTTCTCGTTGAACGCGAGCATCGAAGCGAGCATGTCTCGCGGATCCCGCACGAGAAAGATCTCCTTCGCTCCCGGGTAGAGCTCCCAGAGGAGCACCGAGATAGGGCCGGGAAGGTGCTTCTCGACAGAGAATCTCGCGTTCGGGCGACCGAATTGAGCCATGCACGCGAGGTAGTAGATCTCAGTGGCTTGATGCGCGAACCCGGCGAGCGCGACGACCTGCTCGCCCGCGAGTCTCTCCGCGAGCGCGGGATTCCCCTTCGCCAGCTTCGCCGTGAAGAACGGGTTCGCCCCGACCGACCACTGTTGAGCATGGAAGCCGACCGGTGGTGATGACTCCCGATGGTTGGCCGGCTCGGCCATGACCTGGAGCCAGTGCATCCAGTACCGCTGCGGCCGTTCTTCATACGGATAGGTCCCGTTCAGGACAAGTTCGGGGTGCTTGCTGAGCAATCGCATCAGCCACGTACTCCCGGTGCGACCGAGACTCGACACCATCAGGGGAGAAAGGCGGGGCGTCGTTCCGGGCGGGAGCGCGAGAGCCGGCCGCGTGCCGTCGATCGCACAAACGTCGAACTGTCTACCCGAAACAAGAACGACACGAAGGTTCAAAGTGAATGACCTTGGCAGGCGCACCGTCCCGACCAGTTCCGAGAACCCATACACGCGGAGGCCATCAGATGGTGTTGGCGCAGACTCCTCGCGGTGCTCCGTGACCAACCCAACCCGGACTTCGCGCAATTTCCGCCGTCCGAACCAGACCTCGACGTGATCGACCTCGCTGTCCGCTGTCACCACGCCCTCGAGGAGAAACGCATAAGGCAGGACTCCACGCGAACGTGGGCGCGGAGACATGATGCCGAGTGAGATCCCTGCGGGCAAGCCTTCCATCCGCACACTGGTGATCGTTGCCTCCAACGGAGTCAGCGCCTCCGGAGAGATCGGCAAATCATCGGTGCATACGCGAGCCGTTCCGCCTCCTGCCCAAGCGGGTTCTGCTCATTGCGATCGACCATCTCAGGAGTGAACCAGGAGCTCACCGCGCCATCGTACGTATTACCTTGCGGCCCGGCAGCAGGCCTACTGCAGGTAGCCGAACTCGACCAGGGCCGGCCCGAACTCCTCGTTGCATAGCGCCTGGACGTCGGCCGGTAGGTCACGCTTCCAACGGCCGATGGACGCGTCTTGGTCGCGCGAAGTCATGTGGAACGCAAGCTTAGGATCCGGTGCACTCGCTCGCCGAAGGACGTTCTGCACCATGTCGGCCGAAGCATCGACACCAACGTATTCGAAGGTCTCACGGAGAGTCTTCTCCGGCGTCGTCATGAGGTCTTCGTAACGCACGAGATGCGCCCGCTCACGCCGCGATCGCCAGTTCTGCATGAGGCCCGAGACGGTCGGCGCGAGTTGGCGCACGAAGTCGGTGTCGGTCTCCACGCGATCGCGTCCGAATTTGCTGGTACCGCGCTTCTCGTTGAACGCGAGCATCGAAGCGAGCATGTCTCGCGGATCGCGCGCAAGAAAGATCTCCTTCGCTCCCGGGTAGAGCTCCCAGAGGAGCCGGGGAATGGCGTCAGGACCGTGCTTCTCGACGGAGAATCTCGCGTTCGGATGCCCGAATCGGGCCGCGCACGAGAGGTAATAGGTCTCAACGGCTCGATGGGCGGACCCGGCGAGATCGATGACCTGCTCACCCGCGAGTTTCTCCGCGAGTGCGGGATCTTCCTTCGCCACCGCCGCCGTGAAGTACGGGTTCGCCCCGACCGACCAATGCTGCGCGTGGAAGGTGTCGGGATGTGACGACTCCCGATGGTTCGCCGGCTCGGCCATGATCTGGAGCCAGTGCATCCAGTACCGCTGCTGTCTGGCTTCGAACGGATAGCGCGCGTCCATGACGAGCTCGGGATGCTCGCTGAGCAATCGCATCAGCCATGTCGTTCCCGTCCGGCCGAGACTCGTGACCATCAGAGGGGAAAGCTGCACTGCCGTTCCGGCCGGGAGCGAGAGGGCAGCTCGGGCGCCGTCGATCTCACAGACGTCGAACCGCTCACTCGAAGCAAGAACGACCCGCAGATTCAACTTGAACGACCTCGGCAGGCGCAACGTGCCGACCAGTGCCGAGAACTGATACACGCTGTGACCTCGGCGAGGTTTCCGCCTCAACCCGTCGCGGTGCTCGGTGACCAACTTGACCGGGACTTCGCGCAGCTTCCTTTGTCCCACCCAAACTTCGAGATGATCCACGTCGGCAGCCGCTGTCAACCGGCCTTCGAGGAGGAAGGCGAAAGCAAAGACGCCACGCGAACCTGGGCGCGGGGATGAGATCTCGAGCGAGATTCCTTCGGGCAAGCCCTCAACATCAACGCTCGTAATCTTGGCCTCCTGCGGATTCGGGAGTTCCGAGGCACGCGGCACCGGGCGGCCGATTCGAATCAACTCTGCACCGCGACGGGTCGTGCGTTCACGAGACAGCCGGTGTAGATGCGCTCGATCTCCCATGCTTCCTCTTCGACGCTCGGCGGCAGCACGATTGTGCGACGCACGTCGTCGAGTAGCGCGCGGTTGTCGCACAGCTCAGCGAGGAGCGCTGCGAGCGCCGCGGGGTCGTCGGCTGGGTACGTGAACCCGCAGCGATAGTCATCAATCAACTCCGTCAGGCCCCCGAGGTCACCCGCGATCAGAGGGACGCGCGCGGCGATCGCGTTCAGCCCCGACATCGGGAGGTTCTCGTACCAGATCGAGGGGATCACGACGGCAGAGAGCTTTCCGAGGATCTTCGATAGGTCCGCGTGGTCGTAGCTTCCGGGGAAGACGATCCGGTCGTCGTCGCCGGCGAGCCGGCGAAGCTCGCGCTCGTATTCGGCCTCGTGGAAGCTGCCGCCGTACAGGAGCAGCCGGATTGGCTGGTCGGGAAGCATCCGCAGCGCCTTCACCACGACGTGCGGGCCTTTGTGGCGGAGGAGCGTCCCGATGAACCCGAGCACGAGCTCGTCGCCCGGCGGTGGATCCAGCCGGGGCTCGTGGATGGCGTAGTCGGTGCCCCAGGGGAGATGATGCCAGTTCGTCGTGTCGAATCCTTCGGCGGCGTGCCGTTCAATCGTCCAGCGGCAGCCCGCCACGACCGCGGCCGCGCGGGCAAGCAGCCTCTTACCCCAGGCATAACGCATGGGGCCGGAATCGATACGGCAGGCCGAGACACATGCCGTGCCGTTCTCAGAGCTCGGGCAGCGAGAACCGTCGATACGCAGCAGATTGAAGTTGGCGCAGAGGTATCCGAAGTCGGTCACGTGCGCCACGACGGGCAGATCGAGGCGTTCGGCCGCCTCAAAGGCCTGCGGCAGCCGCAACGGATTTACGACGTGGACGATGTCGGAGCTCTCCTCGCGCAGGATGTCCACCAGGCGGTCGACGACACGCCTGTCCTGGAGCCAGGGACGAGCGCGATCCTCCTCGCCGGCCGCGACGGTCCGCACCCACGCCCCTTCGTGGGCGTAGTCCGGAGCGCCTCCGTTCGCGTGCTCGGCCGAGGTGACGACGATCGCCTCGTGGCCCATACGCGCCAGCTGGTTCGAGAGATTCAGGGTCAGCCGTTCGACGCCGGTATAGAAGGCCGGGAAGAACTGATGCGTGACGAGGGCGATGCGCATCAGACCCCTACTAGTAGCCGTTCGCGATTGGCGAAGGACTCGTCGACGCGGAGGCGGTCGCCGACGGAGCAGCCAATGACGGTCGCAGCGAGCTTCGCGACAAAGTCGGCGACCGCTTCGGGCGAGTGCCCCCGCTGCGCGTCCGCGAACTCGACGAGCAACGGCCTGCGCAGGTGCGCAGCAAGCTCCCAGCCGAGCGGAGCGCTGACCGCTCCGGCCGTAGCGCCGTTCGCGATCTCGGCGAGGAACTCCGCCAGGGCGCGAAGCTGCCCACGAGACGGTTCCATGGTCGTGATCGGCGCCCAAGCTCTCTCGGCGACTCGCTCGAGGAGTACCGAAAGCGGCTCGTCCGAGTCGGCGGACAGGGCAAGAGTTGCGGCGACGACGCCGAGAATGGCGTGTCCCGACGCCGCGATCTCGGGGACGTCCCCGGCGGCTGCGCTCCGGCAGACTGAGGTTTCTCCGAAGTGCGGTGCGACGTTCAGGCGATCCGCAACGCTCCGGCGGAATTGATACGGCGCATCTCGCGTGTGGGAGTGCGCGACTGCGACGTCATCCGACAGCCCGATCGTCCAGCCGGCGGCGAGCGCTCGCATCCCAAAGTCGAGGTCCTCGGCGAACTCGATGTCCCGGTACTGCAGGCCTTCCAAGGCTGAGCGGCGAATCGCAGCACAGACGTCGTCGACAGCGGCGGCCGCCCGCCGGTACAGCGGATCGCTGGGCTTGGCGCTCCGGCCGTCCCGCCAGAGTGCGTTGTAATGGCTCACGACGTTGTAGGCGCCAAAGAGATCGGCGTCCGAACGCGCGACCTGGCGGGCCGACACCGCGGCGAGACCGTCGTCCGAAAGGAGCTCGTGGATGAGGTCGCGCAGCGCATGCGGGCCGAGAAGCAGGGCGTCCTGCACCATCATCACGACGACCTCTCCCGACGAGGCGGCGAAAGCCGCGTTTCGCGTACGTCCGTGCCCGAACTCGCCGGCGGGGATGTCGAGCATCACGTCCGCGGCTGCCCCGAGCAACTCACGCGTGCCGTCGGTCGAGCCGGAGTCGGCGATCACAAGCTCGAGTTGCGGGACGCCGACCTGGCGCTCGAGCGCGGCCAGGAAAAAAGCGGCGTCGGTTCCGGCGTTGAGGGTGGGAACGACGACCGAAACCGGGATGTCGATCGGCTGTCGTGAGGTCGCGACGCGGACCGTCGGCCGCTGCGCAGGTGGACGGGCCGGGACTCTCGCGGGCGAAGACTCGTTCGTCTGAAAGGGCTCGGGGCCGATGTAATCGCTATCGGTCTGCCGAAAGAGGAGCGGCCGCAACTGGTTTCGCACGCCGGCCGGGAGAGCCCGCCA
>Ga0265338_10002883_pt1 | contig 25089 bp, 17 predicted proteins | sample 42126metaG_FD_193579 | JGI IMG/M metagenome (GOLD analysis project Ga0265338, IMG submission 193579) | Rhizosphere microbial communities from Carex aquatilis grown in University of Washington, Seatle, WA, United States - 4-21-26 metaG | ecosystem: Host-associated > Plants > Roots > Rhizosphere... | reverse complement strand
CGAACTCGAGGTTGTTGAGGACAACCGTGTCGGGCAGGTAATGCACGAACTTGCTGCGCTTGTCGAAGAATGCGCTGTCATATTCGTCGCCTTCGACAATAAAATGTTTCCCCTTTCCCACGCGCGCGCCGCAACCGAAATTGATGGGGATGCCGCCAATCAGGAAACCCGGCGCGAGCCCCGCGCAATCCATCACCCACGCCAGTAACGAGGTCGTGGTCGTTTTGCCGTGCGTGCCTGCAATCACCACGGAGTGTTTGCCGCGAATAAAGTAGTCGCGCACCAACTCGGGCAGTGAGTAGAAGTTGAGACGTTCGTCCAAGGCCCGCTCCAGCTCGGGGTTGCCGCGACTTACCACGTTGCCAATGACGATGAGATCGGGGTGGTGGTTCAGATTCGATTCGCGGTAACCCGGAACGATGCGGATGCCGCGCGATTCGAGAAACGTGGACATCGGCGGATAGACGTTCTCGTCGCTGCCGGTAACAGTGTGGCCGAGTTGGCGGCACATCGCGGCGACGTTTGCCATCGCGGTGCCACAAACACCCACAAAATGGATGGTGTTGACCTCCTCTTTCAACATCACTAGGGTTCCCCGCAAGAGCTTGTAGCAGAAATGCCGAACGTAATCAACGCTACTGATTTTATTCTTGCTGGCACACTGGAATGCGGCCAGGCGTTCCGGTGGCATCGCGTGGCTGACGGCTGGTTCGAGGGTGTTGTTGGCTGGGAAGTGTGGCGATTGCGACAGAAGAACCATGACTTGGAATGGCGCGGTAGTTCCCAAAAGGTTTCCGCGCTACGGAGCTACCTGGCGCTCGATTGTTCTCTGGCGCAAATCGTTGCGACGTTCCCCAACGACCTCCTCCTGCGCCAAACGGTAAAGCAACACCACGGCCTGCGGGTCATCCGGCAGGAACCGTGGGAATGCCTCGCGTCATTCATTGCCAGCTCGTCAAAACAGATCGTGCAGATCCGCCAGATCGTCGGCTTGATGTCGCAACGTTTCGGCGAACCGATTGACGACACACATCATGCCTTCCCGTCGGTTTCCGCCATAGCCCGCGCAACGCATCAACAACTTTGGGACTGCAAACTCGGCTTTCGCGCCAAGAACCTGTTGGCGGCGGCACGGATAATCGATAGCGGCCAACTCGATCTCAACGCGTTACGGTCGATGGAGTACGAGCGCGCGCTGGAAGAATTGATCAAGCTGCCCGGCGTTGGTGAGAAGATCGCCAATTGCACACTGTTGTTCTCCTGCGGATTCGATCACGCTTTCCCCATCGACGTGTGGATCGAGCGCGCCCTGCGCCGAATTTACTTCGACGGCAAAACGCGTGTCACGGCTCGTGAACTCCGTGAGTTTGCCCGTTCCCACTTTGGCCCCTACGCCGGCTGGGCCCAACAGTACCTCTTCTTCAACGAACGTTCGCAGAAAAAGACCCGCGACTGAGAGTGCGTTACTCCGGCGGAGCGGCATCAGCCGGTGGCGGGGCGGTCTTCGTATCGGGGATACGACGGATGCGCACGGCCATGTAAGGTTTACCGGGGAGCGCGACGGCGCGGCCTTTCTCATCTATGAAGTGGTAGTTGTCCTTCTTCTTGGTCACGAACTCGCCATCAACCGGCGTGACGGTCATGTCCCACGTGTCGAGCACATCGACTTTGAACCTCATGCCGTCCTTGATGCGGTCCTTGTAGAGCTCGAACGGCCACGACGTCGGCGTCTGTTTGCCGAAATAGAGCAGATAGTATTCACCGAGTTGGCCGCCCATATTGGAGTCCTGCCATTTGTCGATGGGGTCGATGCCTTGCGCCGGGCTTTCGGCCAGCACTTTGGCCAGGAACGCGAGTCGCGTCGGGCTCTGGCCGTGGAGCGTGCCGCCTTCCGATGTCCATGAGATATGCTCCGGGCTCGAGAACGTTTCGCCGTGCGTCACATACGTACCTGCCACGGTACCCTGCCAGAAACGGAACACCATTTCTTCGCCCGACAGTTGTCCCCAACGCCTCGCAATGTTGCCCTCGTATTTCACCTCGTCGTATACGACTGGCTTGCGATACACGTCGCGGTATAACTCGGCGCGCCCGGCATCTTCCACCGCCGAACCGTTCTGGATGCTGGCATGTGTGACCCACGGCTTGGTGTAGTTGTAGATGTAGAAGCCGTTGTGGATGGACCGCAGGTGCAAATAAGGATCCGCCGCCTGCAAAACCTGGAACATGCGGTCCCAATCCGCCTCGGTCTTGTTCTTGTTGAAATCGTACTCATTGGACAGCGACCACCAGACGTTGCGATACGCCGCGAGGCGGCTGACAATGTAACGCACGTAACGGTCGTCCGCCTCCGCCGGCATGCGGTCAAAACCCCAACGGCCCTTGTCGTACGGATCAAATAGAATCAGGTCTGCTTCGATGCCACGGTCGCGAAGATCCCCAACGCGTTGTTCCAGATGCTGGAAGAACTTCGGGTCGAATCGGGAAAAATCCCACGCTTTTGGCGGCGTTCCTTCAAACGGGTAGAGCGACAGCTCGTTGGTGTTTTGCGGTTGGTGCTTCGGAAAAATGCACATGCGTATCTTGTTAAACGGCGAGGCAGCCAGGCTGGCGAGCGTTTGCTGCTCCACAGGGTCGACCATGTGGTGCCAGTTGTAACTCGTCGTGCCAATCGGACGAAACGGCGTGCCGTCCGCGTACGCGAAGTGATACATGTGCTGAACCCGGACCGGGCCGTGATTCCGGCCGGACGGCGGTGTCACCGTGAACTCACCATCGTGGGCGTTCAGTTCACTAGCGTTGCTGTGTGTTACGTAATGCCAACGCCCCTGTTTTTCCGGCATGAAGCGGACACGATAGTTGCCACCGCCGTCATAAAACCCACCCACCTCAATATTCGTGTCACCGAGCGAAAAACGGGCGGAAAGCTGGATATCGACGAACGGGTTGCCGTTCGTGGGGCCGGGCAGCGAAACCTCGAAAATACCCCATTGTTCAGCGGTCGCCCCGTCAGCGACAGCGGACGAAGCCAACGAAATCAGCAACGCGAAACCGGCGATGCCTCTTCCCAAACATTTCATGATTCCCCGTGACATGACCGCGAAAGATGTTACCAATTCTCCTGGCAGATTGACACCCCCACTTTTCACCGCGAGAGTCAGTGAGTGCCGGCGGCAGAGAGGTGTTGCTGGATGGCCGCGCGCAAGGATTGCTGGTGATCGGTGGTGACCGCCAATGCTTGCTCGAACACGGCCCGGGCTTCCTCGCGTTTGCCCTGTTTCAATAACACGCCCCCCAGCGTGTCTAGGTAGTACGCCTTGCGCGCCGGCAACAGGACGGCCGCCCGCTCGCACAGTTTTTCCGCGTCAGCAAGGTTCTGGCTCATCTCCGAGTACGTATACGCGAGATTGTTCATCGCGTCCGCGTTCTGCGGATCCAACTCCACGGCGCGGGCGAATGAAATGGCGGCTTCACGCAAGCGCCGTTGCTTGAGTAGCGCGTTACCCAGGTTCATCCGGTAGTACGAATTCCCGGGATACATCTGCGCGGCGGCCACGTACTGCTGCGTCGCGGTTTCGAGCATGCCCGCGCGCTCGGAAAACACGCCGAGATCGTTGTGCTCTTCCGCGGACAACCGCCACGTTGCCTTTTCCGGCGGACATACCAACAGCGTCCAGTTGCCCGCGCGGTCCCAACGCTTCTGAAAATCCTCCGCACTCATCTCATAGAGCGGGCGCGTGTCGGAATGCACGGTCACCACCTGTCGAAAATTGTCCCAGCCGAGTACGACAAAATAATGGGTTTGTTCGCCGAATTTACCGAGCACCAGCAGCGGCACGCCGGCAGCCAGTTTCTCGCGAACGTCGCCGACCGAACCGCGATACTGCCGCACCCAGAGGCTAAAACGACGGGCGTAGTCGCTGAGTTCACTGGTCAGCGTGCCGCCGATATCGGGCAGATAGATGGCGCCGGCGATCTCATCCTGCGAGACGGAAGTCCCGTAATAATTCGCCAACATGGCGAGCGCGGCCGGTCCGCAGTAGTTCGGTTTCTGGGCGATGAAGGGAACATTAAGGACGTTGTCGCCAGCGTACGCGACACGGGACGCCAGTGTAAAAGCCACCAGCAGCGCGAAAGCGGGGCGACGCATTATCCGATGCGGAAGCAGATGTCGCGTACGGCCTTCTTGCCGATGCGCTCCCGCACTTTTTGAAGAATGACCGACTTGTCGTAGCGGACAAGTTCCTGCAACCAGACAGGATGATCAACGGCCACAACCAGCAAGCCATTGCGCAAACTGACGGGTTGGGCGTGACGCGCGATGTCCGAGCCGACGATGTCGGCCCAAAGGTAAAAGACCTGCGATTGTTCGAGCCGCTGTTGGAGACCCAATTGCTTCATCACCGCCGGGACGAGTTTGCTTGTGGAATTCGCGGGATTGGGGCCGAATCTGTCAGTGCCACCGAGGAACGGTTGCCATTCGCGCAGGACTTGGGCTCGCAATGCGGGCGTCATTATGTTTGCTGCCGGGGAGACTGTTCTACGGGCGTTTCGACGGAAGCCTGGGCACCATCGGAACCGATAGCCTCAACCGGGCAACCTTCCATCGCTTCCTTGCAAAGGGCCTCTTCGTCAGGCGTGGCCGGTTGCTTGAAGACGTAGCTATACCCGCCGTCTTCGTTGCGCGTGAAGTTATCCGGCGCCGTCTCACGGCACAAATCGCAATCGATGCACTGGTCGTCCACATAGAACTTCCCAGGCACATTGTCCGAGTACCGATTTGCGAAAACAGCCATATCCCCCACTCTCCGTGACCGACGCGATTATAACAGGCTGCCTCGCTGTTTCAACAGCATTCTTGGCCGTCCAGTGGTCGAACGCGACCTCGCCATCAGGGAGAATCCTTGCGTGGCGTGAGTGTCCACACGCATCGATCCTCCAGCGCGTGGCCATGACGCTCGGCGCGCGCCTCGACTTGATTCCCGCCGTCTTTGAGCTTTGTATCCTTCCAAATAAACACGCCGTTGACACCATCCGTTCGCCTGCCTTGTGAAACTCCGTTGACGAGCAGTTCCACCTCGCTTGCATTGGAATAGATTTTCACGTTCGTCACCGCGTTCGTGCGCTCGGTGAAACGCCGGCTCGTGATGTACAGTGTCGGCTCGTCCGACCAGTTCGCCTTGTAAAAATAAAACGCGTCTTTCTTCGTCTGGCGATCGTACGTCACCAGGCCCTTGTCGTTGCGGCCCAGCATTCCCCCTTCGTGGCGGAAGTAACTCGTGAAATCGAACATGTTCCAGACGAAACTCCCCCACACGAACGGTCGCGCCTTGATAGCCGCCCACGCGGCCTCGTGGACCAGGGCCTCCCATTCTTCCGGATGCCATTGATCGGTCGGCTTCGGTTGCCGCGGATTTTCCTCGTGCTGCGTTACGTTTGCGCCCGCCCCGTATTCGCTCAAACAGAACCCGCCGGACCGGCTCGATTGGCGATACCCGTCAAGCCACCTGCCCAGATCGTCTTTCGTCCCGACGTACCAGCCGCGGTAAATATTCCAGCCCAGCCAGTCGGAAATCTTGTTCATTTGCGGAAACTTTTCAGTGCGCGTCGCGGCGATCGTCGGTCGGGTCGGATCCTCGCCATGGGCAACGATATTTAAATCCTGCAGTTCGCGGTGCGGATCATCACTACCGGGGCCTATTTCATTGAATAAACTCCACGCGAAAATCGCAGGATGATTGATATTCTGACGGATGAGATCGAGCAACTGGTTGCGTGACGTTTCCTCAAATGCGGGCAAGGCGTTGACGGCGTTGACATGCGGGATTTCCGCCCAGACCAGGATGCCTGCCTTGTCACACAAGCTGTAGAAGTAATCACTGTGCTGATAATGTGCACAGCGAACGACCGTGCAGCCCAGTTCAGAGATCAGCCGAAGGTCCTCGTCTTGGTCCGCCTCCGAAATCGCCCAGCCCTTGTCCGGCCGGTCTTGATGGCGGCATACGCCGTGCAAATAATAGGGCTGGCCATTCAGGAAGAATCCTCGATCCGGGTCAACCGAATAAAACCGTAACCCCAGCGGCTGTTCCACGGAATCCAGAATGCCGTTCGTTGACTTCAATTCGGCTACCGCCTTGTACAGATAGGGGCCTTTACGTCCGTTCCACAAATGCGGCTGCGGCACAACGACGCGTAAGGTATAGGGCGCAGTCATGTTCGTCGCCGGCAGGATTTCTTCCTCACTGACGGTGACCTGACGGCCACTCGCATCGAGCACGCGGGCGACAAACGTCAGCGGTGGCCGTTTGTTCGTGCCATTGGAGATTTGCGCGGTCACGTCCAGTACAGCCTGCGTTTCCGTGACGCTCGTTTCCAGCCAGGCGACACCGGGTGAACCGTGGTCAGTCGGCGTGAAGTTCTCCTCGTCCATCACCAGGAGATGTACCGGACGATACAGCCCGCCGTACACGGGAAAGTCCCCGCTCAGCGGCGCGATATCCGGTTGCGACGCGTTGCTCACACGAACAGCCAGCAGATTCGTGTCGCTGGACGACAGGTTCTCCGTGATTTCGAAACAAAACGCGCCGAACGCGCCGCGATGTTGACCAAGCAGTTTTCCATTGAGATAAACGTCCGCCACCGAACCCGCCGCCTCGAATCGCAAGAAATATCGTTTGCCGATTTCCGCGGCCCCAATATTCAGTTCGCGTCGATACCAACCCGGCCCCTGGTAATACTTCTTTCCCTGCTGCGCGTCCTCCCAACCCCAGTTGTGAGGAACCGAAACTGTTTGCCAGCGATCATCCTTGAACCCGGCATTCGTTGCTCCGTCGGCTTCGCCCAATTGAAACCGCCAGCCCGAGTCGAGCAGCGTGCTTTCGCGGGCGAACGAGTTGAGTGAGATTGCGAGTATGACGAGAAAGGCAGAGAAGCGGCGCATGCGCGAATCATGCGAAAAAATCATCCCGACAGCAAACGCAATGTTGAATCAGACTCGGAGTGCGTGAGGCAATCGAGCTATTTGCGAACTTCGCTCACAGATAATATCTTTGCGATGAGTTCGACGCAACGTTCGGTGGAACCGACGTTGGATTGGATGACGCGGTGGGCTGCGGCGCAGATAGCCCGACGGCGGTTGGCGTCACCCAGAAGTTCCTGCACCGCGTTCCGCAAACCGTCGGTATCCGGGACCTGAATGCATGCCCCTTCCGCCACGAATTGACGGGCAATGGCACGAAAGTTTTGCATGTTGGGGCCGAAGACGACGGGATGGCCGCTGGCGGCGGCTTCGACGATGTTTTGCCCACCCTGCCCGACCAGACTCTTACCGACAAAGATGACAGTTGCGACCTTGTAGAACCATTTCAGTTCGCCCGTGGTATTGACAATCAGACACTCGCAGGGCGCAGGAGTCTGTTCGAGGTGAGAAGTGATGTCCGAACGCAGGATGAAATTGACCTGCTTGTGTTTCGCCACATCGACGACTTCACGTGTGCGTTCTACGTGCCGCGGGACAAGAATCAGGAACAGGCGTGGGAACCTCGCGCGGAGGGTGGCGAACATATCAAGAAGAATCTCTTCTTCGCCGGGATGCGTGCTACCAGCGACAAGAATCGGTTGTGCGGGGGACACCCCGATCTGTTTAAGTAATTGGATGGGATCAACCGATTGCACCTCGGCACGCGGCCTGGACGCGTCGTATTTCATGTTGCCGGTCATGTGGACACGGTCGGCGGCCACGCCAATCGCGGTGAAGCTGTCGGCATCCTCCTGGCTTTGCGCACAAACAAGCGTAAGTTGATTGAAGACCTGGCGAGAGAGCCACCCGAGCCGTTTGTAGCCCCGCTCGGACCGGGGCGACATGCGGCCGTTCACAAGAAACAGAGGAACGCCGCGGCGCACACCTCCCCAGATGTGGTTCGGCCACAACTCGGATTCCATCAGGACGATGAAGTCTGGCTGGATCAGGTCATACGCGCGACGAACGGACCAGGGGAAATCCTGCGGAAAGTAGAGTAGCTCGACTTCGTGCGGAAGACGTTCATAGGCCAGTGCGTATCCTGTCGAGGTCGTCGTGGTTACAATGATGCGCACGTCGGGAAACTTCCGCCGCAAAGCCACAATGAACGGGAGCGCGACATTCACCTCGCCAACACTCACCGCTTGAATCCAGCAGCGTCGTTCTTTTTTCTGGGCAAGTTGCTGCCGCAAGTCTCTCGAGTAAAAGCCGAAACGTTGCCAGAAGTTTTCGCGGTACTTGCCCCTCTTCCACATCTTGTAGACGAACATCGGGCTGAGGAGCACGAAGACCAGCGAGTAGAGCAGCGTGTACATAACTCGAATCACGCGGGCACAATAGCGAAATCAGCTTGGCGATGCGAATCGTTTTATAAGTTCGGTGCGCGATACCGCGCAGACATGTAAATAATTCACGCTCAATAACATATCAATGGTAAAGTCGTATTACCTTGGCACGCAATATGCGCGAACTTATGCAAGAAATGAGTTTATCTACGCATCCCGACCAGCTAACCGGGTCTCATCCTGTGCGTACATCCAGTTTCTGGAACCACAAACGCGCACGGCGTGACTTGTTCGTCCTCCTGATCCTCGCCATCGTTTTGCTGGTCGAATCGCATACCTTGGACTTGGATGACCAGTTCGACGACTGGGCGCGCGGTCACGTATGGCTGGGAATACACCTTGATGAACTTGTCCTCGTCTCGAGCATTATGTTCTTCGGACTCGCCGTATTCTCGGCGCGGCGGTGGAGTGAACTTCGCGATGAAGTGGACGGACGCCAGAGTGCCGAGACAGCTCTCAACACAAGTGAATCAAAATATCGGGTACTCGTGGAGCAGTCCCCGGACGCGATCATCACAGCCGACGGCCAACTTAACATTCAATTCGCGAGCAAAGCCGCGTGTGAGATGCTCGGCTATACAAACTCGGAATTCCAACGCTTGAACGTTGCGAATACGTATATCCCCCTCGAGCGCGACGTCGCAGTTCCCCGTAGTCGAGAATTGACCGTAGGCAAGACCTTGTGTTTTGAGCGAAACGTCCTCCGAAAAGACGGTACGTACTTTTCAGCCGAGGTAATACTCCGTCGGGTTGAAGAACACCTGTATCAAGCCATCATTCGCGACATCACCGAGCGCAACCGGCTGCAGCAGCAGCTTCTCCAATCGCAAAAGGTTGAGGCCGTGGGCCGGCTCGCGGGGGGCGTGGCGCACGATTTCAACAACATCCTCACGACAATGATCGGTTACTGCGAGTTGCTCCGCGACCAATTGGGCACGGGCTCTGACGCGCGGGCCAATGTCGAGGAAATCGCCGCTGCCGCCGAGCGTGCGGCTTCACTGACCCGTCAACTTCTCGCATTCAGCCGCAAACAGACACTCCAACCGAAGGTGCTCGATCTCAACGCCGTCGTCGGGAACATGGACAACATGCTGCGCCGCCTCATTGGCGAGGATATCGAATTCATCACCAAGCTGGCCCCCGACATCGGGAGCGTCAAAGCCGATCCCGGCCAAATCGAGCAGGTACTCATGAACCTGGCTGTTAACGGGCGGGACGCAATGCCTCATGGAGGCAAGCTCATCATCGAAACTGCCAACACCGTTTTGTCCGAGGAATACACCCACCTTCACGAAGATGTGAAGCCGGGCGACTATGTGATGGTTGCCGTCACCGACACCGGCAGTGGCATGACCGACGAGGTGAAAGCCCGTCTGTTCGAGCCGTTCTTCACCACGAAACCGCAAGGCCAGGGTACGGGACTCGGCCTCGCCACCTGCTATGGCGTCGTCAAACAGAGCGGCGGCCACATCACCGTGTACAGTGAAGTCGACCATGGCACGACATTCAAAGTGTACCTGCCGCGCATCTCGGGACGTGCATCCTCCGTTCCCACCACCCCCAGTACCCCCGCCGCCAGCGGTGGCAAGGAGACTATTTTGCTCGTCGAAGATGATCATGCCGTCCGTGGTCTCAACGCCCGGTTGTTGCGCGCGAAAGGTTACACCGTGATCGAAGCTGCCAACGGCCGGGAGGCGCTACGCGTCGTAGATCAACGCCAGGTTAATAACGTCAAGTTACTACTCACCGACGTGATCATGCCTGAGATGGGCGGCAAGGAGCTTGCCCAGCACTTCCGCGCCGCGCACCCGGACACCAAGGTGCTGTTCTGTTCCGGTTACACCCAGGAAGCAATTGATCGCGGCGGTGAACTCGAGCCCGGTACCGCCTTTCTGCAAAAACCGTTTACCCCGATGCTGCTGGCCAGCAAGATCCGCGAAGTGCTGGATAATCAGGCCACGTGAACCTAAAGGGCGGCATAGATTGATTATTGGCAAGCTTCAACCGTAACCTCTTTATCAGGAGCAAGAAGCGCAAGTGATAGATGGCACGCTACTTGCGCAATAAACAAGTAAATGAAGGTGGCGTGTGACAAAGTTTCTCAGACGACGACAGCTGACTTGGCTGTCCAAAGCGACGCGTACTTCCGTTCCTTGATCGAGAATGCCTCCGACATTATCTCGATTCTCGAGCCGACTGGGAAGATCCGTTATGAAAGTCCGTCACTTGAACGCGTCCTCGGCTATAAGCCCGAGGAGTTGGTGGGATCCAATGCCTTCGAGTTCATCCACCCGGAAGACGTGGGGCTGATTCAGGATATCTTCACCGAGGGAATCAATCAGGATGACCGCGTCATACACGCCGAATTCCGCTTTCGCCACAAGGATGGTTCGTGGCGCACGTTCGAAGGCATCGGCAAGAACCTGCTGAACGACCCTGCCGTTCGGGGTGTGATCATCAATTCGCGAGACATTACCGAGCGCAGGAAGATGACGGGAGCACTGCGTGCCAGCGAACAGCAGTACCGCGGGTTGTTTGAGTCGATGTTGGAAGGGTTTGCCTTATGCGAAATCCTCTGTAATAAAGATGGCCAGCCTTACGATTTCCGCTATCTGGAAGTCAATTCCGCGTTTGAGAAGATTCTGGGCATCACCCGCAGCCAGGCGCTTGGCAAGACCGTCCGCGAGGTCTTCCCGCAGGTCGAGGAATACTGGATCGATGCTTATGGCAAAGTTGCCCTGACCGGCGTGCCAGCGCGGTTCGATAACTACTTACGGGCGCTGGATAAACATTTCGAAGTAGTTGCTTTCAGTCCGAAGCGCGGCCAGTTCGCGGCCATCTTCTCAGACATCACGGAACGCAAACACGGCGAAGAACGCCTTCGGTTGCAGAGCACGGCGCTTCAAGCCGCCGCGAACGGCATAGCGATCACCGACCGTAGCGGTGTAATCCTATGGGTCAACCCGGCATTTACAAAGCTAACAGGCTATTCGGCCGCGGAAGTCATCGGGCAGAATCCGCGCATTTTGAAATCGGGCAAGCACGATGAGGGGTTCTACCGCGAGCTCTGGCAAACCGTGACTTCCGGCCAGGTCTGGCGCGGTGACATGGTTAACCGCCGCAAGGATGGCAGTCTCTACAATGAAGAAATGACGGTCACCCCCGTCCGTGATGAGCAGGGTGAGGTCGCTCACTTCATCGCCATCAAGCAGGATATTACCCATCGCAAAGAGACGGAAAGGTCACTTCGTGAGAGCGAAGAAACGTTCCGCTCGCTCAGTGCCAGTTCGCCGTTGGGCATCTATTTGACCGATACCCAGGGTCGCTGTACCTATGTCAATCCCCGCTGCCGGGAGATTTTTGGTTTTTCGCTGATGGAGAGCATGGACTTCGGGTGGGCCGACTTTATTCATCCCGATGACCGTGCCGCCATGCTCCAAGCATGGGCTGACTATGTCAAAGCCGGCAAGGGCGAATACTCGTACGAGTTACGCGCCCAACGCCGCGATGGAACCATCCGCCTAATCCACCTGCGCTCCGCTCCGTTGCGTGCCGACGATGGCTCGCCGATGGGCTTTGTCGGTAGCATCGAAGACATTACCGATCGTAAGCGGGCGGAAGGCGAACTGCGTGAGAGCAAGCAGAGCCTTGAACACGCGCTGGGAGACCTCAAAGCTGCCCAACAACAGGTCATCCAACAGGAGCGCTTGGGGGCGCTCGGCACGATGGCCAGTGGCATCGCCCATGATTTCAATAATGCTCTCGCCGCCATCCTCGGTTTCAGTGAACTCCTCTGTCAGCGTCCCGAAACCCTGGCGGACAAGGAGAAGACGCTGCGCTACCTGCAGATGATGAACACGGCCGCGCAGGACGCGGGCAATGTGGTGAATCGCCTCCGTGAGTTCTACCGTCGACGCGAGGATGACGAGGTGTTCACACCCGTTGATCTCAACCAACTCGTCCAGCAAGCCATTTCCCTCACTCAGCCGAAGTGGAAAAACCAGGCCGAAGCCAGGGGCATCGCGTTCCATACGGTCACCGAATTGGGCAAGATTCCGGTCGTCATCGGCAATGCGGCAGACTTGCGCGAGGCACTTACCAATCTCATCTTCAACGCCGTGGACGCCATGCCGCAGGGCGGCACTATCACCTTACGCACCCGCGCTGACAACTCGCGTGTCATCTTGGAAGTCGCCGATACAGGGGTGGGAATGACCGAGGAAGTGCGCCGGCGGTGCCTTGAACCGTTCTTCACCACCAAAGGCGATCATGGCACGGGGCTGGGATTGTCCATGGTCTACGGTATTCTTCAGCGCCACGGTGGCACCATCGATATTCAAACGACGCTCGGTCGGGGCACCACGTTTGTACTTTCACTGCCTCTCAAAGTCGAATCGCAGGTGGTGGCGGAAGTTGAGTCCGCGCCGACCGCCATTCGACCGTTGCGCGTATTGCTTGTGGATGACCAGGAGACCGTGCGCCAGATTCTCCGCGAATATCTTGATGGAGACGGGCACACGGTGACGACTGCCGCCAACGGCAGTGAAGGCTTCGAGAAATTCCAGAGTGCTGAGTTTGACGTGGTGCTGCTGGATCGTGCGATGCCGGGCATGAGCGGCGATCAAGTGGCCGCCGCCATCAAACAGGTCAACCCCAAGATGCCTGTCATTCTGCTCACCGGCTTCGGCAACATGATGCAAGCTGCCGGCGAAAAACCGCCCGGCGTCGATCTCGTCCTCGCCAAACCCGTGACGATCGCCGGCCTGCAATCGGCATTGGCCAGTGTCATGGCCGCTCGCTAAACTGTACTCTCCAGCGAGGGAATCGCCTACGGTTTCAAATTCCCTTCGACACGCTCGCGTAGATCGCGGACCGCCAGTATGTACTGGTTCAGACGCTCCACATGGTCAGTGACGTGGGCGGTCTTGAACATGGCTCGAACGCGAATCAACAACTCCTCCATTTGGAAGGGCTTCCCGACAAAGTCATCCGCGCCGGCTTCCATGCATTCCTCCAGCCGACCGCGAGCCGTGAACGAGGTAACAATGATAATCGGGATGGTCCGAGTTTCCTTGCCGGCTCGAATCGCCTTGCACAGCGTTAGCCCATTCAACTTGGGCAGACCAACGTCCAGAAGGATCAGATCGGGCTTCCACGCCAGCGTCTCCTGAAGAGCTTCCTTGCCGTCGACCGCCGCATGAATCACGACATCCTCGGTCGCCAGAATGCTTGCGAGAACTTCCTGCATCCCCGGGTCGTCATCAACGACCAAAACTTTTCGCCGGTTCATCGCCAAATCGCGCGCTTTCACTGCGCTTATAGAGCGATGGCAACCAGATGTCAATGTTTTCGGGCGAAATCAAAGAACACGGTACCGCAAACCATGGACTAGGACGGCCTTCGAAATGTGGAGTTTGCCAATTGCAGTCATCTCCAATGGCCTTCAATCCACACGCCGCTGCCACCGCGACGCTCCCAGTATCCCCCAACCCAGACTGCTCGACGATGCGGCGGCGAAACATAGCGACGGCGTATCCTCTCACTTGTGTACCAAGAATCCCTGTTTCGACCCCATTTTGCCTCTTTCCGATACATCCTCTGTGCTGCAACTTGGGTTCGCTTCGTCGAACGAACCCAAATCCCATTTTGCGTAAGATATTCATGTCTAAGTACATTCGTATTTTTCACTTGGGTTCGTTTTGGAAAAACACCCTTTTTGTGAAAGACCCGTGCCGGCCATACCACATATAGTGGCCTACCCGCTCCGAATCCTCTCCGGAGCTGTCTCCTCGCCCCTTGGGGGAGAGGATTAAGGTGAGGGGAACTCCTCGATCCGCTCCGGCACATTCGCGATTTGCACGGCACAACGACTGCCGGCTCTTTTCAAAGAACCTCACCAGTTCTACCACCGCCGCAACATCCCGTCCAGTAAAACTATCGATTACCGATATTCACCCGCCTCAGGAGAGCTTGCCCGCCACGCCCCGCTGTGTAGTAGCGGCGGCCTGCCCTCGTGTCGTGTACGGGGTCCCTAGCCGCCTTGTCGTTGGCCCCTTCCGCTGTAGCCGCGGGCGCTGACCGCGATGCCGTCCACCTTGAAGTCTGTCGTAAACTTGCATACCCTTTGTCGTTACCCCTCTTCGTCAGGCGTTTCGAGTTGGTTGTCCAAAAATGCGATGATGGCGCTCCTCGACTATGTTGCGCACTACCTCCTTAAGTTCTGCCGATAAACGAGAATGTTGAATCTCCTCCAACATCACCGGAAGGCTTTCTTTGAACCGCTCGAAGGTGCGACCGACGAATATGGGCTCAATCTTTAGGACATCGCAAAACCGCTCGAAGTCCTGCCGTTTAATCTTGTCCGTTTTCCCATTCAACGCGAGGGCACTGTCCGTTTCTTTCGAGATCACGGCTTTGGAGCAAACGATGTCATAAGCGGGCGACAGTCGTAATCCGCCCTCATCCGTCTCCAGCATGGCAAAGTTCTTTAAATGAGCGTCGCCATTACCCAGCAGGAAGTTTAACAACACCCGCTCAAAGAACAGTTGCACGTCCAAGCCGGGAACACTAGACAGCTCCCGAATCTTCTTCCCGATCCGCTCCATTGACCCGGAATACTTGTCGTTTTCCCCTAAAATCTGAATGAAATCCTCGCATCGCAGTTTTCCACCTCCCTTGGTGCGGTCGAACCGACGAACAACATAAGCTGGCGATCCATCCTTCAAATCGAACAACCCGTGCGGCGGCACGTCAATCTCCAAGCGCTCGGCAATGATCATGCACAAGTTCTCGTTCTGCGGCAGCAGCGGAAACCGCTCCGTCTGCGGCTTGAGGATGAACTGTCCTCCCGCCATTACCGGTATCAGGCTGGAACCTTGTCGGGACATGGACAGTTTTGGCTGCACCCCGGAGATGGACATTCGACCGGCCATCTCCTGAGCTTTCAGTAACACGTCTTGATGAGTCAGCTCCACGACGGGCAGCGACGGCGTTTCAAACAGGCGGCGGAGACAGGCGGAATGATACCGCTTCTTGCCATCGTGTGCTTTCCCGCAAATATCGCAGTAGTCCGTCATGCCTTGATCCAGACCGCCCCGATACAATCGCCGCAGGCTTTGATTAGCAATCCGAAGTCATCCTTCGAGTCAATCTTGAGCGTCTGGCAGACAACTTCTCGAAACCAGCCTTCTGGCAAAAGCCCCTTGAAGAACGGAAACAATGTCTGATTCTCATACGGTTCTGCCCGCAATGGGAAAACAACCCCAATGGCTTTGCCCCTCTCCAGATATGACGGATCGTATGTAAAGCGGTAGCCAGTACCGGTTTCCTCGATGACTCCGGCCATCGCTTCCTTGAACATCACGCTGGCTTTACGCAGAGGTTTCACGATCCTTGACCGCCTCCAAATGGTATCCGAACAGAGCGAGCACCTGATTGACCTTATCCACTTGGACGGTAGGTTTGCCTTGCTCAAGATCGCGAATGAACCTAAGCCCGACGCCCGTCCTTCTTGCCGTGTCTGCCTGCGTCAACCCCGCCGTCTGCCGAAGTTTTTTCACTTGGAGACTGAGCTGTGCTGCCATGCCGGTTATACCATGATGCTCTTTGTCATCAATCTGTGCTATACCCGAACGGGTATCTTTCTTCTTGTCCTTCATAACCGCTATACCCTAACGGGTATAACCAATCCGTTCAAGAGGAATCTTTATACCCGTTAGGGTATATTCATGATGTAAGCCACATGTAATTATACCCGCTCGGGTATAATATTTCCAAGTATGTCCCATACGGGCGTAGCTATATATACATACGCCCGCATGGGATGTATCCACATCGAAGTATTGCAAAAAGAAGTAGCGGATCGTGTCGAACTTTGACTCAAACACAGCGGATCACGTCGCCAATGGCGCGGTCACCTGTGAAACCCGTCAGCGGGAACCCGCTGGGTCCCATCCATCCGAACCGCCCAGCACCTTCTGCGGCGTGATGGCCTTCGCCTCGGCAGCGGTCAACTGTCGCGACCACGGCACACGCGCCGGGGGATTCGCGCCGGGGCCGGTACTGTTGAATTCCGCATACCGCACCGTCTTTTCGCGAGACGGATCCTTCCAATTATTCCAGCCAACATTGGTAACGACTCCGGACATCTCGGTATTCAGGTACGTCACGCTGGAAAACTGGCGCCAGGGCCGGCCCAGATAGGTCCTGCCAACGGGCGATTCCCCGGTGATCTTGCAGTTCGAGAACACGAAGCCGAATGGTTCCTGCTCCGGCGTCGAGGCCGCCGTGATGTACCCGTTCGTCAGGCAATGAATATGACACTTCTCGAAAAAAGCCGTCGCGCCGCCGAAGATGAAATCGACGTGCCCCGCAATGTAGCATCCTTCAAAATATTGGCGGCCTCGATCCAGGAAAATCGTGTCCTGCCAGCCGAGAAACCGGCAGTTGCGAAACGCCACCCGGTCGCCGTCCACGCGAAGGGCCAGTGCCTGGCCGACGGGGCCGGCGGAATTCTCGAACGTGATGTTTTCCACGGTGAAGTCATCGGCGTCGATCACGGCCGTGGGCGTGCGGTAGGTGCTCATCGGTTTCCCGTCCGCGCCGGGCGTCCGCGCGTTGAGGCCGTACGTCACCACCGTCTTCTCGGCATCCTCCCCAACGAGATAAACGAAGTGCTTCTCGCGCTGGACATAGATCAACTCCTTGTACACACCGGGCTTGATGTGAACAATGCAGTGGTTGGTGGAACAGGTGGTCTGCGGCGTGGCGTTGATCGCCGCCTGGACCGTCTTGAACTCATTGCTGCCATCGGCTGACACGTAGAGATTCGTTTCCGCTGCCGCCTCCCGGCCCATGCCGACGACGAAAAGAGCCAGCAACCCCAGCATAAAACCCACCGAAGAAAGAGTTCGTTTCACGCGGTTCGTCGTCCTCCCGTCATGGAGCGGCAGTACCGCTGACTTTTTCCATCGCGGTCTTTGCCTGCTTCAGGTTGTTGCCATCCAATGTCACCTCGTCCGTCGAATTCTCGTTCACGCGCAGAAATGTCTCCGTTCCCGCCACGGCTGTGCAGCCGTGCACGAATACATTCTTCACCTTGTCGAGTTGAATCACCGGCACACCCGCGTGCGGAGCTGTGGTCTTGACGTCGTCAATCTCCAATCCATCCGTCGCGCTGGCGGTGACTGCCGGCCCGCTCTCGGTGTTGACCGTGACTTTGTGGAGTTCGATTCCCTTGGCATCCTTCAAGGTGAAACCGGTCTTGGCATCGAGTTGGATGTCGCTGAACGTGATCCCCTCAATCGGCATTTCCGGCAACCCGGTCAGCTCGCCCGCGGCTTTCGCATCGCCGGTGATGCCACTGAAATGAATGTTGCGGAAAATCGGCGTGCGGTCCGACACCGGTTCCGGCTCGGTCTTCGTATAGAACGTCGTCAACAACACCGCGTCCTTGACGATATTACGCATCACCAGGTTGCTGATGCGGACGTCCTCGATCACGCCGCCACGGCCCCGGGTGGATTTGATGCGGATGCCGTAATCCGTGCCGTCGAACACACAGTTGGCAATCGTGAGGTTCTTCACGCCGCCGGACATTTCGCTGCCTATGGACAGGCCGTGACCGCGCAGCAAGGTGCAATTGACGATGGTGCAATTCTCCAGCGGCCGCCCCTGGCGCCGCCCGTCCGCGTCCCGGCCCGATTTAATGGTGATGCAATCATCGCCCACGCTGATGTAGCAGTCGGAGATGCGAATGTTGCGGCAGGAATCGGGATTGACACCATCGGTGTTGGGCGATGTGGGGGGGCTGATGATCGTGACGCCGCGGACATTGACCCCGACGCAAAAGACCGGCGTGACGTTCCAAAACGGCGAGTTTCGGATCGTGATACCCTCGACCAGCACATTGGTACATTCATACGGCTGGAAGAACGGCGGACGTAGAAAACCCATATTAAGCAGGCCATAATTTGCCTCGGCGATCCGGTCCTTGTTCAGACGGGTGAACTCGTCCTGCCACTTGTTCCGATCCTTGCTGCCTCCGTGCCGCAGGTTGTTGTAGAAATCCCACCACGCCTTCCCCTGCCCGTCGATCGTGCCGCGCCCGACGATGGCAATGTCCGACGCCTGGTAGGCGTAAATCAGTGGCGAGAAGTTCGTCACTGTGATGCCTTCCCACCGCGACTGCACCATCGGCAAATAATCGTCGAAATCGGTGCTGAACTTCAGCGTCGCGCCCGCGTCCACATACAACGTGATGTGGCTTCGCAGATGAATCGGGCCGGTCAAATACGTGCCCGCCGGGAAATAAATCGTCCCGCCGCCCTTGGCCGACGCGGCATCGATGGCCTTGGCGATCGCCTCGGTGCATTTCGTTTCCCCGTTTGGCGACGCGCCAAAACTGAGTATGTTGATGAAGCCGTTTTGGGGTGCCGTTGTTTGCGCCGTGGCACTGGATGCAAATGCCAAGACGGCGACCGACACCAACGCTGTGAAACACCTGACTGAATTGGATTGTGTGTTCATTTTCATGAAAACCATTGAGTTGTTCAGTTTCCGGAAGATCTTTCCCGTCCTGCGTGCGGATGATATACGCCATGGAGGCGTCTGTGAAGCTCGGAAAGTGGCGCGCTACGGCACCAGCCGGACCCGATAGAACCGGGACGGCGTATTGGTCGCACCGCCGTCCGTGTAGTTGGTTGTCGTATCCCCGCTGCCAGAGATCACAATCGGTCCGCTCACATCCGTGAAGTTATTGGTGTAACCATTGTTCACGGCGCCCGACGTGGCTTGCACTGCGTTGGTGAACCCGCCGGCTGTCACCCACGTGATCACCACATTCGTGCTCTGTTGGACTGCCGAGATGATCCGCAACGCGGACTGGCCATTGGTCGGGTTCGTGCCGGACAGGAATTCCGCGAAATTGTTCTGGCCATCCCCGTCCGGATCAGCGGCAGGGTCGGCACTGGGGTTGTTCGTGGAGCCAAAATAAAGGATCTGCCATTGCTGGAAGGCGGTCAGGGGTGGTGCGACCGGAGCTGTCACGTGTACACCGACTGTGTTGGTAAGCGTGCTGCCTTCCGCGTCGATCACCGCAAAACTGAACGCTCCCAAGCCGCCCGCCCCCGGCGTGAAGCGCGCAGTCTTGTTGTCTCCCAATAGCGCGACCGTCCCGTTCGTCGCGCTGAACACCGAGTAAACAGGCTGATTGGTGAAACCCATCGTCAACTGGCTCAGGTCAACATCCAGATACGCATTTTGCGCGCAAGTCCCATGCGGCGCGGCCAGCCAGTTTAAGTACTCCTCCAAATTCGAGTACCCGTTCCCGTCCGGGTCGGCATTGCTGTCGGAGAAATCGCCCGGCGCCGAGTTGGGATTCGTCCCATGAATGATCTCCCACCAGTCGGGCAGGCCGTCGTGGTCCGAGTCCACATTGGCGTTGTAGGTGTTATACGTCGGCCAGGGAAAGTTTGCCGAATTCGTGGGGACATCGTGCACATCGGTCGTCGCGTCGATGATACCGGGACGATTGGGCCCGACCTGAGTCGTCTGGAGTACGCCGTTGATGGTGTAGGTGGGTCCGTTGGTTCCCTCGTAGTGAACAGTTTTGGTGAGAGTTTCCTGGATGACTCGCTGGTCGATCACGTCCGCAAGTGGAAGATTACAGCCCACGTCGGACAAGACGTTCTTGTACGCGCCGCGAGCGGAGTGGGTCGTGACATAGGACGGGAACACCTCCGCGTTCGTGCGCACGGCAGCCAATTGGTTGGAATTGGCGTACTGGCTGCCATCCCCCACAAAGACGGCGGTGCCGAACTGCCAGTTGTTGGAGTCGTAGTTCTGCCCCTCCATGACATTGCCGTCGAAGAAATAGGACTCGGTGCCCCACGTGGGGTTGATGGCGTCGAGCCGGAATAGCCACTTCACGACATACGAAGCGTTGGTGTAGGGCTTGTAGTAGTTGTTGACATAGTTGCCACGCTGCACGCCGCCGTCGGTGGTACGGGAGGTCCAGTTGTATACGACGTTATTGCGGATATCGAGCGAGCCGGCGTAGTGGGAACTCTGGTCCAGCCCGCCCGCCATGCTCCAATTCCGTCCCGTGCAATGGGCCACCAGATTGTGATGATAACTGCCGATTTCCCCGCTGATCGAACCGGCAAACGAGTGGGCCTGATAGCAGTTGGTGCAGCCGTTCAACGCCCGTTGGGCATCATCGTAATGGAAGGAATGATCCAGGGCCTCCGAAATGATGTTGCGCTGGAAGGTGATGTTCGCCGACCCGCTGCCGACGCTCCCACTCTGGCGCGAACTGGTGGACTCGTCGATGGTCCAACTGATCGTGTTATGGTCCAGAATGGAATGGTTGGAATTACCGAGCCCAATCCCGTCCATCGACTGCTGGCTGGCTTCGCCGAGCCGTAACCGGATGTACCGCATAATCACGTCACTGCAACTACTCAACCCCGCCCGCCATCCACTGAGGCAAATGCCATCGCCCGGCGCGGTTTGGCCTGCGATGGCGAGATAGCCATTGGTGCTATTGATCACGCAGGGGGCTTTGAGCTGGATTAACCCGGAAACACGAAAAACAACCGTCCGTGGCCCGGTGGCTTCAATCGCCGCCCGGTAGCTGCCGGGAATGACGGCCTCACCGATACTGCTATTATAATCGTTGGTGTTGGTCACTTCGATGACCACCCCACCCCGTCCGCCGCGAGCGAAGCGGCCATAGCCTTCCGCACCAGGAAACGCCAGATGGCGCGTCCGAAAGCGCCAAGTGCTCCCCTTGCCCACCAAGCCGTTGGTGGCGTCCATCTCATCGATGCGCCAGTAATAGGTCAGCGCACTGTCAAGGTTCGTTGCATTCCAGACGTTCGTTGTCTGGTTGCCCATGAACTCGGGTGAGGCATGTGTCGCGATGGTGACCGCATTGCTACCCGTTCCAAAATAAACGTCGTGCGAAGCGGCAAACTCCGACGGCGTCCAACTGAGCGTGGTAAAGCCGGTCCCCGCCGAGCCGGGAGTTGGGTTGTCATTGTTGGCGAAAACATGTTCATCTCCATCGCCCGGAACGGCACCAGTGGCTTGTGTGCCAGGGGATGGACCGTCAATGGCAAAGCCATTGAGGATGACAAAATCCAGGTTGTTGGTGCTGGTATGGTCGGGATCAAAACTGATCACCATGGGCAATCCGGCGACGGCGTTGACGGTAAAGTAGGCAGAACCGCACTTGAAATCATTGGTCGTGTAATAGGACGGCGTATTCGTGAGCACCGTAACGCCATCGACACTGATTACGCAGCCGCTCAGGAAATGATTGGTCCCGTGCCAGGGGCCGGGCGTATTGACGTGATTGCCCCACACGTCGTTGTGGTAGGTGGTTATCGTATGCGAGCCGGCGGAAAGATTGGAAATAACCAGGCAGAATGCGCCGCCGTTGGTGTAGGGGATGTCAGCGGTGGTGTTGTGCGTCCAAACACCATCGAACGACAGCCGGTAGCCGGCGTTGGGGTCGGTACTGGTGTTCTGGCCATCCTTATTTCCCCAATTCGCCTTGAGGGCCGTGTTGGCGGTGCCGAAGACTGGAAACGTTTGGGAAACTGTGCAGGAGATAATACCGCCAGCGGCGTTCGTGAAAGAGCGCGAGGAACTTTGACCAGAGATGGTTGCCCAAGGCAAGTACCCCGGCGCGGTGGTTTGTGTGTTCCCCTGATTGAGTGTATCGACATCGATCTTCAACAACTGGGCCTGCAACCGCGGCGCCCCGGTGCACGCCAAAGCAACTATGCCAAACGCCATGTAAACATTTAGTTTCACGTCACTTCAGCTTCCGTTGTCACTCTTCCCTCGGCTCGTGCGATGCAACTCCAGTACGGTTTTAGACTAGCCAAAACCAGGTCGAAACTCACGTCCTTTTTTGCTACGGCACGAGCACGCGTACCCGATAGAATCGTGATGGTGTGTTGGTCGCGCCGCCAGGGTCGACCATGTTGGTCACAACGCCGGTGCCAGTCCCGCCACTGAGAATATTCGTCTGGCCGGTGCTCACGAAGTTATTCGAGTAGCCGCCGCCGGCCGCGCCCGCCGTGAACTCCAGTACGTTCGTACGCGATGCGATGCCGGGCAACCAGGTACTGTCGCCATTGGCCCCCAGATAAATCACGTTGATGTCCGTGGTATTCGCCTTGGCGATGTTGATGACGTGCAGGAACGCTGCGCTATTGGTCGGATTGAAGCCCGCCAGAAACTGGTTGGTATTGCTCATGCCCTTGCCGAACGGATCCGCGCTTGGCTGCGCCTGCGCACAGTTGGTGCAACCAAAATACGCGAGTTGCCAGGCAACAAACGGATCCACCGGCGGTGGCGCGGGAACGGTGACGGCCAGTTTCACCAGCCCGGCGGTGGTGGTGTCGATCGCATAGTTGAAGTTCGTGGTAGGAGTCGTGCCCACCGTCAGCCCGTTGTAGGTCAAGGCGCCGCCATACGTGAACAGTGTGTAAGTCCCGTTGGTGAAGCCGCCGGCATCGGTGATGTTCAGCGTGCCGCCGAGGGTCAGATTGCCACTCACTACCGTCAGATCGCTCGCGGTGCCCAACTCGTACTGCAATAGCGCACCCCCGCTGACCGCCACGTCGTTACTGATCGCCAATATCCCGGGGCTGTTGCCCGGTGCCAGTGTCCCGTTCATCGTCAACGGTCCGCCGAGGACACCGCCACCGCCCAGCTTGGCGCTACTGAGGACCGACACCGCACCGGTGCCCGTGCCACTGCCTGTCGTGTTGTTGACCAGAAGCGTGCCAGTATTGGAAACCACGAGGGCTCCACCAAATCCAGAACTGTCCCCCCGCAGCGTCAGCACGCTGCTTCCCGGCAGATTAAGCGTGAGAGCGCCGGACCCGCTGAGCGCGCCATTGAGTGCGTTATTGCCGCCGGTAAACGCCAACGTGCTGGGGGCAACAACGTTGATCGGGTTATTGGAGGAAGTTACCGAACTCGGATTGATCGTAAGCGTGCTGCCCGCGATTGTAAGCGGGTTAGACCCGAGCACGCCAGCTTCTCTGATCGTAGCCAGGGAGTTGATGAAGGACATGGTGTTATTGGTCCCCGGCCTCGTCAATCCACCCAATGTCACCAGATTGGGGTTGGCCGTTGTGTTGGTGATGATGACCTCGGCATTGTAAAGATTCAACGTGTTGGTGGTTGAGGGCGCGGTGAGATTTGAGTCAATGATCCGGATACCGCGGGCGCTATAGATGCCGAAGGTCTTCGTGGGCGCCACGATGTTCACGCCGCACAACGTCATGTTCGAGACAGGCATCTCCTGCCTGGCCCAGAGGATACCAGCAACGCCGCTTCCCGTGAGCCCACTTGCCGTCACGTTGCTGATGGTGATGTTGCGCCAGATCGGGGTCGTGCCGATGACCGGCTGGGCCGAATTGTTCGCGGCCGTGGTTGGACTGATGGTGTTGGGCGTTCCCACCGTGTCATAAAAGTCGTAAAGGAGGATCACGTAGCCGACGTTGGTCATGGTGAGATCGAGGTACTTGAGATTCTCCACCACGCCGCCGATATCGCGGTCCGACTTCAGACGAATGCCTTGATCCGTGCCGTTGAACGTGCAGTTGCTCACCGTCAACTCATGAACCCCACCCTGAATGTCACTGCCGATCGACACGCCGTGCCCGGTGCCGAACGTGCAATTGGAAACGACGATGTCGGCTGCAGGCCCGCCGCTGCCGCCGATCTCGAGGTTGTCGTCTCCCACACTGATGGAGCAGTTCTGAATCAACACGTTGGTGGAGGCCAGGTCCATGCCATCGGTGTTCGGCGAATTTCCCGGGGTGCTCTCGGTAATGTTCTGGACGGTCACACTGACGTTGTTCCCTTTCAAAAACATGTGGAACACGGGCGGATTCTGCAGGGTCACGCCCTGGATCAATATCCGTGTGGACGAGCCACCAAAATCAATCAGGTGGGGCCGCAGCGATTCATCAAGCGTGGGCGATTGCCACCAATTGGTGGAGCCAAAGCCAGCATTGCCGTCAATCGTGCCCGAGCCGGTGATCGCGATGTCCTGAAGGGCGCTACCGGAGATGAAGGGCAGTCCCGGGCTGGGCCAGTTGGTGATGGTCGGTGTCGCAAACCGGGGGAGCATCTTCAACGTGGCACCACTGTTGATCTGCAGATCGATGCTGTTGGAAAGGGCAATCGGCCCACTCAAGTATGTGTTCAAACTACCATTCGTCGGCACGACGACGATGCCACCGCCGGCTGCGGCAGCCGCGTTAATGGTGTTATTGATCGCGGTAGCGTTGTTCGAAATGCCATCCCCCCACCCGCCAAAGTTCAGGATGTTGAATTGGTTCGTGGGAATGACCGGTAGCGGAGGCGTTCTGGGGATGACGGTCAGGACAGCATTGGAGCTGGTCGTGGAGCCGACCGAGTTACTGGCGACCACTGTATACGTGCCCGCATCGGTTAGATGGACGCTGGGCACGTTCAGCGTGGGCGAGGTCGCACCGGAGATCGGCACATTGTTCGTCATCCATTGGAAGGTGATCGGTGTGTCGCCGACCGCCGCTGCACTGAAGCTGATGTTGTCACCCACCCGCGCCGTGAGCGAAGCCGGTTGCAAGATGAACACCGGTGCGGAGGGATTGGTATTGACGGTGAGAACTGCGTTGGAACTGGTGACGGAGCCAATGGGGTTGCTGACGGTCC
>Ga0265338_10002882_pt1 | contig 25096 bp, 14 predicted proteins | sample 42126metaG_FD_193579 | JGI IMG/M metagenome (GOLD analysis project Ga0265338, IMG submission 193579) | Rhizosphere microbial communities from Carex aquatilis grown in University of Washington, Seatle, WA, United States - 4-21-26 metaG | ecosystem: Host-associated > Plants > Roots > Rhizosphere... | reverse complement strand
CGATTCGCAGCCTGGCTCATCGGCGGATTCGCAGCCATGGCGCTGGTCCTGGGCGTCGTGGGCCTCTACGGCGTCGTGGCTTATTCCGTAAGCCGGCGCACCCGAGAAATTGGCGTTCGCATGGCGCTCGGCGCGCAACGCAGCGCGGTTTACTCAATGGTGCTGCGCCAGGCCGGTTGGCTCACCGCTACTGGTTTGCTTTTCGGCGTTGCGTGTTCCATCGGCGCCTCGGTGCTCATGCGCAAACTGCTCTTCGGCGTCGAAGCATGGGATATCCCAACGCTCGCTTCAGTAGTATTTGTGCTTGGCTGCGCATCCATGGCCGCAAGCTTTCTGCCCGCCAGGCGCGCCGCATCAGTCAATCCAACTGAAGCCCTGCGCGCCGAGTAAAGAGAGTCGGGCACGAGTTTACTCGCGCCGATAAGACTTCCAAAGTGAAAGAACCTGGGTGCCCCATGTCTCGCTTCTGAGACATGGGAGACCACAAAACTCACGAAGTCGTCGTGCCGGCGTTAGAACGAAACCTGGGTGCCCCCGGTCTCGATTTTGAGACCCGGGATACCACAAAGTCCAGTTTGGAATCGACCCCGCCCAATTTGCCATGTCCAGCGAGCAACAGGCGCAAACACCTCAAATTACATCGCTTAACTTTGCCGATAATTACCCTCATTAAGCGGATACTGAATTTATGGACTCTTCTGTGCAACGCCTGAACCAGCAATCACAACTGAAAAACTGACCCAGAAGGGGGGGACCCCCCTCCCCCGGGGTAACCAGAAAGATAATAGGTCGTCATCTACGCAAGGCACTGATAAATAAATGACTTACAAAAATGTAACAAGTCAATATCTGTTACATTGATGCCCGTATAGACCCCTTTTAAGCCCATTTCGGCGTTTTTGAGAAAAACTGCCATTTGCCCCCTGTCGGGAGTGAAAGCTAATCCTCAGTAGGCGCTTTCTCGGCGTGATCCACTATCAGTTGCTCGACAGTCGCTTTGCGCTCGTCGAGTTTAAGTCCCAACTTTTCCACTGACGAGTACACCGTCTGGCCTCCTTGCGGATCTGACGCCGCCTTGGCCGGATCGTTGCTCTGCGTGCCACCGCCGCCGCTACCCATCGCGCCCACCATGTCGGCGCCTTGCGACTTAGCCAGTGCGATCAACGCTGCGAGGGAGATTTCGACGGCCACCTGGTAGTTACCTTTAAGACCGGTCATGTTAACCACCTGGGGCCCGCTTCCGGTCATTTGCATCATGCTCGTCAGCATGTCGGCGAAGCCATCCATGGTCACCATACTCGACTCCAGGTTCATCGATTGCGTCGACATGTCCATCTTCATCGTCATGGTGCCGCGCTTTCCCATGTTCATCACAATCGTGCCGTCGGGTTTGCGCAACATCCTCATCGGGCCTTCTTCAGTGTCCATCTTCATTTCGCCCGGTTGCAGCGGAGTATTCGGGTCAATGTCCTGAGGGGCAGCCGCGGACTCCTGCAGCTTCGGGCCGCCTTTGCCCACGACCAGCGCCAGCACCTTGTGCTCAGTTTTGTCGCGATGCACCACCAGCTTGAAGCGCTCGGCGAGGAGTTTCTGAAGCATTGCAGGCGCATCGTCTTTGGTGGCGCCTTGCGGCATTGTGGCTTCAATGTCGAAGCGGGCGTCAGCCAGCCAAGTTGGACCTTCAACCTGGTATACCTTCACACCATATGCAACCATGATCAGATCTTTGAGCGACATGTAGATGTATTCGGCGCGTGCCGCATCCACATGCGGGCCCATGCGCGGCATCTTCCCGGCCTGCATGTCTGCTGCCAGTTTTTGAATGTCGAGCGGCGCTGCGGGTTTGACCGTCGCCACTTCGAATTCGAGATTTGGATTGGCCGGTTTGGCCGTTACGCCCGGCTCAGTCGCCGCCGGTGTGACCGTAGCAGGTGAGGGCACTTCAATTACTACGGATGTAGGTGCCGATGCCGGTGCTGTCGACGAGTTTTGGCACAGAGCAGTTGCCGCGGCAACTGCGATTCCGACTGCAAAGAAATAATGAGGGCGAATCTTCATGAGAGAAATCCTCAATCTGGTGGAATGCCCTGAATTATATCCTTCGGCCGGATGCGATTCCGTGATGTGCCAATCGCCGGTTGATCAGGCCTTATTGTCTACACCAGCCGCAGAAAGCCCGCCGGATTAAGACTCGCACCAGGGAAGACCTTCTCAAGATCGCGTGCGCCGATGGTGCGAGTCACCACCTCGCCCAACACTGAGCGGTAGTCGGTAGTCAGTGCCAGGTCGCGGCCCTGGTTGAGCTGCTCGTTCGCCAGTCCCGGCCACTTGCCGTAGACCTTACCGCCCTTCACGCGCCCGCCCAGCACAAACATCGCGTTGGCGTGGCCGTGGTCGGTGCCGCCGGTGCCGTTCTCGTGCGCAGTGCGTCCGAACTCCGACATCGTGACTATCGTGATGTTCTCAGCAGAATCGCCCATATCGCGCCAGAAGGCCGCGATGCTTTGTGAGAACTCGCTGAGCCGATTGGCGAGCTGGCCATTCACTCCACCCTGGTTCTGATGAGTGTCCCAGCCGCTCACATCGGTGAATGCCGCCTCGACACCCAGGTTCGATTTGAGGAGTTGCGCAATCTGCTTCAAACTGTTGCCAAAGTCATTGTTGGGATAGTTGGCGGCATTGGCCGGCTGATATTGCGCGGGGTTGGCGTCGCGCAGCATCTTGACCGCTTCAAATGTTTCATCTCCCGCCGCATGAAAAATCTGGTCGCCCGATTCGGCATACATTGCCTGGAACGCGTTGGCGGCCGGTGAAGGAGTTGGACCGCGGCCGGCAACGTTGAAGCCGTTCACATTGTTCAGCGCGATGGCCGGCACGCGCCCGGCAAGCGTCAAGGGAACGTCGGCTCCGAGAGCTAGAGCACGAAATGCGGAGTGCTCGCAGGTTCCCGCGCAGCGGTGCAGCAGGTCTTCAGCCTGCAGCGCGCGGTTCAGCCATCCATCGTCGGTGCCTTTCACCCCGGGCGTTCCAGACTCCATGTAGTCTTGCGCGTCAAAGTGCGAGCGGCTCATATCGGGCGAGCCGCATGCGTGAACGATGGCGAGGTGCCCTTGATCGTAAAGCTGTTTAAAGGAGGCAAGCGAAGGATGGAGACCGAAGGAACCGTCGAGATCGATGACTTGATTTTGCGGAATGGCGATGGTGGGCCGCATGGAGTAGTAATTCTTCTCACGGTAGGGAACTACGACGTTGAGTCCATCGGCTGCGCCGCGCTGAAAGATCACCACCAGTCGCTGGCCCGGCGCGCTTGCAGCCTCAGCCAGCACTGAACGAACCATGAAACTTGGAATCGCCGCAGTCCCCGCAACCGCCAGTGCGCCCTTGTGTAAGAAGAATCTCCGGTTCATCTGCATTGTGCTACTCCTAGTAAGACCACTGGTCAGCCGGCAGTCCAGATTGCTCATTCCCTAGTCCCTAGTGCCTAGTCCCTCGGCGCTTCAGCGCCGCTGAAACTCCGGCGAACCAATCAACAATCCCGCCAACACCTCATCTTGTTTTTCAATCGCATTAGCAGGCCTGCCAATGTCCTTGCTGTTCCTGGTGGTGGTCGTCGCGGATATCGGGTATACCTTGAACGAGCCTTGATCGGCCTGTGTCTGGAATTGGGCGAGCGCCGCGGCCCGCGTCTGCTCACCTACGCCTCCCGCCACAATCATCGGCTCGAGCCGCGCCTCTTCTTGATCGAGTGTAGGCGCTGGATCAGACCGCGTATCCGGAGCCGAGTCGTTGGTTAATCCGACGTTCGCATCCAGAGGCTGATTGCTCCAAGTTACTTTGATTCCAGGCAGCCGGTTTGCAGCCAGGTTCAAAGCAAAATTCATGCGGTCAACCAGCGCCTCTGTCGAGACCCACTCACTGGCTACCCATTTGTAGCCCGTGGGCGGAATGCATCCGTAGAGCTGCATGCCCATTTGGCGCAACGCATTCTCGAGCGGCTGAAAATTCTCAACATCCGCATTCGATGCGCGCACCGCCGAAACCACGAATTCAAGCGGGGTTTTCACCTTGGCGCGATAGTCGCTCGCGGCCCAGAACTCGGGTGAACGGAAAAGCGTGCGCAGCATCGCCGAGATATCGCCACCAGTCGACATGTACGTCTTCGCCAGGCGGTCAACCAGCGACTGCGGCGGATCGTCGATTACAAAGCGAATGGCAAGCTTGCGCGAGATAAACTGCGCGGTTGCCGGCCGCGTGACCAGGAAGTGCAGCAGTGCTTCGCCCTCGCGCTCGCCGCCGTCTTTGACTTTTGTGCCCATCACTTTTTTGGTGCCGGGCTCGTGCCGATTCTCATTGAACTCAAACCCGCCGCCGCGCTGCGGCTGATTCACGGTCCATCCGGTAAGAATGCGCGCCACCTGGGTTACATCGGCCTGGCTGTAGCCGCCGTTCACGCCCAGCGTGTGCAGTTCCATCAGCTCGCGGGCGTAGTTCTCGTTCAGTCCCTCGTCGGTCTTCTTGTTCTTCGAGGGGTTCCGCGCCTGCTGCATCTTGGCGCGCTCGGCAGCCGGAGAATCCGGGCCCATGCTCTCGGAATTGTCGAGATACAGCATCATCGCCGGGCTATGCGCAACCGCTTCAAGCAGATCTTCAAACTTGCCCAGCGAATTGGGCCTGATGGTGTCGCGGGCATAGCTCACCAGGTAATAAGGTGTCTCTTCGTTCTTGCGCAGATAGACGTTGAAGTGATTAAGCCAGAAGTCGGTCATCACTTCCTGCAATTGCGCGTTTGAGTAGATATCGCGCATCAGCCGTTCGGCCATCAGTTCCTGAGCCTCCATGCGTTGCGGGTTCTCGAGATCTTCAAGAGCCTCGCGCAGGTCGGGAGTCATGTCGGAGTTGAGCTGATTGCGCTGTTGACCCTTCAACGAATGCATGAAGGCATCAAACTCAGCCGGCTGCATCTGCTGGAGTTGCGCGACGCGGTCGTGCGGCGCCAATGCCGCAATGCTGGCGAAGGGTGGGAAATCCACCTGCGCAACCGTGTCGGCGGCCATGGCGGGCGCGCTCGAGTTCATAACCGGCGCATTCGCCGCCATCAAGTTGCCGTCCATAGCCGGGGCCTGGCCTGCTTCGGGAGCCATGGCAATTGTTTGCCCATTGGCAGGCTGCGCTTTTTCGGCTTTCTTCTCCTGCTGGCGATACATCTGGTTTTCATAGACCGCGTGCAGAGTGCCGCGCTGCGGAATATCGACCTTGCCGGCAATTGCCTGCCGGATGATTGCGCCGGAAGGAACTCGGAAAAGCAGGTCGGCCACGCTCCATTGCATTGCCGGGTACTGCGCCAACCGCTCGTTGAGCGCGGTCTCATCGAGCGCCTGCGGATGCAGTTGCTGTTCAAACCATGCGTCGAGACCCGTGGCGCGAACCGCTTCAAGATCGCCTGGCCGCGGCCCGAAGGTGAAGCGGTTGAGTGCCTGCACAATCCGATCGTCGCCCTTTAGAGGACCTGTTTTAACCTGCCCCGCCTCGTAAGCCGGACGGTGCTGGACTTTGGCGGGGACAGAGTCTCCGGCGAGGCTCGACGACTGCGCATAGCCGACAGGAGGGGTCGCGATGGTAGCGCAAAGTAGGAGCGCCAACGCGCTTTTCACTGATTCCATTCGACATACTCCAACTTGGAAGAGCGCAAACGGGGAAACGGCAAGGGAAGTTTTGCAAACTGCTAGGTTAACTAACGGATCAATCTTACTAACAGAAAAGACGCGAATTGGCGGGGAAAGTTGCGGAAGGGGATCAAAGGAAGCGATGGTGGTGACGGAACGGAAGGCTAAGAACTACCGATCCTTTCCCCGCATCTAAATACCCGTATCGCCAATTGCATGAGAGAGGAAAGAATAATGCCCGAAAAGGAAAAATCGAAAAAGGCTGACCCGCAGCAACAAAGCGCGGTCAAGAAGCTGATCGCGGATTTGAATGAAGACCTGGCCCGTGAGTATCAGGCCATCATTGGATACACGGTCTACAGTAACGTGCTCAAGGGCGCCAAATGGATGAACATTGCCGCCGAGCTCAAACTCCACGCCGCTCAGGAACTCGAGCACGCCATGATCCTCGCCGACCAGATCGACTACCTCGGCGGCATGCCCACCGCGACCCCCAAGCTCGTGAAGCTAAGCGAGAAGCCCGAAGACATGCTCCAATTTGACCTCGACAACGAGACCGTGACGATCAAGAACTACCGGCTGCGCGTAAAGCAGGCTGAGGCTGTGGCACATTACGGCCTGGCCGAGCAGTTGCGCACCATCATCACCCAGGAACAGAATCACCAGCACGACCTGGCAACCGCGCTAGGAATTGACGTTCCCGATGTGTTTAGCGAAGGGGCTTAGCTGAGAACAGAAAGCTAGAAGCTAGTAGCTGAAAGCTAGAAGCTGCTTTTATCAGCATCCCCGTTTGCACCGAGCCATGATGGCCGCATGCAGCCGCTCCCGAAGGTCGATGGGAAGATCGTAGATTTCGTGGGAGCGGTAAATCTGGATGGTCTTGCGGGTGGTGTTCAGGGTTACTTCGCAGTGTTCGCAGCCCTTGAGATGAGCTTGCAGGTCGGCGCGCATGTTGTCAGTCACGCTGTCGTCGATCAGGTCGTCGAGAAGAGCAATAAACTCAGTGCAGGTCAACGTCTCAACTCTCCGTTTGCGGCGCGATTGCTGGGCCGTTGCCAGCAGGCGCCGTCTTCCGCTTGAAATAACGGCTCAGTCGCTCGCGCAACTGCAGCCGCGCACGCAACAGCCGCGACTTGACTGCCGGCACGCTCAAACCCAGCGTTTCCGCAGTCTCTTCGGTCGAAAGCCCTTCCACATCGCGCAGGGCAAAGACTACGCGGAACCCCTGAGGCAAACCTTGAATCGTCTTGCGCAATATCTCCGCCAGTTCTGACTGCGTGTAGTTCTGCTCCGGATCGGGCGCCCAGTCGGCCAGGTCGCGGGGAACAGAGCCTTCTTCGGTCTCCACGTCTTCGTCGATTGAGACCATCCTCCCGGTACGCCGCTTGCGCAGGCGCATCAGGCTTTCGTTTACCGCGATTCTCACCAGCCATGTGTAAAACTTCGAGTTTCCCTGGAACTGATCCAGCTTCTCATACGCCTTCAGAAACGCATCCTGTACAACATCTTCAGCGTCTTCGCGGTTCTGCGTTATGTGCTGCGCAATCCTGAAGACCTGGCGCTCGTACTTGCGCACCAGCGTGTCGTAGGCCGAAACATCACCCCCGCGGACCCGTTCTACCAGGGCCACATCTGGGTGCTGCTCGTTCTCTCCCGCTATTGATTGGATGGTAGACATAGCCACTGGTCGCAAAATCGCTGCGCAAACTGGTTCAAAAGACGTTTTGGGGACTTCGAAGGTCTGGACTTCAGCCTTCTCGTACGGGCCGGTTGCTTAAAGTGTATCGAATCGCGGGCAAGGGAGCCAACTCCGGTCGCGAGTTTCTAATCCCAACCCGGAGCGGTACCCCGACTGGTTCCCATTGCGGACCCGATCAGTCAAAACCAGTGATGGCGCGGCGCATAACAGGAATAGAGTGGAATTATGTCGGGTGAAACTTCCCCAAACGGCAGGGTTACGGGTTTGTTTGTCTCCGCTGCGCGCGGTCTTGTGCTCTTGATGGCCCTGCTCCTGGTCATCGAGCCGGTCGCCGCCCAAAGCGCCTCGGACACCCAATCGAGCCCCAGCGCTGGCACAGCGTCGACGCCGCATTCATCCTCGACAAGCAAAACCGCAAAGCCGCATGCGTCTTCAACTCACAAGTCGGCGACACAACCGTCGGGGCGTCGCACGACCACGCGTCCGGCGACCGCACATGCAACTGCGCATTCTTCGGCAGCAAAGAAGTCCAAGTCGTCGCATCGCCGGCCCGCGCAACACGGCAGCCGTGCGGCGCGCATGGCACACACTGCTCGGCTCCATCAGGCTTTTGCCGCCTCAACCGAGCTGCGGCCGATGGCCCAGCAACTCGCCCTGCTGCGCACGCCCGAGGCCTATGCCGGCGTAGCGGCTTATGCGCATAAACATACGGGCGAAGCCGCCGCTGCTGCATATTTAGCGTTGGGTCATGCCTACCTGCTCGACAAGCGTTACCCCGAGGCTTTGCAAAACCTCTCGCTGGCGCGCAAGAGCGGCGATGAATTGGCAGATTACGACGACTTTCTGGGTGCGGAGACCACCCACGCAGCCGGCCAGGATACCGTCGCTGAAGCCCTGCTGAAGGGCTTTGCCGATCGCTATCCCGATAGTATTTTCGTCGACCGTGAGCCTGAACTTGAAGCCAACGTGATGCTGTCTCTCAACAACCCGGCCGCAGCGCGCGCGGTCCTGGTAAAGGCGCAGGACACCGGCGCCGCTGATCGCGTGGCTTACCAGTTCGCCGAGGCCCAGGTTGCCTACGCGTTCGACGAGAAAGACGCTGCGATTGACCTCTTCAGAAAAGTTCTGCTCAAGTCTCCGCTGAGTCCCGAAGCGCAGATGGCGCGGGCGAGGCTTACCCAGGTGGGAGCTGAATCGACGCTGACCACGGCTGACCTGCGCAGCCTGGGCGACGCCTATTACAACGCCGGGCACTATGGAGACGCGCTGGAGCAGTACCGCGTGCTGGCGCGTTCAACCGAGCTTAGCGCGGCCGACCGCAACGGTTTTGCCGTGGCTGAGGCCGCATGCGAGTTGAAGCTGAAACACTTGACCACCGCTGAAGCCCAAGCCCTTCCCGATACTAACGACGACAATGGCGCGCGCCGCCTCGACCTGCTGATGGAACTGGCGCGCGACCACGACGATGAAGCCGGCCAGCAGCACATCGTCACCGAAATGCAAACGCGCTTCCCGCGCAGCCCGTGGCTCGAAGCGGCGTTATTATCCGCGGGCAATATGTACATGCTCAAGCGCGACTATGCTCGCGCCGTTGAGTACTACAGTTCCCTGGCCTCGCATTTCCCTGAGAGCAAGAACGCCCCGTTTGCCCATTGGCGTGCTGGTTGGCTCGACTATCGCCAGGGACAGTTTATCGAGGCTACGCGCATCTTCGATGAACAGATCAAGCTGTATCCAACTGCTCCCGAGACAGTTTCGGCGCTTTACTGGCGCGGCCGCCTGTACGAGTCAGAGGATCACGAGCCTGCTCGTGCAGCAGCCAATTACCATGCCATCGTCCGGGCTTATCAGCATTTCTTCTATGCGCAAATGGCGCGCGAGCGGTTGGCCACGCTGGGCAAGCTGACGCCGACTACCGAGCCCCAGCTCGATAAGTTTCAACCGCTGCCCACGCCCAAACTGGTGGACACTTTTCCAGCCGACAGCCCACATCTGGCCAAGGCGCGACTGCTGGCCAACGCGGGCCTGAACGAATACATCGCCGACGAGATCAAGGCCGATCCCGATTCTGAATCATGGAGCGCGCTGGCTGAGGCGCAAATCTACTCGAGCTACGGCGAAAATTTTCGCGCCTTGCGTGCACTCAAACGAGCGCTGCCTTACGCCTCCACCGCGTCCATTGACTCGATTCCGCTGGCCTACTGGCACATTCTCTATCCGGAACCTTACTGGGACACAATCAAAGCTGAGTCGGCGAAGAACAATCTTGACCCCTATCTGGTTGCCTCGCTCATTCGCCAGGAGTCGGAGTTCGATCCATCGGTAATCTCATACGCGAATGCGTACGGGCTGATGCAACTGCTGCCCTCGGTTGGGAAGGCGTTGGCGCGCGAAGAGGGATTGACTCACTTTCAGACGTTCCAATTGCTCGATCCCGACACTAACATTCGCCTTGGCACGCGCTACCTGCGCCAGATGCTCGACCGCTTCGGCGGCGTCGAAGAGTACGCGCTGGCTGCTTACAACGCCGGCGATAGTCGCGTTGCTGACTGGCAGGCGGCCGGTCCGTACCACGGGATTGACGAGTTTGTTGAATCGATTCCATTCACCCAGACCCGTGAATACGTTGAGGCCATTCGCCGCAACCAGGAGACCTACAAGGCCATCGACGACTTTGCGCGCGCACACTCGCACGCTGGTATGCAAGCCTCAAAATAACTGTTCGCAAGTTTTCAGCGTCTAACCGATCTGTGAAGATTCACTACAGTGGTTCCTCTGTTACTGCGTCTCGAAGCCACGGTTGCCAAGTGGATTTTTTCCTTAAGAAAAATCCACCTTGTACCCAAGCTGAAAACGGCGACAACAACTGAGGAACCGCTCCAAAGGAATCCCGCTTGATAATAGTCGTCATCGATTTCGATTGACGTGTAAAGGTGGGAACGGCAAGACTCTTTTTCAAACAGAGGGACCACTAGCCCTCTCCATTCGTTGCTGCTGTTCGAAGAAGACGACCGGCCCGAAATAATCGGAATGGTCTGGTTACATCAATCCAAGTGGAGGGATGTATGACAGCCGACTTGCAGTTTCTTGAAGAATGGATCCCCGAAAGAATGGACCCCGGAACGGTTTTCATGCTTGAAAACCAGTCCAAACTTGGCCAGGCGCAGAATCCCTATGTGGCCGTGATGTCTTGCCCACGCTGCGGAACCCTCGGTTTGATAACCCGACGCCAGCTTTATTGCGGAGAGATGATGATCTGTGGCGGCGACGTGTGTTCGGCCGAGTACAAGCTCGACGGCGAAAACATCTGTTTCCGGCATTCGCAGTAGAGCGTCTTGACGGGCGAATGAACTCGCTGACTGGACGCTACCGGCGCTTCTGCGTTTGCTATCCCCTTTAAAATGTGCGTATCGACGGTTTTTGGTTCGTTGGGACTAAAAGGCGTTTTGGGTCGTTTTCGACCTCATTTGCACGGGTTATGGGGCAACATTGAGAGTTAAGTCGTGTGTTTTCTTAGCTGCTGCACAATAGTGGGGGGTTAGGGGGTGGTGGTATCCCCCCTATGTAGCAGTTTTGGGTGTCCCATTTGGATGTTAAATGGGGGGTATTTGAGATCAACGACCAGCATGAAACCATTCTGCGCCTTTGGTGGTTAATTGCACGCAAACGGTGGTGGTGGGTCTTTCGCCCGCTAAAGCGGGCTCTTGGGCGAAGGTGCTGGTTGACCCCAGGGCTTGCGCCTGGGGCACCTTATAGCGCCCGCTTCGCGGGCTTTTGGTCAGGTGACGGTACAGGAAGACGGGCATTCGTGTTTTCCCACGTCTCAGATGCGAGACGTGGGGCACGCGGCGGGCGTGAGATTTTGTGGTTTCCCACCCTTTTCACTGTGAAACTGTGAAATGGATGGGGCACGGAGTTGCGGGTCGGGTAGATCGCCGGTGGGTCTGGAGACCCACCGTACAACCGGGCTGGAGCCCGGCGCTACTCCTTACAACAGGGCTGGAGCTTGGCGCTACTTTCGGACTACTGATCACTGCTTTTACTGCTGGAGCTTGTAATCGGTGTTGGGCAGTTTTGTGCCGGCTTGCGCTGGGGTGGGTAACTGGCTGCGGTCCCAACCTCCGCCCAATGCCTGCACCAGTTGAACCGTCGACATCATTTCTTCAACGTGGAGCGCATTCAGGGTCTGCTGATCGTTGTAGAAGCTTGTTTGCGCCAGCACCACGTCGACGTAGGGATCGACTCCCAGGTCGTAGCGCTGGGTTTCAAGATCAAGATACTCCTGCGCCGATTTCAAGGCTTCCTGCTGATCGAGAATCTGCTGAGAATAAACTCGCGTGGCGGCGAGCGAATCCTCAACCTGCTGGAATGCTGTGAGCACGGTCTGACGGTAGCTGGCCAGGTCGGCATTGTATTGGGCGGTGTACTGATGCAGCTCGGCGCGATAGAGACCGCCGTCGAAGATGACCTGCGAAGTTGAGGGGCCGAGGGACCAGAAGCGGCTTGGCCAGTCGAAGAGGTGCTTCAGAGTCGACGACTCAAATCCACCTGAAGCGGAGATCGTGACCTGCGGGAAGAACGCGCCGTAGCCCACGCCGATAGTGGCATTAGCCGCTGCCAGCGTGCGTTCAGATGCGGCGATGTCTGGCCGCCGCTCGACAAGTTGCGAGGGAACGCCGGTGGGAATCGCCGGGGGCGCGTAGACCATGGGCTTGACCGGAATTGAGAAGTCGGTTGGAATTTTGCCCAGCAGCACGGCGATGGCGTGTTCATACTGCGCGCGCAACAGGCCCACATTCGTTGCTGAAGCCCTGGCTGCCTGAAGTGTGGTTTTGGCTTCGACCACAGAGATGTAGTCGCCGGTTCCCACGTCGTACGCGCCCTGATTGGCATCAAGCGCTTTCTGGTCGGCCGCTACAGTGTCATTCAGAATCTTCTGCAACATGTCCTGGCCGCGAATTTCAAAGTAATACTCGGCAAGGCTGGATTGCTCGGTCAGCTTCTCTAGTTCAAGGTCGGCCTCGCTGGCCTGGGCCGCATATTGCGCTGCGCGCACTTCGTTTCGGATCTTGCCAAAGAGGTCCGGAGTCCACGACACATCGATCGGCGCCGACCAGATGGACGATATCGATCCCGTATTGGCCTGCGAAGTATTGCGCAGATTGCCGGAGCTGCGCGAGCGGTTGAACGACGGGCCCGCGGTGATAGTGGGCCAGTATTGTGAGCGCGCCTGGGCGATTTGAGCGCGGGCCGCCATGTAGTTCTGAAAGTCCTGCTTCAGAGTCTGGTTGTTGACGTTGAGCTGCTCTTCAAGCGCATTGAGTTCGGGCTCGTTGAATATCTCCCACCATTTGCCGCGGATCATCGCGTCCTGCGGGCTGGCCACCTTCCATCCATCCTGATCCTGGAAGTTTACGGTCGACTCCTTATAGTTGGGCGCGGTGATGGCCGGCGGCGCGGGAGGACTGTAGTGTGGACCGAGATGGCAACCCGCGACAACCGCGGTTAGTGCAAGCGCCGTAGCGGAAAGTGCAAACGGGACTCGAGTTTTGAAATCAGGCATAGTCAACTTCCTCATCGTCACGACGCAGAACCTTCGGCGGTCGCGGGCCGCATATCGTGCTCCCTGTTGAGCCCCCACATGCGCATCCGGTCCATCAACAGGTAAATAACCGGGGTGGTGTAGAGAGTGAGCATCTGGCTCAGCAGCAGTCCGCCCACAATGGTGATGCCCAGCGGGCGGCGCAGTTCAGAACCAGTACCGGTACCGAAGGCCAGCGGCAGTGCGCCCATGATGGCTGAAAATGTGGTCATGAGAATGGGCCTGAAGCGCAGCATGCAGGCCTCAAAGATGGAGTCGCGCGTATTTTTGCCTTCGTTGCGTTCGGCCTGCAGCGCAAAATCGATCATCATGATGGCATTCTTTTTTACGATGCCTATGAGCAGTATGATGCCGATGATGGAGATAACATTCAGGTCCATTTTGAACAGCATGAGCGCCAGCATGGCGCCGACGCTGGCCGAGGGCAGCGTGGAAATGATGGTGATGGGGTGAATCAGGCTTTCGTACAAAATGCCGAGCACGATAAACACCGCGAGCAGTGCCGTGATAATCAGGTATTTCTCTGAGGCAAGCGAGTCCTGGTAGGCCTGCGCGGTTCCGGCAAAGAATCCTCGCACTGTTCCCGGCATGTTCAGCCGCTGTTCCATTTGTGTGACTTCGCGCACGGCGTCAGAGAGCGACATACCGTTGGCCATGTTGAACGAAACCGTGACCGACGGGAACAGCCCGGTATGGCTCACCTGCAGCGGTGTGGTGTTGGTGGACGCTTTCATCACGCTCAGCAGCGGCGACATGCGGGCGAGTCCCGCTTTGGGTGACGTACCGGTTGCAGACGATCCTCCGGGCGCAAAGTAGATGTTCTTGAGCGCATTGGGATCTTGCCAGTAGGGCGGTGCTACTTCCATTACGACGTAATACTGGTTGAGCTGGGTGTAGATTACGGATACTTCAGATTGTCCAAAGGCGGAGTACAACGCCGAATCGAGCGATTGCGGAGTTTGCCCCAACCGCGCCGCGGTGGCGCGATCGTAGACGAGCTGTTCTTCAAGGCCGCCGTTCTGCTGGTCGCTGTTCACGTCCTGCAGGCCTGGGAGTTTCCTCATTTGCGCAAGGAGAATTGGGCCCCATTGCGCCAGCAGGGGAACGCTGTCGCCCTGGATGGTGTATTGATATTGAGCGCCGCCACCGCGACCGCCGATGCGCAGGTCCTGACCCGGCTGCAGAAAAGCCGAGGCGATGGGCAGGGCATTCATCTTGGGCCGCAGCCGGTTGATCACATCCATCGCCGAGGTCTGACGGACGGCGCAATTCGGCGATTCCTTGCACTGGGTGCCCAGGGGTTTGAGGGCGATGAATATATTGCCGCCATTACTCGAGCCGCCACCCGGGCCACCGCCGCCCGTGTATCCGTTGGCGTGGGCTATAGCGGGATCAGCTTTGACGATCTGCATCAGTTTTTGCACGCTGAAGTTCATCAGGGGGAACGAAGCGTCCTGCGGGCCCTGGATCATGCCCATCACCAGTCCGGTATCCTGCTGCGGGAAAATGCCGGTGGGAATGCGGACGATGACCACCACGTTCAACGCCACCGTGAGCAGAAAAACAAGCAGCATGAGGACCGGGTTATCGAGCACCCAGTAGAGCGACCTGCGGTAAATGCCCTGCAGGCTGTTGAAGGCTCGCTCGCTGGTGCGTCCGAAGATGTTCTCTCTCTTGCCCTCCGGGCGCCGGCGCAGCAGATGGGCGCACATGCAGGGAGTGGTGGTGAGCGAGATGATCATGGAAATGAGGATGGCCGCTGAAAGGGTAATGGCGAACTCGCGGAAGAGGCGGCCGATGATGCCACCCATCATGAGGATGGGAATAAACACGGCGATCAGCGACATGCTGATGGAAAAGACTGTGAAGCCGATCTCCTGAGCGCCCTGGAGTGCAGCGGCAATGGGTTCCATGCCGGCCTCAAGATGGCGCGTGATGTTTTCCATCACGACGATTGCGTCGTCGACCACGAATCCTGTAGCGATGGTGAGCGCCATGAGCGAGAGGTTGTCGAGCGTGAATCCGAAGATGTACATGACGGCGCAGGTGCCGATGAGCGACACGGGCACAGCGACCGCTGGAATGAGCGTGGAGCGGAGTGTGCGCAGGAAAATAAACACCACCAGCACCACTAGGACGATGGAGCCGAGCAACGCCTTCTCCACGGTGAATACCGACGCGCGAATGGTGGTGGTGCGATCAAGGACGATGGTCGAGTTTATTCCGGCGGGAAGGTCCGCTTTAAGATTAGGCAGTTGCGCTTTGACCCGGTCAACGGTTTGGATGATGTTGGCTCCGGGCTGGCGGAAGATGATGATGAAGATGGCGCGTTTTCCATCGAGGTAGCCCGCGGTTCGCAGGCTCTGCGATGAATCGATAACGTCTGCGACGTCTTGAAGCCGCACCGCTGCGCCGTTGTGGTACCCGATAACCAGAGGCCGGTACTGTACAGCCTGCGAAATCTGGTCGTTGGTGATGATGTCTTCAGAGACGCCGTTATCTGAAAGCTGGCCGCGCGGGGAATGGGAGTTTTGCAGGCTGAGGACGGATTGGATACTCCCCAGGGTGAGCCCGAAGCTTTCAAGCTTTTTGGGATTGACTTCGACTCTTACCGCAGGAGCGGCGCCGCCGCCGGCGAAGACCTGCCCCACTCCCTGAATCTGCGAGAGCTTCTGCACCAGGATGGTGGACGCGAGATCGTAGATCTTGGTGACATCGTATTTGTCTGAAGTGAGGCCGAGCAGCATAATGGGCGAGTCGGCGGGGTTGATTTTGCGATAGGAAGGATTGGAGGGCAGATTGACAGGCAGATAGGTACGGGCTGCGTTGATAGCCGCCTGCACGTCGCGGGCAGCGCCGTCTACATCGCGGCTGAGGTCGAATTGCAGGGTGACGCTCGTGGAACCCAGCGAACTGGACGAGGTCATTTCAGTGATGCCGGCGATGTGGCTGAACTGCCGTTCGAGCGGCGTGGCCACCGATGCGGCCATGATTTGCGCACTTGCGCCGGGCAGGCCAGCGCTGACGCTGATGGTAGGAAAATCCACCTGCGGCAGCGGGGCCACCGGCAGGACTGTGAACGCGATTGCGCCGGCCAGTCCTATAGCAATGGTCAACAGGGTTGTGCCGACCGGTCGCCGGATGAATGGGGACGAGAGGCTCATGCAGTCTCCGTACCCGGCTGCTGTGTGGCTTTCTGGTGGCCGCCGGAAGCCTTTCGTCCGGTGATGCGAAGGGCCAGGGTGTCAAAGAAGATGTAGATTACGGGGGTGGTGTAGAGAGTGAGCACCTGGCTCAACAGCAGGCCGCCAACCATGGCGATGCCCAGGGGGCGGCGCAGTTCAGAGCCGAAGCCAGTGCCCAGGGCCAGTGGTATGCCGCCGAGCAGGGCGGCCATGGTGGTCATCATGATGGGCCTGAAGCGCAGCATGCAGGCCTCAAAGACTGCTTCAGTGGAATCTTTGTCGTGCTCGCGCTCGGCTTCTAGAGCAAAGTCCACAATCATGATTCCGTTTTTCTTCACGATGCCGATGAGCAAGATAATGCCTATGATGGCGACCACGCTTAAATCCTGCCCGAAGAGCATGAGCGCCAGCAACGCACCCACGCCGGCGGAGGGTAGCGTGGAGAGAATCGTGATGGGGTGAATGAAGCTTTCATAGAGCACGCCCAGCACGATGTAAACGGTGACGAGGGCGGCGAGGATTAGCCATGCTTCATTGGAAAGGGAATTGTGGAATGACGCCGCGATGCCCTGAAAATCCGATTGGAGGCTGGCAGGAAAGCCGATGTTCTTGGCCACGTTGTCAATCTTTGTGATCGCCGCTCCCAGCGACGTTTTCGGCGACAGGTTAAATGAGACCGTGACCGACGGGAACTGCCCCTGATGGTTGATTGAGAGAGCTTCAGTGGTCAGTGAGGCGCGGGTGAAAGCGTTCAGCGGAATCGATCTCGATCCCGCCGAGGTGACGGCGGCATTGGCGCTCTTGACGGTACCGGCGAGTACGGTTGTGGGCGCATTTACGGCTCCGGAAGATGGGGTGTATTTGACCGAAGCGGTAAGCGCGTTGGAGCCGGCTGCGGCGGAGGCTGAGGAAGAGAAAGAGTTGACCGCGCTTGCGCCGGTAGCGTTTGCCGAAGCACTGGACTGAATGTACAGATCGCCAAGGTTACTGGGATTCTGCTGCCACTGCGGAGCGGTTTCAAGAATCACGTGATACTGGTTGAGCTGGGTGTAGAGAGTGTTGATTTCGCGCTGGCCATAGGCATCGTAGAGAGTGCTGTCGATTGAAGTCGGCGCAATGCCGAGGCGCGACGCGGTAACACGATCGATGTCAAGCTGCACGGCTTTGGCGCCGGTTTGCTGATCGGTGGCCACGTCTTCAAGCTCGGGCAGTTTTTGGAGTGCCGTCACAAACTTGTTGCTCCAAGTGTTCAGCTCTTCGGGGTCGGCGTCTTCAAGCGTGTACTGGTACTGAGTGCGACTTACGCGATCGTCAACCGTGATGTCCTGCACAGGCTGCATGTAGAGATGAACTCCCTGCACCTGGGCGAGGTTGGTTTGCAGCCGCCGGATGATGTCGGATGCGGTGGTGTGGTGGCGATCGTCGAGCGACCTGAGATTGATGGAGAAGCGGCCGCTGTTCATGGTGGTGTTGATGCCGTCAGCGCCGATGAACGAAGACAGGCTTTCAACTGCCGGGTCCTGGAGGATGATTTTGGTAAGTTCTTTTTGCTTTTCGGCCATGGCCGCGAATGAGATGGACTGGCTGGCCTGGGAGATGCCCTGGATTACGCCCGTATCCTGCACCGGGAAGAAGCCCTTGGGGATAACGATGTAGAGGAAGATGGTAAGGACCAGGGCGCTCAAGGCGATGAGCAGGGTGATGGTCTGGAAGCGCAGCACCACGCGCAAGGTGCGGCCGTAGAAGGCGATCATGCGATCGAACACACCTTCAGACCAGCGATAAAAGCGGGTTTGCTGTTCTTCGGTGTCGTGACGCAGGATGCGCGAGCACATCATGGGCGTGAGCGTAAGGGAAACGACGGCGGAGATGAGGATGGTGACTGCGAGCGTGACGGCAAATTCGCGGAACAGGCGCCCTACTACGTCGCCCATAAACAATAGCGGAATGAGCACGGCGATTAGCGAGACCGTTAGAGAAATGATGGTGAAGCCGATCTGCTCGGCGCCTTTCAACGCGGCTTCAAGGGGCTTCATGCCTTCTTCAAGAAAACGGCTGATGTTTTCGATCATCACGATCGCGTCGTCAACCACAAAGCCGGTGGAGATGGTGAGGGCCATCAGCGAAAGGTTGTCGAGCGAATAGCCGAGCAGGTACATGACGGCAAACGTGCCGATGAGCGAGAGCGGCACGGCGACGAAAGGAATGACGGTGGCGCGCAGGCTGCGCAGGAATAAATAGATGACCAGGACCACCAAACCGATGGTGAGCAGCAGCTCAAACTCCACGTCGCTTACTGAAGCGTTGATGCTGGTGGTCATATCAGTAAGCGGAGTGACCTTGATGGATGCGGGGAGATTGGCCTCAAGCTGCGGCAGCACCTTTTGAATGGCGTCGACCACCTTGATGGTGTTGGCTCCGGGCTGGCGCTGGATGTTGACGATCACCGCCGGCGTCGTGTTCATCCAAGCCGCCTGCTTGGTGTTTTCAATTCCATTCACAACGTTGGCTACATTTTTCACCAGGACCGGTGCGCCGTTGGAATAGGAGATGACCACGTTGTTGTAGTCGGCGGCCGAGGTGATCTGGTCGTTGGAATCGATCTGGTAGTCCTGGCGCGGCCCGTCGAAGTTGCCCTTGGCGGAGTTCACGCTCGACTGCACCAGTGCCGAGCGAACGTCTTCCATATTGAGGCCATACGAGGAAAGCTGGACAGGATTTACCTGGATGCGCACCGCGGGCTTTTGGCCGCCGCTGATGCTGACCAGGCCGACGCCAGCCAACTGCGAGAGCCGCGGCGCAAGGCGCGTGTCCACATCGTCTTCGACCGTCGACAGCGGCATGCTGTCAGAGGTGATGGCCAAAGTGAGGATGGGCGCATCGGCCGGATTGGTCTTGTTGTAAACCGGTGGTACCGGCAGGTCAGAAGGCAGGAAAGACTGGCCCCCATTAATGGACGACTGCACTTCTTCTTCAGCCACATCCATGCCCAGCGACAGGCTGAACTGCAAGACAATGACCGACACGCCCCCGGCGCTGGTGGAAGTCATCTGGTTCAGGCCCTGCATCTGCCCGAACTGGCGTTCCAACGGAGCGGTGACCGTTGTCGCCATCACGTCGGGGCTGGCGCCGGGATAGAAAGTGAGTACCTGGATGGTGGGGTAGTCAACTTCAGGCAGCGCCGAGACCGGCAACTGGAAGTAAGCGACAATTCCCACCAGCAGGATTGCGGCCATTAAGAGTGAAGTTGCGACCGGCCGCAAAATAAATGGGCGCGACGGACTCATGGAGCATCTTCCTCGGTCATGTCAGTGCTGGGCAGCGCCACTTTGGACTGGTACACCGGTGCGCCGTCAACCAGCTTCTGAAAGCTGCTGTCGGCCACTACAGTGCCCGGCGCGATTCCCTTGGTGATGACTGAGTTTCCGTTGTCTGAGAGTCCCACTTTAACGGTCGTCATTACTGCCTTCGCGCCCTTGGGCACATTGGGATTCTGGATGACGTAAACGAAATCGGTGGTGCCGTTATGTTGTACAGCCGAAGAAGTCACGAGCGTCTGGTTGTCGAGCGTCTTGACCAGAAGCCGGGTATTCACAAACTGGTTGGCGAAAAGCAGCCCCTTGGAGTTGGCAAACGATGCGCGCAGTTTTACCGTTCCGGTGGTGGTGTCGATCTGGTTGTCGACGGTGAGCAGCTTGCCGGTATCGAGCAGCTTTTGCTGGGTGCGGTCAAAAACTGTAACAGTCAGTTTTTTGCCCCCGCGCATCTGCTGCATCACCTGCCCCAGGCTGTCTTCAGGCAGGATGAAGATGACGGTGATGGGCGCAGTCTGCGTGACCACAACCAGGATTGTGGATGAGTTGGCGGTCACCAGGTTTCCCTGGTCCACCAGCCTGAGGCCCACGCGACCGTCTATCGGCGAAGTCAAATGGCAGTACGCCACCTGCACCTGGTCGTACTTCACCACGCCTTCGTCGTTCTTTACCGTGCCCTGATCCTGCGCCACCAGTTTTTCCTGGTCTTCGAGGGTCTGACGCGGGATGGCATTCTTTGCCCACGCGTCCTGATAGCGCTTCAGGTCCATCTGCGCCTCGGCCAACAGGCTCTGGTCGCGCTCAAGTGTGCCCTGCGCCTGTTCAAGCTGCGCCTGGTAGGTGCGGTCGTCAATGTCGATGAGTGGATCGCCCTTATGCACGAACTGTCCCTCGACATAGTGCACCTTGGTGATAACGCCGGTGACCTGCGCGGTTATCTGGTCAGTGTAGGTGGGCGTGACGGTGCCGATGGCGTCAAGAAAAACGCCGATGCTGCCCTTGGTAGCGGTGGCATATGTCACAGGTATGGGGCCGGACATGCCGGCGCGTCCGCCGCGTCCGCCCCCCGCGACGGCCTGCTGGCTTTGGCTGTGCTGGCGAATCACCCAATAGAACAAAGCGCCGAAGGCGAGCAGGACGAGGACCCAAACCCACCAATGACGGCGCTTCTTTGTGTGACGGTAAGAAGGTTGAGCTGGATTTGAAGCAGACGAAAACTGATCCATGTTTTTCTCTTGTGCCCAGTCGTGGACATGTATTTGGTCAGAAACATTGTTTCATATCGAACCGATACGAAAGGCGTCCGGGGACAGCTTCGGTATTGGTCCGGAAAGATCCTTTTCTCCAGGGAGCTGAAAACCTCAGCGCCTCAAGCAGAGAGATTCACTGAACTGTAATTCAATCAGCCCACGTCAAGGAGTCGCGGACGCATATGTAGTTTGATGGACGTTTCCGGAGGGGAATTAGTTGCGAATTGGGCTTCGACATGCGGTATGTCGGCACGGAGGACCGGAGCCGATGGTGACGACCGCCGACGCCTGCCTATCCAGTACCAAACCATCGATTTAGAGCGCTATTTCGGCCCGCTTGCATATGATGCCGGAGCGAGAGAACTGCGGACAACGGCCCCAAATCCTTCAAGACTGCAGGCGGAGCCGGCATCTGCTGATTCCACCGCAGCTCCGCAGCCCGGAACAAATACCTGCACGCGCGCGGGCGGATTGGCTGCTGTCAGCGGAGTTGCTTCACGCATCTGGTTGAGGGTCTGCGCGGTGTAGTAGACGCGGACCGAATATCCGCCGCCGGCGGCACGCCACAGCTCAAACACCAGCGCGCCTCCGGGCGGTGTGTCGTTGCGGCGGCCGTCGATGATCCAATCGAGCCCCAGAACCCCGGAGACGGTGGCAATGTTGGTGTCGTGGCCCACCAGCAACAGCACCTTGTCATCCGGCTTTCCGGGTGCGCCGGCCACAGGCTTTCCCGCCGCGCTTTGATCGAGGGCGCTGACAATCGTGTTGAGCAGGTTGGCCGCATGCATGCGCGCAATCACGGGCGTGCGGTCGGCGTAGTCTTCTTCGGCCTCATGGAGTTCCATCGCCTGGCGCAGGCCCGCCTCATCGAGGCATCCCCAGCCGAGTTCGGTTCCGCTCATGCCCTGCGTGTACTCAAGCAGAAGATTCTCAGAGAGCGTGGAGGCAGTCCCGAGCGGTCCACGAAACTGCGCGCCATGGTCGCCCTTGCCGGGTTCAAGGAGGGCGGGAATATCGAAGAGTGAGGTCCGCGCCGTATTAGTCGCTGGCACCTTTCCGCAGCCGGCCAGAATCTTGTCGAGCGCGGCCAATTGCGGGCGGTAGGCCTGGGCAATGTTGTTTGGGTCGCCGCCGATGCGCCCGCCGATAGCGGCAATGGCGAGCGCGGGATCGAGATGCGCGTCTGACGCGCTCATGCCGTGAAAAAGGGGATCGTGCGTGCCCTCGGCCAGGGCATGAGTCTCAACGGAACATCCGGCCATGAGCCCTTCAGCGAGAGCCTTGCCGGTTTCGCGGGTGCGCTGGTCGCTGTCGGCCAGAATCGTGACGTGGGTTGCATCGTCGCAGCCCGCAGGCGCGAGCAGCCCGTCGTTTGCCAGTTTGATGCGGTCGTACGCTCCGAAGAGATTCATCAGGTCGTAGCCGTGCGGGGTAAGGTAGCCGGGCTGCACCGGCCAGTCAGGCCATGCCGCGGCTGAGAACTTTGAGTATTGCTCGGGCTTGCCGGTGGGCGAGCGCACCCCGTGCCGGCTGAGGTAGACCACGTACTGCAGCTTTTCGCCGCTGGTTGAAGTCTGCGCAGGCGCCGTTGTTGCGACAGACGCACAGGACAGGATTGCGAATGCACAAAGCAGCACCGTTGCAGCGCGCATTGATCATCTCCGGAGGTAAGATATCGCTAAAAAAAGCAGGCCGGGACAGAGAGACCCGATGCGTCCCGGCCCTGAACAGTCTATTTCTCGCGGCTTGAGGTCCAGCGAATGCCGCCCGCATAGGTCGGGTGGTAATACTCGCGCTGCACCACATACTGCGGGCTGCCGTTGTAGAAGCCGAAGACTTCGTTGTTCAGGTTCAGGCCGTAGCCATATACCTGAAAGCCCCATGGCAATTTGTAACTGGCCTGGGTATCGAACTGGTAGTGCGCATAGAGGTAGTTATCGCTCAATGGGCCTTTAACACCACCGGGCAGTGGAGCTGAGGTAGTTTCCTGGGTTCCATTCGCGTTCAGAACCGGGTTGCCGTTGCTGTCTGTGACGTACGCCAGGTCCTCATACTGGTAGGCGTAAATCATCTTGTCGTCGAAGGTCATACCGACGCGCATTGAGAAGCGCTTGGTGTCGAATGTCGGGCTGACGTTCCAACTGTTGGGAGCCTGGCGCAGCAGGGCCGGGGAGTCGTCGCGAAGCGGGTCAACATCATGAGCTACCGAAGTGGTGTAACTGTAGTTGGCCGAGAGGCCTGCGCCGCTGAGTACGCCGGGAAGGTACGAAAGGCGCTGCTCATAAGCGAATTCCACGCCCTGTACATGGGCGCTTCCGGCATTCTGGGGTTCAGTAACAAGAACATTCGTTCCCGGCGGAACATCGGGAAAGGAGGCGGTGGAATGAAACTGCATGGTGACGATGGGGTTCGAGAGGGCCTTGTAGAAGTAGCCAGCCTGGATGAGGCCCGCCGAACTGAGAGAGCGCTCGTAGAGCACGTCGTAGTTGTTGGCGTACTCCGCTTTCAGGTTGGGATTGCCGATGCTGATAGTGACCGGATTCTGGCTGAGGGTGGGTTTGCCCACCGCTTCGGTCAGGTCCTGTGGGTCAGGGCGGGCGAGGCCACGTCCGTAGACCAGTCGAAGGTCTGATTGCTTGTCGAGGGCGATGCGCAATGACGCGCTTGGAAGAGCGTCAGTGTAGTCGCCGCCGCCGTGGTAAGTGAGCGCATTTGTGGTGTTATCGAAGCTCAACGTTGCTACGTGGGTTGCTTCAATCCGCAGCCCGGCAACCAGGCGCAGGCGGTCGGTGAGTTCAATGGTGTTCATCACATAACCGGCGGGGATTCGCTCGATCATGTCGAAGTTTCCCTGGTTCGGTCCCTGGTCGGTGTTGAACGTGAATTGTGTTTTGTTGGCCTCGACCCAACCTCTCATCTTGCCCCAGTCGGTGACGGTGCCGTATCCCGCGGTACCGTTTTTATAAGTTCCGTCATAGTAGTTCGAGTCAGAGAAGTTGGAGTCCCACTGTGGATGGGATGAGATGGGAATCGGAATCGGATTCCCGTCTTCGTCATTGGGCACCGTGTAATACGTGTCATAGGTGTCATCGAATTTGTGAGCGTTCCGGATCTTAGCGCCGAACTCAAGAGTCCCGAAGTGCGTGCCCCAGTGGTAGAAGCGGGCGTAGGAGCCTGAGGCCTGAAGGTTCAATTGCACGCTCTGGCCAAGGGTGGGAATATCGAATTCAGTGAGGCCGTAGTTATTGCGGTCGTAGGCGTTATCAGCGCCGGTGACGGGGCTGGCTGCGGTTCCGAGGCATCCCGACCAGCCGGGGCGGTACTCGCTTGCCGCAACGCTTGGGTTATCGACGCAAGTGGCATTCGGATCGCCGATCCATTGGTAATTCGCGCCGCCGCTGCCGCTGAGAGAGCGCGACCGAGCGACTGATGCTCCCCAAAGAATGGTATTGACGCCGAAGATGTGTTTGCCCTCAAGGGCAACGCTTCCCACCGCCATGTTAGGACGGCGCCAGTCCTGGCCGTACTGCGGGTTGCCTCCATCCACCATGGTGAAGACCCACTTGTGGCCCCAATTGCGGAAGGTGGAGAAGAGTGCGCGAAGGGAGATGTTAGAGCCTTCATTGAGTTTGTAATCTACGGTGCCGGTGGCGCCCCAGCGCGTACGGTCATATACGTAATCACGAATGTCCATCGTGTCCCAATAGGCATTCATGCTTCCATCGGGATTCGGCTGAGGATCAGGCTCAATATCGTTGATGCCGCGGCCGTTGTAATCGTAGGTGCCGCCGATGAGCACGCCCAGTTTCTTGTCTGGGCCGAAACGTTTGCCGATCGTTCCGCCTTCCTGGTCGACATCGCGTCCACCGACGATCGGCGTATATCCGCCAACTCCGTAGAGGGTCGCCGTAGGCTCTTCGCCTGCGGTCTTGGTAACAAGGTTGACTGAGCCTCCGATGCCGTCGGCATCGATGTTGGCCTGCAAGGTCTTGTTGATTTCAACTGACTCCACAAGATCAGAGGCGATGGTATCGAGCTTGATCTGGCGAACGCCGGATTCGGGTGAAGGAACGGTAACGCCGTCAATCATGGTATTGCTCAGGCGAGGCTCGGTGCCACGAATCTGCACATACTTGCCTTCGCCTTCGTCGCGCTCGATGGTAACCGAAGCCATGCGGCCAAGCGCATCGGCGATGTTGGCATTGGGCAGCGATACGATCACGTCTGATGTGAGTACCTGCAAAATATTCTCAGCGGCAAGCGTGCGGTTAATCGCTTCAGCCTCGCCGCGCGGGCGATCGGCGGTGACGATTACCTGGTCGTTCGCATTGGCAACCGCAAGGGCTGCATCCACTCGTGCTGTCTGTCCGGCGACTACTGTTA
>Ga0265338_10002881_pt1 | contig 25104 bp, 23 predicted proteins | sample 42126metaG_FD_193579 | JGI IMG/M metagenome (GOLD analysis project Ga0265338, IMG submission 193579) | Rhizosphere microbial communities from Carex aquatilis grown in University of Washington, Seatle, WA, United States - 4-21-26 metaG | ecosystem: Host-associated > Plants > Roots > Rhizosphere... | reverse complement strand
ACGGTCTGCCCAAGCACCATCGCCGCCCGCTCATCCCGATGGGCATCGTGCCGCCCACCCCGCCCGCGGCATCAGGCGGTACGCCACCGCCGAAGAACCCAAAGCCAGCCCAGCCCTGGTCGCTGCCGACCCCGACCAAGACCCTGCCGGTGAAGCTGCCGCACCACCACCAGCACTGACCGAAGCCAAGCAATGTCACATTGCCTGGGCTTTACTTGCACACTGCTGATCTGCCTCAGGGCGAGGGTGGGCGCCGCTGCGGTGTACGCGCGGATCAGCAGCGACCAGGACGGCCGTGGGCTTGGTAGGCAGCGCCAGGTCGAGGATTGCCACCGCCTGGCCACCGAGCGTGGCTGGAGTGTCGCGGAGGACCCCTCAATAACGACGTCTCCGCGTTCTCAGGCAAGCGCCGCCCGGCGTACGAGCGGATGATCGCGGATCTCGAGGCCGGTTCGCGGGACGCGGTGATCGTGTTGAACCTGGACCGGCTGCACCGCCGACCGCGCGATTCGGCCCGGAGGCGCATCGGTCGGTCGTACCGTGATGACCGCGGCGCGCTCGACATCGGTCGTCACGGCGGTGATCGCGTCGCGAGTGGGGCGCATGTTGCCGAGCCGGTGCGCCTCTAACGCTTCGACGTCGTCGTTGAGCCGCGCCTGGTCGTCCGCGCAGCAGTCGACTACGGCGCGCAGCACTCTCGGAGCGTACGGGCGAGCTGCCTGCGGACCCGCTAGGCGCGCCAGCACCCTGACACCACCGACTTCCGGCGCCCATGTGCGAACAAGTTCGCCAGACCAGAGTCATCGACGTCGGGCCAGCCCCGTACCGATCAGAACAGGCACTTCGGCGCCCCGCTCAAAACCCCTGCCGACACTTCCCGCGTGACCGCAGCGACAACGGTACGCCGGCGCAGAGCTGCCGGGACAGCCGATCCGGGAATCGAGGGCACGCTGGCTACACCGGTGTCGGTACCGCGAGAAGCTGGGAGAGCGCGGCGAGCCTTTGCGGCACGGTCTTGTAGTAGACCCAGGTGCCACGTCGTTCGCTGGTGACGAGCCCAGCGTCGCGGAGCACCTTCAGGTGATGGCTGACGGTGGGTTGGGTGAGCTCGATTGGTGCGGAGAGGTCGCAGACGCATGCCTCGCCGTCGGCGTGGGCGGCGATGAGGGATAGCAGTCGAAGTCGCGTCGGTTCGGCGATCGCTTTGAGAACCCCGGCGAGTTCGGTCGCCGCTTCGCCGGACAGTGGCTCCCCGTTGAGCGGGGAGCAGCAGTCGACGAACTCATTCGTAGTCGACCGTGCGCCCATGGTTCCTCCCTGAATTGACGGAAGTCTATCTTGACGAGCGTCGATACACCACCTACTTTGATGGGCGTCGAAGCAAAGGAGGTTGTGGTGTCGAGGGTTCAGTTGGCGTTGAACGTGTCTGATGTTGATGCGGCGGTCGAGTTCTACTCGAAGATGTTCGGCGCAGTACCAGCGAAACGCCGTCCGGGGTATGCGAACTTCGCGATAACGGACCCTCCGTTGAAGCTGGTGCTGATCGAGACCACCGTCCGCCGTGGTGAGGGCGTTGAGGCTGCGCTGAACCATCTCGGTGTCGAGGTCGACAGCACGGACGAGGTGCGTGCGGCCACCGTTCGGCTATCCGATCAGGGGCTCGCGACCCGCACGGAGGAGGAGACGACCTGCTGTTACGCGGTGCAGGACAAGGTGTGGGTTGCCGATCCTGACGGCGCACCGTGGGAGGTTTACACGGTCCTCGCCGACGCACCGGCGGAGACCGGTTTGAACGGTGACGGTCAGTGCTGCACGCCCGAGTCTGAGTCGGTCGTGGCGCCCCAAGACCCGCCTGTTGTCGCCGGCTCGTGTTGCTGAGCCGGGAGGCTTGTTGATGCGTTCGGAGATATGGCGCAGGCTGCTCGCAGAGTTCGTCGGGAGCGCGCTGCTCGCTGCGGTCGTCGTCGGCTCCGGGATCGCTGCGCAGCAACTCTCGCCGGGTCAGACCGGCCTTGAATTGCTGGAGAACGCGGCAGCGACCGCTGCCGGGCTTTTCACGATCATCCTGATGGTGGGCCCGGTCTCGGGTGCGCACTTCAATCCGGTGGTGTCGTTTGTCGATGCCGCGTTCGGTGGGCTTACCTGGGCTGACGCGGTCGCCTATCTCAGTGCGCAGGTCACCGGCTGTGTCGGCGGGGTGGTGCTAGCGAACCTGATGTTCGGGGGGAACGCCATCAGCATTTCCACCAAGCACCGCGCGTCAGGTGCGCACTGGCTGGCTGAGGTGGTGGCCACCGTCGGCTTGCTCTTGGTGATCTTCTCCCTGGCCAGGTCCGGCCGGGGCCGGATGGCGCCCGCTGCGGTCGGCGCATACATCGGCTCGGCGTACTTCTTCACCAGCTCGGCCAGCTTCGCGAACCCGGCGATCACCATCGGGCGGATGTTCTCGAACTCATTCGCCGGGATCCAGCCGGCGTCGGCTCCCGGCTACATCGTGGCCCAGATCGTCGGAGGCGGAGTGGGTTACGTGCTGATCCGAGCGTTCTACCCGGATGTCACCCCGGCAGAAGCGGCCGACGTCGTCATCCCGCACCCCAACGAGAATGCGGCCGACACGGTCCGGTCCGCCCAACCCGTCGAAAGCTGAGGACGCGTCATGCACCTGGTTGCTATCGGCGGGTCCGACGCCGGCATCTCCGCCGCCCTGCGCGCCCGCGAACTGGACCCAGACACCGAGGTCACGGTCGTCGTTGCCGACGCCTTCCCGAACTTCTCGATCTGCGGAATTCCGTACTACATCTCCGGCGAGGTGACCCACTGGCGCAATCTCGCCCACCGCACCTACACCGACCTCGCAGCCACCGGCATGCAACTGCGGCTGGACACGCTGGTCACCGCGATCGACGCGAACGCCCGTCAGATCCAAGTCCGCACTCCCGACGGCAAGACTGACACGATCAGCTACGACCAGCTCGTGGTCGGTACCGGCGCCGTCCCGGTCCGGCCACCCATCGAAGGGCTCACCGGGCCGGACCCACTCGGTCCGGCCGACGGGGTCCATCTGCTGCACACCATGGGCGACACGTTCGCGCTGACAACCTCACTTGAGGTACTTGCCCCCAAGACCGCGCTGATCGTCGGCGCCGGCTACGTCGGACTGGAGATGGCCGACGGGCTGACGACACGCGGACTCGCGGTCAGCCAGGTCGAGATGCTCCCCGAGGTCCTGCCGACCGTCGACCCAGAGCTTGGTGCGCTGGTCCGTGCCGAACTCATCAATCACGGGGTCGACGTCAGTACCGGTGTCACCGTCAAGCGGATCAGCCGCGCCGCCGGCGGCGCGCCCGGGCGGCTACAGGTCAACGGCACCACGACCGACGGGCAGCCCTTCGTCCGCCACGCCGACCTCGTTCTGGTCTCGGTTGGCGTCCAGCCTGACACCGATCTGCTTGTCTCGGCCGGCGCCCGCACCGGCCCACGTGGCGCGGTCGTTGTGGACGAGTGGATGCGCACCGGATTACCCGACGTGTACGCCGCGGGGGACTGTGTCGCCACCCACCACCGGCTACTAGGCGTGACCTATCTGCCGCTCGGCACCACCGCGCACAAACAAGGCCGGATCGCGGGCGAGAACGCGGTCGGGGGCAGCGTCGCCTATACCGGCAGCCTCGGAACGCAAGTCGTGAAGGTCTTCGACATCGTCGCTGCCCGTACCGGGCTTCGTGACCATGAAGCGCTTGTCGCCGGATACAACCCGGCCACCACCCAGTCCAGCCCGGACGACCACAAGGCCTACTACCCGACCGCCTACCCGATCACGAGCCGGATCACCGGCGACACCGGCACCGGGCGGCTGCTCGGCGCGCAGCTCGTCGGCACCCGCGGTACTGAGATCGCCAAGCGGATCGACACCTTCGCCACCGCCATCCATCACGGGATGACCGTCGACGAGATGAGCCAGCTAGACCTGTCCTACACCCCGCCGCTCGGCTCACCCTGGGACGCCACCCAGATGGCCAGTCAAGCCTGGGTCCGCGACCACCAGCTCAAAACCCAACAACAAGCGCTCAACCGACCCTGACCATAGCGGTCAGGATGAGGAGGCGGACATGACCGATACCGACGTCATCACCGACGGTGTTCGGACCGCTCTCACAAGCGTCGCACGAGACCTACACCACGACTACGACGGGGTGTTCGCCGAGACAACCATCGAGTTGTTACTTGAGAACTGCTACCGGGAGCTTGCGGCGACCGCGACCGTCTCCCGCTGGCTCGTCCTCAGCACGGAGCGCTTCGCCCGGCAACGGCTCGACGCTCTCGCGCATACCGAGACTCAACCATCTGGCCGACCACCGGCCGTACTGTTCCTCTGCGTCCACAACGCGGGTCGCTCTCAGATGGCCCTCGGGTACTTTCACCACCTCGCGGGTGATCGCGCCATCGGCTGGTCGGGCGGTTCCGAACCCGGCGAGCACATCAACGGCGCCGCGATCGATGCCATGGCCGAGATCGGCATCGACATCAGCCGCGAGTTCCCGAAACCCTGGGCACAGGAGTTCTTCGCTGCCGCCGACGTCGTCATCACGATGGGATGCGGCGACAGCTGCCCCCTTGTACCCGGCAAACACTACGAAGACTGGGACCTCCCAGACCCGGCAGGCAAGACCCTCACCGATGTACGCCCAATCCGCGACGAGATCGAACAACACGTTCGACGCCTACTCGACCAGCTCGGAATCCCACCTGGCTGAACGTCAGCGGGCGCAGCTCGAGGCGGGTGGCGCACTCCGAACGACCTGTGGGTCAGGCCCGGATCGAGTCCTGACCCACAGATCCACGCTCTTGCTCTATGTGACCTTGACTCCCTTTGACGTCGAGGTCCCGTTGGCAAAGCCCTTCTTGTGAGCGGTCACGCGGCAGGAGATCGTCTTGCCCTTCTCCGACGACTTGAGCTTGAGCGACGACTTGGTCGCGTGCTTGATCGTCTTGCCGTTCAGCAGCCACTGGTAGGTGTACGACGAAGCCTTCGGCGACCAGCTGCCGGGGGCGACCTTCTCGGTCGCGCCGGTCTTGCCGGAGCCGGACAACTTGGGCTTCTTCGTTGCTTTCAGCGCCTTGCCGAGCGAAACCGTCACGGACTTGCTGGTCGCGCTGCTGGTCGGGCCACCACCGGCATGCACGCCGGCCGTACACGACAGCTTCTTGCCCAGCGCCGAGGCCGGCACGACGTAACTCTTGCCGGTGGCGACCTTCTTGCCGCTGACCAACCAGGAGTAGCTCGCCGACACCCCGAAGTCCAGCGCGCCTTCACTGCACTTCTCGGTGCCGCCGACCTGGTGCGGACCGGAGATCGAGGGCGTCTTGGCCTTCGGATTGACCGTGTACGACAGACCGGTTGAGGTCGACGGACTATAGGTCGAGGTGTCCGTCGGCGTGAAGGTTGCCGTCAGCGAAGTGCCGCCTGGCGAGCTGGCCAGCAGGTGGGTGGTGGCGAGGGTCCCGATTCCGGTCGCTGCGACGAACGAGCCGGTGCCCAGGCTGGCCCCGTCCTGGAAGAACTCCACCGACCCGTCCGGGTGCGAGCTGTCGGTCGCGGTCACGGTCGCGGTGAGAGTGACGCTCTGACCCTGGGTGGCCGTGCTCACCGGAACCGCGCTCAGATCGGTGTTCGTCGCAGTTGCGGACGCGCCTTGGACCGGGTAGGTCTCGACCCAGGTGCCGGCGATCGGATCAACAAGAACGTCGGCATCCCAGTAGTTGCCATTGACCACCGAGCCGACGCCTCCCGGACCCGAAGTGACCACTCGCAGTTGGTAGACGTTGGCGTACCCCGCGACGGTGTTGACCGTCTGGCTTGCAATGAAGTTGGTCAGGTTTGCGTCCGTCGATGCCAGCGTTACGACTGGATTGGAGGTCGCATTGAGGGGCGCCGGCGCGCCGGCGTTCGGGAAAGCGGTCGATGCTGAGCCCTGGCCGGTCGGGAAGTTCCCAGTCGGCGTCGAGGCTGGAGGGATCGGGTTGGCAAATACGAGCGTTGCCTTGGTTCCGCTCGCCGAGTCGACGGTCGAGGCCTCCACGTAGTCGAACAGGTGGGCGAGATCAGACCCACCGGTCACAACCTGGCCAGACGAGTTGTAGAAGGTGAGGGTTCCAAGCGCGCTTGGATCGGGTTCCCACGGCGGATCAGTGCTCGCCGATGCTGGCGCGGCAAGGATAGGCAAGCAGACACCCAGCAATGCCGAAGCCACTCCGAAAGCCAATCGCCTGGTGATTCTCACAAGGTCCCCTCTCGTAGGGCATACGACCACACCCGATAGACATCGTTACCCAACACTTGCATCACATCCTTGGTCCGGAAACGCTGCCGACGAGGCTTCGTCTAACGTTCACCGGAGCGACACCGAGACTGGCAGGCACCTAACTGTTTGACCGTGCGGATCGCCGGCGCCACCAGAGGGTGAGGGAGCCGATCACGGCAATCACCGCGATCACGGCGAGACCGATCGCCGCCTTTGCGCCGCTCGCCAAACCGCCCGACGTCGCGCCGGTCGCCGAGGCCGAATCGGAGGCGTGGCCTGAGGACGAACCGGGTGCTGCGGACTGAGTGGACCCGCTTCCCGGTGTCGACGCAGACGGTGAGGCTGAGGAGGTCTCGCCAGCAGGCACAACCTTCTCCTGCTTGTCGATCTTCTTCTTTGGGAGCAACACGCTCTCGTCAGACACGCCACTACCCTCGCTACAAGACCCGCCGCCCCCGCTGAGCAGGGTCCATGTGTTTCCCTTGACGCTCAGGACTGCGGCCGGATAGGGCGAGATGTGCTGAGGCAAGTCGACACCTGAGAACAGCATTCGAACTTCTACTAGCCCCCGCCAGTGCGGGGGATACGCCTGCACGAAATTCAGCAATGGCGGGTCCCCATTGGTGGCCTGGGCGACCGGATGTGCAGAACTCGTAAATGAGGATGAACCCGTCAACTGTGATCCGCTCCAGTCACCGGGATCGACGAATTGAAGCGGTTGATATGCAGCGAGCGTCGCTCGAGCATCGCTTCCGCGATATCGAGTCGGCGCCGCCGCCGATGAGATCGTCTTCCAGGCAAATGGGACAGTATCCAGGCTGCCCGATGTCATAGGCTGGTTTGCCCGGTTGCAGAACGTGAGGGTCCCGCGAGCGTTGGCGTCGTGAAACGGCAGGGCCGAGCTCGATGCCGCGGCGGAGGGAACTGCGACGGACAGAGCCGCGAGCGTGAGCGCCGCCAGTGGGGCTGCGCACCGAGCGCGACCAGCGAGTCGGCTCATGTCGATACTCCTTCTTTCGATTCTTTTGACTGCGTGGTGACGGGGGTCTTGGCCGGGTGAGAGCGCCGCCAGCGTCGCCGTACCGTCCACGAGACGAACGCCAAGAGCAGAAGGATGAGGGCGATCAAGATCCAGGGGATCGCCCAGAAGTGGGTGCTTGCGGTAGCAACCTTGAGGCCCGGGTTGACGTCACCGGTTAGCCCGGCCGGGGTGACGCGCACCTTCGCGCTCATCCAGATCTCCGGAAAGACGCCCGGCACGGTCGTCGTGACGTTGTAGGTACCACCCGGAAGCAGGACCGGGATCGCCGGCAGCTTCAGAGCCTGCGTCGTGGTCCCGAAGAAGCCGTGGATGCTGACCTGTTGAGTCCCCCCGAGGATCGCGTTGCCGGTGTTGCGAACTGTGTAGTGCACGGTGACCGAGCCACTCGCAAACGGGTTGATCCGCGCGTGATATTTCGCCTTCAGGTTCTCGATGCTCAGCTGCGGGCGCAGCGTCCCACTCACTCGGACGAGGACTCGGGTCGCGACCCGCTGCTCGAGATCCACTCGCTGCCCGCTCTTGCCCTTGACCAAAGCAGTGAGGGACACGATCACGGCGGCCACGTGGTCGCCTGGCGAGGCGTTGGCGGGGACGGTGAGATGGACCGGAAGGATGGTGGTCGAGCGCGGTTTGGCGCGCAGGACTCCCGAGGCGTTCGGGGTGCCGACCGCCACCCACGCGCCGGCCCCGACCCGGGGTGCGTTCCGCGGCTCGTAGAAGAAGCCACCGTCGCCGCCGGGCGCGACGTCTACCGTGTAGACGCGCAGGACCTCGGCGTGATGCGTGATGTTCAGCACCGCGATGTGGTCCCGGATCTGGCCGCCCGGCGAGGTGTCGTAGGTGAAGATCGACCGGCCGTCGGGCTTGGTGGCGTTGGCCGGGCCGGCGCCGAAGGTGATGTTGCTCTTCTTGGCCTTGGCGGCACTCGGAAGGCCCTGATGAGCCGCGCTGGGGGTCACGGCGGCCGGAAGGACTGCGGTCGAGGTGCCCGCGACCGCCGCAACGGAGCCCGAGCCCACCAGGGCGAGGGTCGCGATCAACACAGCGAGGGCGCGCACAGGGCAAGCCAATCCGTTCAATCGGAAGCGGAAGGAAACGCCGGGTGAACGCCACCCGACGACCAGGAAGGAGACGGCGGAACTCTCACGCCGTCAGCCGGACATCAGGATGGGGTGGGCAGGGATCCCTGCCCACCCCATCCTTTGTGTGAGGGGCGACCTCACGTTGTGGTGCGGTCTCTACGCGGCCAGGTCAGTCGGCCACGGTGAAGACGATCGTGCCCTTGTACAGACCTGACGCCGTTGACGTCGGAGCGTTCAACGTCAGCGTGCCGTCGAAGGTCACCGTGCCATCTCCGCCACCACCGGTGGCGAAGGTGTGCGCCGTCGTACCACCGAGACCGTACGAGTTCGTGTCGGTCGGTGGGACACCCGGCGCCGCCGGGTTGTCGCTGACACCGGTGGAGCCGGTGTAGCTCTCGGTGTCCGCGCAGAGCGCGTCGGGGTTGCCGGTCGGCTTCACGAGACCGGTCAGACCGACGTTCTCCGGGTTGATCGACGTCACCGCGTTCGGCGGCAACGGCGACGGCGGGCTGGAGTCCGTCAACGGCTGGGCCAGTGCCTGGGCCGTGAACGGAGCCCCACCGGAGGTGGAGTCGGTGATCGCGATGCAGGTGAACGCCGCGCTCGTGGTGAACTCCGTACCCGCACCGTTGAGCGCCATCTGCGGCAGGATCAACGGGTTGGTCGCGGTGTACGGCGTGTTGATCACCAGCGTGCCGACCGGGACTGTGGTCTGGATGCTCTGGGTCTCAGAGCAGACCGAGCCGGTCTGGGCACACGGAGTGCCGCCCGCAGCCTTCGTGTTCAGGAAGAACTGCTGGGCCGCAGACGACGACGCCTCGAACTGCGTCACAAGCGTCGGGGTGAACTTCGCCACGATCGAGTGCGCACCCGCGGCCAGGCCGGCCGGGATGTCGAACGTCGCGACACCCGAAGCGTTCGGGGTGACCGGCGTGCCGTTGAGCGGGGTGGCATTGCCGTTGTCGTACCACGACACCGTGCCGGCCTGGACCGGGGTGCCCGGAGCCGGAGCCGTCGGACCCTCGACCACCGTCGAGCTCATCGAGAGATCGTCGCCCGCGAAACCGGTCTGGTTGACCGTCAAGCTGGTCGTGGTCGGCGTGGACGGGGCGTTGACCTGAAGCGTCGCCGAGCCGGTCGAGCCAACGAAATCGGTGGTGTCGGTCGGCGTGAACGTCGCGGTCAGGCTCTTCGATCCAGCGGTGGCGAAGGTGTGGTGGATGGTCGCCACACCGCTGCCGTTCACCGCAGCGGACCCGAGGTCGGTCGCACCGTCCTTGAAGTCCACCGATCCGGCGGTTGCCGGAGACTCGGTTGCCGTGAGGAGAACCGAGTCGGTGGTGAGCGCCGGGCTCGGCGCCGCGGTCAGCGTGGTCGTGGTGGTCTGCGCCACCGCCGGGTAGATCTGGCTCCAAGTTCCCGCGGACGGGTTGACCTGGATGTCGGCCTCCCAGTAGGTACCCAAACCGCTGGTCCCAACTCCACCGGGACCAGATGTGACCAGCCGAAGCTGGTAGACGTTCGCATATCCGGTCGCCGTGTTGACAGTCTGAGCTGCGATGAAGTTAGACAGATTGCCGTCGGTGGCGCCCAGCGTCACGACTGGCTTGGTCGCGGTGTTGAGCGGCGCCGGGGCGGAGGCGTTGGGGAACGACGTCGATCCCGAGCCCTGCCCGGTGGGGAAGTTGCCAGTAGGGGTGGTTGCGGGAGGCGTCGGATTTGCGAAAACAAGCGTCGCCTTGGTCCCTGCGGTCGCGTCAGTGGTTGACGCCTCGATGTAGTCCGCAATGTGGCTCAGGTTGTTGCCACCCGTGATCGCGGTACCCGACGAGTTGTAGAAGGTGATACTCCCGATTGAGCTCGGGTCTGGTTCCCAGGGTGGGGTTGTCGCAGCGGCGGCCGTGCCGACCGTTGCTGCGACAACCCCGCCGGTGATCACCAGCGCGGCAGCGCTGGCGATCACCGGGCGGAGGGTCAGCTTCATAGCAAGAGTTGCCTTTCAGTCAGTGGACGTATGTGGCTGAGCTAGGGCTGGTCTTGTATGACGAGGGAACCGTCACGGACCACTAATGGTGACTGCGTACGTCGGGGAGATACCAGCAGCTGAGATCAGCGCCTGACCCGCCGTCGAGTCGTAGTACGGTGCGCCGCCAGGGCCAAAGGTCTGACTACCAACGGTCGTGCAGCCGTCACCAGCAACAGGCGGGTTGTCCGGGCACGGGTTGTAGAGCAGCGTCCGGACCCAGTTGAGCGTGCCACCCGGCTGGAAGGCCTGGGTACTGTTGATGTCAGCATCCCGGAAGTAGATGTACAGAGGGCGGCTGATATCGAACAGAGCGTTGGTGTCGCTGGGCGAGCCCGACGTCCAAAGCTTCACGTCCGGGTTGATGGTGTCCGTTCCTGCGGTGCAGCCCGTCGTGCCAGCGGCGATGCTGTTGAGCGAGCAACTCGGGTCCTTGAAGTACCCGCCGACGCCGTTCGACGTGCCGTCACCCAGCTTGCCAAGGAACATGTTCAGACGACCACCGGACATCGGCTCGATCGCGTTCGCGGGGCTGCTCTGAGCAGCGATCGCGGTCGGGTCGTTCTCTTCGGCGGTCTTGACGCAACCACCGAGGGTGGGGTTCCCAATCGCGGTGAGGAATGAGGATCGCGTGCCTGAGCCGACCTGCGGAACGATCGGGATGATCGTTGCGCCCGAGGTACCACCAACAGACGTCCATGTCGTATCGGTGCACGCGTAGATCAACTTCAGTTGGGCAGCCGAGAGCGGCACCGCATTCGTCGTGGTCGCCGACAACATCGCGAGCGGGTCGGTACCGATCGTAATGCTGTCGAACGTGGAGCCCAAGGTCGAGCCCTGTGCTGAGGAGGCCCGGGCGTAGTCGATGTAGTGGTGGGTGTCGGTCGCGATCGCCTTTGCACCGCCGCCGGAGCCATTGGGGCGCTGCACCGGGCTGAGACCGGCTTGGAGCACGATCGTCGGGTTGAGCGTGCAGGGCTGGTCGCTGTGTGGAGTGGTCGAGTTGCCCGTGCCTGCTGTGCCACCATCGCCAGGCGCACACGTACCCGTACCGACGCCATCGGGACCATACGCGAGGCGGGCGTTTGCATCGGGGGTGGCGTCGAAGTTGATGATCTTGTACTTGTTGCCGAGTGTGTTGTAGCCACCATCGCCGAGGAAGTCGCCATCAGCAATAAAGTCGCTCGCGAATTGGACAGTGTCTGACCCGACGCCGACGACGTCTCGAGCCACCGGCGCGTAGTCCGCAAACGCGGGCTGCGCGACCAGGGTCATCGATACCGCGAGCGCTCCAGCGGTAGCGATGCCCAGTTTCAGCTTGGCGTGCTGCATGCTTCTCCCCCTTTGAGGGACGTAGTGAGGAAACCGTGCGCCAGGACACTCGCAGGCGTGGGTGCTGCACCAGGTGTTTTCAGGTGAACGGCCAATGAAGGAAATGCAAGGAGCCGATCGAAGTCGGACACTAGGCACCCGGCTCATCAGCGGGCGGTGCGCGAGCCGCTCAGGCGAGGTTGGGCAACAGGTACAACGCGCAGCTCGTTGTGCCCCAGAGCACTGCAATCACTGCCGGCAGACCCACCAGCCACATCTGCCACAACGACCACCGGGTGTGTGCGTAGACGAGCCCGACGGACAGCAGGATGAGGACCTGCAACCACAGCACCAACGGCACGAGATCGCCGGTGTCGCTGGCAAGTTCGTTGTCCACCGCCGGCGACACTGCCGGGCGGCCGGCCGGGGTCGGCTGGATCTTGCCGCCGGACAGCGAGGCGTCGACGTAGATCACCTGGCTCGGGGCCCAGCCGCTTCGCCAGCCGCTGCCGGTCGCGGTCTCCAGGATCAGGCTCGACGGGTTGGACGCGAGCACTCCCGGAATCGGGTCGCCGGCCCGCCGGACGTCGTCGACCCGGTAGGTGAAGATGCCTTGACCGGTCGTCACGGTGATCGGTGCGCCCGCTCGCAACGAGGTGAGCGAACCGAACGGCGAGCCGAACGTCGCGCTCTTGCCGAAGATCTGCGAGATCCCGGCCTGGCCCGGCAACGGGCTGCTCGGGTAGTGGCCGGGCCCGTTCTCCAGGTTCTTCGAGGTCGTGCCTTCGACCACGATGGAGTGCAACTTGATCGACGGCGCGCTGATCAGCGCGATCGGCGTCCCCGGCTTGATCACGCCGCCGATCGGCACCGTGGCCAGGGCGAGCTTCTCCCGGAACTGGCTGTACATCACGTGCTGGTCGTGGCTTTCGGCCAGGCCCGAGAAGAACAGCGCGTAGAGCACCAGCCAGACACCGAGGATCGCGACCGTGCCCGCGGTGGTCATGATCATCGACCGGGCGGGTGAGAGCGGAAGCTGCGGGCCGGTAGGCCGCTGAGGCCGCCGGATCCGACGTCGCCAGCGGCTTGTCTTCTCGGGCGGCTGTTCGGGCGACCACCCGCTCCGAACCTCCTCGCTCGCCGAGAGCGGCGGTGCGAACGGATTGCTCATGATGGACCGACGGGGCGGCCGAGCCGCCACAGCGCAAGCGTGAGCGTCCCGGCGATCAGTGCGAGCAGCAGCACGATCGGGAAAGCGACCGCGGACAGCGCCGAGCGCTTCGCCGCCGTCGTACCGAGCGACAGCGCCACCTGGCTCGTCGTCGGTGACGCGGTCGGCGAGGTGGCGGTCGTCGGCGAGCTCGAACCCGGGCTAGGGCTCTTGACCGGCGGGATCGACGAGCTGTCGGTCGGCGTCGGTCCGCTGCTGCTGGTGTCAGTCGGCGTCGGGCTGATCGGTGGCTGCTGACCGCTCACGAGCGGCACGACGCCCTTCTGCGCGGCGACCGCGGCCGCGGCCGCCTTGGTGTAGTCGACGAGCTTGCCCAACCCGTTAGCTACGGTCATGGGCAGATAACCCGGAGGTAGATCGCCAGCAGTCAATCCGCGCGCCTGCCCACGCGACGCGACGAAATTCAGAAAGGTCGATAGCTGGTGGGCCTCGAGCTTTGGCAGGCCGCTGGTGGGGACGTCCGTCGAGACGAGCATGGTCCCTGGGTACGCCGCCTTGCCAGCCCGAGCCGTGCGCAACTTCGCGTAGGGCACGGGCCAAGAGCCTGCCGCCTTGTCCGGCGTAAGCAGATCAGCAGCCCGACGCAAGTCTGCGTCCGTCGGCGTGGCGAACGACCTCCCCGCTGCCGAAGTGAATCGTGAGCCGGTTGTGGACCCGCCCTGCGTCTCAAGAGCGGCGGTGTCCAACTCATACCGCTTGGCGTCTGCGAGGCTGGTCAACCCGAGAATGAACCGCTGCCCCGGAGTCTCGCGTCCGACAGACGCAAGCTTCTGACCCGGGAGGCCGCCGTTGACACACTCGATCTGGGAGTTCGCGATATCGAACTGCAGGTCCAGGGTGATGGTGGCTGGATTCTCCACGGGTGACGCCACGAGGGGTAGCCACGGAACAGGGTCCGCATGTAGGCACGGGTTCAAGTCCGCCTGGTAGAGGGTCTTGGGAACGTACGTGTCGAGCAATGGGAACGTCGTTACCGGCAACTTGATGCCCTTGTACTTCGGATTGACCACCATCCCCCACGGATCGGGCTTTCCGTTAAGCCAGGCCCGTGCCTCGGGATCAGCGTTGATGTAGGAGGTAAGAGCGCTCACTATGTCTGAGTCGCTCGAGATCGAAAGCAACGTTGATGCTGCTTCCGGCGTCGAAACCTTGTCGGCAAGCCCGGGATTCAGCGCCTGGAACTCCGGATCAGCGGCCAGGTCCAACGGGTTCGGCTTGTGCGTCTTAGGGTTCCAGAGCGCCTTGTCGTCTTGTTGAACCGTTGAATTCGACGGATACGACTCGGTCAGAAGCTTCGCGAGTAAGCGGGCGTCGAGCCGAAGATGGAGATACTGCTGCCCATGTGCGGTGTCAATCGCGTAGACAATCGCAAAACCCGTAACAGCAGTAGGTGCTTGGACGACGGGCTTCGTGAAGTGGGTCGGCGGCGAGTTGCCCTGAAAGGCCGCTTGGATCGATCCTGCCTGCAGGAGATTCTTTGCCTCAGGTTCACTCGTCTGCACCTGCTGAACCGTGAAGAGCTTCGGGTTAAGGCAGAAGTACGGCGACCATTGTTGGGTCGCCTGCACCATCAAGTACGAGCCGTAGACGTCGGTCGGCGTTGCCTTGCTCACCAACTGGCAGACGTTCGACGGCGGCGCGAAAGAAAGCGGAACCACAATCCGATTACGCCAGTTTGACGCGCTCCACCACAACTCCCCGCTTACCGCCAGGTCTTCCGTTTCGGGTAGGCCTGAGGAAATAGCACCCGGCGGGTACTGTCCCGTCTTCGAGCAGAGCGCGAGAGCCTCAGCTTCAGTCGATGCAGGCGTAGGTCGGTCAATGGGAGGCAGGCTGTCACCCGCAGGATCGCAGCTAATCCCCATGATGGGAATCGCGACGAGAGCACAGTGCACCTTGTCGGAGCAGCCGAGGGAGGCATTGCTCTCATCCGTCGTGATGACGAACTTGTCAGACCCCTTCCCCTGAAGATTGCTCACGGCGTACGTCGTGTTGCCGGGCTGCAAGCTAGCCGACGCGTTAGCGGCTTCCGGCGGAATCCCAGCGCAGCCGAGGTTAGGGCCGCCGTCGTACACCTTGCCGTTGGCAGCGACAAACGGAACCCAGAATTGAGCACCTGGGGAGACCGCGCACGCCCGTGGATACGGCGACGGCGCGCCGACCGACAGCGCGCGGTCGGCGACCGACGCATACCGGTCAAGCCGGAATGGCGGGAAGTTGCTAGTGCTGAATTGAAAGCGCTCCTGTGGGGTCTGCGTCCAACACGTCTGAGGGCTAATCCGCTCGGATTTTGGAGCCGATGGCGACGCCAGACCTCGGCACATCATCAGGACCACTGGGTACTCCTGCTGGGCCGCGATTGCCGAGTTCGGGTCCGCGATTATGCCGCCAGTCGGATGGGCGCCCGTCCACGAGACACTAATTTCCTGTCGATCGCGAAGATCTCGAGTCTGAGCGACATGAAGTGAGAAGGTCCGCTTGTCGACCACCTCATTCTTCCCGTCGACAAGATGCACGCGGGAGATCCGCTCGGTCTTCGAGAACTGCCCCGAGTCGTGCCGTCCGCTTGCTGGGGATCCGGAGGCGGTCGGCGCGAGGACCGCGGCCAGGAGGCCGAGCAGAATCGTCAACGCGCCCATGCCGGCGACCCGTCGCCGGTGGCTGCGCGGCCCCTTGCTCTGCAAACGTGGTGCGATCACGGCCCGGACCTGCGACGTTGGATCCGCCGGGCGATGATCGGCGGAACCGCAAGCACAAGCAGCAGCTCGATGGCGGCGAGGATGGCCAGCAGACCGCCGATGCCGCCGTTGTTCGAAGCGGGCAAGGTGTTGGGCTCGCCGATGATGTCGTCGACCCCGCTGGTCGTACCCGTGCTCGGTTGGACGCCGGGGATCGAGCTTCCGGCCGACGGTGTCGTCTGGCCAGGCACTGTAGGCGCCGTACTGCCCCCCGATGGCTGAGGGCTAGTGCTCGCCGACGGGCTGCTGCTCGGCGCATGTCCGTTGTGCGGGTTCCCCCTCGGCCCGGTGCCCGTCCCCCCGGTGCACGGTCCGTGACCGACCTCGTCGCAGACCGGCGGCTCGGGCGCGATCTGAGCCAGGTAGTTCTCGGTCGGGTGTCCGGCCACGAACGTCGGGTTGTGACAGGTTGTGACGTTCTCGTGGCTCAGCTGCACGTTCTTGTCGGCGGTGTGCAGCTTGTTGGTCTGTGCGAAGCTGGCCTCGACCAGGTTGATCGGCAACGGCGAATACCCGATCGGGCCCATCTCGGCCTGACCGCCGCAGATGTCCCAATACAGGAAATCGGCCAGCGTCTGTCGTTTGGCCGTAGTCATTCGTGGGTCGGTCGGCGAGGTCGGGATGATCATGTACGAGTATGACGACATCGCGTACGCCCGCTTGTCGGGCATCGTGTAGACGTTGTTCAAGTTCTGAAGGAGGTAGTCCTTCGAGTTCTTGTCATAGTTGATCTGCGCCTTGGTCAGCGCGACCGCGACGTTGTACTGGGTGGGTGCGGTGAAGTAGCCGGCCTTGTTCTCCAGCTGGACGACCGGATAGGCCTTGCCAAGCGCGTAGCTGTATTCGTCGTACCCAATCGCTCCGTTCGCCGCAGCGGAGGTGACGAAGTTAATCACGCCGTCGGAGCCGTTCTGGGCAACCTGCGGGTCCTTGCGCGGGAAGTACTCGGTCTGCCCGAGCCCGCCGGAGAACGGCTTCCAGATGCTGGGATATTCGGTCGCGAGATAGCGGGTGAACTGCGCGGTCGAGCCGGACCCCTCGGAGTGCACGACCGGGATGATCGGGATCGATGGCAGCTTGCGGCCGTTGTTGTCGGACGTAATCTCCGGGTCGTCCCAGTTGGTGATCTTGTTCGTGAAGATCTTGGCCAACGTCTGACCGGAGAGCCGGAGGTTCGTGACGAGCTGCCCGCCAACTCGGATCTGATACGGGAACGACGTGCCGCCGGCCACGATCGGCAGGTAGGCGTAGGGCCGACAGGTCTTCGGGTTGTTCGGGTCGGTGCAGTTGGTGTCGGAGTCACCGGTCGCCTGGTCGACACCCTGGAACCCGATGTCGCTGACCGCGAAGTCGGTGGTGGCGTTGCGGAAGTCGGTGCGGCCCTGGGCCGAACCGGAGGCGGTGAAGACCACCTGGAGCCCGTTCGTCGTGACGTCGGAAATCCACTGGTTCACCGCGTTCGCCGCCCAGCTCGAGCCGGAGCCCGAGATCAAGGCATGGGTCACGCTGGCATTCGCCGGAGCCGAGCCGGCCAGCGGAGCGACGAAGAACGCCAGCGCGGCGGTCGAAACAGCGAGCAGACGGCGCATGAGATGTCCTTGCCGGAGGTGGGAGGCGCGGGGGCAGCCGGCTCGGCGCCGGGTCATCGGCTGATCGCCTTGGATCGGGAAAGGAAGCGGGCCGCGCCGAACAGTGCAAGGACCAGCAGCAACAGCACGATGCCGGCGCCGAAACCACGCGCGATGAACCGCGGCTCACCACTTCGAACCGCGGTCAGGATGTAGAGCGGCAGCGAGTTCATCGGGTTGTTGAACGGGTCCTTGTTGAAGAAGGTCGACGCACCGGAGGTGATCAAGACCGGAGCGGTCTCACCAATCGCCCGGGCCATCCCGAGGATCACTGCGGTGCCGAGGCCGGACTTCGAGGTCGGCAGCACCACTCGCCATACGGTCTGCCACTGCGACGCGCCGAGGGCGTAGCCGGCCTCGCGTAGGCCCCCCGGAACCACTCGAAGCGCCACGTCAGCGGAGCGCGCGATGATCGGCAGCATCATCACGCTCAATGCCATAGCCGCACAGAATCCGCTGCGTTGAAAGCCCAGCCCAACAATCAGGGTCGTATAGATGAACAGTCCGGCAAGGATGTCCGGCAGGGCAGTCATCGCCTCGACGACGGTCCGCACGATCCGGGCGAACTTCCCGCCGACCTCGACCATGAAGACCGCGGTGCCGATGCCCAGCGGCAACGAGACGAGGGTGGCGATTCCGAGCTCAATCAGCGACCCGACGATCGCATGGGAGATGCCGCCCTGGTTGAGCGGCGCGGTCGGGCTCACGCCGGCTTGCGAGTGGGTCAGGAAGCTCACGTGGTGGACGGCCGCCCAGCCACGGAAGAACGTGTAAAGGACGGTGGAAACCAGCGCGATCCCGACCAACGCTGCGCCACCGGTGATGATCGCGGACCAGAGCCGGTCGATCACGATCGGCAGCGGATGCGCCATCGCGGTCACTGAGGCGAACATCACGAGGTAGACGACGTACCAGCAGATGAAGAAGCCGATCTTGCCGCTGAACGGCAGGATCTGGGTGTAGAGCAACCAGACCAGACCGAGCGAACCGAGCATCGAGCCGTAGAGCGACAGCCGGTCGTCGACGGTCAGAACGGTGACGGCCCTCGGGACATCCGGTGGCTCCGGCGCCCGCGCAGCGGCGTCGCCGGGTGACTGGCCGGTTGGTACGGCGGTGGTGTGGGCGGCGGTGGTGGTCATCGCGATCTCAGATCTCCGTCATCGCGCCACTACGGCTGCGGTTGACGATGATCGCGGCGAAGGTGTTAACCACCAGCGTCATGACGAAGAGCACGAAGCCGGCCGCCAGCAGCGCGGAGAGCTGCACCTTCGTGGCGTCTCCGAAGAAGTTGGCGATCAGCGATGCGGTCGTGATCGTGCCGATCTCGAGCGGGCGGAACTTCACGTCGAAGTCCGGGGACACGATCAGGTAGACCGCGACCGTCTCGCCCAGCGCGCGACCGAGCGCGAGCATCGTGCCGCCGATGATGCCGCCGCGGCCGAACGGGATGACGACCGAGCGGATCACGCCCCATCGGGTCGAGCCGAGCGCCAGGGCGGCCTCGCGCTCGCCCATCGGCGCTTGCGCGAAGACCCCGCGCATGACCGCGCAGCCCATCGGGATGACCATCATCGACACGACCATGCCGGCGATGAAGGCAGAGGATCCGTAGCGCGTCTCGGCGAAGGTGGCCGCTCGCGGGTTTCCGCCATGGACGGCGAAGATCGGAATCCAGCCGAGGTACTCGTTGAGGAATCGGGCGACGAACAACGCGTGCGGCGCGATCAGCAGCAGACCCCAGAGCCCGTAGATGATGCTCGGGATCGCTGCCATGAGGTCGACTGCGGCAACCAGCCAGCCGCGCAACCAGGAAGGTGCGTACTCGCTGATGTAGAGCGCGGTGAGCAACGCAAGGGGAAACGAGAACATCAGCGCGATCAGCGCGACCTCAACCGTGCCGAGCAGCACCTCTTTGATGCCCAGCAGGTTCTGCTCTGGAACCCACTGGTTCTGGGTGAAGAAGTGCACGCCGTACTCGCGCAGCGTCGGGATCATTTGATAGCCGAGGAAGATCCCGATCGCCCCGGTCACGACGAGGACGACCGCGCCGACCGTCCTCGCGATCCCGCGAAATGCCAGGTCCGGGACGTCGCGCTTGGTACCGAGCTCTCGCGGGACGTCGTCCGGTTCGAACGGCGGCGCCGGAGGCTGTTCGAGCGTTGCGGTCACCCGAAACGACCGTTGACGTAGTCAGAGGTGCGCTGGTCGATCGGCCGCTCGAACATGTCCTTGGTCGAGCCCACCTCGACAATCTGGCCGGGCGTGCCCAGCTCGGCAAGGAAGAACGCGCACTGCTGCGAGACCCGGGCCGCCTGCTGCATGTTGTGGGTGACGATGACGATCGTCACCTGGTCGCGGAGGATGGCGATGGTCTCCTCGATCCGCCGGGTCGAGGTGGGGTCGAGCGCGGAGCAGGGCTCATCCATGAGCAGCACGTCCGGGTTGACCGCAAGCGAGCGGGCGATGCACAACCGCTGCTGCTGCCCGCCAGACAGCGAGCCGCCCGGCGCGCTGAGTCGATCTTTGACCTCGGCCCACAGCCCACCGCGCTGAAGGCAGTCCTCGATCAACGCATCGCGCTCGGCATGCCCGATCCGCGTGCCGGTCAGCTTCAGTCCGGCCACGACGTTCTCGGCAATCGACATCGCCGGGAATGGATTCGGCTTCTGGAAGACCATCCCGATCCGCTTGCGGGTCCTCGTGATGTGCGCACCGGGCGCGTAGATGTCCTCGCCGTTCAGCCGCACCTCGCCGGCCAGCTTCGCCGACGGCACCGACTCGTGCATCCGGTTGAGGATGCGCAGGAAGGTCGACTTGCCACAGCCGGAGGGGCCGATCAAGGCGGTCACCACGCCCGGCGGCATGGACAGGCTGACCCGGTCGAGCACCTTGTTGGTGCCGAACCACGCCGATACCCGTTGCGCGTCCAGATGGGCGCCGGTCGGATTGCGCGGCGGCAGCTCGGCCGCCGCGATGTCAATCACCGGTGGCGCAACCGTGGTCATCGATACTCCCTCAGTCGTCATAGCGCTGGCCCAACTACCGGCTCGATGTGAAACTTCCAGGCCCGCGGGAACTCTCCCTCGGACAGCTCCGCGACGGCCGCTGCGGCCATGAAGGCGGCCACGTTGTAGGTGCACTCGCGGTGCCGGGCGTACCCCCGACTCGAGGTCGCGACCGGTACGTCGTCGAGCCGCAGCCGCCAGCCCCAGGTGCCGGTGTGCGGCACGGTGAGAATGTGCGCTTGGGCGTGGTCGATCCGCTCGTGCAGGGCGATCGCGTCTGCTCGGGCGGTCGTCAGGTCCGGGAAGACCCGCGAGCTCCGGCCGAGCTCCCGATGGTTGGCGCCGGTGAGGCGCCAGGCCACCCACGACTCGTCGGCGTCGACCTCACCCTCGAAGCTCTGGTGCACATCGGGCCAGACCGGGTGCGCCTCCTGGCCGCGACCGACGCCCACGACGAACAGAAACCGCGGCGACTTCACGCAAATCCTCCCCGTCGTGGCAACTCAGGACCGACGCCGTTGCCGTCACACCACGACAACCGACGTACGACGACAACCAGCGCACGGAAGCCGAACGCCAGATGACCACTAGATGAACGCCAGAAGTTGCGCTGTGAGTAGTGGTCCTAGCGGTCCTCGAGCACGGCGTCGGGCGGCCCGACGAGGGCCGGATCCGGCGCTCCCACCACGGCCCGGTTCTTGCCCGGATAGTCGAACCGCGACAGCACATAGCGCATCGACTCGATCCGCCCGCGCCGCTTGTCGTTGCTCTTCACCACCGTCCACGGGGCGAAGGACGTGTGCGTCGAGCGGAACATCTGCTCCTTCGCCGCGGTGTATTTATCCCATTTATCAAGAGATGCGAGGTCCATCGGGCTGAGCTTCCACTGCTTGACCGGATCGACCCGGCGCAGCGTGAAGCGGGTCCGCTGCTCGCTGCGGGTCACCGAGAACCAGAACTTGATCAAGTCGATGCCGTCCTCGACCAGCATCCGCTCGAACGGCGGCGCCTGGACCATGAACCGGTGGTACTCCTCGTCGCTGCAAAACCCCATCACGCGCTCGACGCCGGCCCGGTTGTACCAAGACCGGTCGAAGAAGACGATCTCCCCGGCCGCGGGCAGCTGCTCGACGTAGCGCTGGAAATACCACTGGCCGCGCTGGAGGTCGGTCGGCTTCTCGAGCGCGACCACCCGGGCGCCCCGCGGGTTCAGATGCTCGGTGTAGCGGCGGATCGTCCCGCCCTTGCCGGCCGCGTCACGACCTTCGAAGAGCAGCACCAGCCGCCGGCCGTCCGCCTTCACCCAGGACTGCAGCTTGAGCAGCTCGATCTGCAGCAGCCGCTTCGTCCGCTCGTAGTCGAACCTAGTCATCCGTCGGTCGTAGGGGTAACCCTCGCGCCAGGTCTCGATCGGCCGGCCCTGGGCGTCGAGCAGCGTCGGCTCGCCGTCGTCGTCGATGAGGACGTCGATCTCGAGATCGTCGAGCGCATCGAAGAGGTCGTCGTCGGCAACCGTGCCGTCCGAATACACCAGCTCCGGAACCCCGTCGTGCGTCATCAGCCCGTCCTCCCGCCGACGTCACGCGCCAGAATCTCGACCCCCGACGGTACTGCGCGCAGCCGTTCGGCGACGCCAAAGTGAACCCCAGATGACCGTTGAAGGCTGCAAGGAATGACCCTGGTAGGCCTGGGTAGCGTGCGATTGTGAACAACGACTTCATTCTCGTCCTGGTCGTGATGACCGCCTTGTCGTTCGACTTCACAAACGGCTTTCACGACACCGGCAACGCGATGGCGACCTCTATCGCGACCGGTGCACTGCCGCCGCGGATCGCGGTGGCGCTGTCCGGCGTACTCAACCTGGTGGGTGCGTTCCTGTCGTTCACGGTGGCGGCAACGATCGCCAGCGGCCTGGTCGACAGCTCGATCGTGACCTTGACGGTCGTCTTCGCCGGCCTGGTCGGCGGGATCCTCTGGAACCTCGCCACCTGGTATCTCGGCATCCCGTCGAGCTCGTCACACGCGCTGATCGGCGGCGTGATCGGCGCCACGCTGGCTGCGTCGGGTGGGCACGCGGTCCTCTGGCACGGCCTGGCCCAGAAGGTGATCATCCCGGCGCTGCTGTCGCCGATCATCGCCGGCGGGATCGCCGCGCTCGGGACCTATCTCGTCTACCGGACCACCCGAACGATCGGCACAAGAGCCCGCAGCCACGGATTCCGGATCGGGCAGATCGGCTCGGCCTCGATGGTGTCGCTCGCCCACGGCACCAACGACGCCCAGAAAACAATGGGCGTGATCACGCTCGCGCTGATCGCGCACGGCACGCTGTCGAGCGGCGCGAAGGCGCCGTACTGGGTCATCGTCTCCTGCGCGCTGGCGATCAGCCTCGGCACCTACATCGGCGGCTGGCGGGTCATCCGCACCCTCGGGAAGGGGCTGGTCGACATCGAGTCGCCGCAAGGGATGGCCGCCGAGTCCTCCTCCGCCGCGACGATCCTGCTCGCCAGCCACTTCGGCTACTCGCTGTCGACGACGCACGTCGCGACCGGCTCGATCCTCGGCAGCGGGGTCGGACGGCGGGGTGCCGAGGTCCGCTGGAGCGTGGCCGGCCGGATGGCGACCGCGTGGGTGATCACACTGCCCGCGTCGGGCGCGGTCGGTGCGCTTGCCTACTACGCCGCCAACGGCATCGGCGGCACCGCGGGCGTCGTGATCATCTTTGCGGTACTGATTGCGGTGGCGGCCGGCTTCTACGCGGCCTCGCGCAAGACCAAGGTCGACCACAAGAACGTCAACGCCGAGTGGACCGGCTCGGTGGCACCGTCTGAAGCCGGCTGGGCGGCGGTGGCCGCAGCGTGATGACCCGACTCGAAAGGACGCCTCGATGAACTCGTGGATCGACCTGCACGCGCTGTGGAAGATCGTCGTCATCGGCATCCTGGCCGGTGCCGGGCTGCCGGTGCTGTTCGCGGTCGGGCTGCGCGCCCTATCCGCCGCCCCGCGGCTGGCGACCGTGGGCGACCGGCCGGTGACCGACGACCGGCTATACGGCGGAAACCCGGCCGGGCTCACGGTCGCGGTCGTGTGCTTCGCGGTGGTTCTGGCCGCCATCGGTTGGGGTATCTACAGCATCGTCTCCAGCAGCTGACCGGCACCGCCGGCGCGACCGATTTCGAGGAACCCGATGCCCCTCCCTCCGATTCTGCAGGCGATCGTCGGCTACCTCCGCAAGGGCTACCCGCAGGGCGTGCCCGAGCGTGACTATCTGCCGTTGTTTGCGCTGCTTCGCCGCCGGCTGACCGAGGAGGAGGTCACGAGCGTCGCCGAGGAGCTGGCCGAGGAGAGCCCGGACGAGGCCACCACCCACGCAATCCGCGCCGCAATCGGGCACCTGCTCAGCGAGACGCCGTCGGAGACCGATGTCGACCGGGTCCGGGAGCGGCTGGCCGCGGTCGGTTGGGAACCGCCGGCCCAGACCGCTCATCCGGTGGGCTGAGTCCCGGGGCGTCGCGGGGCATAAGGCATCGTGGAGGGGTGACCACCACCCACGCGGCCGTCTCGCGGATCGTCGACCTCGACGGACCTACCCACTACCTCGACTTCGGCGGGCCGGCGGACGGGCCGCTGATCGTCGCGGTCCACGGGCTGGGCGGCTCGGCCTGGAACTGGCTGGCCGTCGCCCCCGCGCTGACCGAACGCTGCCGGATGGTCGCGATCGACCTGGCCGGGCACGGCCTGAGCCCGGCCGCCGGGCGGTCGACCACAGTGCTGGCCAATCGCGGGCTGCTGGACCGTTTCCTCGGTCAGGTCATCGGCGAGCCGGTCGTGCTGATGGGCAACTCGATGGGCGGCCTGATCACCCTGCTCGAGTCCGCGGCTGCGCCGGCGCTGATCGCGGGTGCGGTCCTGGTGGATCCGGCGCTGCCGCACCCGTTGTTCTCGAGGGTCGACAAGCGGGTCGCCTTGCAGTTCGCGATCATCGCGGCACCCGGCATCGGCGGGATGTTGCTCGACCGCCGCCGCCGGCGGCAGAGCGTGGCGACGCAGGTCCACAACACCCTGATGCTGTGCACGGTCGACATGTCCCGGGTGCCGCCCGAGGTCATCGCAGCCGGGATCGCCGCGATCGAGAGCCGGCGCCCCGGCGACTTCAGAGCCTCCGACCTGGTCGACGCCGGCCGGTCGCTGATCCGGCTGCTGGCCCGACCGCAGGTCGTGCGGCGAGCGTTCGAGCGGGTCACCGCCCCGGTCCTCATGCTGCACGGCGACCAGGACCGGTTGGTGCCGATCAACCTGGCCGTCGCGACCGCGCGGGCCTTCCCGGCCTGGCGGTTCGAGGTCGCCAAGGACATCGGCCACGTCCCGATGCTCGAAGCGCCGGACTGGACGACCCGCCTGGTGCTGGACTGGCTGGAGCACGACGCGAAGCTGCTCAGAGCCTGAGCACGGCACGGCAGGTCGGCCGCCCGCCGGGCTAGGGCGAGCCGGTCGCGGTCGGACTCGTCGGAGTCGGCGTCGGGGTGGGGGTCTTCGACGGCGAGTGGGTCGGCGAGTGAGTCGGCTTCTTCGTTGGGGTCTTCGTCGGGGTCGCTGACGTGCTCGGCAACGGCGCCGACGAGGTCGGGGTGGCCGTGACGGTCTCCGTCACGGTCGGCGTCGGTTTCGCCTTGTGGTGGTGGTGCTTGGGGTTCAGCGTAGAACCGAGGCTGGTCGAGTGGGCACCCGAGTGGGACACACCG
>Ga0265338_10002880_pt1 | contig 25108 bp, 20 predicted proteins | sample 42126metaG_FD_193579 | JGI IMG/M metagenome (GOLD analysis project Ga0265338, IMG submission 193579) | Rhizosphere microbial communities from Carex aquatilis grown in University of Washington, Seatle, WA, United States - 4-21-26 metaG | ecosystem: Host-associated > Plants > Roots > Rhizosphere... | reverse complement strand
CAGCATCAAAGCGAGCGCCAATAATACCGAGGATCGAAATTTCATTCTTTTGTGACGAACACTTTGACTGGAAGGAAGAACATTCGGGATGGGGAGTCAACCCGAAAGGAACGCGGTGCCGGGTGGAAGTTCGAAGCTAGCGAATGGAAGATTGCAGACGGCAACTTCTTACGGCTTGGCCGGACCAGACATCCTCACACTGGATTCGCTTTTCAACTTTAGAGCCTTTGCCAGGTTGCTTTGCACGTTGGCGTCATCGGGCTTGAGCCGCAGGGCTTCCTGAAATTCGCTGATCGCCTCGCCGGTCCGGCCTTGCATGCCGAAAACGACACCGAGGTTGAAATGGGCCTCGACGAAATCCGGTTTGAGACGGATGACTTCCTGGAATTGACGGCCAGCCGCGTCGGTCTGGCCGGTTTTGAAGAGGGCGAGACCGAGCTGAATGTGGCCATCGGGGTCAGCGGGTTTGAGCCGGATGGCCTCCTGGAATTCACCCATCGCCCCGTCCGTCTGGCCCTGGCTGAGCAGGGCGACGCCGAGGTTGATGTGGACGTCCGGATTGTTCGGTTTGAGGCGGATGGCTTCCTGAAACTGGCGTCTCGCCTCGTCGGTCCGGCCCTGGTTGAAAAGGACGAATCCGAGATTGAGGTGGGCAATGTAATTGTTCTCCGTCACTTCGAGCGTGTGCCGGAAAAGGGTTTCATCGTCCTTCCAATACGCAAGTTGCTGGCGCGTCAATGCCAGGCAGAGGACGGCCACCGCCGAACCGGCCACCGCCAGCACCAGGATCTGGTGCCGCCAAGTCCGGGTCAGTTCGTGCGCACCCCAGATGACAAGGATAAACAACCCCAGCGACGGCACATAGGTGAAACGGTCAGCCATCGCCTGTTCGCCGGACTGCACTAGTTGGATCACCGGCAGCAGCGTCCCGATAAGCCAGAGCCACCCTATCAACAAAAACGGATGGCGTCGTCGCGTTACAAAGAAAAGCGCCGAAATGCCGCATAGCCATACACCCGCCAGCAGCACCAGCCCCAGTGGCCAATACCCGGGGTGCGGATAGAAAACGGCCAGGTCCGTCGGCCAGAACAGCTTTCCCGGATAGCGGCAGTAGGAAATCAAGGCATTCCCGACGCGCGCTCCCAGTGGCAGGCTGGCCATCGTCAGCACCGCGCCGCCATGCTGCTGCACGATGAAGGTGATGGCGCTGGCCACCGCGGCGAGAACAAAGAACGGGATTTTCTCAACCACCAGACGCCGAACATCCGCCACTGGCCACTTGCCGCCCGTCACTCGTCTGAGCGGCCAGTAATCCAGCAGCAGCAAAACAAACGGCATCGTCACCAGCATCGCCTTGCTCATCAATCCCAACGCGAAAAACATCAGCGCCAGACCGAAGAAAACTTTAGCCTTTGGCCTTTGGCCTTCAGCCTGTTCCACATAGCGCGCATACGCCCACAACGTCAGCATCCAGAAAAACGTGCTCAACACGTCCTTGCGCTCCGTGATCCAGACAACTGATTCCACTCGCAACGGATGCCACCCGAACAATGCGGCCAGCATCAGGCTTCGCCACGTCGCCCCGGTCATTCGCCGAAATACGAGAAATACCAGGGCGGTGTTGGCGGCGTGAAGCAGTACATTGATCAGATGATGTCCCCAGGCATTCAACCCGAAGAGCTGCCAGGCCAGCAGATGGCTCAACCACATGAGCGGCGCCCAATAGGCGGCTTGTTCCGTGTTCCCAAACGCCCACTTCACCCCCGCCCAGGTCAGACCACCCTGAAGGTGGGGATTGTCGGTGACAAACTCCGGATCATCCAGGTTGGCGAAACCATATCGCATCGCCGGCCAGTAAAGCGTTATCGTCACCAGCACCAGCCATCCAACCATCAACCACACCGGTAAACGGGACCCGGCCACAACCGGAGCAGCCGCCCTCGTCGGTACGAGGCTGGATTTCGTCGCGAATTTGCGCATGAGACTTCCCAAAAATACCAGGAAGCCGGCAACCTTAGCACGCCCGTTTTGCGGCAGCCGGCGGGGAGAGGTCGGAAACGGAAGATAACGGACGGAAGATGGCAAACGAAACAGCAGCCAAGCCGGCCCGCGCTTTTCTCCTTCACATTTGATGTTGGATGATGGGTGTTGGATGTTGGATGTTCTCCCGTTCATCCTTCATTCCTCAACTCCTTGGCGCGCCCGGCCCGATCCAAAGGGAACAAACGGTTTGCCCCGGCTTCTTACTCAATGAAGTGGCGCGTGGACGGGATGCGCGCTAAGCTGATTCATGTTCATTGTCGGTCTGGGAGTTGCCACCCCGCCCCAACGCTTCACCCAGCGCGAATGCTGGGATGCGCTGCGAAAATCCGCGCCGTTCGCCCGGCTCGCGCCGCGCTCGCGCGCCCTGCTCCGAAAAGTGCTCGGCGGCGACAGCGGCATCGCCACGCGTCATCTCGCGCTGGAACCCATCGGCGAGGTTTTTGATCTGACACCCGACACGCTGCAGGCCCGCTTCGCCAAGCATGCGCCCGCGCTGGCCGCCCGGGCCGCCCAGCGCGCGCTGAAGGACGCGAACTGCCAGCCCGGTCAAATGGATGCCGTGCTCATCAGCACCTGCACGGGCTATCTGTGCCCCGGCCTGACCAGCTACGTCAGCGAACGGCTCGACCTGCGGCCGGACGTGTTCGCGCTCGACCTCGTCGGCCAGGGCTGCGGCGCGGCGCTGCCCAACCTGCGCACCGCCGAAGCCCTCCTCGCCGCCGGCCGCGCCAAAAAGGTCCTGTCCGTCTGCGTGGAAATCTGCAGCGCGGCGTTTTATCTCGATGACGATCCCGGCGTGCTCATCAGCGCCTGTTTGTTCGGCGACGGCGCGGGCGCAGCGGTGCTGGCCGCTCAGCCGCAGTCAAGCCGGCGCCGTGTGGAATGGAAATCCGGCTCATCCTGTCTCGTGCCGGACCAGCGCGAACTGCTGCGGTTCAGCCACAAAGACGGGATGCTGCGGAACATCCTGCTGCCGCAGGTCCCGCAAATTGCCGGCGACGAGGCGGCGAAACTCCTGGCCGGGTCGCTGGCCGGCGCCGGCGTGAAACGCGACCAGGTGGCCGGCTGGATTTTGCACACGGGCGGGCGCGACGTGTTGCTCGCGTTGCGCGACAAACTGGCCCTGAGCGAATCCGACGTGCGCCACAGCACGGCGGTGCTGCGCGAATTTGGCAACCTGAGCAGCCCGACGGTCTATTTCGTGCTCGAACGCGCCCTGCACGATGCCGTGCCCGACGGCCTGTGGTGGATGTCGGCGTTCGGCGCGGGCTTCAGCTGCCACGGGGCGTTGTTGGAAGTGGGTGGCGTGAAACGCAAAGCGTGAACCGTGAAAAACCGAACGGACGCGATTCACGTTTCAGATTTCACGCATCACGTTTCACAAATCAAACCATGAGCCGCATCGTTGAACCGGAACTGCTCGACGAACTGCCGCCGGACGATCCCCTGGCCGCCGGTTCGCGCCGCGATCTGTGTCGCGTCAACGCCTGGATGCGCCATCACGCCATCATGACCGGAGCACTGCGAGACCATTTAAACGGTCAGGCGCCGAAACAAATCACCGAACTCGGCGCCGGCGACGGGAATTTCCTGCTGCACGTGGCGCGGCGTCTTTCGTCGTTTGGAGTTCCGTCCCGCGGAGTGCGGGACGGTCGGAGCAGGCAGACATCACCGAGCCGCGTAAACGCGGAACTCCGAACCTCCGGTGCGTGGAATGACGTAAACGTCACCCTGCTCGACCGCCAGCACATCGTGACGCCGCAGACACTCGCTTCGTTCACTTCCTTGGGCTGGCGCGCGGAAGCCGTCACTGCGGATGTTTTCGATTGGTCGCAGACCGGCAGTCCGTCGGAAGTCGTGATCGCCAATCTGTTTCTGCATCATTTTTACAACGTGAGCCTCGCCGGATTGCTCCATGGGATTGCCGCCCGCACGCGCCTGTTCATTGCCCTGGAACCGCGCCGCGCGTACCTGCCCCGGCTTTGCACCCGGCTGCTTTGGGCCATCGGCTGCAACCGGGTGACTCGCCATGATGCGGCGGCCAGCGTGCGGGCGGGGTTTTTGGACGGCGAACTTTCCGCGCTCTGGCCGCACCGGCAGAACTGGCAATTGACCGAACAATTCGCCGGGGCTTTCAGCCATCTGTTCATCGCGCAAAAAATCCAGCCGGTGTCATGATCACGCCAAATCAAAGCAGGAACCGGCATCCGGGTAGGGCGCGTCACTCTCCCGCGATGCGGGACGCCGTTCCCGTTATGCGGACAGGCGGCGGGCAGAGGACTGCCCGCCCTACCGGGACTGGTTCTCTGACCATTGAAGAATAAGCCTGACGATGAAACCCATCACGATTGCCGGCGGCGGACTGGCAGGGCTGACGCTCGGTATCGGGTTGCGCCGGTGCAACGCGCCGGTGACGCTGTGGGAAGCCGGACCTTACCCGCGCCATCGCGTCTGCGGTGAATTCATCAGCGGCCACGGACAGAAAACCCTCGCGCGGCTGGGATTGCGCGAACGGCTCGAAAGCGCGGGCGCGGTGCGCGCGAACACCGCCGCATTTTTTTCGACGACCCGGACCACCGGACCGCAACCGTTGCCGGCGCCGGCCATCTGCCTGTCGCGGTTCGTCATGGACCAGCTGCTGGCGGACGAATTTCAAGAACTCGGCGGCGAGTTGCGCGTTGGCCAGCGCTGGCCTGCCGTTGAAATTCACGCCTCAGCCGGTCCAGACCGGCCAGGGCCTGAACTCCAACTTGAAGGCGTCGTGCGCGCCACCGGCCGGCAGGCGCAGGCGGAGGAAAACGGCGCGCGCTGGTTTGGGCTGAAAGCGCACGCACGCAAGGTTTCGCTCACGGCGGACCTCGAAATGCACGTTTCACCCCGGGGCTATGTCGGCTTATGCCGGGTCAACGGCGGCGTGGTGAACGTTTGCGGGCTGTTCCGCCGGCGCGCCGGAGACAGCGACCGGCCGGCCGACCGGCTTGAATTGTTGCGCGGCCCGACGGGTTCACGGTTGCGCCAGCGGCTGGTGACGGCTGAATTTGATGACAGTTCGTTTTGTGCCATCGCCGGGCTTTCCTTGCGGCCGCACCGGGCCGTGCCGCGCGCGGAATGCTGCATCGGCGACGCCATCACCATGATCCCGCCCGTCACCGGCAACGGGATGTCCATGGCGTTTGAATCGGCGGAACTGGCCATCAAACCGCTCGTCGCCTGGAGTCGCGGGGAAATTTCCTGGACCGAAACCCAATCGCAGATTGCCCGGCGTTGCGACGCGGCGTTTGCGCGGCGGCTGGCCTGGGCCAAATGGCTGCAACGATGTCTGCTCACGCCGCCGCTCCAAAACGCCCTGGTCGCGTTCGCCGCGCACAGCGGATGGTTCTGGCGGATGGCATTTGAAAAGACGCGGTAAACCCTTGCGGAGCGCGGCTGTCCCAGCCGCGCTTCGTTCGAAACGAACATCCGGAATCCGTGAACTCTTTCGTGCGTTTCGCGTTTTTCGTGGTTAAATTATCCCCGTGAAACCGCTCGCGGACTGCCGCCTTTATGCGTTTGTTGACTCGACCTACTTCCATGGCCGGGCGCCGGAGGTCTTTGCCCAGCAATTGTGCGACGGCGGCGCCGACCTGATCCAGCTTCGCGCCAAAAAATCCACGCCCGACGAAGTCCGCCACATGGCCGAGGCGATCCTGCCGGTCACGCGCCGCGCCGGGGTCGGCCTAGCCATCAACGACCATCTGGAAGTCGCGCGCGCTGTCGGCGCGGAATTCTGCCACCTTGGCCAGGAGGATTTTTTTGACGCCGGATACAAACATGTTTCCGAACTCCGATCTCCGAACTCCGATCTCCGCATTGGTCTGAGCACTCATTCGCCGGAGCAGGCCGGGCGGGCGCTGGCCGCCGGGCCGGATTACATCGCCATCGGACCGGTCTATTCGACGCGCACCAAGCCGACGGCGAAGGCAGTGACGCTGGAATACGTCCGCTGGGCGGCGGCAAACGTGCCGATTCCGTGGTTCGCCATCGGCGGCATCAAACTGGGCAATCTCAGCGAGGTGCAGGCGGCGGGCGCCCAGCGCATTTGCGTGATCTCGGCGATCCTGAACGCGTCGGATGTCACCAAAGCCTGCGGCCAGTTCCGCCACCGGCTGGCATAAGATTTAAATAACAATTTATTCGACACAATTAGATTGACTGGGAGAACTGCTCCGCGCCTAATCCCCTCAATTCAGAGTGGCGTGGTGGTCGCGGTCTCCGCCGGCCTGAAACAGGCATGAGCCAATTCTACGAAATTGATTCCACCCGGGTGAGCCACCGGGAGTATTGGTGGGGCTCGAAATCTCCATTGGTGATCCTCGGCTGGCTGATCAAATGGTTGCGCATCCGCATCCCAAGCTCTTCCGACGATCCCAATACTGAGTCCACGCTGCCTTTTGTCGTCGAGTCCCTGCCCCCGGACATTGCGGCGGGTTTCGAACCGCTCACGCGGGAACTGACGGCGTTCGGTTTTTCCGATCCGGTTTGCCATGTCATTCATGATCCCGGCACCCGCACCACGGTCTACTGGGCGACCTTCCGCCACGAGTCCGGAAAATACTTTGCGCGCATCCACCAGCGTGTCTGGCAGCAGGCCGCCAAGCCAAATCGCGGCCTCTTCCCGATGTTCTTTACGGCGTTCACGGATGGGACCTTTCTGATTTCCTCGGCAGGCAAACCGGACATGGCTGCGCCGCCAACGGTGCAAATGAACCGGATGTACCGCGCCCGGTGCCCCAGGCTGTGGGAGGCACATCAGCGGCTCGCCGGGCAGGCCGGCGACCGGAAGATGATTGCACCGGCAAAGACGCGGGAGGATCTGGTTGCCATGACGGAACAGCATCACGTTTTGGTGCGGGACTTTCACCTGGCCCGGGGGGTCTTCCGTCCCCGTTCCACGGCTGAACAGGCGAAGGCCGATGCGTTTGCATCCAGCGTGGCACAAGCAAGGGCCAGTGGTCTGGAACATGCCGAAGTCATGGCCGAACTGGACAAGCTGCAGGAGAAAAAATCAGGCTGGGGCGCGGGGGCGTGGGTCCTGGCTGGCTCGCTGGTGCTGTTTCTGGCCCTGGGGGCGGCGCGCTGGAACTGGAAGTTCACCCTCTGGATCATCCCGGTGCTTCTGTTTCACGAATGCGGCCATTGGGCGGCGATGCGGATTTTCCATTATCGTAATCTGCGAATGTTCTTCATTCCGCTCTTTGGCGCCGCGGTCACGGGTCAAAACTGGAACGTGCCGGGCTGGAAAAAGGCGCTGGTCTCACTTGCCGGCCCCCTGCCCGGCATTGCCCTCGGGGTGGTGCTGGGAATTACCGGCCTGGTGCTCAAGAAGTTGTGGCTGGATGAGGCCGCGCTGATGCTGCTCTTTTTGAACGGGCTAAATTTGCTGCCAGTGCTGCCGCTGGATGGCGGCCACGTGCTGCACTCAATCCTCTTTTGCCGCAATCGCTGGCTGGACATCACCTTCCGGGTCCTGGCCATCGGCACGCTGTTTCTCCTGAGCGTTTGGGGACTGGGGAAAGTGTTTCTTTACCTGGCCATTCTCATGGCGGTCGGCCTGCCGATGATTTTCAAGCTGGGCCAGGTGACGGATACGCTGCGTAATCTTCCCGTTCCGCCGCCGCTGCCCGGCGAAGACTCGATCCCGGCCCCAACCGCCCAGGCCATCATCTCCGCGTTGAAGGCCCAGATGCCCAAAGCGACCAGCAACAAGACGCTGGCCCAGCAGACGGTGAATATCTTCGAAACCCTCAATGCCAGGCCCCCCGGCACCCTCGGCACCGTCGGGCTGCTGATGTTGCATGGCGGGGCCATGTTCCTCGCCGTCGTTTTCGGGTCATTGCTCTTTGTCGCCCAATATAACAGCCTGGGCGACTTCGCCCGGGCCGCGGCGCGCCAGCCGAAGCATTCGTTTCCCTGCGGCAGCGCGCAAAGCTGGCAGGGCGATGAAGCCGGCCGCCATCCTGCGCGGATGAAAAACCTGCTGGTCGCCACCTTCAAGAATCACGTCCAGGCGGTGTCCGCCTTCACCAATTTGACCCGGCAGGCTTCCCCGGACAGCCGGTTCACTTTATTCGGCGATTCCGTTTTGATCGGGTTGCCGGCAGAGGACGACAACGCCCGGGAGAAATGGTTCGACCGGCTCCAGGCACGAACGACAAACGTTTTTGTCGCACCCAGCAATCAGCTGGTCAGGGTCACCCTTACTTTCATTGCCCCCACACCCGCGGCGGCGACGAACATCTGCCGCGACCTCAGCGATTATCTGGAGGTTACGGCGGGGATGGGACTCGTCCCCCCCTGGTCGCCGGAAGCCCGGGAGCCTGGCTTCAAAGCCAGCCAGCAGGCGCGCCGGGAATGGCAGCGCATCGGCTTGGAACTGGCCAAAGTCTGGAGCAATGCGGCGTTGACCAACTACCCGGCCAAAATTGGCCTGGCGGCCAAGCGCGGCGACCTGAAGGAAGTCAACCGGCTTGAAGCGGAACAACAGACGTTGAACGAGGAACTCCAGGTGAAGACCTACGATGAACTCCGCAACGGCCCCACCAACCACATCGATCCCGCTTTGCTTGATTTGCATCAGCGGCTGATGAGGTTGAGCTATACCAACCATATTGAACGGAAGATGATCCTGCAGGAACTGGCGCCCAAACTGGGCCGGGTGAAATATGAAGGGGACAAACCCGCCCTCGATGCCGACGCCTATGGGTCCGGCTCGGGCAACGTCATGCGGCACGGATTGCTCGTGGAGGTATGGGTCTGGATGAACGACGCCCCGAGCGGTTTGCCGGCGCTGGCAGACTGGCTCTGCAACCTCGACTGCAAGCAGGTCCGGTACGAGATTTCTGGCGGCTTTTCCGATTCAGAGATTGATGATTGATCGCGGCAACCCGCCCCGGCTGGCCAAGGGGCGCGGGCGGCCCGCCCACGAGTTTCTTCGTCTGTTTGAAATGGCGGGCGAGCCGCCCGCGCTCCAAACACACAGCCCCGGCTTGCGAAAAAAAATCACCAACAATGGCGACGATTCTACCGACCCGATCGTCTAATTTGCAGTTGCGAGGTTGCCGGCGCTGAAGGTTTTTTGCAGACTGGAGCCAACACATGAAATTTCGATCCCTCCCGGTTTTGGGCCGCTCGTCCGCCATCGGCCTGCTTGTCATCTTCGCCACCCTGGCGTCTATTCTCAGCGGCTGCAAATCCATCAAAATGGCGCACGCCGCGTCGGGCAAGCGATTGGTTTTCAACATCCGGAGCTTCGGGGCCGCCGGCAATGGGACCAATCTGGACAGCCCCGCCATCAACCGGGCCATCCAAGCTGCCTCCGCCGCAGGTGGCGGCACGGTCTTCGTTCCAGCCGGCACTTATTTGAGCGGCAGCATTCATCTCACCAACAACATCCATCTGTATCTGGACACCGGCGCGGTCATCCTCGGCGCGCCACAGGAAATGAACGTTTATGACCCGACGGAACCGTGGACGCCCCCGGCCTATCAGGATGGCGGGCACTGTTATTTTCACAACAGCCTCATCTGGGGCGAGAATCTTACCAACGTTTTCATCACCGGCCCGGGCATGATCAACGGCGGCGGGCTGGTTCGCAGCGACAAAATCCTCGACGAGACCAGCGGCTACAACATCTGGAACAAGCCCGGGGCCACCCGGACCAATACGGCGCCCGTCCGGCTCGGCAACAAAGCCATCGCATTGAAACTCTGCCGGAACGTACTGATCCGGGACATCACGATCTTCCACGGCGGCCACTTCGCGATCCTGGTCACCGGCTGCGACAATCTGACAGTGGACAATGTGACGATGGACACCGACCGTGACGGCATTGACATCGACTGCTGCCGCAACACGATGGTTTCCAATTGCCGGATCAATTCGCCCCGGGACGACGCGCTCTGTCCGAAGAGCAGTTTTGCCCTCGGCACCAATGTCATCACCGAAAACCTGACCATCGTGAACTGCCAGGTGTCCGGATTCGAGGAAGGCACGCTGCTGGACGGCACGATGAAGCCCAGCCGCGGTAAAAACGGCCGCATCAAGTTCGGCACCGAGGCCAGCGGCGGCTTCCGCAATTGCACCGTGGCCAACTGCACGTTCCGCGGCTGCAAAGGCCTCGCGCTCGAGGAAGTGGACGGCGGCATCATGGAAAACATCACCATCAACAATCTGACGATGATGGACGTCGCTGCGTATCCCATTTACATCACCACCGGCAGCCGCAATCGCGGCCCCAACGTGACCACCCCGAGCCGCGCCCGGAACATTTTCATTTCCAACATCATCGCGACCGGCATTGACCCGATGAGCGGCATCCAGATCACCGGCATTCCCGGACAGCCGATCGAAGGCGTGCGCCTGGACAACATCCGGCTCGTGTTCAACGGCGGCGGGACCAATATGGGCGCCGGGTACATGCCCAAGGAGCTCGGCGTGATCTATCCCGAACCGGGCCGGATCGGCACCCTGCCCGCTTACGGTCTTTTTGCCCGGCACGTGAAAGGGCTGGAGCTGGCGAACCTCAACGTGAGTTTTGAAACCAACGATTTCCGCCCCGCCATGATCTGTTCGGACGTCGACGGCCTGGAAGTGGACAATTTCAAGGCGCAGATCGCCCCCGGCGTTTCGGCGGCCGCATTCGATTCCGTCACCAACCTGGTGATCCGGAACTCGCCGGTGCTGAACGGGATCAACCCGAAGCAGCCTGCGCCCTAAAAGCGCGGGCGGCTCGCCCGCGTGTTTCAACTGGCACTGCGTTCGCCCGAAAACATGCACTGCTGAACCGCCACTCTTCCGGCGATGTTATCAAGCTGGCCTTCACCGGATTGTTTTCAATATAACTGACAGCCGTGCCGAAATGTTCTTCGTCGCGGATGAAGCGGTCAAAATACTCGGGCTGCCAGAAATCGCCCGCGCGGTTCAACAACCGGTTGGCGGCGTTGCCGGTGCAAGATTTCCAGCCGTGCAATATCTCCGCCAGCGGAGTGTGCGAAGTTTCAATCAGGGCATGAACATGATTGGGCATGATGGCCCAAGCCAGCAGGCGATAGCGATCCCCGTCGAAATGCAGCAAATTTTCCTGCACCAGCGCGGCGATTTGAGACTGCCGCAGATGACATTCACCATGACCGGCGTCCAGATAGGCCTCGATCTGGCTGCGCCGTTCGCGCTCGTCCTCGATGGATAGCAACTCTTGCCATTCGTACCGCCGACTCGCTGGCATGGCGTCAGCCAGGCGATAGGTGATCATCTGCCGCATGCCCGGCGCGTCAAAATGGGGAAGATAACCGCGTGAGCGCCAGCCGCGAAAGCCAAGCTGCTCCTCGTCGGAGGACAGCGGTTCGGTCCAGGCGCGTTTGTCCCGGATAAGCTGCCGGATGTCGCGTTTCATCTTCATTGGAGCGCGGACGGCTCGTCCGCGAGTTTCTTCGCATGTCAGAAGACGCGGGCGGGCCGCCCGCGCTCCTATTCGTGCATTTGCCCGCCGCACAGCTGCAAAAACTCCGCCTCGTTCAAAATCTTGATGCCCAGCTCCTGCGCCTTGTCGAGCTTGGAACCGGCTTCCTCACCGGCCAGAACGTAATCGGTCTTTTTGCTCACGCTGCCGCTGACCTTGCCGCCGAGCGCTTCAATCCTGGCGGTCGCCTCCTCGCGCTTCAGCGTCGGCAGCGTGCCGGTGAGCACAAAGGTTTTGCCGGCAATTTCGTTTGGAGCGCGGGCAGCTTGTCCGCGCGTTTCTCCGGCATCACCAAACTCGCGGGCGAACCGCCCGCGCTCCGGGTTGATCCCCAATTCACGGATGCGGGCCAGCACCTTTTTCCCGGCGGATGACGCGAAATAATCCAGCACGCTGGCGGCGGCCACCGGGCCAACTTCCTGCAGCTTCGCCTTCAAACCACCAGCCGCCAGCCGCGACTCAATCGCTGCAATTTCGGCCTTGAGCGCCGCATCACAGCGCTCTCGATTGGCTTTTTCAGCCTCGGTCTTCGGCGGATTTTTGCGCGAGCGCGGGCTGATTTCGGCGCGTTCGCTTTCCTTCGCGCCGAGATTGCGGATGTCGCGGAGAACCTCTGAATCGGCCAGCGCTTCCAGCGAATCGTGCGTGGCGGCGAGCTGTTTGGCGGTCGCCTCACCCACATCGGCAATCGCCAGCGCATGAATCCAGCGATTGAGCGGCGCGGTCTTGGCGCGCCGGAGCGCATCGAGGATCTTGGTCGCGTTCTTCTCTCCAAACACCCGCGGTTCCTCATCCGAGCCCAGATTCAATTTCCCCAATTGTTCAAGCTTCAGGTCGAACAGGTCGAGCGGTTCCCTGACCAGGCCGCGCTCGACAAGTTTTTCGGCGACGATGCCGCCAAGCGATTCAAGGTCGAGCGCCTTGCGTTGCGCAAAATACTCGACCCGCCGCGTGAGTTGCGCCGGGCAGCCGGCGATGTTCTGGCAGCGCCACGCGACTTCCTCGTTTTCGGTGGGGCGCGTCACTCCGTGCGCGCCGTCGGGCTGTTTTGAAAGTGCCTCTCCCATGCCACGTTCAAGCGGCGCGCACGGAGTGACGCGCCCTACCTTCTCCTTCGCAATCGGCCCGCCGCAGGCGGGGCATTTGCCTCCGACATGCTTGAACAGATCAAATTCCTTCGCGCCGGGCGGGCGTTTGGTCTTCACCACCTCGAAAATTTCCGGAATCACCATGCCGGCCTTCCGGACAACGACGGTATCGCCGATGCGGATGTCTTTCCGGCGGATTTCATCCTCGTTGTGGAGCGTGGCGCGCGCAATCGTCGAGCCCTGCACGAAGACGGGTTCGAGTTCGGCCACCGGCGTCAGCACGCCGGTCCGCCCGACCTGGACGGTGATGGCCTTGAGCACCGTTTCCGCGGGGGTGATCCACGGCACGGGTTTGTGGACGATGGCGTAACCCGGCGCGCGGCTGCGGCCGGGAATGCGCGTCCAGTCAGCGAGCGTGTTGACCTTGAGCACGATCCCATCGATCTCGTAGGGCAATTGCCGGCGGAGGTCGCGGTCCTCGTCGTAATGCGCCACCACTTTGTCCGTATAGATTTTTAAGACTTCCTCGATACCATTGCAAACCCACCACAGCTTTTGCGTGGGCAAACCAAATCGGGCAAGCGCTTCGAGCATTTCGGAGTGCGTCTGGAATTCAATTCCCTCGACCGCGCCGGTGGCATAAAACACGGCGCGGACGGGCCGCTGCGCGACCAGCTTCGGGTCCAGTTGTTTCAGCGTGCCGGCGGTGGCGTTGCGGGCGTTGGGAAACGGTTTTTCACCGGCGGCGGCCATCCGGGCATTAAGCGCATCAAAGTCTTTTATTGAAATGTATGCCTCGCCGCGCACTTCGAGCAGCGCAGGCGGCTTTTTCAGATTCAGTTCCAGCGGGATGCCCCGGACGGTTTTGAGATTGGCCGTAATGTCATCGCCTTCCGTGCCGTCGCCGCGCGTGACGCCGAGCGCGAGCTTGCCTTGGCGGTAATGGACGCTGATGGACACGCCATCCACTTTTGGCTCGAGGATATATTGAATCTTGTCGCGGCCCAGGTGTTTGCGGATGGTCGCATCGAACGCCCGGAGTTCGGCAAGCGTGTTTTCGTCCTGCGCGCGGTTGCGCTGGTCGCGGTCCGGTTCCTCGTCCTTGCTGGGATGATCGCTGGCCCCGACCTTGTCGAGCGAGAGCATCGGCAGGAGGTGCTTGACGCGGGCGAATTTTTCGCTGGGCGTGCCGCCGACGCGTTGCGTGGGCGATTCCGGCGTGACCAGCCCGGGGAACTCCTTCTCCAGCTCCTGCAGTTCCTTGAAAAGCTGGTCGTATTCGCGGTCGGTGATGAGCTGCCGGCCTTCGACATAGTAGGCGCGGTCATGCCGGCGGATTTCGTCAGCGAGCTGAGCGTGGCGTTCTTTGGCTTCGGACGGTGTCACGTGAAAATAATTAGCGGTGGATGGGCAGAAAGACAGTTTTTTGTTTGCGAAAAGTTTGGAGTTCCGCCTTCAGGCGGCAACCGGAACCGCCTGAAGGCGGAACTCCAAACACAAAAGCTTTTGGACCGGACGATATTATGTTCTACGCTGCTGGCATGCGCGGGAACCTGGCCAGGGCCTTTGAACTGACGAACACGCAGGTGTTTCGCCGGGCCGCCCTGCCCAAATCCTACACCGACCTGTTGGGCCGGAAATTGTTCCTGCTCCTCCTCACCGTCCAGGGGCTGGGCGCCTTTGCGCTGATCACGCTGGGGGTCATGCTCAAAAAAGCCGGCGTAGCGCGGAACGTGACCGGACCGCGCATCCGGCAGGAGATCGTCCGGGCCGGCGTGGCGCTGATGCCGATGTTTTTGTTCACCGCCGCCGCCCTGGGCTTCCTCGTCGTCGGCCAGACGGTGTCCGCCCTGGCGCGGGTGGGCGCGATGGATTATCTCGGCTCAGCGATGGTGATCGTGGTGGTGCGCGAGCTGGGGCCGCTGCTGACGGCGATGCTGGTGCTGGCGCGGGTCGGGACGGCAAACGTGATTGAGCTCGGTACGGCGCGCGCCCTGGGCGAGGTCGAGGCGCTGGAGGCGCTGGGCATCGACCCGGTGCATTACCTGATCGTGCCGCGCGTGTGGGGAATGATGGCGGGGATATTTTCGCTGACGGTCTATTTGATCATCGGCGCGCTGGCCAGCGGTTATCTGTTCGCCTTCTTGCAGGATGTGCCGCTGACGCCGGGGGACTACTTCAAGCAGCTGGTCGAGTCATTGGGCTGGCTGGATTTTGCGCTGCTGGCGCTGAAGACGGCTGCGTTCGGATTCTGCATCGCCATCGTGACGTGCTATCACGGGCTGGCGCAGCCGCTGCGGCTGGAGGAAGTCTCGCGCGTGGCGGTGCGCGCGGTGTCCCAGGGCGTCATCGTGTGCATCCTGATTGATGCGCTGTTTATCGTGCTTTATCTCGTCACATGAGCGAAAACCAGAACCAGCCGGCGATTGAGCTGCGCGGCGTGACCGTCGGGGCCATGCGCGACGTCAGCTACATCGTGGCGGCGGACGCGGACTGGACGGTGGCCCGGGGCGAGTTCTGGGTCATCGCCGGGCCGCAGCATTCGGGCAAGAGCGACTTCCTGATGCTGACCGCCGGGCTGATGGCGCCGGTGGCGGGCAGCTGCCGGCTGTTCGGCCGGGACACGCGGGACTTCGGCGAAGCCGAACTGGCCGAGCGCCTGCGCGTGGGGCTGGTTTTTGAAGGTGGGCAGCTGTTCCACCACCTGACAATCCGCGAAAACGTGGCCTTGCCCCTGCAATATCACGCGAACCTGTCCGCCGACGCGGCGGCGCCGGAAGTCCAGGCGCTGCTGGAGCTGATGGAATTGACGCCGCTGGCCGACATCACGCCGGGGAACGTCAGCGGCAACTGGCTGCAGCGCGCGGCGCTGGCCCGGGCGCTGGCGCTCAAGCCGGAATTGCTGCTGCTGGACAACCCGCTGGGCCGGCTGGACGCGCGGCACCGCCAATGGTGGCTGCGATTTCTGGACCAGCTGTGGCGCGGGCACGACTGGCTCGGCGGCCGGCCATTGACACTGGCCGTCACCACGGACGATTTGTCCCGGTTTGCCGGGTGGCCGGACGCCCGGTTGAAATTCGGGCTGTTGCACGACAAGAAATTTTCTGCGCTCGGCTCCTGGAACGACGTGGAACGATCAGACGACCCGGCCGTAAAAGAATTGCAGGCCGTCCCGATCGGGGAAACAATGTGAGGAACCGATGGCCCTGCAAGATTTGACCCCGCAGCTGCGCACGCGCCTGAGCCGCATGGAACGCGCCGTGGGCTGGTTCGTGTTCCTGGCGACGGCGCTGCTGTTGTTCGGCTTCGGCTACTACATCTACCACACCGCGGAGCGGAAGGGCTGGTTCGTCATCCAGGCGCCGTTCCATGCCTACGTCCAAAGCTCGGCCGGCTTGAACGTCGGCGACCCGGTTTACATGATGGGTTTTCCGGTGGGGCAGATCACCCGGGTCCACCCCATGCCGCCGGGCGACAAGAACAACGTCCGGGTGGAATTTGAAGTTCGCGACACCTATTTCCGGTATATCTGGACGGGCGGATCGTATGTCAAGGTGAACTCCGCCGATTTCCTGGGCAAGCGGCAGATCGAGGTCACCCGCGCCACCAACGGCCCGGCCATTTGTGTGACGCAGCCCGGATTCTGGAAGACCATTCCCGAGCTGGAACAATTGGTCGCCACCGAAACCAACCGCTGGCAGCTTTATCAGGACATTGTGGACGGAGATTCCAACCTTGTCTTTGGCGCCTACCTGATGCTCGCGCCATCAAACCTGGAGCGCATGGCGGCATTGAAACCCGCGTCCAATTCCATTTTTGTTTACAACAACGCTGTCGACCGAAACCGCATCGTGGCGTCCTGGGACGGCCGGGTGCGTCGATACGTCAATTTCACCCCGGGAAGCGAATCCGCCTGGTTGCGGGCCGTGGAGGCTCCGCCCATCTCCGACCAGCTGCAGGGCATGGTCACGCAGGTGCAGCAGGCGCTGCCGGGAATTCTGGCGCTGACCAACCAGATTGGCGCCGTGCTGGACTCGGCGGCGAATGCCACCTCAAATTTGAACACCGTCCTGGTCGGGGCCCAGCCGATGATCGCCAACTTTGCCATCCTGAGCGCGCAACTGCGCGAGCCGGGCGGCCTCGGCGTCCTGGCCCTGGGCACCAACGGCAACGAGCAGTTGCAGGGAACCCTGACCAACCTCAACTCGCTGCTCGGCCACACCGATACCAACCTCGCCGACCTGCTGATCAACCTCGCCAACATGACCAGCAACCTGAATGCGCAGGTGCAGGCGAACTCGAACCTGCTGGCCGGCATTGCGCGGACCGTGTCGGACTCGGATGATTTTGTCCAGGGGCTCAAGCGACACTGGCTGTTGCGTTCGGCCTTCAAGACCAAGGCCACCAACGCGCCGCCGGCAAAAAAGAAGTAGGCGCCGCCGGGCCGCAGGCGGCCGTTTCACACCAGGCTGGAATCCGCATCGTCGGGCTCAGGCCACGAGGAAGCAGATGAAGCCGGCGATGCAGAGGAGGAAGAAGACAATGACTGCGCCATCAACCAGGCCGAACCGTGCTTCTTCCGAATGGTTGGCCGGGACGAGTGCAGTGTTGAAGAGACCGCTCTTCCTGCTCACGTTGTAGGCAATCCGGGTCATGCCTGCGTTTGAGCATCAGCCAAGCCAGGCTGAAACCAGCAGGGGTGAATAAAAAGATGACGCCAAACAAGCCCTAAGACAGGATTCTGTCCCGGGAGTTGACACTGGATTTGTGCCCGGGCGCCGGTGTCAAGCCGGCTGTCCCAAAAGCCGGCGGAGCCGGTTGAGCATCACCGCGGCGAAGCGTTCGTAAGGCGCGAGCGTCCGGCCGTAAATCTTGATTTCGTCAATCCCCTCCAGGGTCATGCCAAAATCCAGGTCGTGAAACGCGCGGTCGCGCTTGACGCGGCGCAGCCAGCGGGTCAGATCGGTGACCTCGTCGACTTCATCCTTTGAACCGGGATAAAACAGAACCCGCCATTCGTCCCGGCGCAAATAGCCGTCGGCCTCGCGCTTGTTTTCAAACCAGGGATCGCTCAGCAGGATGCAGACGGATTTCCCGGGACGCCCGCCCAGCCGGTAGAAGACCACCGGCGCGGCCGTTTCGCAGAACTGTTCGTACGTGATGTCGAGCGCATCCTCGGGCGGCGGGGTGAACTTGGTTTGAAAACCGAAATGAAAGCCGCCGGCTTCGGCGCGGGACTTCTCCACGCAAAGATTTTCCGCGAAGATCCAGGTGATATCCGTGGCAAAGCCGCGTTCGGACAACAGTTGCTTCCAATCCTTGAGCGCCTCCTCCAGGGACGGGCGTTTGATTTTCGCATCTGAGTTCATGCCGGGATTTTAGCCAGTATTTTTCCGAAACCAATCTATAAATAATTTGATTCCCGAATCAATCTTGATCTTCGGCTGATAGCCCAGCTGGGTGCGCGCCTTGGCGATGTCGGCGAACGTGACTGGCACATCTCCGGGCTGCGGCGGCTGGCGATCGATCACCGCTTTTTTGCCCAGCGCTTCCTCGATCAATTCGATAAGGCGGCCCAGCGTCACGGTCTGCGACTCGCCGAGGTTGAAGATTTGAAAGCCGGATTCCCTTTGCGTGGCGGCGATGATGCCGTCTACCGTGTCGGTGACGTAGGTGTAATCGCGCGCCATGCTCCCGTCACCGAAGACCGGGATGGGCTGGCCGGCCTGGATGAGCGCGGCAAACTTGCGGATGGCCAGGTCCGGCCGCTGGCGCGGGCCATAGACGGTGAAAAGGCGCAGCACGGTTACGTCTAGGCCGTAAACGTGATGATAAACATGGCCGAGCGACTCGCAGGCGAGCTTGCTGGCCGCGTAGGGCGAGATGGCGGAAAAAATCGGGTCGCTCTCGCTGAACGGGACCTTCGCATTTACGCCGTAAACCGACGAGGACGAGGCGATGATGATTTTTTTGACGCCATTCTTCCGGGCCGCCTCGAGAACATTGACCGTGCCTTCAACATTGACGCGCAGGTAAAGCGCCGGTTCGGCCAGGCTGGGCCGCACCCCGGCGCGCGCCGCGAGGTGGATGACCTGGTCGAACTTGACGCCGTCGAAAAGCTCGTTGAGCGCAGCGCAGTCGCATAAATCACCATGGATGAATTCGAACGGTTTGGCCAGCGACTGGATGTCGCGGAGATTGCGGCGCTTGAGCCCCGGGTCGTAAAACGGGTTGAGGTCGTCGAACGCCCAGACGGCATGGCCGTCGTGCAACAGCCGTTCGCAAACATGGGAGCCGATGAACCCGGCGCCGCCGGTGACCAGAAAGTTCATGGTGGAACGCTAGCAATCCGGGAGCGGGGTGTCGAGTGCGGTGAGGATGATTTGAGCCAACGCTCCACCCCATGAACCGGAAAACATTCAACGCTCAACATTCAACACCGAACATTCAAGGACCTCACAACCCGTTCAGCACTTCAATCAACTGGCGCAGGCGGCTGTAGTCGCGGCGGTTGAAACCGAACGCGATGCGCGCCAGCTCCAGGTTGTCGCCATCCTCCACCTCCTCCGGAGTCGGTTTGATGACTTTGAAGGGCACACCGGTGATGATGTCGGCGAAGTCCTCGGTGATGGCGGCCAGGGCGGAGGCGGACGGCGCGTTCTTGAGCCGGAAAATGAGCAGATCCTTCACGAAGCGGGTGGATTGAAAATTCCGGTAAAAGCGCGTGATGATCTTCACCGCTTCGTCGGCGCTGTGGGTAATCTGATAAAGGTCCAGATCGTCCGGGGAAATCAGCCCGCCGCGGAGCAAATGTTCGCGGACGTGCTTGTCCCAGGTCTTCCAGTAGGTGCCGCCGGGCGGCTCGACGAGCACGAGCGGCATAAGCTGGGCCTTGCCGGTTTGCATGAGGGTAAGCGCCTCGTACCCCTCGTCCAGCGTGCCGAAGCCGCCGGGGAACAGCACGATGGCGTCCGAGTGGCGGATGAAAATCAATTTGCGCGTGAAAAAGTATTTGAAGGTGACGAGCTTCTTGTCCTCGGCGATGATGGGATTGGCGGATTGTTCCCAGGGCAGGCGGATGTTCACGCCGAAACTTTTTTCGGGCCCGGCGCCTTCGTGCCCGGCCTGCATGATGCCCGGGCCGGCGCCGGTGATGACCATGAAGCCGGCTTGGGCGATCTTGCGCCCGAATTCCACGGCCTGCTGGTACTCCGGCTGGTCCGGTTGCGTCCGCGCGGAGCCGAAAATCGTGACCTTGCGGAGGTGAGCATACGGCGCAAAGAGCCGGAAGGCGTAGCGCAATTCCCGCAGCGCGGTCTGAATCACCCGCACGTCGCCCGTGTCCTGCACGTCGGCCAGGAGCTTGAGGGCATTTTCGACGATGTCGGCGACCTCGCTTTCATTGTGGCCGCCGCCTTTGAAGGCAATGAGCTCCTTGATGCGGCGCTGCAACTCCAGGTCCGCGGGTTTGGCCGGCCTTCGCTCTTTGATCATGCGGGCAGAATAACTTTGCGGCGGGCAAATGCAATCGCCCGGTGGAAATTCCGCGCACCGCGGAGATCGCGATGATGAAGACAAATTCAGGCTGTTTTATTGTGGAGCTGAACCGTTTGCCGGGCCTTTGCCTTCCTGGTGGAATGGGAGTCCTGCCAGGTAAAGCTTCAACTCGGCGTTGATCTGTTCCACCAAGCCGGGCCGGCCCGCTGCCTGCGCCAAAGCCAGGGCTTTTTGCGCCGTTTGCACAGCGTCACCGAACCGCCCCGCCTCAGCATACGCCGCCGCAAGCGTGTGAAGCGGGACCGGGTTCGCCCCGCCGGTCAAATCGTTTGCCTGGAGCGCCAGTTCGACGGCCTGGTTGCCATTGCGCAATGACCTCTGTGGAGCCGTCGCCAGTATCCACGCCAGAGTGTTTTGGATTTCGGGATCGGGCTTGATTTGAAGAGCTTTTTGGTAATGAACCATGGCTTCGGCCACTCTTCCTCTTTGGAGCAGCGCGGTGCCGAGGTTGTTCTGAATTTCCACGTACTCGGGTTTGATTTGCCCGGCTTTTTGAAAATTGGCAATAGCTTCGTCGAGCAGACCTTTTTTGAGATAGGCGTTGCCAAGACCATTAAAAGCAAATTCATTGTCCGGACTGATCGCCACGGCCAGTTGATATTCGGCGATCGCCTCATCCATCCGTCCCTGCATAAAATAGGCATTGCCGAGGTTATTGCGGGCTTCGGCATAGTCGGGTCGGTAGTGTAGCGCCGTTTGATAAAGGATGATCGCCTTGTCCACATCACCCTTCTTAAGCAGGGCATTTCCAAAATTGTAATAGGCTTCCGGCTGGTCCGATTTGATCTGCAGCGATTTCTGGTAATTGACAATCGCCCCATCCACATCTCCTTTTTGAACCAGCGCATTACCCAGGTTCATATATGGGTCCGAATAATTGGGTTCGATCTGCATCGCCTGCTGGAAATGAGCGATCGCTTTGTCCACCTGGCCTTTTTGGAGCAAGGCGGTGCCAAGATTATTATGGGCCACTTCATAGTCCGGTTTGATTTGCAGCGACCGATTGTAGCGAGCGAGCGCTTCGTCCAGGCTTCCATCTTTGAACAGGCAAAAACCAAGGTTGTTTTGCGCCAGAAAGGAGCCTGGATTCCTGGCCAGGGTGGTCTGCCAGAGTGTTTCGAGGTTAGCATACATGCCGCATTGTCGCCAGGTGAGCCCGGCGAGGACCGGCAGGACAACCACCGCCAAGCTGCCGGCCAGGGCCGGTTGGCGGAAATGTCCGGCGCCCCGGGCGACCAGCGCCGCCGCCAGCGCAACCAACCCGAGGCTGGGCAGATAAACCCAGTGATCCCATACAAATGCATAGCGCATCCCGTAAACGTTCATAAACCCCAGCACCGGAAACAACGTCCCCGCATAAAAGAATCCGGCGCTCACCGGCCCGCGCCCGATCCGCCGGCGGAACTGCCAGAGTGTGAACAGTGCCCCGATGGCGGTCAGGGGAAAGAGCCATTGCCACCCCGAACCGGGGTTGGGCTGCCAGCGCGGATATACGAAGCAAAGCTTTGCCGGCCAGACCAGCTGGCCGATATAAAACCAGAACGCCCGACCGGCAATCAGACCGCGTTCCGCAAAGGTCAGGGCAAAGTCCGATCCTCTTGCTCCGACATGGTTCTTCTCCAGCCAAAAGGTCGTCAAACCCAGTCCGATGGCCAAACCAAAAAAAGGCAGGGTTGGCAGCACGTCCTGCTTCCAGCGGATGCATCCGCGCTTCCACCAGCAAATCAGCAGAATCACTGCTGGCAGCGAAAACGTCGTTGTCTTCGAGAACAGCGCACCCAAAAACAGCAAGATAGCCAGCGCATAAGCGCTCCGGCGCCGGGGAGCCGCGGAATCGTTCGTTTCCCTCCAATCCGAGGCAAACGTTCCGTAGGCCAGCAGGGAACCGAGAAAAAAGACCAGGGAAAGGACATTCTTGCGTTCGGTGATCCAGCCGGCGGATTCGACCATGACCGGATGCAGGGCAAAGATGGCCGCCGCCAGCCAGGCGCCCGGCACTGCAAGCCGGCGCAACAGCTTCCAGAACAACAGGCCGGCGCCGGCATGCAGCAGGATGTTTTCAAGGTGATACGGCAGCGTCCAGAATCCCCAGAAATGGTAATCGATCCAAAACGTCGTGGCGGTGAGCGGATAATACTGCTGCAGCGCGGTGGGCTGGCACCAGATCAAACGCAAACCGGAAACATCCCGCAGGAGTCCGGAGATGCCGGTGGTCCAGGCGTCATCGTCCCAGACGAATTTCCCCGGCCAGGCCGGCCAATAGGCGAGGAGCGTGACGGCCATCAGCAGCCCGCCGAAAAGCCAGTCTCGACCCCGTGAAATTTGCACGGATTTTCCGGGTGGATTCACGGTCTGATTAAATCACGGACCGCTGCAAACGTCAGGTCATTCTTGGCCCCGGCAGTTCAAGGCCGCCCCGCGTTCATCCCTGCCTCGGCAACTCCTATCCCGAGTCAACCCGGCGCTGATAGGGCTGTTTTACGCATTGACAATGGCGGTGGAAAAACTATCCTGCGCGCCCATTTGCGAGCCCCGACCGTGAGCGGACATTCTCGCCCCAGGAAGGAAGTGAGTTGCATGACCGAAATTAGACTAAAAAAAGGCGAACCTGTGGAACGCGCATTGCGGCGACTGAAGAAAAAAGTCGACCGCGAAGGCACCCTCAAGGTCGTGCGCAATCACCGGCATTTCGAAAAGCCGAGTGAAAAGCGCCGCCGCAAGGAAAAAGCCGCACGTTTTTCCGCGATGTTGACCGCCCGGTACGCGGATTTGTAATCGCTGAAACCGCCGAACCTTTCAAATCGTTAAATCGTTGCGTTGGCAGCGGTTTGACGATTCACTGTTTAATGGTTTGACCACCTGATGCCATGTATTCCCTGTCCACCTGCTGGAATTCCAAACGCCACATGGATGGCCGCAAAATGTTGCGGGAAATCCGCGAGCTCGGCTTTGAATACGCCGAGCTCAGCCATGGCATCCGCCTGGGCCTGATGCCCGGCGTGCTCGAAGCCGTGGACGCCGGTGAAATCAAAATTTCCAGCCTCCATAATTTTTGCCCGCTGCCGATGGGCGTGAATCATGCCTCGCCGAACCTTTATGAATTTTCCGACGAGCGGCCGCGCGAGCGTGAGCTGGCCGTCAAATACACGATCAAGACGCTGGATTTCGCCCAGCGCGTCAAGGCGCCGATTGTCGTGCTGCATCTGGGCAGCATGGAATTGAAGGATTACACCGGCAAGCTGAGCGAGATGCTGGAACGCGACGCGAAAGAATCCCCCAAATACGAGAAGCTCCGCGCCGAGGCCGCCGCCAGCCGCGAAGCGCGGAAGGGAAACGCGGTCAAACGCGTCTATGAAACGCTCGAACTCATCCTGCCCGAAGCCGAAAAACGCGACCTCAACCTCGGCATCGAAAACCGCCAGGGGCTCGAGGAAATTCCGCTGGAGGGCGACTTCGAATTTTTTTTTCGCCAGTTCGACAGTTCGAACATGCGTTACTGGCACGACACCGGCCACGCGCAGATCAAGGAGAACCTCGGGTTCCTGCACCACGCGCACCATCTCGAATCGCTGACCGGGCGACTGGCGGGTTTCCATGTTCACGACGTGGTGTTTCCCGCGGCCGACCACGCCCCGCCCGGCGTCGGCACGGTGGACTTTGCCGCGCTCAAACCCTTCGTTGAACCGGGCCACATCAAGGTCTTTGAACTCAGCCCGTCATTGCCCTTGGAGGCGGTCAAACACGGAGTCGCCCACGTCAAGGCCATCTGGGGCAGCGAGTGATTGAACGTGAAAGTCCAGGAAGCCGGTTCTTCTCCCGGGAGGGCCAGCGTCTCGCCGGCAAGCGGGTATGTCCGTTTGGAGTTCCGCGTTCACGCGGCAAAGGCAGTGATGCGACGAAGCCGCCTGAAGGCGGAACTCCAAACGAAAGCTTGTCGAAATACGCTTCCAGCAACCGGCCGGTCACCGGTAGTACTCCGATTTGGTGGTAGGGACATCGCGCTGCAATGTCCGCGCCCGCACAGGAGCGGGCGGAAGAGATCATGCCAGCACGGCGCTACACCTCTTGCGCGGCTGAACGCGGCGCGCCGTGCCCCACCTGATTGGGGCACTACCCGGTCACCGGCAAGCTTGACAGGCAACCGGACAAAGCAAAAAATGTCGGTGGTGGAGACGCCAGCTTAGCTCAGCGGTAGAGCAACGGTTTTGTAAACCGTGGGTCGTCAGTTCAATCCTGACAGCTGGCTCCATTTGTAAACAGTGCATTCACAGGTGTTTATGCGCTGTTTTTTGTGTTAAAACCGGCTCTGACCTCAAGGGTTCGGCGGCAATTTGCAGCCGTGCGCCGGTACGGTGCCCCACGACCTGGCAGATCAGTCCGGATGCGTATTCGCCAAATTGTTGGTTGCTGGGGCAACGGTTGGAGAGGTGTAGACCGACGGAGTATGGTCATCACCGCTCCAAGTGGGTTCGTGATAAGGCGGAGACTGATTGAGATTTGATGAAAGCGGACCGCTGGCGCAACCGGTAATGCTGGCAATCACGCCCATCAAAAGGCCCAGCGCCAGCCCCAAAAATGAACGGCAGGCTTCAATTTTGCACGCAGTCATGTTTTCTGAAGTTACCTTCTGGTTGGGCACTTCACCATGGGGTATAACCCTACTGTTTTCCAAAAACAAGCAGCGCCAGCAGGAAACTCCATGCCCCGGATACAAGAACAAACCGCACATGGACGGCAAACGGCAAACCGCATAATACCCCCTTCGTCAGAGGGTGAATCCACAATGGCTAACAAAATGGTTACCAAGCCGAGTGGAAACCAGTGGCGTCAATAGTGACACCATCCGCTTAAATACCCTGTTAAAACGGGCGTGATAACTCCGCCATCCGCCACCAAAGGCTCTCGATTCCGACCCTCGCCTCCA